>Ga0315535_1002560_pt1 | contig 11496 bp, 9 predicted proteins | sample SalMarSW160220MG_2_FD_203092 | JGI IMG/M metagenome (GOLD analysis project Ga0315535, IMG submission 203092) | Salt marsh sediment microbial communities from the Plum Island Ecosystem LTER, Massachusetts, United States - Salt Marsh Sediment SW1602-20 ...
TAAAGCTTGTCATCACGAACTACCCCGAGGACAAGGTCGAGGAGCTCGACGCAGTGAACAACCCAGAAGACGAGTCGGCCGGGACCCGGAAGGTGCCGTTCTCGCGCGAGCTATTCATCGAGCAGGGAGATTTCATGGAAGAGCCGCCGAGCAAGTTCTACCGCCTCGCCCCCGGTCGGGAGGTCCGGCTTCGATACGCATACTTCGTCACCTGCACCGATGTCGTCAAAGACGCAGGCGGCGCTATCACCGAGATCCGCTGCACCTACGATCCACAGACGCGAGGTGGAAACGCTCCCGACGGCAGAAAGGTGAAATCGACCATGCATTGGGTCTCCGCCGGCCATGCCCGCGACGCGGAGGTGAGGCTCTACAGCAACCTGTTTACCAAGGAAGATCCGGAGGACAGTCCCGAAGGGGAGGACTTCCGGTCGAACATCGACCCGAACAGCCTCGAGATCCTGACCGGAGCCAAGATCGAACCCTCACTCGCCGACGCACGCCCACTCGATCGCCTGCAGTTCGAGCGGCTCGGCTACTTCTGCGTGGACCTTGATAGTACTCCCGACCGGCCGGTCTTCAACCGGACTGTGATCTTGCGCGACGAGTGGGCGAGGATCCAGAGGCAGGAGGGTGGGAGCCGGTGAGCCAACATCCCGTTGGCGAAAAGCGTCCCGCAACTGGTCTCAATTCGTCACACTCGCAATTGCGAGGCCTGTCGGCGAGCCTCCGGCTGGAAAGGGAGATCCGGGCAAGGCAGAGAGTCCCCCGCCTGTGCTGATCGTGTACGCGGATATGCTGCCGCCGGCGCTGTTTGCTGCGTAGAGAAAGGCGCCGTTCGGACTTACCGCCAGTGCGGCGGGAGCCAGCGCGTCGGGATAGCTCGACGGAACCAGGTTGGCGAGCGCACCGCCGGGTGCAATCGAGAATCCAGAGATGTCGCCTCCGGCGCTGTCTGCGGTGTACAGGTAGGTTTCGCCCGGAGTCACCGCTATGCCGGTTGGTGTGGGGCCCGCGGTCGCAATAACTCCCAACGGAGAAAGCGTGCCACTCGTGACCATGAACTCCAATACGCCGTTACCCAGACTGTCGGTGGCGTACAGATACGTGCCCGACGGAACGATGGCGAGCTGTGTCGGACTTGCGCCTCCGGCAGGTATGTTTGTAGGCGGGTTGAGCGTGCCCCCTGGAGCGATGGAGCTCACGGAAATGTCGCCGCTGCCGCTGTTGGCCACGAAGAGATAGAGCCCGTCCGGGGTCACGACGGCCCCGGTTGGGGCTGCACCGGTCGGAATTGAGCCTACTGGAGCCAGGGCACCTCCCCCCGCGATCGAGAAGCTCGCAGCTTGTCCACCGGCCCGGTCGGTGACGAAGAGATAGGAGCTACTCGGATCGATTGCGACTGCAGTCGGATTCGGCCCGATCGGACTGGGGTAGGGAGACCCAGGGGTCTGCGAGAGCGAGCCATCAGTATTGATAGCGAATCCCGATATGGTGCCGTCGCTGCTGTTCGCTACGTAAAGGAAATATCCATCCGGCGTGGCGGCGATTCCGGCCGGACCCAGCCCCACCGGGAAGGGCGACCCCGGTACCATCGTGAGGGAGCCGTCGGCGCCGATACGGTATCCGGTAACATTCGAGCTGGAAGGGTCAGTCGCGTAGAGATAGTCGGTTGGCTGTGGCCTTGCCGTAGCGGTATTGCTGGGAGGGCTTTCCTCCGTTGCATCGAGCGCGGTAATGATGAACGCGTACTGGGTGCCGTTCGTGAGGCCGCTCACCGTTTGAGGGGAGAGGGCGTTCGAAATCTTCGTGCCGGTGCTTGGCGTGACGGTCGAGCCTGCGGCCCAGTAGAGGTTGTAGGATGTCGCACCGTTCACCGCGTTCCAGGAGATCGTCGCGCTACTCGGACCTCCCAAGGCGCTGGTCAGAAGCGGCGCGGCCGGTCCGCCGGAGAAACGAGCTTCGATTGACGCGTAATAGATCGTCCCGTAGAACAACATCGAGTCACCGACAAGGCTGACCCGTGTGTCGCTCATGGTCTTGTCGGCAATCGTCGCGTTTCCGGAGGTCACCTCCCAACGGTCGAAGTGGTAGCCGGGATCGGGCGTTGCATGTATGTGTATGTCGGTACCATAGTCGAGGGTCAGCGACCCGGATGGGTCGACCGTCCCGTTGCCTGCGCTCGCAATGATCAGCTTGTAGGTGTTGTTAAGGGGTACCCCACATGCAGCGAAGACGGACAGAGAAATGAGAATAGCGGCGATTTTGGAGCGGCCACCTGCCGCCATGGGCCCGGTCTCCCTGAGAGCTGATTTCTGAGCCTCCGCGAAGCTGTCGGTGCGCAGCGGATGCCTTACAAGGAATTATAGTGAAGTTTCAAAGAGGATGCCGGTTGCGCCCGCCGAGGATTCGGCTCGGAAGAAAGGCGGGCTTTCGCCCGCCTTTCGCTTGGGTGAACGCGGTCTTCTAATAGACCGACTTCCACTCTTCGATGTTGCCCTTGTCAAACTTGAACGGCGGGCCGAGGAGTATCTCGGTGCCGCCGTCTGCCGCCTTCACGACCGTGTAGTCGCCGAGCCGGCCGGCCTTGAACTTGTCGCCGACCTTACCGGTGATCTTGCCGCTCACGAGCGCGGTCGCCGTATAGGCGCCGAGGTAGCCGACGTCGATCGGGTTCCAGAGGAACATGTAGGGGCAGACCCCGTTCTCGATGTAGGTAGCCATCTCGGAGGGGAGGCCGAGGCCGGTCAGGAAGACCTTGCCCTGGAGGCCCTTGTCGGTGAGAACCTTGCCCGCAGCAGCGATTCCGACGGTGGTCGGCGCAATGATGACCTTGAGGTTGGGGAAGCTCTGCAGGAGCCCTTGGGCCTCGGAGACTGACTTGTCGCGAATATCATCACCGTAGGCAATCTTGACGAGCTTGAGGTTCGCGTACTTCGGCTTCTCGAGCTCTTTCTTCATGTAGCTGATCCACAGGTTCTGGTTCGAGGCCTGGCTCGTTGCCGAAAGGATGGCGATCTCGCCGCTGCCGCCGGCCATATCGTAGGCGGCTTCGATCAACGTCTGTCCGATCTTCTCGGAGTCGGCCTGGTTGACATGGGTCATTCGGCTTGCCGGATTGACGGCGGAGTCGAGCGAGAAGACCTTGATCCCCTGCGCCATCGCCTGTTGGAGCACCGGTTGCAGCGCGTCGTAGTCATTGCCGACGATGCAAATCGACGCAACCTTCTGTGCAATGAGCTGCTGGATGATCTGAATCTGAGCCTCGGCAGTAGGTTGATCAGGTGCCCGGAGAATTGCCTGGTAGCCCTGCTCCTCGATCCCATCCTTGAAGCCGCCCATCTGCTTGTCGCCGTAGGGGTTGCCGGTGTTCTTGAACACGATGGCATATTTCTGCGACGCGGCCGGCTGGCTGCCGCCCCCCTGCTCTGTGCCGCCGCCTGCGAACAAAGCGACAGGCAACGCGATCACCATGATCACCGCGATCATGGTCATGACGGTGATGATTTTTCTCATCATCTACCTCCTCTATATGCTTCTATTCGTCCGGGCGCTCGCCCTTCTGGGCGGGTTGCGCCCGAGCTACGACCGGACGTTGATGCCTACTACCAAAACGGACATTGAGCACGAGGACCGAAACGACAAGCAGCAGTCCCGTAATAATCAGGAGAACCTGTGCCGGGATGTTGACGAGACCGAGGCCGTAGGTGAGAAAACCGATGATGAAGACCGCAAGAACCGGCCCGATGAGCCGTCCTTTCCCTCCGGAGGTGCTCACGCCCCCGAGGACGGTCATTGCGATGGCGGTCAGCTCATAGCCCTGCGCTACATTCGGCCGTGTGCTGCCCATACGGGAGCTCAGGAATAGAGCAGTAAATCCCGCCATGAGACCGGTCACCGTGAAGACGATGATCACGATCGAGTTGGTCTTGATACCCGAGTAGCGAGATGCGATCAGGTTGTTGCCCATACCGTAGATCTTACGGCCGAAGCTCGTCATATGGAGAACGAGGCCGAAGATCAACGCGCAGATTGCGAAGACGATGATGATGACCGGTATCCCTGCGACGTTGCCCCATCCGAATGTCGAATACCACTTCGGAAACTTTCCGGAAGCCTGATCCTGGAGTATGACGTAGGCGACACCGCGATAGATGATCATCGTTGCGAGGGTAATGATAACCGACGAGAGCTCCTTGAATGCCACCATGAGAACGCCGTTGAGGAGGCCGCACGTGGTGGCGACGGCAAGACACAAAAGGACTGCGAGCGGCATGGGCAGTCCGGCGTTGAAGCTCACTGCCATAACCACCGCAGAGAGCGCGACAGTGGAGCCCACGGAGATATCGATGTTCCCGAGGATGATGACGAAGGTCATCGGTAGCACGAGAAAGGCGATATCGAGAAAGCTCATCGGTGCGGTGAGAAAGGTGCTCAGGGAAAGGTAATAGGGCGATAGGGAGCTGTTGACGATGTTGACTACTATGAAGATGAGCACCAACAGCCATTCCCACTGCAGGAAAAACCTCTTCCAGCTCCATTTCCGCTCGATGCTGATCACCCGTTCCGGCATTGCGGCTCCCCTATATTGCGCGCTTGCGAAGCGCAATGCGCTGGCTGTTGCGCTTCACGAGCACGTTCGTGAGCACTGCGGCGAGGATTACGACGCCCTGTATGAACTGCTGCGCGAATGGCGACACGTTGATGAGCGGAAGCGCGTTGTTGAGGATGCCGAGCAGGATCGTCCCGAGAATGAGCCCCGAAACGGTGCCGCTTCCGCCGCTGATGCTCACTCCGCCGAGGACGGTAGCAGCGATGACGCTCAGCTCGTAGCCGGTCGCGGTGTCGCTCTGCGCCGAGGCGAACTTCGCGACCCAGAGCACCCCGGCCAGCCCGGCGAGTGTCCCCATCACCGCGTACACCAGCCAGACGATTCTTTTGCGAGGCAGGCCGGAGACATCGGCCGCTTCGGGGTTGGAGCCGACGGCGTAGATCTGCCGCCCGGTCTTCGTGTGCCGTATGAAGTAGGCATAGCCAACGTAGATCACGACGGCAATGATGATGAGGTTCCCGACTCCGAAAATGCTGCCGGTAGCGATTCGCTGAAATCCGGCCGACATCTGGTAGGAGCTTACCCACGCCCCACCGCTAATGAGGTAGGTGAGGCCCCGGAAGACGTTCATGAATCCAAGCGTGGCGATGATCGGGAGAACGTTGAAGCGGGCAACCGTGACCCCGATAATTGCGCCGACCGCAAGCCCGACAAGCATCCCTTCGAGGATCGAAACGATCGGAGGCATGGTCGGGATTGCTTTGACGGTGAGCGCGCTCACCATGCCGGAGAGCGCAATGGTCGCTCCGATGGAGAGATCGATCCCTCGGGTAAGAATGACCATCATCATGCCGACGGCGAGAATACCGAGTATCGCGGTGTTGGCGAGGAGATCCTGGATGTTCGTGAGAGTGAGGAAGTTGTGATTTCGGATTTGCACGAGGACGCAGATCACCACAATGAATGCAAGGAGCCCCACCTCGCGGAACCTCTCGGTGGACCGGGAAACCCGTTTCGTGTCGGCGATCGCCGGCTTCGTGTCGCTCATCTGCCCGCCGCTCCCAGCAACGCCGCGTTCAGCAGCTCCTCTTGCGTAGTCTTTGCCGTTTCCAGTATCGCCGTGACCCTTCCCTCCTTCATGACCACGACCCGGTCGCTCATTCCGAGCACCTCCGGCATCTCCGAGGAAACCATGATGATCCCGAACCCCGATTCAGCCAAGTCGTTCATGATGTTGAAGATTGCCGTCTTTGCCCCGACGTCCACCCCTTTCGTCGGTTCGTCGAGGATGATGACCCTCATATCCGCAGTCAGGAGCTTCGCGACAATGATCTTTTGCTGGTTGCCGCCGGAAAGCGTCGACGCCTTGTCGAAGACACTCTGTGCCTTGACCTCGAGTCGCTCCGCGTGCTCCTTCGCCGCGTCGCTTTCGAGCTTCGTATTGAGCCAGCCAAACTTCGTGAATCGCCCGAGGGTTGGGTAGGTGACGTTCTTGAAGATTTCCCAGTCGAGGACGAGCCCCTGCTTGAGACGGTCCTCCGGGAGATATCCGATGCCCCGCGCAATTGCGCCGGAGGGTCCCGAGATGCCGAGCTCCGTTCCGTCGAGGGTGACGCTTCCCGCATCCGCGCTCGTAACCCCGTAGATTGCCTCGCAGACCTCCGTGCGGCCGGCTCCCACCAGGCCGGTCAGGGCGAGAATCTCGCCGCGCCGCACTGAGAACGAGACGTCCTTGAAGTAACCTACACGCGAGAGGCCCTCCACTCTCAGGACCTCTTCGCCGATTACCGCGTTACGTTTCGGAAAGAATTGAGTAATCTCGCGTCCGACCATTGCGACGATTATCTGGTCTCTGCTCACGTCGCTCAGGTTCCACGTGCCGACGTAGCGCGAGTCGCGGAAGACGGTGACGCGGGAAGCAAGGCGGTACATATCCTCGAGTCGATGGGAGATGAAGATGATCGACACGCCTTTGTCTCGAAGGGCTTCGGTGATACGATAAAGGTCCTCGCTTTCTCGATTCGTGAGGGGCGCGGTCGGCTCGTCCATGATAATGATGCGGGCGTTGGCCGAAAGTGCCTTCGCAATCTCGACGATCTGCTGCTGCGCAACGGAGAGACTGCCCATCGAGGTTCGTGGATCGAAATCGGCATCGAGCTGACCGAGGAGGTCTTCTGCTCTTCCGTGCATCTCCCTCCAATCGATCTTTCGTGTCAGCCGATTGATCTTCTCGTGACCGATGAAGATGTTCTCCGTTACCGAGAGATCAGGGTAGCAGGTAACGTGTTGGTAGATCGCGGCAATTCCGTACCTTTGTGAATCGAGCGGAGTGCGAATCTCGGCGGGCTCACCGTCGATGAGTATCTCTCCTGCATCGGGTTGGTAGACTCCGGTAATGACCTTTATGAGCGTCGACTTTCCCGCGCCGTTTTCACCCATCAGCGCGTGAATCTCGCCCCGCCTCAGACTGAAATGCACGTTGTCGAGGGCTCGAACCCCCGGGAAGGTCTTTGTGACGTGTTTCAGCTCGAGAACATGCTCGGACACTCGCTGCTACCCCTTTCTCAACAGATCCGCCGGCACTCGATTCCGAGGAGTCCGGCAAGCTTCTCGATCCGGTCTGCTATATGCCCAACCCCGATGGCGCAGTGGTGGGCCGGACCCGCCTTCGACCATTGGTCGATGAACTCCCGCACCGGCAGCGAAAACCGGTAGCGGCTGTTGGTGTTGCCGATCTGCAACGTGGGCCCTGCGACCGACTCCCCCTCTGCGACGAGGAGGAAGGTAGTGCCGCCCGGCCCCTGCACCACCGAAAGGAGCGTCACCGCTCCGTGTTTGACGCTCATCTGGATAGAGAGGCCCTTGCCGGGTTTCCCGTGATAGACCGGCAGCGGCACGAGGGCGACCTCTCCCTCTGCGATCGCTGGATGGGCGGGACCGTCATGACCCCACAGCACGATGTCGTCGGTGAAGTCGGCTGCATAGAACTCCGAGAACGAGCCGCCGGCCCCAAAGCTGTCGACGATCTTCATCGCCATCACGTTCTTGACCTCACATTCTCCGGCAATCGGAACATGGTGCGCCGTGAGGAGGGTATTGCCCGCGATCACCGAAGTGACGATGTTCTCATGGTCGTTCCCGTCGATCCCCTCGTAGTAGTAGGCCATCCCCCCCAGCCGTCTGGTCTCGACCAACCGATCGAGCGCACACGAGGTGCGGGCCGCGCGCTCGAGCTCCGCGGCCTCACACTCCGCCGATACGCGGAACTCACTCGAAAACTGTTCGAGCTTACGCTTGACCTCCGCGTCGTCTACGGCGTCCCTGTGGTGCTTGAGCTCGTCCATCTCCAGGAGCTCGAAGTGGCTCCCGAAGACGTTCGCCAGTCGGGTCACGTCCGTATAGACGTCGAGCATCCCGCCATAGTAGTGACCGAGAATCCCGATTCTCGCATCTCGCAGCTCCTCGCGTACGCGCACGGCATCCAGCCACGCGGAGATCTGTTCCCATGCGTAGTCTTCCTTCAGCCATCCCGTCACGAGATGGTAGTCGATTCCGCAATTGTTGAAGACGTTTGCGATCTCCGGCACACAGCAGGCTTGACAATGGGCGAGCCATTCGCCCGTCATGAGCCCGCGATCGCCAAGCGCGTTGAACTTAGCATAATCGATTGCAGGTACGGGTTGGAGATTCAAGACGATTATCGGAACCTGCGTCTGTTGCGCGATCGGCAGCACCGTATGCGATAGTGCATAGGTCGAGATAAAGAGAAAAATCGCCTCGACGTTTTGTTCTTTGAATGTGTCGACCGCCGACCGAGACTTCTCAGGGCTGTCGACGAGCCCCGCGTTGACGACTACACCCCCCAGCGAGCCGAGACGGTCTGCGATGAAGGATTGGTAACCTTCGAGTCGCTCCTTTAGTCCCTCGAACTGCGGCCAATAGGTGTCGAGACCTATTCCGAACAGCCCGATCCTTGTACGTTCACCCACCATAATTCTCACCCATCTCTGAGTATTATGCAATGGGTAATCTTCCCTGGGAATGGATAATTTTGGCCGTAGGATGGAACAAACCCTAAAAGATGGACAAAACTTGCCAAAGATGTGCAAAACGGCTATAACGAATTGGTGATTCAAGACGGTGTGATGCAGAAAGAGGGTTTCTTTCGATACCTGACCTGCAGCGAAGAGGACGAGAAGTGGCAGATCGTCTGCACCGACGCCGGCCACAACGAGGTCGGCCCGAACACGAGCTATCCTCCGAACAAGGAGGGCCATCCTCCCCTCTTCAAGTCCGTCGCGGTCGGACGCACGCTCAACGAGTTCCAGATCATCTACATCACGAAGGGTCGCGGAGTCTTTCAAGCCGAAGGGGAGAGCTTCACCGTGGTCCCAGGAACCGTCATGATCGTGTTCCCGGGTATGCGCCACTTCTACAAACCGGACTACGAAATCGGTTGGAATGAGTACTGGGTCGGATTCAAAGGGCCCTATGCCGAAGCTCTCTGCCGGAACGGATTTCTCACGCGAGGGAAACCCGTCTATCGACTCGGGCTCCAGAACAGCCTGCTTACTATCTACGACCAGATCTTCGAGCTCGTGCGAAATCAGGCGCCCCTCTATCAGATCCGCGCGAGCTCACAGATCATGACCCTAGTCGCCGAGATCCTCGCATACGAGCGCAAGACGGTGCAGCACAGCCATTCGCAGCAGCTCGTCGAGAAGACGAAGTTCTTCATGGAAGAGAACATCTACGGGGATATCAACCTCAATCGGATCGCCGGCATGCTCGGCGTCAGCACCTCCCACCTGAACGAGGTCTTCAAGGCATATACCGCGATGACTCCCTACCAGTACTTCATCAGCATCAAGATCCATCGGGCGAAGGAGCTCCTCGACAGCGGCGACCTCACGATCAAGGAGGTCGCCTTCCGGCTCGGCTTCAAGGACCAGTACTACTTCTCCCGGCTTTTCAAGAAGAAGACGGGAACCTCCCCCTCGCGCTGGAGCTCGTTTGCGACAGAATAGCCTGAGACCGGGGGGCCCATCCTACCCGCGGGCGCGCCGCTCTTTCGTGAAGTTCCTCATCTGACGGTTGATCTTTTTCCACTTGTCACGGTTCTCCCGCTGGAGGCGATCGCTGGTTTTGCGTTCGAGGAACGCCACCTCCTTCTTCAGATCGAGATAGGAGGCGAAGCGCTCCTGCGTAATCGCACCTGCGGCGAGAGCGGCCCCGACCGCGCAGCCCGGTTCGCCCGAATGGGTGCAGTCTCGAAACCGGCAGTCGCCGGCGATCGCGGCGATGTCGGAGAACGAGTCGTCGAGATCGGCCTCATCGGCCCAGAGCTGCAGCTCCCGAAGGCCGGGGGTGTCGATGATCATGGCGCCGTTCGGGAGGGCAATGAGCTCGCGGTGAGACGTCGTATGCCTGCCCTTCATGTCTCGGCTTCGTATCTCCCCGGTTGCCTGTCGCTCCTCGCCGATGAGAACGTTTATCAACGTCGATTTGCCGACGCCTGACGGTCCGAGCAACACCGCCGTGCGCCCCTTCTGGATCCGTGCACCGACCTCATCAACTCCGTGTCCGGTGACACAGCTCAGCGGCAGGACCTCGACGCCGGGCGCAGCTGCCTCGATTTCGGCCACCGAGCCTTCCAGATCGGCGGCGAGGTCGGCCTTGTTGAGGAGGATGACCGGTGTTGCGCCGCTGCCCCAGACCATGGTTGCGTAGCGCTCCGCCGCCCGCGGACTGCACTTTCGCCCTCCTTCGAGGCTGAAGACGATGAAACCGAAATCGACGTTCGCCGCCAGGATTTGCTCCACCGCTTCGTCGCCTGCCTGCTTTCGCGAGATGACTCCACGTCTCGACAACACGCCCTCGATGCGGAATGGCACCTTCGGATCTTTGACGGTTTGTACCGCCACCCAGTCGCCGACGACCGGGAGATCCTCCGGTCCGCTCCTGTGATGGGAGAATGCGCCCGTGAGCCGGCCGTTCGCCTCCGTAGCGGCGGTTCGCAGCCGATAGAGTCCTCGCGATGCCCTGATGACCCTGGCCGCGAGGCAGTCCGGTCCGTATCGTTCGGCGAGCTCGACTTCGAAACGCTCATCGAAGCCCAAGGCGCTCAGATCAATCTTGCTTTCGTAACTCATTTCTTTCGTGTGACCTCATAGGCATCAATCAAGCCATACGGGAATGGCAGACGGGTGAGCGGTTTTGCGGCCAACGCAAACAGTCGCAGCTCATCGTCATCTCCCGAAATCCGATTCGCTCTCAGAAATCCGCACTTCACACAGCGATGGATCAGCGCCCACTCGCCGTTCTCTTTCGTCCAGACTCCGACCGGCTCCATCGCCCCCCTGCAACCGGAGCGGCGGTCGCCGATCCGCAGGTCGACGTGGAGGCTCCACAGACAATGCGGGCAATGGTTGCGCTGCTCCGTGCCTGTTTCAGGCGGTGTGACAGTGGTCCCGCAACGTACGCAGATAAATGACTCATTGGTTGGTGTAGGGGCTCGTAGGCGTGACATCTTCCCTCCTCTTGAAGATCACGGAGATTATGCGTGGAAGACTGCAGATGACCCTGCCGGCCGAGCACTGACTGAGATTTAGGCTGTTGGACTACGCGGGATTGATGGGAAGGCGGGATAAGAAGGGGACCAAGCCCCCGATCAGAGGCGAAGCGACGACGTACGCGTCGGCTTCGCTTGCCGTCCCTAGCAGGGCCACCCGCTTATGAGCACCGACATCATGTACCTCCTGTTCGCGATAGCTTGGCTGACGGTACAGCCAAGCGAGGTGCGTGTCAAGCAGTGCTTGCGGCTATTCCGGATCGAATGGCGTGCCGAGTGAGGAGGGAGGGGTGGCGTTGAGCGCGCGCAGCATCTTGTCCATCGCGTGACGGGCAGGACCGGGCAGGGCGGCGATCAATCGCTTGACTCCTTC
>Ga0315535_1002562_pt1 | contig 11489 bp, 11 predicted proteins | sample SalMarSW160220MG_2_FD_203092 | JGI IMG/M metagenome (GOLD analysis project Ga0315535, IMG submission 203092) | Salt marsh sediment microbial communities from the Plum Island Ecosystem LTER, Massachusetts, United States - Salt Marsh Sediment SW1602-20 ...
CGACGAGGCCATCACGGCCTTTGAGCAGGCGGCGAGCCTCGATCCCCAGATGCCGGCCCTGCACACGAACTGGGGCACGGCCTGTTTTCAGCAGGGCCGCTATGTGCGCGCACGCCAGGAATGGGAGCAGGCGCTGCGGCTGGACCCCGGCGGCGAAACGGCCAAGCAGAATCTGCAGACACTGGAAGGCCTCGGCTACTAGCCGCGCCCCATGCATCCGACGCGATTGCACGCCCTGCTGACGAAGGTCGCCCGCCGGCAAATCTCGGTAGCCGGGGCCGTCGCCGCCCTCAAGCGCCTGCCGTTCGAAAACCTGGAATTCGTCAAGGTGGATCATCACCGGCATCTGCGCCAGGGTTTTCCCGAGGTGGTTTTCGGGGAGGGCAAGTCCCAGGCCCAGATTGTGGCCATCAGCCGGACCCTGTGGCGCCAGTCGGGCACGGCCCTGATCACCCGCGTCGGCGCCCCGGCCGTGCGGGCGCTCCGCACCGCCGGCCTGCCCGTGCGTTATCACACCCGGGCCCGCTGCGCCGTGGTGTCCCGACACCGGCCGCCCGCGCCCGCGGGGCGGGTGGCGGTGCTGACCGCGGGTACGGCGGATATTCCCGTTGCCGAGGAAGCGGCGGTGGCCGCCGCCTGGATGGGGGCACGGGTGGAAAAAATCTACGATGTCGGTGTGGCCGGGATCCACCGGCTCCTGGTCCACTATTCCCGCCTGTCCCGGGCGCGCTGCGCCATCGTGGCGGCGGGCATGGAGGGTGCCTTGCCGTCGGTTGTGGGCGGCCTGGTTCCGTGCCCGGTGATCGCGGTTCCGACCTCCGTGGGCTACGGCGTCGCCTGGCGCGGATTGACCGCCCTGGCGGCCATGTTGAGCACCTGCAGCCCCAACGTGTTGACGGTCAACATCGACAACGGCTTCAGCGCCGGACTCTGCGCCGGGCTCATCAACCGGTTGGGAGCGCGCCTCCCGTGAGGGCCTTGTGGCTGGATCCGTTCGCCGGCATCTCCGGAGACATGTTTCTCGGGGCCTTGCTGGACCTGGGGCTTTCCCTGGACCACCTCAACGCCGACCTGAAGGCGTTGCGGATCGCCGGCTTGCGCGTGGCGCGCCGGCGGGTCAGGCGCGGTCCGTTGTCCGCGAGCCGGGCCCTGATCCGCCTGCCCCGCCAGCCCCATGAAGCCCGGAACCTGCGGGATATCCGGCGTCTTCTGGGCCATTCCGCGCTGACCCCGGCCGTGCGCCGGCGGGCCGCGGCGGTCTTTACGCGGCTGGCCCGCGCCGAAGCCGAAGTCCACCGGCTTCCGCTGGAACGGGTGCATTTCCACGAGGTCGGCGCCCTGGATGCCCTGGCGGACGTGGTGGGCGTATGCTCCGCCTTGGAACGCCTGCACATCGAGCGCCTGTACACGGCCCGGATCAATGTCGGGGGCGGTCTGACCGGAAGCCGGCATGGAACCTTGCCGGTGCCGGCGCCCGCGACGCTGGCACTCCTGCAGGGATACGAAATCTTCCGCGACGGGCCCCTGGGAGAGCATGCCACGCCCACGGGCGCGGCCCTCTTGGCGTCCCTGGCCGACTCCCGGCCGGCCTGGCCCGGCGCCAGGCTGGAGGCCGTGGGGTACGGTGCGGGCGAACGCGACTGGCCGGATTTTCCGAATGTCCTGCGGATCTGGCTGGGCGAAACCCGGCATCCGGCGGCCGGTCCGACGGAAAGCGACGAGGTGGCGGTGCTGACCGCCACCCTTGACGACGCCGCGCCCCAGGTGCTGGCCTACGCCCAAGAGCTGCTGTTGGCGCAGGGAGCTTTGGACGTGACGCTGCAGGCCCTGTTCATGAAGAAAGGCAGAATCGGCACGCGTTGCGAGATCCTTTGCAAGCCGGAGCAGGCCGCCGGACTGGCGGAAGTGCTGTTCCGCGAAACGCCGACTCTGGGACTGCGCCTGGACCGCCAGCAACGGATGGTCCTGACGCGCAAGACCCTGAGGCTCCGGATCCGGGGACAACGCCTCAGGGTGAAAGTCGGTTACTTCGGGGGCAAACCCGTAACCCTCTCCCCGGAATTCGAGGATGCCAAGGTCTGTGCCCAGCGGACCGGCCTCCCCTTGCGGGAAATCTTGGAGAATGCCAGGCGACAAGCCAAGGAGATTCTATGAGCGATCCTGAAGACAAAACAGCGGCGACCGACCCCGTGGCCACGGAGCCGGCCGCGGCGGGCCAACCCGTGCGCCGGAAGAAAAGACGCCGGCGCAGGAGATCCGGACATCGCCGCCCGCAAACCGGCCCGGTATCCGCGCAGCCCGGTGTGCCCGGCGCCCCAACCGGGGAGCCCGTGCAGCCGCCCGCAGACGACGCGGAGGTTCCGGCGGCCGTGGCGGAGCAAGCCGAGTTCCAGCCCTCCGCCGAAGAGATTCCGCCGGCGCCGGAGCCGCAGGCCGCTGCGGCCGCCGGGATCCAGAAAAAGAGGCGCCGTCGCCGGGGCGGGCGCAGACACCGCCGCCGCACCGGAGCCGGCGCGGGTGAAATTTCCGCCGGCCAGACGGCCGCGCCCGGCAACCTGGCGGCGCCGGCCCCTGCAGCCGTAGCCGTTTCGGAGCCCACCGGCGAATCCCGGGAGGCGGCCGTTTCACCGGCCGGGGAGCCCGGCGTGAACACCGGGGGCCTGCCGGCCTCGGGTTCCGGGGGTCCGGCCGCACCACCTGCCGCCGAGTGCGTCGACGCGGCGCCGACCCGGGGGAATACCCCGGCCTATCACGGGCTCAAATTCCCTGACGTGGATGCGGAACGGGCCCGGCGCATCATTTCGGACTTTTTTCATCAGCAGAACCGCGACTCCGGGATAAACCTGGCCGTGCTCGGACTGTCCGGGGATTTGAATTCGGCCGTCGTTGCCGCCCTGGCCGTGCAGGCCTTGGGAAGCCAGAAGGTGGCCCTGTATTTTTGCCTGGAAGCCGAACCGCAAAACCCGGCCGAGCGGGAGCGGGCCGCAGCACTGGCCGCGCATTTGCGCTGTGCCTTGGAAATCCTGGATCTGCGCCCGCAGCTGGAAACGGTCCTGGGGCGGATCCAAGCGAGCGAAATCCAGCGGCGCCGGCTGCGTCGCGGGCAGGTGCGGCTGGCGGCCTTGGCCGACATCGCGTATGCCAGCGGCGCCTGGCTGGCGGCAAGCACCAACAAGAGCCAGCGCCTGCTGGGAGAGAGCAGTCTCGAGGATCCGGGCGTGCCGGTCCTGTGCCCGCTGGGGGATTTGTACCACAGCCAGGTGGCGCAACTGGCCCGCGGCCTGCGTTTTCCAGGCCCGGTGAACGCCGGGTTTGAGGAAGCGGGCCGTGCGGCTCCCATCGGGCTGACACCGGCCGAGACGGACCTCCTGCTCTACCAAATTGTGGACATCAAACTGTCGCTGGCCCGGCTGCTGGAACTGGGTCTGGGGGAGGAAAAAATCCGGCGCTTGTACCGGCAATTGAAGGCGGCCGCCGTGCGAGGCTCCCAGCCCGCCTGGCCGGAAGCCGTGTCCGCGTACGCGCCCAAAATCTGGGCGCCGGAAACCTCGCGCCGGGCCTAGTCCCGGGATTCGTGCCGGGACGGTCCGCCAAGGGGGAGACATGGGGAAGAAACAACGCGCGAAACTGGAACGCCGCCACGCGCAGAAAATGCCCGCCCCGCGGTCCGGCGGGGCGGGGCTCAACTTGAAATGGCTGTGGGTCGGCCTGGGCATCGTGTTCCTGTTGATCGCGGCCATCGTGGTCATCTTTCAAACGCATCGAGTCCGCTTTTTACAAACCTCAGTGGTCGCGGCCGCGACCACGGCCGAAGAGCAACTGAACCTGGCGCAGATGAAATTCACGCAGGCGGACTACCGCCAGCTCGTGCAGGTAGTCCGCGGCGTCCGGAGGCTCGGCGCGCATCCGGCTTTGGATGCGGCAGCCGCCGGGCAGCTCCGGTTCATGCTTGAGGTCCTTCAGGAAATCGCCGCGCAAGGCAATCTCGGGCCGGAAGAATTGTCCAAGCTGTGGACCCAGCTCAGCCTGGTGAACCGGTATTTACAGTCCAGGGGGCGGAGCACCCCCACCGCCCGATGAACCCCGCCGCCGTGCCGGGCCCCGGCAAGTTATCCCTGGTGGCGACCCCCATCGGCAATCTGGAGGATATCACCCTGCGCGCCCTGCGCGTGCTCAAGGAAGCGGATGTCATCGCGGCCGAGGATACGCGGCGTACCGGCAAACTGCTGAGTCACTACCGCATCCCGACACCCGTGATCAGTTATTACAAGGATGTGGAACGCCGGCGTCTGGCCCCCTTGCTGCACAAGCTGCACAGCGGGCAAAAGGTGGCGCTCGTGACGGACGCCGGGACACCGGCGGTATCGGATCCCGGAGCCCTGCTCGTCGGCGAAGCCCGCCGGCAGGGCATTCCCGTCGAAGTCGTGCCCGGACCCTCGGCCCTGCTCGCGGCCCTGGCGGGTTCCGGGATTTCCGGCCCGGCCTTTTCCTTTCATGGCTTTTTGGAGGCCCGTTCCTCCGCCCGCCGGCGGCAGCTCCAGGCGCTGAAAGACCGCCCCGAGATCCTGGTGTTTTTTCTTTCACCCCACCGGCTGCCGGAAACCCTGCGCGATGCCGAGGAAGCCTTAGGGGAAGGACGGCCTGCCGTACTGTGCCGCGAAATGACCAAGCGCTTTGAAGAATATGCGGGCGGCACCCTTGCGGAGTTGAGAACCTCGGCCGAGAAGCTCGAACCCCGCGGGGAATACACCCTGGTGGTTTCGGGCGCGACCGCAAGCCCGGCGGAGTGCAGGCCGGAAAGCCTGGAAGACCATTTGGCCCGCTTACAGGCCGAAGGCTGCAGTTTGAACCAGGCCGTGGCCAGCGCCGCCCGGGAAAGGGGGTTGAACCGCCGCGAGGTCTATGCCCTGGCCCACTCCTCCCGGCGAATAAATAAAAGCCTTAAAAAACAGCCTGATTTGCAATAGTCGCGTGAGTATGCTATACTAGATTTGACACGTTACCTACAAGGCGGCCGGATATCCACCGGTATATTTCGTCGCAAAGGAGACACCAAGATGCCGCTGCTCACACTTAAAGTCGCAGGAAAAAGCAACCCCGCCACCGTAGCCGGCGCCATCGCCAACAATATCCGGGAAGGCAAGGACATTGAAATCGTGGCCATGGGGCCGCAAAGCGTCAACCAGGCCATCAAGGCCATCACGATTTCCAGGTCCTACCTGAACGACGACAGGATTGATCTGACCTTCAGGCCCGAATTCATTCATCTCGAGCTGGACGGTGAACGCAAGAGCGCCATCAAAATAGTGGTTTTGACCCAGAGGCTGGCAGACCAGACGGTCTCCCAGGAAACCTCTTCTCCTGCCGCCTGACGGTCAGCGGGATGCATCCGGCTGCTGGGTCAGCCTGCCCTGTTTCAAGCCCCCCAAAGGCCCAAGCCTGGCGGTCAAGTCACGGAGCGGGAGGCAGCAGCGCGCGGGGGCTTGATCCGGCACAACGCAGGCAGAACCAGACGACGGATCAGGCGGTCTAAACCACGTTAGTCAATGTCCGCCATCCGTTCTGACGCAACAGGGCAAGGGAGTCCCTATTCATGATGTATCGTCGTATTAAAGTATGGTTGCTGGACAATTGGGTGAAGTTGTTGATCATCAGCGCGGTGGTTTTGCTGATTTTTTTCACCATCGTCGGCCTGGCTTCACTGGAATCATTTTATCTGAACCTGACCCTGGCCACCCTGCCGCTGCAGCTGCTCATGACGGCCTTGAACGCCGTGGTCTTCGTCTACCTCTACATGACCGTGTTTCGCGGCGGTTTCTCGCGGATGAAGAAGTCCAAGGTGAAGTCCTCCTACGTCAATGTGAAATTTTCGGACGTCATCGGCTTGGAACAGGCCAAACGGGAGGCGTGGGAGGTCGTGCAGTTGATCCGCGACCGCTCCCGGCTGAAAGCCATCGGGGGCAAGATCCTGCGCGGCATTCTCATGGTCGGCCCGCCCGGTTGCGGCAAGACCATGCTGGCCAAAGCGATCGCCACGGAAGCCAAGATTCCCTTTCTGTCGGTGGCCGGGTCGGAGTTCGTCGAGGTTTTCGTCGGCGTCGGGGCCTCGCGGGTGCGCAAGCTTTTCAAACAGGCCAAGCGGCTGGCCTACGCCGAGGGCGCCTGCATCGTCTTCATCGATGAGATCGAGGTGATCGGCCGCGGCCGGACCTTCAGCTACATGGGCGGCGGCGAGGAAACCAACAGCACCCAGAACCAGCTGCTGGTGGAAATGGACGGCTTGGAATCCCGCACGGAGAACATCATCGTCATCGGCGCGACCAACGCGGCGGAAGGGGTGCTGGACGCCGCCCTGATGCGTCCCGGCCGCTTCGACCGCAAACTCTTCATCGACCGGCCCAACCTGCAGGAGCGGGAACAGCTCTTCGCCCATTACCTGGCGCAGGTCCAGCACGACCCGGAACTCGACATCGGGCACCTGGCCCGAAAATCCGTGGGCAAGAGCCCGGCCGAAATTGAAAATGTCGTCAAGGAAGCGGCCTTGATCGCCACCCGCCAGGGCAAGGAACTGGTGGACTACTCGGATCTGACCAAGGCCATCGAGCGCATCGAGCTGGGCGTGGAACACCGCAAGGTCATGAATCCCCAGGAGCGGGAGCGCGTGGCCTACCATGAGACCGGGCACTTGGTGATCCTCTTCTTGCTGCATCCCACGGACGACGTATTCAAGGCCTCGATCATTTCGCGCGGCGAAACCCTGGGCGTGGTCCATCATTCCCCGCGGGACGAACTGTTTCTCATGGACCGCCAGACCATCATGGCCAACATCAAGGTGTCCTTGGCCGGCTACGTGGCGGAAAAGATCCGTTTCGGCACGACTTCCACGGGCGTGGCCTCGGACTTCAAGGCGGCCATGTCCCTGGCCCACAGCATGGTGTGGCGGATCGGCATGGGCGGCAACGGCTTTTTGGGCGACTTTGGGTCCCTGCCGGATGCGCAGGTGTCGGAGTCGCTGAAGCAGCGCTTGAACGCCGAGACCGAGAAGATCCTCAAGGCGACCTCCGCGGAGACGGAGGAGGTGCTGCGCCGGAACTGGAAAATCGTGGAGCGCTTTGTCCGGGAACTGCTGGAGCGCGAGGAACTGGATTACGACCAAATCGTCGCCATTTTCAGGGAGTACGGCAAACATCCGCCGGCCCTGTCGCCGGCCCCGTCCGTGCCCGCGCTGCCGTCCGTGCCCGCGGGAGCCGTCCGGAGCTCTGCGGAACCCCTGCAGGATGATGCGCACCCGGCGCCGGAAGAGTCGGGCGAGGAAGAAGGCCGGAAGGCGGTTCCGCGGCCGAAAGCCGTCCGGCGCAAAACTCAGGCCAAGAAGGACCCTCCCGCCGAAACGTGATGACCCGCAGGCACCTCACCGCCATCCTGGCCGGACTGGTCTTGTCGGGTTGTTCGGCCACCTATCCCAAGGGCAATGTCGAACAGACCATCGCCCGCATGTGCGAGCAGGAATACCACGTGCAGGTTTCCGTGAAAACAGCGGGTAAAACCATCGGCGCCTTCATCCCGGTCAAAGACCTCCTGCAAAGCGACCTGACCCTCTCGGAGCAGGCCCTGGACCGGATCGAACACGTGATGCTGACCGTGTCCCGGGTAACGCTGTCCTCGGAATTTCAATATGATTTTTTCGTGGTCGTGGCCCAGGATTTCGCCGCCAATGTCCAGATCGCTTTTGTCCGCTACATCAAGGATATCCGCCGCCTGCTTACGGATGACATTTCCCGGAGTGATTATTTTCAACGCATGCTGATCGAGGTTCGGCCCATCGAAGCGGCGGGTGGCCCCCCGCGGCCGGTGATGCAGCTGACCGATTATTCCCTGCCCGAATTTCTCGCCCGGCAGATCGCGGAGAGGATGCGCCAGCAGCTCCAGATCAACGTCGTGCTGGGACAATTGTTCGGGATCATGAACGTGGAGGGGCGCTTTGTGCCCGCCAGCCGTCCCGGCGGCCGCGCGCCGACCTCGGGCACGTTCGTCCTGACCCTGTGGTTTCACCCGGACGCCCCGCCCTTTGAAACCCTCGCCACCGCCGAATTGCGCACGGAATTCACCCGCTTGTTCCTGCGCGTCGCCCAGACCCTGACCCGGCGTTATGAATTTTACGCCTACGATGGCCTGGAACTGGTGGATGCACAGGGCCGGCAGGTGGCTTTTTTCGACCGCAAGCAATTCACCCAGGACACGGTGAATACCCTGATGGAATTGATCCGCTCTCTCAAGAACAAATCCAAATAAATCACCGCGCCGGCGCCCGCGGGCCGGGCGGCCGGATCCCGCACTTTCCCCGGTCCGGAACCGAAACCCCGCCGGGCGTTCGCGGAGTTGCTCTGGAGGCAGAAATGCACGAACCGGCTCCGTCCCTGGGCTTGCGGCCCCAATTCCTGGCCGGCGGGAATGCCCGAGCCGTCCTGTTCATTCACGGCTTCAACAGTTCCCCCGAGTCCCTGCTGCCCGTGGCCGAACGCCTGGCCGCGGAGGGTTTTTCGGTTTCCCTGCCGCTGCTCCCCGGCCATGGGACCACGCCCGAAGACCTGGCCCGGAAAACGGCCCGGGACTGGCTGGACCATGCCCTCGCTGCCTGGGATCAACTGGCCGCGGCTTACCCTTATCCGGCGGTGGCGGGATTATCCATGGGCGCGGTCCTGGCTCTGCACGTGGCGAGCCGCCGGCCCGTGCCGGCCGTCGTTGCCTTGGCGCCGGCCCTTTACCTGCGGGACTGGCGGATTGGCCTGCTTCCGCTGGCCAGGCTCCTTCACCCCTGGCGGGGGGACATTACGCACGATGTCAAGGACCCGGTGCGTTCGGAGAGAGCCTATCCGCGGTATCATCTGAACAGCGTGCGGGAGTTTCTGCAGGTCGGGAAAGCCGTTCGTCCGGAATTGGCCCGCGTGACCGCTCCCTTGCTGGGGATTCAATCCCGCGAGGACCATGTGATTCCACCCGGCTGCTTGGCGTATCTTATGCGCCGGGCAGGCTCCGAGGTCAAGGAACAACATGTGCTGCAGAATTCGTACCATGTGCTGACCATGGATCGTGAATATATGCGCGTTGCCGGGTTCATGCTCGCTTTCCTGGCAAGGTACCTGCCGGATTCCACGCCGGCAACCCCTCCCCCGGCACGCAAAAAACCTTGAAAAAACGAGCAATATTCAGAAAAGTTCAGGAATAATCCGGCATTCTTTATCCCATGCCCAAATTGCCAAAAAAATATCCGAATTTTACTCATTTTTTTGATTGCATTTTCTGGCACATGTCCTATAATTCGTCTTTAAAAAATTAGCAATCCTGACCCCAGACTGCTAATCAATATTTACCCACTTCAAGCGAGGAGAGTGATGAAAATTATGAAGTTGAAACCCCTGGGAGACCGTGTCCTGGTGAAGTCCGCCGAGGAAAAGGAAGTGAAGAAAGGCGGCCTGATCATTCCGGATACGGCCAAAGAGAAACCGCAGGAAGGAGAGATCATCGCCGTCGGCCCGGGCAAACTGGACGACAAGGGCCAGCGGATTCCGATGAATCTCAAGGCCGGGGACAAGGTGCTCTACGGCAAATACGCCGGCAGCGAAGTGAAACTCGGCGAGGAAGAGTACATGATCATGCATGAAGAGGATATCTACGGAATTCTGGAAAATTAACCGGAATTTTCGGCGTTCAACCAACCTGCAAGGAGGAGAAAAAGCACTATGGCGAAAATGCTGATGTTTCACGAAGAAAGCCGCCGCGCTTTGCTCAACGGGGTGAACAAGCTGGCGGATGCGGTCCGCGTCACCTTGGGCCCCAAGGGACGCAACGTGGTCTTGGACAAGAAGTTCGGGGCGCCGACCATCACCAACGACGGCGTGACCATTGCCAAGGAAATCGAGCTGGACGATCCCTATGAGAACATGGGCGCCCAGCTGGTCAAGGAAGTCGCCACCAAGACGCATGATGTGGCCGGCGACGGCACGACCAGCGGCACGGTCCTGGCGCAGGCCATGATCCGCGAGGGCTTAAAGAACGTCACCTCCGGCGCCAATCCCATGTTCATCAAGCGCGGCATGGAAAAAGCCGCGGAAAAAGTCGTGGCGGAAATCCGGAAGCTGTCCACGCCGGTGAAAGGCAAGGAAGACATCGCCCAAGTCGCCGCGATTTCGGCCAACAACGACACGGAGCTCGGCAACCTGATCGCCGAGGCCATGGAGAAAGTCGGCCGGGACGGCGTGATCACGACCGAGGAAGCCAAGAGCATGGAAACGACCCTGGAGGTCGTGGAGGGCATGCAGTTCGACCGCGGGTACGTGTCGGCGTATTTCGTGACCAACTCGGAACGCATGGAAGCGGTGCTGGAGGACGCGTACATTCTCATCTACGACAAAAAAATCAGCGCCATGAAAGACCTGCTGCCCGTGCTGGAAAAAGTCGTGCAGCTGGGCAAACCCCTCCTCATCATCGCCGAGGACGTCGAGGGCGAAGCCCTGGCCACCCTGGTGGTCAATAAGCTTCGCGGCACCCTGAACGTGTGCGCCGTGAAAGCCCCCGGGTTCGGCGACCGGCGCAAGGCCATGCTCGAGGACATCGCCATCTTGACCGGCGGTCAGGTCATCTCCGAGGAGTTGGGCCTGAAACTGGAAAACGTCAACATTTCGGATTTGGGCAAGGCCAAGCGCACGACGGTGGACAAGGAGAACACCACCCTCGTGGAGGGCGCCGGAAAAAAGTCGGATTTGGACAAGCGCATCTCCCAGATCAAGAAGCAGATCGACGACACCGATTCCGACTACGACAAGGAAAAGCTCCAGGAACGCCTGGCCAAGCTGGCCGGGGGCGTGGCGGTGATCAAGGTCGGGGCCGCCACGGAGGTGGAAATGAAGGAAAAGAAACTGCGCGTCGACGACGCCCTGGCCGCCACCCGCTCGGCGGTGGAGGAGGGAATCGTTCCCGGCGGCGGAGTGGCGCTGCTGCGCACCCTGCCGGCTTTAAAAGACCTCAAACTGGGTTCGCCGGACGAACAGGTGGGCGTGGAAATCATCCGGCGCGCCCTGGAAGAGCCGATCCGGCAAATCGCCGAAAACGCCGGCCATGAAGGCTCGGTGGTGGTCAACCGCGTCCTGGGCGAAGCCAAGGGCGTGGGTTTGAACGCCGTCAGCGGCGAGTACGAGGATCTGGTCAAGGCCGGCGTGGTCGACCCCACCAAGGTCGTCCGTTCCGCCCTGCAGAATGCGGCTTCCATCGCGGCCATGCTGATCACCACGGAGTGCCTGGTCACCGACAAGCCGGAGAAGAAGGAAGCGCCGGCCGGCGGCATGCCGCCGGGCATGGGCATGGGCGGGGGCATGGATTATTGATCGCCGGCACGCGCCGGAATCCCTGCGGACGGCCCGGGCGCAATCCCGCCCGGGCCGTTTTTTTATAGGGCCTGCAACGGGTTAGCCGGCGCCGGAAGCGGCTTGACT
>Ga0315535_1002563_pt1 | contig 11485 bp, 10 predicted proteins | sample SalMarSW160220MG_2_FD_203092 | JGI IMG/M metagenome (GOLD analysis project Ga0315535, IMG submission 203092) | Salt marsh sediment microbial communities from the Plum Island Ecosystem LTER, Massachusetts, United States - Salt Marsh Sediment SW1602-20 ...
CCAGTAACCCTGGTGTTGAATGACAATGGCAGGGCAGCCGCCGGCGAAGTGGTTTCCGGTCGCGTCAATCGCGGCGAGCAGGTCCTGGCGCTCGATCCCATTTTTGTCGGAGAATCGATGCCGCTGGTTCCCGATTCCACTCCCTATGCCCTGATGGTTTCAACCACCGGCGGCCGCGCGCTGGGCCTGGAGATTGAACAGTTGCTGGCTGTGACCCAATGGCTCGAACAACATTCGGGTCACGCAAAAGTTCGCCTGGAAACCACCGGCATTCGCAGTGAAGTCATCGGGCTGGCCGCGGCCGCGCTCAAACCTGCCGCGTTCTCCGAAGTGGTCAGCCACGACGCTATGAAAAGCCTGGGTTATCTGCTGGATGCCCCGGTCCCCTTCCGCTCCGCGTCCGACCTCTTCTGCCTTGATCTCTACAAGGATTTTGACCTGGACCGCCTCGCTGCGATGGCCGGACCGGCAAAGTGGGAACCTCATTACCTGGGCAAACCCGCAGCAGATTCATTGCCGAAGAACTGAGCTCGCGATCGCGGTGCAGGCTTTACGAGAAATGGGGGGCAGTTCAGGATTCCTTCAAACGCTAAGGTTCAGGTTTGCGGAACACAACACAATAGACGTCGTGATATACGTCGCGGGAGACCCAATGTTTCAGATCAGCGTCCACCGTGAAACCGGCAGCCGTAAGTTCATTAATGAGGATTCCTTCCGGCACGCCATGTCCGCCTCGGTTTTTGGGAACACCCACAGGAATGGAGGTTCCCTCGCGTGGATTCTCGTCAATCACCGCCAAACGTCCTCCCGGCTTTAAAGACTGGAAAAGGCTTGCGTCGATTTCAGCCGATTTCGTGAGGTGGTGGTACACAAATCTCATAAATATAGAGTCGCAGCAGGCAGGTGGCAAGTTTGTCTTGGCCTCAGTGCCTCTAATCACGGTGATGTCCTTCTCTTTCGCCGCTAGTTCTTCCAAGTGAGCCAACGCCTTTTCATCGATCTCCGTGCTGTAGACCCTGCCTGAAGGACCCACGCGATGGGCGGCCGCAACGGTCAACTTGCCATTCCCTGCGCCGATTTCGGCTACCACGCTCCCTAGATGCCATTTCAACAAAGTGGCCAATCGATCGGCCTCCTTTTGCCAAGTGTCCTGCCCACGGGAGGCTGGCACTCCTAAGGCGCAGAGAGCTAACACGATGATTAAGGAGCGTCGTAGCATATAGCTGAGGTCGTCTGCAGAATTCTATCCATCCAGCAGAAGAAATTCAAACGGATGTATTCCCTCCGCGTAGGATGCCGCGCCACTCGCGGGCATCTTGTGCTATGCTTCCCCTCTTGCTTTGAGCCTCCTGCTGCTCAGGCGAAACCAACTCTGAGGCTTTTTATGACCCAATATCGCTATACTTTGTCCGAACGCGACATTCCCAAAACCTGGTACAACGTGATCCCGGACCTTCCGGCGCCGCTGCCGCCGCCCCTGCATCCCGCCACCGGAAAACCAGCCGGTCCGCAGGACCTTGCGCCTATCTTTCCCATGGCGCTGATCGAGCAGGAAGTTTCCACCGAACCCGCGATCGCCATTCCCGAGCCGGTTCTTGATGTGCTCCGGCTATGGCGGCCCACGCCGCTCTGTCGGGCGCATCACCTGGAGCAGGCGCTCGGCACACCAGCGAAAATCTTCTATAAGTACGAAGGCGTTTCGCCGGCCGGCAGCCACAAGCCCAACACCGCCGTTGCGCAGGCTTATTACAACAAGGCGGCGGGCATCCAGCGGCTCTCCACGGAAACCGGCGCGGGACAATGGGGCAGCGCACTCTCCTATGCCTGCAACATCTTCGACATCGAGTGCATGGTTTACATGGTGAAGTGCAGTTACTACCAAAAGCCCCATCGCCGCACCCTCATGCAGGCCTGGGGCGCCAACTGCATCCCTTCGCCCAGTGACAAGACGGCCGCCGGGCGCGAAGTTCTGGCCGCCGACCCGGATTGCCCCGGCAGCCTGGGTATTGCCATCAGCGAGGCCGTGGAGGACGCCGCCGGCCGGCCGGACACCAACTATTCACTCGGCAGCGTGCTCAACCACGTCCTGCTTCACCAGACCATTATCGGACAGGAAGCGATTGAACAACTCAAGCTTGCCGATGCATTCCCAGACATCGTAATCGGCTGCTGCGGAGGCGGCAGCAACTTCGGAGGTCTGGCCTTTCCCTTCGTTCCTCTCAAAGCCGCGGGCAAGCAGATTCGCCTGATCGCCGTTGAACCCACCGCGTGCCCCACCATGACCAAAGGTCTCTACGCCTACGACTTCGGCGACAAGAGCGGCATGACGCCGCTGCTGAAGATGGAAACCCTGGGGCATGACTTCATTCCGCCCGGCATCCACGCCGGAGGGCTCCGCTATCACGGTATGTCTCCGCTGATCAGCCTGCTGCACCAGGAGGGCGTGGTGGAAGCGGTCAGCCATCCGCAGTTGCAGTGCTTCGAGGCCGCCATCACTTTCGCGCGCGCGGAAGGCATTGTCGTGGCGCCTGAAACCTCGCACGCCGTCTGCTCGGCCATTGATGAGGCTCTGAAAGCGAAGGAGGAAGGGAAGGAGAAGACCATCCTCTTTAACCTCAGCGGCCACGGCTTCTTCGATATGGCCGCGTATGAGAAGTACTTCGCCGGCGAGCTCACTGACTACGAGTATCCGGAAGAAAAAGTTCACGAAGCACTGGCGCGCCTGCCCAAAGTTCCTTAGCGCGCGACTTCATGCGGCGCTTCCTGGGGTTTGGTGAGAGCTGTCAGCGCCAGCCTTTTTGTCTTTTGCTCACACGGCCTTGTGCTATGCTGGTGCGGACTTTTTGATCCTCAACACCTAATTCACTTTTTTCAAGTCCACTGGCTCGGGCCAGTGCGCAGGAGACAATCATGCAAATGCTTCTTCAAGTCAAGTTTCCGCACGAAACTTTCAACACGGCCGTCCGGGACGGAAGCCTGGGAAAGAAAATACAGAGCATCCTCGAGGAAACCAAACCCGAGGCCGTCTACTTTACTGAAATAGATGGGAACCGAGGCGTTATCCTGATCGTCGATTTGGCAGATCCCTCCAAAGTTCCATCGCTCGCCGAACCGTGGTTTCTGCAATTCAACGCCGACTGCCAATTCCGCATCGTAATGACGCCCGACGTCCTGGCCAAGGCCGGCCTGGAAGAGCTCGGCAAGAAGTGGGCATAGCCCTGACCACGGGAAGAAGCAGTTGTCACAACCCGGCTGCACGGGGCGGCGTAACCCGACGTGTGCCTGCCTCATCTCTTAAGAACGTGGGGCAAGAAAATTCATCCTAAATGGTTCGTTCCTGGAGTCCACAAGGAGATTCGATATGGCAGAGAAAAAGATTATTGCTGTTCTGGGCGCAACAGGCGCGCAAGGCGGTGGGCTGGCCCGCGCCATTCTGGCTGACCCCAACGGCGGCTTTGCGGTGCGTGCGCTCACTCGCGACGTGAATTCTGATAAGGCCGAAGCCCTGGCCCAACAAGGCGCGGAGGTGATGGCCGTCGACGTGGACAATCCCGAAAGCCTGAAGAAGGCCTTTGCCGGCGCCCACGGAGCGTTTTGCGTCACGTTTTACTGGGCGCACTTTTCGCCGGAAAAGGAACTGGCCGAAGCCACCTCCATGGCGCAGGCCGCGAAGCAGGCGGGGTTGAAGCACGTCATCTGGTCCACGCTGGAAGACACCCGCAAGTGGATGCCGCTCGACGACAACCGGATGCCCACGCTGATGGACAAGTACAAAGTGCCGCACTTTGACGCCAAGGGCGAAGCCGACGGGGTGTTCACCAGCCTGGGCGTGCCGGTCACGCTCCTGCTCACCTCCTTTTACTGGGACAACTTTATCTACTTCGGCTTGGGCCCGAAAGAAGGTCCGGACGGCAAACTCGTCCTCACCTTCCCCATGGATGACAGGAAGCTGCCGGGCATTGCGGCGGAAGACATCGGCAAGTGCGCTTACGGCATCTTCAAGCGAGGAAGTGAGTTTATCGGTAAGAAGGTGGGCATTGCCGGCGAGCACCTGACCGGCGCCGAGATGGCGGCGGCCTTGTCCAGGGCGCTGGGACAGGCGGTCCGCTACAACGCCGTAACGCCGGACCAGTACCGCAGCTTCGGCTTCCCGGGCGCTGACGACCTCGGCAACATGTTCCAGTTCAAGCGCGACTTCAACGATTACTTCTGTGGCGCGCGCAATCCCGAATTCGCCCGCAGCCTGAACCCCGAACTCCAGACTTTCGACGCCTGGCTGGCCAAAAGCAAGAACCTGATCCCGCTCGACTAACCGCGGAAGGCATGAATGGACTCGAATGAAATCAAGGCCCTGCAGGCCCCTTTAAAGCAGAAGTATCGCGAAGAGCCTCAATCGGCGGTCATCACTCTGCGCGCGCAGGCGCGGCTGGGTGAAGGCATCACCTGCAAGGTGGAAACCGGAAAGGCGCTGGTTGAAGCAGGTCTGCACCCGGCGACGGGCGGTGATGGTCTCTCCGCCTGTTCGGGCGACATGCTGCTGGAAGCACTGGCGGCGTGCGCCGGCGTCACCTTGCGCGCGGTGGCCACCGCAACCGGCATCCCGCTCCGCGACGCAACCATCACCGCGGAGGGAGATCTCGACTTCCGCGGAACCCTGGCCGTGGCCAAAGACGCCCCGGTGGGCGTTCAGCGGATTCGCTTGAAATTCGATCTCGAAAGCGACGCAACCCCGGAGCAGCTGGAAACGCTCGTTCGCCTCACCGAGCGCTACTGCGTTGTCTTTCAGACGCTCTCAAAACCGTCGGAAATCACTGTCACTTACAAATCAGCGTAGCGCAGAGTTGGGCGCGTGCGGCGCATGACCCTGCGGCCTTTTTCCCACTCTGTCATTTTCCGGGGTTCATTACGCCTGGCCCCAGGCTGGGTCCCAGCCCAGCTTTTTGCCCGCCTTCAGAGCCAGGTTGCCAATCCAGGAAGTTCGGGCCGCTTCAAAGCCGGCCTCGACGGGCGCGTTCGGAGTCTTGCGCGTGCGGACGCAATCCAGGAAATTCTGGATATGTTCAATCGTTCCGTCGTGCAGCGATTCCGCCAGAATTTCCGGCTTGGGCTCCTGCGTGCCCGGCTCCCACTTTCGCCCCTGGGGATAAAATGCCAGGCGCGTGCGATTCACCTTCAGTGCGCCATTGGTTCCGCGAAACGTGATGCCGCCGTCGTCAATTCCGTCGCAGAGCGCGCCCGTGAAAGTCACCATGAACTTTTCCGGAAATTCGTAGGCCGCCGTGATGGTGTCCGGGCACTGCCAGTTCATCAGGTAGAGATCGCCGGTGGTGGTGGCAGTTTTGGGCGCGGGCTGATTCGTGTACCACTGGATCACGTCAATCCAGTGCGTCAGCAGGTCGGTGAGGATGCCGCCGCCGAAATCCCAGTAGAAGCGCCACCACGCGAACTTCTCTTTGTTAAAAGGCTGCATGGGCGCGTCGCCCAGCCATTGCTTCCAGTCAAGCTGCGCCTGGTCCACGTTCGGCAGGGCGGTCCATCCCGAATTGGAATAATAGTCCTGATACCAATAAGTGTGGACAAAACTCAGCTTGCCCAGCTTGCCGGAATCCACCAGTTGCTTGCCCAGGACATAGTGCGGCCAGCTTCGCTGCTGCATGCCCACCTGAACGATCCGATTTGTCTCGTGCACGGCGCGAAGAATTTCCGCGCCTTCGGGAATGGAATGGATCAGGGGCTTCTCGCAATAGGCGTCCTTGCCGGCGTGCACGGCGTCCACCAGCATCTGTTTGTGCCAGTGGTCGGGAGCGCCGATCACCACCGCGTCAATATCTTTGCGGTCGAGCACCGCGCGGTATTCACCCGTGCCGGTGGATTTTGCGCCGGCAATCTTCTGCCCCGCGCGCCGGTTCGGTCCGTAAACGTCGCAGACTTCCACAATCTCCACCGAGGGCTGCTTCACAAAAATCGACGCCAGGTATCGCGCCCGATGGCCGCTGCCCAGCACCGCCACGCGGATGCGGTCATTTGCTCCCATCACGCGCGCCGGCGCCAGTCCGCCCAGCGCAGCCGCACCGGCAGTGACGAAGGCCGTCTCCTTCAGAAAATCCCGCCTCGATACCGCCCCCTTCGCTTTGCCCTGTTCCATCGTTTCCCTCCTGATGATGAAGACATGCGGTCGGTGACCGCAAAGAGAAGTAACACAGAATCGCTTGGGCTGCAACAACCGCGTCATTATCCAACGGCTGTCTGCCTATGGAAGGGATGATAAATAACTGTTACGACATGGTGCGGTTCTTGCCCGGGGCGTCATGACAATGCATGAATTGCCACTGCTGCCAGCGAAAAAAGCTGCGCAGGCTCGGCCCTTACTTCAATCCCGCTTCGGCCAGCATGGCCAGAAACTGTTTCCGGGTGCGCATGTCCATTGACTCGGCCACCAGCTTGCCGCTGCGGTCGTAAACGAAGCTCATGGGGATGCCTGCAACCGAATACAAATTGTTCACCTTTCGTCCGGGGTCGAGCAGCACGGGATACTTGATCTTCTCTTTGCGGACAAAGGGCCGCACCTTCGCGGCGGCCTCATCCGAAATGCCCAGCACCACCAGGTCCTGGCCTTTGAACCTCTTGTAGAGCGCCTCGAGGTCGGGAATTTCCTTCCGGCAGGGCGGACACCAGGTGGCCCAGAAATTCACCAGCACCACCTTGCCGCGCAGACTTTTCAGCGTCCACTCATGGCCTTCGAGATCTCCAAGCGTGAAGTCGGCCTGCTGCCGTTGCAGGTCCTGCTGTTTCAGTTGCGCGAGTGCCGCCGCGAATTCCCGCGAATCCAGGGAGACCTTCAGGTGCTCAAAATGCGCCATCGCGGCGAGCACGGCGTAAGGCATGGCGGGCTGCCCCTTGCTGGCAGCGAGCGGATGTTCCCCCAGCGCATCGGCCAGAGTGGTCGCCACCTCCTGCACCGTCTCACGGCCGCCTGGGTCGCCTTCGGTCGAGAGCGTCGCCAGGCCTGTTGCCAGCCGCACCTTGTTCTCCGACGGCGGCAGTTGCCGGATCTCGAGTGCAAGCCGCTGGGTCACGCGCCCCCGCTCCTTGTCGGAAATTTGGCGCAGCCCGCGGATCTGCTGGATGATAGTTTCCTGCTGCGGCGTCCACTCAGTCTTCTGCTGCGCGCGCAGCCTTTGGACGCCAACAACTGATGCTGCCGCGCACAGCAGGCAAAACACGGCAGCCAGAATAACCACATGCAATAATTTCGACCGGAATAAATTCAGCTTCTCGCGAACCATCACGATATCTCCTCAAAGTAGCATGCAACCGCTCACGCTGATCTTTTCGTGACGCCGCTGCCATTCTAACCCGATATCAGCACCTAATGAGCGCAGATGCTTTTCATTCCGGCTTCCTGCTATCATCACCGTTTGGGTGACCCTTGACGACTGCTACTGAAACCGAAAAACCCTCGGCTTGGGGGACGCTTCGACATCCGGTCTTCCGCAACTGCTGGGCTTCTGCCGTTGTCTCGAACGTTGGAAGCTGGATGCAGGACACGGCGGGCACGTGGCTGATGACCTCGCTGACTACCTCGCCCCTGCTGATCGCATTGATGCAGACCGCGGCCGGCCTGCCGGTTCTTTTGCTGGGCTATCCCGCCGGCGCTACAGCCGACATTGTTGACCGCCGCCGTCTGCTGATCTTCTGGCAGGTCTGGATGCTGGCCACGGTTGCCGTGCTCAGCGTGCTCACTTTTGCCGGCGTCATTTCTCCCTGGACGCTGCTGGCACTCACCTTCCTGCTGAACATCGGCGCCGCCATGAACAATCCCGCCTGGCAGGCCATCGTGCCGGAACTGGTCCCTCGGTCCGAGCTGCCCAGCGCCATCGCGGTGAACAGCGCCGGTTACAACCTGGCGCGCGCCGTGGGCCCGGCCATTGGTGGGCTGATGGTGGCGGCATTCGCCACGGTCATCATAGGTGCCGGCGCGGTTTTCCTGGTGAATTCGCTCTCCTTTGTGGCGGTGATTGCCGTCCTCTATCGATGGAGGAGCAAACCGCTTTACAAAAGCGCGCTTCCGGCGGAGCGGCTGTCCGGTGCGTTGTGGTCCGGCCTGCGTTATTTGCGCTACACGCCCGACCTTCGCGCAACCTTCGTCCGCACGTTCGCCTTTGCGGGCTTTGCCAGCGCCGTGTGGGCGCTGTTGGCGGTGGTGGCCCAGCAGGACCTTCGCCAGGGAGCCATGGCCTACGGCATCCTCAACGGCTGCCTGGGCGCGGGCGCGGTTGTTGGAGCTTCGCTTTTGCCGCGGCTACGGCAGCGATTATCGGCCAATATGATCGTCGCCGGTTCGTCCGCCATTTTTGCCGGCACGCTGGCAACGCTTGGCCTGGTGCGCAACGTGCCTCTCATTGTGGTCGCGCTGCTGGCGGCAGGTTTTGCCTGGACCAGTGCCCTCTCCACGCTAAACGTCACCGTGCAGATCTCCACGCCGCCCTGGGTGCAGGCGCGCGCGCTCGGAACCTATCAGATGATCTTCTGGGGTGGCGTGGCTTCGGGCAGCGCTTTCTGGGGATTGCTGGCGGATCGGATTTCCACTCCAGCGGCGCTGCTGGTGGCCGCGGCGAGCGCCCTGGCCAGCATCCCTCTGGTGCGCAACTTTCGACTTTTAGAAGAAACTCCGCCCGACCTCAGCCCCTACCGCCTGAACCGCGCGGCCCCGCAACTGGTGATCGAACCCCATCCCGACGATGGTCCTGTGCTGGTCACCCTTGAGTACCGGATCCGGCCGCAGGATAACGCTGCCTTCACCAGCGCCATTCACAAGGTCCGCGACATGCGGATGCGCAACGGCGCCATCCGCTGGGGAGTGTTTCAGGATGCCCGGCAGCCGGAGCGTTTTATCGAAACGTTCGTCGTCGATTCATGGATGAACTTCCTGCGCCAGCGCGAGCGGTACTCGGCGCCCGACCGCGACCTCCGCGACCGCGCCTGGAGCTTCCATCAGGACGAGTCGCCGCCCTCCGTCTCTTACATGCTTTACGCGCGAGAAGCCACCGCCAGTCACTAGCAGTGCGGCCTGGCCAGACTGAATTGACCTGTGGATCGGCCTTTCGGCAGACCAGCCAGCCACGAGGCCGCCGAGTGGGCCGCCGGCAATTCATTTCAGAACCCTCCCGTACCCTGGTTTGCGGTGGCGAATCTAACAGGGTACACTGGCAGCAAGGGGGCAAGATGTCCATTCGACCCGTTAAGCAGCTGATCAAATCCAAGCCGACGTTGGAAGGTGCGGGCGTGCATCTCCACCGCGCGTTCGGGTTTGGCAGCACGTCAGACTTTGACCCGTTTCTGCTCCTCGACGACTTCCGGAATGAGCGCCCGGAAGACTACCTGGCCGGTTTCCCGTGGCATCCGCACCGCGGCATTGAGACCATCACTTACGTTCTGGCGGGCGACGTGGAGCACGGCGACAGCCTGGGCCACAGCGGCACCATCGGTGCGGGTGACGTGCAGTGGATGACGGCCGGCAGCGGCATCATTCATCAGGAGATGCCCAAGGGCGATTCCTCGGGGCGCATGCACGGATTCCAGCTCTGGGGCAACCTGCCCTCTTCGCTCAAGATGACGACGCCACGCTACCAGGAGGTGAAGTCGGCTGAAATCCCCGAGGTCACCGACGATGACGGCACGTTGGTTCGTGTAGTCTGCGGAGAATTCTGGGGCAAGAAGGGTCCCGTGGATGGCGTCGCGGCCGACCCCATCTATATCGACGTTACTTTGCCGCCCGGCAAGCGCCGGACCCTGCCAGTGGAAACCACCCGCCACGCCTTTGCCTACGTTTTTGACGGCGCGGGAAAGTTCTCGAACGCCTCGGAGCCGCTGGAGGTTCCCACTGAATCCGTCGGCTGGGCGGACACGACTCCGCCCACTGAGGCGGACAACCGCTCGCTCATCCTCTTTGACCGTGGCGACGAGGTTACCCTCGAGGCTGGTGAAGAAGGCATCCGCTTTCTCCTGGTCTCCGGAAAGCCGATTGAACAGCCCGTGGCGTGGTACGGTCCAATCGTCATGAACACCCAGGAAGAGCTTCGCGAAGCGTTCAGCGAGCTCAAACACGGAACCTTCCTCAAACACAAGCACGCGGAGTAAGCGCCTTATTCTGTAGCGGCGCGTTGACCACGCCATGACCGGTTTTGTACCGATGGGTTTGTCCCGCCATCCGCTTCGATTTTAGCGATATGAACTTTCCACTACAGCAGCGCCGCATCGAGGCCAAATCCGGCGCTCATAGAGGGCCGCGACCGACCCCGATACCACTGGGCCGGTGCGGCGATGCATTCACCCCCCACGCCCTGGGATGCGCTAGAATGAAATATTTACGGCGAGCACATGGACACCACTACGCGACCCAGGGTTTCGGTTGTCAAATACCTGAACACAGCCCCGTTGATCTGGGGCATGCTGAAAGGCGATCAGCAGGGAAAATACGACCTCGACTTCACCACACCTGCAAAGTGCGCGGATGACCTGGGCCGGCGCGAGGCGGCTGTGGGCATCGTGCCGTCCATCGAGTACCAGCGCATGGACCGGCTGCGCGTCCTGCCCGGATGCTCCATCGCCTCAAAAGGCATCGTCAAGAGCGTCGTGCTGCTCAGCAAAGTACCTATCGAAAAGGTGGAGACCGTCGCGCTCGATAATTCCTCGCGAACCTCGGCGGCGCTGGTTCGGGTGCTGTTGCAGAGGTTTTATTCGCGGCCCGTCAGCGCGGCCCCGGCGGACCCGGAACCGCAGAAGATGTTGCAGCATGCCGATGCGGCGCTGTTGATCGGCGACCCGGCGCTCACCTTCGATGCCGGAGACCTGATGGTGTATGATCTCGCCGCTGAGTGGAAAAAGTTTACGGGGCTGCCATTTGTTTTTGCGGTCTGGGCGGGGCATGAAGACGCCGGACTCGGGCGCTTCTGCGCTGACTTTGAAGCCTCAAGAGATTACGGTCTCGCGCACGTCGACGACATCGCCTGTGAGTATGCACCCAGGCTGGGGCTGGCACCGGAGGCGGTGAAGGTTTACCTGCAGGAGAATATCGATTATTCTTTGGATGAGGAAAATCGCAAGGGGCTGGAGCTTTTTTACCGCCTTGCGCACGATATCGGACTGATCCCGGCGGCCAGAGAAATTCAATTCGCTTAGGATGCGGAAGCCTGATTTCCGGCAAGCGCGCCCGGCGACGGTTTTCATCATCGAGTAGAGAAGAATGGGTTTAACCGCGGCACAGGCTCTCGAAATGTTGCGCACCGACGATCTGATTGGCGTGGGCATGGAGGCCGACTCTCTGCGCCGGCGGCTCCACCCTGGAAACATCATCTCATACCAGATTGACCGCAACATCAATTACACCAACATCTGCACGGAGTACTGCTCCTTCTGCGCGTTTTACCGGCCCGTGGGCTCACCGGAAGGATACGTACTGCCGCTTGAAACCATTTACCGGAAG
>Ga0315535_1002564_pt1 | contig 11484 bp, 11 predicted proteins | sample SalMarSW160220MG_2_FD_203092 | JGI IMG/M metagenome (GOLD analysis project Ga0315535, IMG submission 203092) | Salt marsh sediment microbial communities from the Plum Island Ecosystem LTER, Massachusetts, United States - Salt Marsh Sediment SW1602-20 ...
CACAAATCACGGTCAGACGTATTCGGTGATTCTCTTATAAGCATGTGTTGGCAGGACATTGTGGCCCAAAACAGGATCTCAGCACCTTTTTCATCTAAACATGACTTAATTTCTCATAGGCGACCTGATCCCAATTTGACTGTTATTGCCTTAAAGCTAGAAGGCCAAAGGTCGACAGCAGGCTTGACCTCATACGGCTCAGGCCTCTCAAAAGGCAGCCCTTAGGGAGCTGCCCGGCTGCTAAACCTCCTAAACGGCCTTCATGGCCCGTAGTTCACGGGCCGACATGGCCGCCAACAATTTGCTCTCCTTATCGTGCCGTCTGCGCCAAAAGTACTTGGCATACTCTTGCAAATAAGGGTTTGCATCGGCTTTTATCTTAATGTATCTTCGGATACCGATGGGGCAACCTAAAAACCTAACAGCGTCTCCATATCCATGACGACCCTAGGCCTTATTCGAATCTTCAATCCATATCTCTTCCTGGTTTGATACAGCCACTGCAAATAACGATGCCGATCCTTGGAGAACTTGAGCAGAAATTCGCGTTTAGGGAAAACTCGCCAATTATTCGTTTCATATCAATTAGTTCCCGTGGCCCGACCCCACTATCATGGTAGCCATACTCGTTCCACACCTAAACATGAGTCAAGAGCAGACTTGCCCCCTTTTCCATTTAGTAAAACCGGTTTGCTATTCCAAAAACCATTTATCGCCAATGGAATATTCCCAGTCCCGAATCCCTCCGGATCATCGAACCCACAGTCCTGGGCCATCGATTTATTTCCATTTTTTAGCATAGTTTGCCATATAGCCGAAGAGTTCCAAAATGTTGGTATCGACAGGCTCTTCCCTGAATTCATTATAAAGTGTATTCACATTAACACAGATTCGTTCTGATTCACCCCATGCTTTATATTTTCCCAGAGGGATATCCCGGGCTGCATCAAAAACGCTCATGCCTGCATCAAAACGTTTTTTTGCTTCCTCCTCAAGATAGTGCCAGTATCCTTTCACTTCCTCCACGCCCCTTTTATCAGTTATTGGCCCATGACCCGGAACAAATATTTCCGCATCCAATGCCAGCATGAGATCACAGGCTTTGGTCCAGTTGCTTACCGGGCCTTCCCACATGAGTGGAGTCCCATTGATGAATAAAATATCGCCGGTAAAAACAACTTTTTTTTCCGGAACATAGACTAAGAGATCGCTTGTAGTGTGTGCCGGTCCGACATCGATCAACCTGATTTCTGTATTCCCTAACTTGAGGTCCAACTGCCCATTAAAAGTCCTGGTCGGGTGGGTGGGGATGATGCCCTCAAAATTAAATTTGCCGAAAGACCGTGTAAAATATTCTCCGACCTCACCCAACTGGGGAGCTTCCTTTATTAGTTGGGCCATCATTCCCGGGGGCATCGCTTTCATTTCTTCAGCACATTTCTCGGTTGCGATTATTTCCGCGTCTTTAACCAGTTCGTTACCAAGCCAATGGTCAATGTTACCGTGTGTAATGACCACGGATTTTATCGATGCATCTATCTTTTTATATATCGCGTCAAGCATCTCCCGGGTATGGGCCAAATCGGTCAGTGTGTCCACCAGCATAGACTGCTTCCCGTCAACAATCAGGCCTGCATTATTTAAACACCAGGAGCCATCCGGTTGAATATAGGCATAGATATCTTCGCCCAGCTCATGCAGTCCTTTTGTAAATGTCCACTGATTCATGATTCACTCCTCCCTTTTACACTAAATTTCTTTTTTTAAACCACTCTTCTAGGCTGACCACTATTGTGGAAACCAACAGCGGTCGCAGGTCGATACAAGTCATCAGCGCCGCCAATTGTGTGGAGCCTGCGCACAATTTTTCCGCGCAGGGGAAAGATCTCGAGCGGCAAGCCGCAGTGGTCAAAGGGCTCAAGCCGGACATGCGTACCGATGCGGCCTGATTTCTTCATCTCTTGTACCGAACACCGAGATCAGCCGCAAGCCTTACGAGTCGGCTGCATTGATCTGTTGGTCAGCCGTTCTCTGACAATGTTGCCGAAGTTCCTGAGCGTTTCAGCTGCGACCGGCGTTTCTTCAACCGCACTCAAGATCTTCGAAACGTCCATTCCCGCCGCCTTGAGTTCGTCTGTCTGCTCTTGGATATATGATCGCATAATATCGATATTGTACTCTGGATGAAACTGAACTCCATAAGCCCAGTCCCCAACGCGAAAGGCATGATTGGGCTCATAGGCATTGGCCGCCAAACATGTGGCTCCTGTCGGCAGCCTAAGCACTGTCTGTGAATGAGCGGTATGGACGAAAAACGATCGAGGAAACGAACGAAAAAGGGGATCATTAGCGCAATCAGGAAGTAGATGGACACCTACGGTACCGATCTCTTTGCCTTGCGGGAGGAAGCCCACCTGACCTCCAGCGGCTCGCGCAAGGAGCTGGTGCCCGTAGCAGATGCCGAAAAGGGGTGTGCCTGCATTCAACAGAGACATTATCCATTCTTCCAGTTTGACGCTCCATGGAAGGTTGTCCGTTACCATCGAATGAGATCCCGTTATCACCGCGCCCGCACATTCCTCCGCTGTCGGGAGAGAAGCTCCATTTTCAGCATCCACAATAGCCGTCTCAACATCCACTACCCTAAGCGCCGTTGCCGTCCACTTGTCAAAGTCGCCGAACTGTTTCGCTATGGCGGGAAACGTGGTTCCAGCCTTAATAATATACAGCCTCTTCATCTTACCCCCTGGCAATCGTATTTCTCACTTGTCGGTGTGAAGCGGCAGCGTAACACCGATCAGGTGCAGAAAATTGTTAACTTGTATTTCATTGTTCAACCTTCTTTGTTTTATTACCCCATGGGCAAACTCTAATGCAAATACCACAGATTCCTGGTGTAATATTCGGGAGCTTACCAAATACGTTACGCACTTGATGAACGCATTTTTTAAGGTCTATAGCATCTGACCTGCTGGAATAATGGCTGGTGGTATTAGCTCCAATGATTGCTCCAGCTGGACAATGGTCTTTGCATTGCTGACATTTTCCGCATCTATTCTTAATCGGTGAATCGGGCACGATATCAGCGTCTGTAAGAATTGTTGTCAGCCTAATTCTCGGACCAAAATCCGGATTTACAATCAAAAGGCTTTTACCTTGCCAACCTATCCCCGCAGCTAATGCAACGGCTTTGTGTGATATATATGATGTACATTTTTCTGAATCGAGTGTTTGGCTTGCAGGAATGGGAACTGCTTGAGCGGAATTTGATTGCAAAAAATTTGTTGCTCTTACGGCAAGGTCGTCAAGCAGTGCATTTACTCGACAGTAATGGGATGAATATAGAGGAGTAGGCTGTTTGTCAATCATGTTCATTATTGGACCGGAAAGACGGACTGCAATACTTACTGCCCTGTGAAAACCGCTTAAGAGGTCACTTGGTTCTGTATCAATTCCTGATAGTTTGGCAGTATCCGCCACGCGAACAATACTTGCCCCCCAACTCTCCAATTTTTCAATAAATTCTGTTTTATCAATCAAGGATTTCATTAATTGTAACACCCACAAATGTTTTTAAAAGTTAACGCAGAATTAACCGGCGCGGTGATCCGCACTCCGAGAAAATAGGCACAAGTTGCTCCGCGTCCGGTTGAATGCCGGGTTATACTTTTTCAATGAAGAACACCAGGGCCTTCTCGGATAAGACCCTGCCTTTATGTTTATGTTCTGGCCCATCTGGGATAATGATACCATCACCTTCATTGTAAATGATTTCGGTGTCCGTGTACTCTATTACCATTTTGCCACTCAGAAGAAAGCCACAATGACCCTTTTCACACCAATGCGGTGGCAGATCACTTGAGTACTCAACGAGCCGAATACGATGACCATCATAGTCAACGTATTTGTGCCTTACTCCTGCCATTGGTGATTCCCATGGAATTTGATTAAATTGTATTTGGTATGGAATGCTCATTTCGAGTACCTTTGAAGTATAATCGCGGTGCTGACCGGTGCCGGGGGCCGTGCAAGCAAACGCAGTTTGATTGTGCGGTTCACGGTATCCGGTCAAGTACCTTGGCCGCTACTCTTTCAGATATCGAGTGCAAAGCGGATTGCACGCCCGACCTCTGACATCTTTGTGCGAGGCAAGGATGTAATCAAAGATCCGATTTTCCCCTTCGAAACAGTTTGCAAATGGTCACAATTGACAGCGCAATCCTGAGGCATGCCGTCAGCTGTTGAGAGAGACACTTCGGATGGTATATCGCGGACGGTAGTTGTGATAGGTGCGATGGTAACCTCCCCCAGATATTCCAACACGGAATCACGTGTCAGGATAAGAACCGGTCGTTTTTTATCTGGTGACAAGAATTTATACCATCGTATTTCGCCATGTTTCATTCATCACCCCAAGCCTGTTCGGTTTCCCAAACCGAAAACTCATCGGTGGCAACTGGATTTTGTTCATACCCCCGACGGTGCTTACGCTCCAACTGCTCTTGTTTGTAACGGACAAGCGCGTCTTGTAACGCTTTTCTTGTGAATGCAGAACGATTTGTGTGGAGTTCCTTTGAAACACGGTCGACCGCTTTGACAAGATTGTCATCAAGGGTCATCTGAATTGTCCTCATATCGTACCTCCATGATGTGGCTTTTTATAGCTATATTAATCCACATCATGGACAATGTCAAAACAAATCGATCTGCCAACATTGGCGCTCACCGCTCAGCGCGTTGCTGACGTCCGGTGGAGCGTCGGGTGTTGGGCTTTTCCGCGATCGCATGGATCTCAGCCTTGGTCTTTTTCTTGAGATATTTCTCGTTCAGGCGCCACTCCTTGGCCAGATCGATGCCCACATGGTGGGCCGCCAAAGGGTGGGCATCCGGCGAGGCCCTTTTTACAGAGTCGCAGCAGAGGCGCCAAACGCGCCCGGCGTGACTCGGGGCAGCGTGCATGGTCTGGTTCGACACGTTATGGATGCGCAATCGTGATTATCCCTTTGAAGCGATCCTGCAACCGAGCTCGAACGCTTTTCGACAGTCGTCTGGAAACATCTTCTCGCGCAGTGCAGCCTTCTTTGCCGGGTCAAAGCACTCCATGACAACCTTAGAATAGTCTGGAAACTGGTACGTATCGTAGCAACAGAACGTTTCAGCCTCACCGAGAACCATCCGGAACCTATCCTCAGTGGATTTGAACATTAGCTCGTAGCCCAATGTGGTGCTCCTCTCCTCGGTGACATTCATGGTGTAGATGATTGCTGTCTTTATCCTACGCGGGAATACAGACCGGAGAGGTTCAGAATAGACCATTGGGGCAAACCATAGACGTTCAACGAAGGAACGCATCTCACCGGTCATTGTTCCGTAGTAGATCGGTGATCCCAGGATAATGGCATCGGCTTCCTCCTCGATCTTTTTGAGTACCGGACTCAGATCGTCCTTCTGCGCACATCTTCCATTGGACCGTCCGTCGATGATTTTGCACGCAAAGCAACTCCTACATCCCTTAAAGGTAAGATCGTACAAGTGTACCAACTCAGTCTGAGCCCCTTGTGAAGAAGCGCCTTCGAGTGCCTTCGTCAACAGCGTCGCCGTATTCCACTTCTTTCTCGGGCTTCCGTTGATACCGATGATTGTCATGATTCACTGTCTCCTTTCTGGTGGCGAACGCGAACATCTGCGGCTTGTCCGAAGAATGTTTTGGTTGGAATTAAGTATGCTGTCCCCAGAATTCCGTCAACTCAGTTCTAGAAACCTACTAATAGGATTTCTTCAGCTTCTCTTTCAACGCCTGGTATTCGCTCTCACTAATTGCTCCCTTATCCTTCGCCTCCTTCAGTTCGATCAGTTGCTGACCTAAAGTTGGATTTTTCATTTCAGTTTTCCCGCTTCCGATTGAACATCCGGAAAACAGAAAAATCAGAAAAACAAGCACGACAATGAGCTTTTTCATGATTTCCTCCCTTGGCCTTTTTATCTATTGCATTTCGTCAGATGTTACCCTCCCCCAGGTATCATCGCAGGACTTATTTCATTGTTCTTTTTATAAAGTTCATCCTTCAAATTGGAGCCGACATAACGCCCTACTCAGTGGTTCGTGGTTCGGCCGGTTCGGGCGGTTCGGGGTCGGGCCGAACCAACCTATTGATACCTATAAAATAACATCCCAAGAACAGCTTTTTTTCAGGCCCTATGGGATATAGTGTCTTTTTGCACCTGAAAAGTTCGATATACAGCCTAAATAAGGGTGTTTTCAAGTATGTTCGTTAATAGTTTTAGATAGTTAGGGTGGCCCCACCCCATCCCACAAGATCCCTGTCGCACACAGACTTCCCTTTTCTTTTGAAGCACCGGCTCATTTGTCCAATGTCAAGGGAGACCCCATACACACACGTGCTCCGCTACCTGTATCGACTGATATCAATGCCCCGTTCATTTGCGCGGGCCTCATACCAGGCCATTTCGTTATCAGGAGGTGGCATCAGTTCCTGCCCCGGTTTGCGCATTAGGCGGATGGCCTCGGCCGGGCAGGTGCTCACGCACAGCCCGCAGCCGATACACCGTTCCCTAACAACCTGATAGGCGTCCTCACCCTCCTCGATGGCGTTCACCTGGCACCGTTCATCCGCACACGTCCCGCAACCTTCGCACGCGTCCGGATCGATTTCCGCGAAGAAATAGGAATTGACCACCCTGGATGCGGGGATGTTCAGATCGTTGATCCCCCGAAGCACACCGCAGCAGCAGCCGCAGCAGTTGCAGATAAAGAAATGGCCGTTTTGCACATTCCATGTCAGATGGACGAGACCGGCCTCTTCGGACATGTTGAGCACGGCATAGGCTTCTTCCTTGGAGATGGATCGGCCCGATGTGGTGTTATCGAAAACATGGGGAACCGGGGCGATGCCCAGACAGACCTCCATCGGCTTGTCGCACCGGTTTTCCAAGAGGCCTTGTTCCTTCTTGCAGATACAGTCGTTTATGAGGAAGGACTGGCCGTTTTCCACGATGGCGGAAACCTTTTCGTAGGTGAGGGCCTCGTGTTTTCCGGGGATTTCTCTCTCAATGGGGACCACCTGCATGAACTGGGGGGTTCTCTTGAAGAATTCCCGGCCGTAAACCTTCATATAGGCCTCACACATCTCGGCTAATTCACGGTCCATGTGCGGGAGCTGGAATTCGTAGATGCCGAAGGCCCATGGAACCATCTTGAACATCTTCATGGCGCCGAACTTGACGCCGAAGACCTGGCCCCGTTCCCACATGCGGGTCAGCATCTCCGCAAGGCCTTCCAGGGGGCGGCCCGTGCGTTGGGCGATCTGCTCCGGGGTCTCAAAGGTCAGTTTCAGGTCGCAGAAAAGCTCGGCCTGTTCCGGCTCAAATATCCGCTTGAGCAGCCTGAGTTCAAGGCCGTCTTCAGTAGGCGGAAACCCGTTGGGTAAGGTGTCGAGGACCCTGGCCAGTCTGCGATACACGTCGTCACTCATAGGGATATTCCTCCTGTATAAATCGGGTTAATGGGAGCCGATCTATTGAACGGGTGAAGTATTGATAAGTTATCAACATCACATTCTGGAATTGAAAAATACGATAGCATGATGTATTAGCGTGCGGAAGCAAAATTACTTAATTCCGGCCAGTGCGGCAAAATTTTTTCCCAGGATCTGTTCCTTTTCATTAGTTGAAATCGAAAATCCATAAATTTCGCCGAGTATGGCGCCGTGATCATATTTATTGTCAGTCCCTGGATACCCGAAGGGACCGTCCGTTCCATAAAAGCATTTTGACGGTCCCGTGGCTTTCATGGCGGCGACCCGGAGCGGTTCATCCAGGTAAGGACTCGACAGATCGAAAAAGACGTTGTCTTTCGTTTTCGCATACGTCCATAATTTCTGGTAGTGGGGAACCCCGGCATGGGCATAGATGATTTCCAGGTCTGGGTGTCGCTCAGGCAAATATTGATAATCGCCGTTCTCTTTTTTACCCCCCAGGTGAATCAGTAGGGGCAGACCCTTTTCGCTGCAGTACGCGGCCGCATCATCCAGCATTGATACGGGATATCGGTGCCAGAACGGATGGCATTTGGCCCCTATCCACCCCGGATTCTGGCATGCTGTTGACAATGAGGCAATGACATCTTCCCGGGCCGGGTTGATGAAAAACCATGTGCAAAATTTATCCGGATGGGCCTTCATGGCTTTTTCGACGATCCCATTGTCGGGCTGCTGGTCAATATGATAGGTTTTGCCAAGAATGGTGAACTTGCCGCTTTTAGTCACCGTGCTTTCATAAGCGATCAGACCGAGGCGATGCCAGAACCCGGTGAGCAGGAACCGAACAAAATTGGATAGTTTTTCGGCCGTTCCTTCCACATGAAATGGATCCACCATCGGTGCGATCAGAGCGATTTTGTCAATCTTGAATTTTTCCATCTGATCCAACAGGTGTTCTATGGACTCCATCCGTTCATCCAGATGGTAATGCATCTCAATGATCATGTGTTCCCCCTTTTTTGGTCACCCAACACCGGCTGCATCGGACGGCGTAGGGTCAAGAAATAAATATACTGTCCCCGGAATTAGAGGCCCTGTTCACTCATGAAAATCGTCGAAACCCATGATGTCTTTGCTGTTGGGGACTTTCCTCAATCAGAAGAGTGGGGTTCCGCGTGCGCGCAGGTTAAGGAGGCTATCATAGCTACCGACTGGCCTCATGGGTCAGGGAAATTGACTCCCGCTCTCGCGCTCTCGCATATCATAACGCGCAGGGCGGTTTTCCAGAATTTTCATAAAGATGTAAGAAAACATGGGGTGCTGCCTGGTTTACATCATGGGAACCCAAGCAAATCTTTCAACGATAATAGAGAGATTATTTGCCATCTGCAATTTCTTCCGCAATCATTTCAGCCTGCCTTAAAACGGTTTCGGTTGCCAATTTCTGCATATCGGGCGGGTAGCCATACTGCCGCAAGGTCCTCTTGACGATGACCTTCAATTTTGCCTTTACGCTCTCTTTTATCGTCCAGTCGATTGAGGCGTTTTCCCTGACTCGTTCAAAAAGCACAACCGCAAGTTCCCTCAATTTGTCTTTTCCCATCACTTCGCGGGCGCTTTCGTTATTGGCGATGGCGGTATAGAAGGCATACTCGAAATCAGAAAGCCCCATCTCCTGAGGCTCTTTATCCATCTCCTGGATGTCTTTTCCTAAGGCGATCAGCTCTTCGATGACCTCAGCTGCGGTGATGATTTTGTTGTGATATCTGTTGATTGAATTTTCCAGCATTTCCAATAAGGATTTGCCTTGAATCAAGTTCTTTTTGATTCTCGCCCTTATCTCGTCATTCAACAGTTTCTTCAAGACTTCCAGGGCAATGTTCTTATGCTCCATGTTCTTGACTTCCAGAAGAAATTCTTCTGAAAGAATCGAAATATCCGGCTTCTTGATCCCAGCCGCATCAAAGATATCAATAACCTGCTCGCTCACCAATGCTTGGTCAATCACCTGCCTGATCGCGGTCTCAATTTCCTCATCTGTTTTCCCTGCCCCTGTAACGTCGAATTTTACCAAACGCGCCTTGACCGCCTGAAAAAACGCAACCTCATCTTTCACATCCATAGCCTGTTCGTGGGGGATGGCGATGGCGAATGCCTGCGACAAGGAAGTCATCTCGTTAATGTACCTTTTTCTCCCGTTTTCCAGGCCAAGAATATGTTCTTCCGCCGCCAGGATCAACGAAAGCTTCGCCCTTGTATCCACCCCGAAATATTCCTCATAGGCAAACCCATGGAACATCTGCGAAACGACTTCCAGTTTCTCCAGCATCATCTGAACCGCTTTTTCCTGGGTGATGGCCGGGTCACCCTTCCCGCCGCTGTCCGAGTAAAACGACAACGCCTTTTTCAAGTCCGAGGCAATGCCAAGATAATCCACTACCAGCCCACCGGGTTTGTCCTTATAGACACGATTTACCCTGGCGATGGCCTGCATCAGATTATGGCCCTTCATGGGTTTGTCTATATAAAGTGTATGCATGGAAGGCACATCAAAGCCCGTGAGCCACATATCGCGGACAATAACCAGCCTGAGTTCATCCTCCGGGTCTTTCATCCGGTCGGCCAGCACCCTCCGTTGTTCTTTTGTCGTATGATGTTTGGCTATTTCAGGGCCATCGGAAGATGCGGATGTCATGACCACCTTGACGACACCTTTTTTCAGGTCGTCGCTATGCCACTCCGGCCTAATATTGATGATTTCCTTACATAAATCGGCAGCAATGCGACGGGACATGGCAACAATCATCGCCTTGCCCTCAGGGAAGATCTCCTGCCGCTGCTCAAAATGATCGATGATATCCCGAGCAACCTGTTTTATCCGGTTCTCACTTCCGACAAGCGCTTCGAGTTGCGTCCATTTTGCCTTCGCCTTTTGTGTTTCGGTAAGGTCACCCTGATCAAGCTCATCATCCAGTTCGGCAACAAGCTTTTTGCCTTCTTCACTCAAGCTGATTTTGGCCAGTCTGCTTTCGTAATAGATTTTGACCGTTGCCCCATCCTCAACAGCCTGGGCGACATCATAAACATCAACATAATTTCCAAAGACGGCCGGGGTGTTCACATCGGTGCTTTCAATGGGCGTGCCGGTAAAACCGAGATAGGTTGCGTTGGGCAGGGCATCCCGCAAATACTTGGCAAACCCGTATACAACCTTTTTACCGACCACATTGCCGTCTTTGTCCTTATCATCCATGGTCTTAGCCTTAAAGCCGTAGTGGGTCCGGTGGGCTTCATCGGCAATGACAATGATATTTGTCCGCTCCGAAAGGGTGTCGTAAACATTGCCTTCCTCGGGTTGAAACTTCTGAATGGTGGTAAAAACCACCCCGCCCGATACGACCTTGAGGAGTTCTTTCAGATGCCCCCGGTCTTCCGCCTGGACCGGTTCCTGCCGGAGCAATTGCTTTGAAGCGGCAAAGGTATCGAACAACTGATCGTCCAAGTCGTTTCGGTCGGTAATGACCAAGATTGTAGGGTTATCCATGGCAAGAACAATCTTGCCGGTATAAAAAACCATGGACAGGGATTTGCCACTCCCCTGGGTGTGCCATACAACCCCGCCCTTCCTGTCCCCCACGGGCTGGGAATCCACCCCGGAAAGGCCATAGCTTGCGGGTGATTCTGCAGCGTCAAGTCTGTCCAATATTTTTCTTTTCTTTTCAAGATAATTAGACGCCCGCAAGGTCGATTCCACAGCCCTGTTGACTGCGTAGTATTGATGATAGGCTGCGAGTTTTTTCACCGTCTGGACAGAGATAATCCCGGTTTCCTTGTCCTCTTTTTTGCTTTTTTCAAAAACGATGAAATGGCGGATGAGATCCAGTAGGGTTTTCTTGTCAAGCATGCCCTTGATCAGAGTTTCCAACTGTCCGATGAGCGGCGACACTTCCACTTTGCCGTCTGCTGTTTTCCAGGCCATAAAGCG
>Ga0315535_1002566_pt1 | contig 11478 bp, 8 predicted proteins | sample SalMarSW160220MG_2_FD_203092 | JGI IMG/M metagenome (GOLD analysis project Ga0315535, IMG submission 203092) | Salt marsh sediment microbial communities from the Plum Island Ecosystem LTER, Massachusetts, United States - Salt Marsh Sediment SW1602-20 ...
CAAGGCCCGCCCTGGACCTGGCCGATGACGTGGAACACCCGGATTTCTCCTCCGGCGTTCCGTTCGACCACGATACGAGCGACCTGTCGGCCGACGCGAGTCCGCTGATCTTTTACGAGTTGTACGGCTACAGCGGAAACGGCTTGAGGGTGTCGAAAGACCTCGGCAAGGTGGTGATCACCTACGGACAATAGCAGCCTGCTGAGAAACCCTCGCAGGTAGCGTTGCCGGCGCCAAGGCTCCGAATGCACGACGTCGCGCCGCCGTCGATGCCGGGGCGCGGACATCAGAAGACGCGATTTTGTATTGGACTCGTCCATCAAACTCTAGAGGATAAGGCTTCGAGCCTCAGCCGGAGCACGAAAGACCTTCGCGGCCGTGGGCGAGGTGGCGCGCTTGGCGCGCGGGCGCCCAGGCCCCATCTTGAACGTACCGCGGGCCTGTTCTATGCTGACGTCTCGCAACCCGGCACCAGGTCGCGGGCGTAGCCGGCGCGCGTTTTTGGCGAAATCTCACTTCAGAGGAAATCAGCCCGCCAGGGGGTTACTATGTCTCGCATCAAGCCTTTTCGAGGGTACAGGCCGAAGCCTGAACTCGCCGACAAAATCGCCAGCTTCCCGTACGACGTGATCAACTCGGATGAAGCCAGGGCCCTCGCGCAGGGTAATCCGTACAGCTTCCTTCACGTGGGCAAGCCCGAAATCGATCTCGATCCCTCCGTTTCCCTCTACGACGACAGGGTCTATGCCAAAGGCGTCGAAAACCTGAGGCGCTTCATCTCCGAGGGGGCCCTCGTCAAGGAGTCGCAGCCCTGCCTGTACGTCTACCAGCAGAAGATGGGAGAACACGTTCAGGCGGGGATCGTCTGTCTCTGCTCCGTGAAAGAGTACGAAGACGGCCTGATCAAGAAACACGAGTTCACCCGAAAGAACAAAGAAGACGACCGCACGCGCCACGTGACCGAACAGAACGCCAACGCGGAACCCGTGTTTCTCACCTACCGGTCCAGGTCCGCCATCGACGAGATCGTCGACAGGGCCAGGAGCTGCGACCCGGTCTACGACCTGGTGACGGAGGACGGCATCGGACACACGGTCTGGGTCGTGGCGGACGACAAAGACATCGCGGCCCTCGAGCGCCACTTCGCCGCGGTGCCCGCGCTCTACGTCGCCGACGGCCATCACCGGACGGCCGCCGCCGTGAGAACCGGTCAGGCTCTCCGCGCGAAGAGCGCGACCCACACCGGCGAGGAGCCCTTCGAATACTTCATGGCCGTGGTCTTTCCTCACGATCAGCTGCAGATCCTGGACTACAACCGCGTGGTCAAGGACCTGAACAGCCTGTCGCCGGAGCTCTTCGCGGACAAGGTCAAGGAACGTTTCGACGTGTCGCCGTCTACGGATCCGAGGCCCGGTGCGCCCAGGCGGTTCGGCATGTTCCTCGGCGGCCGATGGTACAGCCTTCGCGCAAAGGAGGGGACGTTCGCGGCGGACGATCCCGTAAAGAGCCTGGACGTCTCCATCCTTCAGGAGAACCTGCTGACACCGATCCTGGGCATCGAGGATCCGCGGACCGACGAGCGCATCGATTTTGTAGGCGGAATCCGGGGCACCGGGGAGCTTGAAAAGCGGGTCGGGGAGGGATGGGCCGTCGCCTTTTCCCTGTACCCGACGTCGCTGGAACAGCTCATGTCCGTGGCGGACTCCGGCCATGTCATGCCGCCCAAGTCCACCTGGTTCGAGCCGAAACTTCGATCGGGGCTGATCGTGAGGCTGATAGAAGAGTGATTTGCACGAGCTGCGGGGTACGGGCGGCCGGCCCTGCCGGGGTTGCCGCCCCCTTCCCGCCTCTTGGATGAACTGGAGGATGAAGATGAAGATCCTGATCGCGGATGCATTCGACGCGACGCTTCCGGGCCGCCTGAAGACCTTCGGCGACGTTTACGAGGACATGGGCAGGCTCTCCGAGGCGGATGTCCTGCTCATCCGATCCAAAACCAAGGTAACGAAGGAGTTCCTGGAAGGCGCCCCGAACCTCAAGCTGGTCATTCGCGGCGGTGTGGGCCTGGACAACGTGGATCGGGAAACCTGCAAGGCCAGGGGGATAGAGGTTAGAAACACCCCCCAGGCTTCGTCTGTCGCCGTGGCCGAACTGACCATGGCGCTCATGCTGGCCGTGCCGAACCGCATCGTCGAAGGTCACAACAGCATGAAGGAAGGCAAGTGGATCAAGAAGGAACTCAAGCGCACCGAGCTCTATCAGAAGACGCTCGGCCTCCTGGGCGTGGGTCTCATCGGCACGGAAGTGGCCAAACGTGCCGCCGCCTTCGGCATGAAGGTGGTGGCTTACGACCCCTTCGTCCAGAACCATCCGGTGGCCGAGATCAAGGGCCTCGACGACGTGCTCGCGTCGGCGGACTACATCAGCATGCACACGCCGCTCACCGACGAGACGAAGGGCATGGTGAACCGGACCATGATCGCCAAGATGAAGGACGGCGTGATCCTGGTGAACACGGGCCGCGGCAAGGTCGTGGTCGAGGCGGACCTGGCGGAGGCGCTTGAGTCCGGGAAGGTGAGGGCCTACGCGACGGACGTGTGGTACTCCGATCCGCCCGATCCGTCGAGCCCGCTCCTGCGTGCGTCGAATGTCCTGATGACGCCCCACATCGGCGCGTCCAGCAAGGAGAACCTCTTGCGAATCGGGGACATCATCGTGGATATCATTTCCGGCTTCGGAAAATAGAAAAAGAGGAGAAGGTCATGGCTAATCGGGTTATCAATTTCTACGCCGGCCCAGCCGGGCTTCCGGTTCAGGCTCTCGAGCGGGCGAAGGCGGAGCTGCTGGATTTCGAAGGAACGGGAATGTCCGTCATGGAGATCTCCCACCGGTCCAAGGAATACGATGCGGTTCACAACGAGGCCATCGCACTCGTGAAGGAGCTCCTGAACGTCCCCGACAACTACAAGGTACTCCTGCTGCAGGGCGGCGGAAATCTCCAGTTCGCCATGCTTCCCATGAACATTCTCCATTCGGGGCGCAAGGCCGATTACATCGTGACTGGAAACTGGGCGAAGAAGGCCTTCAAGGAGGCGAAGACAGTCGCGGGAGACGCCGCAAGGGCCATCGTGTCCACGGAGGAAGACAAGTTCAACCGCCTGCCGCGTCCCGAAGAGATCCATGTCAATCCCGACTCGGCCTACGTGCACTTCTGCTCCAACAATACGATCTACGGCACGCAGTGGAAAGACTTCCCGCAGACCGGCGGCGTTCCGCTGGTGGCCGACATGTCGTCCGATATGATGTGGCGGCCCTTCGACGTGAAGCCCTTCGGCTTTATCTACGCCGGGGCCCAGAAGAACCTCGGCCCGTCGGGGCTGGTGGTGGCGCTGATCCGCGACGACTTCCTCGAGATGTGCGCCGAAAACCTGCCCAACATGCTGCAGTACAAAGTGCAGGCCGCGAAGAACAGCCTCTTCAACACGCCGCCCTGCTTCTCGGTTTACATCCTGAGGAACGTCCTCGCCCACAACAAGTCCATCGGCGGCCTGGACGCAATCTACAGGAACAACCTGAAAAAGGGCGAACTGCTCTACGGCGTCATCGACACCTACCCCGAATTCTATAAGGGTTACGTGAAGGTGAAAGACGACCGTTCCTTCATGAACGTGGATTTCAACCTTCCGAGCGAAGACCTGGACGCGCGGTTCGTGGCGGAAGCCAGGGCCGCGGGAATGGTCGGTCTCAAGGGCTACAGGACCATGGGAGGCATCCGTGTGTCGATGTACAACGCCGTGACCGTGGACCAGGTCGAAACCCTCTGCGGTTTCATGGAGGAGTTCGTGAAGAAAAACGGCTGAAGCGCCGTGAAACGTCGTGAGAAGGAGGGCGGCCGGCCGGGCCGCCCTTTTTTTTGTACATGGCGTTGAGGGCAATTGACTGACTTGCAATCTCTGGGTGAGACGTTAGTATCGATGTGGACAAGGAAGGAGGATTCGAACAGGGAAAAGCACCGCACCACAAGGAGGACGGCATGTCGGAAAAGGCTCATTCCTCATCCGGACAAGCAAGGCGCCTGACATTGAAGATTCTGCAGGATCTCTTCGGAGGCGCGCCGGCCATCGGGGCAGGCTTTCGCCTGTGGGACGGGAGCGTGTGGCCCGAGGATCCGGTCTCCCGCACCACGATCATCCTGAAGCATCCGGGGTCGCTTCGGGCCATGTTGCTCGCCGGCAGCGAAGTGGGGCTGGCCGAGGCCTTCCTGTACGGCGAGGTGGACATCGAAGGCGACGTCGAATCGGTGTTCGCGCTTGCGGACTTTCTGGGCGAAAAGACGGGCGGCTGGCGCACCAAGCTGCTCGCGGCGAAGGACCTCTTGCGTCTTCCGGCAGGAAAGGACCACCCAGTTGGTGCCCGAGGGCCGGCCAGGCTCTCCGGCAAGCGCCATTCGGTGGAACGCGATCGGCAAGCCATCAGCTACCATTACGACGTCTCCAACGAGTTCTACGCCCTGTGGCTCGACCGGCACATGGTGTATTCCTGTGCGTACTTTCATTCGCCGGAGGAGACGCTGGACGAGGCCCAGGAGCGCAAACTGAACCTGGTATGCCGCAAACTTCGCCTCAACCCGGGCCAAAGACTTCTGGACCTGGGCTGCGGATGGGGCGGGCTGGCTATTTATGCGGCGAAGCGCTACGGCGTCGACGCGACCGGTATAACCCTGAGCGAGCCGCAGGCCGAGTTGGCGAACGAGCGAATCGCAGCCGCCGGACTCTCCGACCGATGCCGCGTCGAGGTCAGGGACTACCGCGAGGTGGAAGACGATCGCGGATACGACGCCATCGCCAGCATAGGAATGTTCGAACACGTGGGTGAGAAGCTGCTGGCGACTTACTTCGACCAGGCACTGCGCCTGCTCAATCCCGGCGGGGTTTTCCTGAACCACGGCATCGCGAGCCGCGCCACGGACGAACCGACGCGCGGACCCTCATTCAGCGACGTCTACGTGTTCCCGGACGGCGAACTGGTGCCCATCCACGTCACGCTTCGCGCCGCCGAGGAGGTCGGCTTTGAGGTGAGGGACGTGGAGAGCCTCCGCGAACATTATGCGCTGACCCTCCGCCGGTGGGTTCGCAGGCTGGAGAGTCGACGGGAAAAGGCGCTCCAATGCGTGGACGAATCGACCTACCGCGTCTGGCGGCTCTTCATGGCCGGATCAGCCTACGGATTCACGCGTGGGCGGCTGAACGTCTACCAGAGCCTTCTCATCAAGACCGGAGAGAACGGCCGAAGCGGACTTCCGCTCACCCGCAGGGACTGGTACGCGCCGGAAGAAAGCTGATAGGAGGGACATACGGGCGGCTCTGAGGTGCCGGCAAAGGTCCCGAGGCCTTCCTGGGGTATAATCTGATGTCCGGGCCGCCATCCCGTGCGAGGGTCCGGGGCGAGCCCATGGGGGATGCGTGAAACCGCAGGCAGCGATCAAAGCCCTCCTTCTGGATCTGGACGGCACTCTCCTCCGGAACGACATGGAACAGTTCGTTCCAGCCTACCTGGAGGCCGCGGGGCGTTTTCTTGGAAACCGCATCGCGCCCGAAAGACTCATAAGGGAGCTTCTGCGCGCAACCAGAATCATGGCCGCGAATCGCGGAGACGGCGCCACGAACGAGGAGGTGTTCGCGGCGACGTTCTATCCGGCGGTGGGCGTTGACCGCGCCGAGCTCGAACCGCTGTTCATGCGGTTCTACTCGGAGGAATTCCCCGGGTTGCGCCGGTTCACGCAGGCGGTGCCCGAGGCGCCGAAACTCGTCCGCTGGGCCTTTGAATGCGGCCTTAAGGTGGTCGTCGCGACGAATCCGCTGTTTCCGAGGACGGCAATTGAACAGCGCCTGGACTGGGCGGGTGTCGGTGTCGACGCCCATCCCTACGCGCTGGTCACGACCTACGAGAACATGCACGCATCCAAGGAGAATCCGGCCTACTACCGTGAGATTCTCGATCGCATCGGGTGCTCTCCGGAGGCATGTCTCATGGTGGGTGACGACTGGGTCTGGGATATGGAAAACGCTTCAAAGCTCGGGATCAGAGGGTGGTGGGTCGCGCCGGAGGACGAACCCAGGCCGGCGGAATCCGGGAGCGTTTTCGGCCAGGGGACACTGGCCGACCTCTGGCGGTTGATTCTCGCGGGGAACAGGGACCCGCAAACCCTGGCGAGGTCGGCGGATTGAGCACCCGGTCCGTCGATTCACGATGGGGCAGCATGACCTTTGCTCAAACCCCGGGGTGATCGGAAAGACGGTTGAAACAAAGTCCGCGTCACCCGCGTATGTCTCTCTTCGTATTTTTTGTGTCCAGCATACATTCAGGAGGAATCATGACCCATCAGAGAAATGTCCTAAGGAGTCTTGCAGCACTTGCGGTGGCCGCTGCGTGCGCGTTCGGCCTGTCGACTGCGTCGCGCGCCGACGAGGGCATGTGGACCTACAGCCACCCGCCCACAAAACTCATCCAGAAACGCTATGGGTTTACGCCTTCGCAGGCATGGCTCGACCACCTTCGCCTGTCGTCCGTCAGGATCGGCGGCGGGAGTGGGTCGTTCGTATCCCCCGAAGGCCTGATCCTGACGAACCATCACGTGGCACGCATGTATCTCCAGCAGCTTTCCACCCCCGAGCACAACTACGTGGACGACGGGTTCTACGCAAAAACAGAGGCCCAGGAACTCAGGGTGCCGGGTGCCATGATCGAAGTACTCACATCCATGAAGGACGTCACCGGCGACGTGGATTCGGCCGTAAAGACCGGAGACACGGCGGCGCAGGCGCAACAGGCAAGAGAGGCGAAGATCGCCGAGCTCGAGAAGGCCTGCAGGGAAGGAACCGGTCTGCGGGGCGACGTTGTCAAGCTTTACGGCGGCGCGCGCTACATGCTCTACCGCTATAAGGAGTACACGGACGTCCGCATCGTGATGGCGCCCGAAGAAAAGGCGGCCTACTTTGGCGGCGACGCCGATAATTTCTATTACCCCCGTTACGACCTTGATTTCAGCTTTCTACGCGTCTACGAAAACGGGAAGCCGGCGCACACGCCGGAGTACCTGAAGGTGGATCCGGCCGGCGTGACGGACGGCATGCCGATTTTCGTCTCGGGGCATCCAGGCAGGACCGATCGTCTCGACACCCTGGCCCAGCTCGAATTTCTCAGAGACGTGAGCTATCCGGCCCTTCTCGACCGGCTGAAAGGCATGGATTCCGTGCTGACCGCCTATAGCCACAAGGGGGCAAGAGAAGCCCAGGAGGCGCAATCCTACATCTTCTTCGTGCACAACAGCATAAAGGCTCTCACCGGGGAGTACGAGGGCCTCAGGGATCCCGCATTGACGGCGGAAAAAGCACGGCAGGAGAAGAATCTCCGGGCCGCCGTCGCCGGGAATCCGAAGCTGGCTCACTACGAGAATGCCTGGAAGCAGATCGAGAAATCCGTGGCCTGGGAGCGGGATCATTTCAAGGAGATAACCTACGAAGGAAGGGCCCCCGGTGCGTATGGACTGAGCGGGGTCGCGCTGAGAATCCTCCGGTATTCAGAGGAAGTGAACAAGCCCGACGGACAGCGGCTGAATGGTTACCACGACGCCCAGATTCCCGGTTTCATGCGGCGCCTCAAGGCCGCCCGACCCTATTACAAGGGGATGGATGCGGCCCTTCTCGCCCACGACCTGACGGTATTGCGGGACAAGCTCGGCGCCGGGAACGCATTTGTGAAAGCGCTTCTGGACGGGAAGACGCCGGCCCGGCGGGCCGAGGAAGTGATGGGAGGAACGCGGCTGGACGACGCATCCTACCGCGCTTCCCTTCTCGTGAACAAGGGTTCCGCCGTAAAATCGTGCAAGGATCCGCTCATCGCTTTTGTCCGGCTGATGGATCCGACTCTCAGGCGCGTGGACAGGGCTGTGAAAGACCATGTGGAGGCCGTTGTTCAACCGGCTTTGACGCAGATCGCCAATGCGCAGTTCGCAGTGTACGGCGATGACGTGTATCCCGACGCGACGGGTACGCTCCGGCTGGCCTTCGGCGTCGTGAAAGGCTACGCCTTCGACACGAGTGAAGTGCCGTACAAAACGACCTTCTACGGCCTTTATAACCGCGCGTATTCCTTCGACAACAAGGGAGACTTCCAGCTCAGCAAGATGGAAGAACTGCGGCGGGACCAGCTCGACCTCAAGACGCCCATGGACTTCGTGTGCACGGGAGATATCACGGGCGGCAATTCGGGTAGCCCGATCGTCGATAGGGAAGGCAAACTGGTGGGACTGGTTTTCGACGGAAACCCACAGAGCAATCCCAACACCTTCGTGTACTCAGAAAAGGTCGCGCGATGCGTGGCGGTGGATACGCCCGCCATTCTCCAAGCGTTGAACAAGCTGTACGGCGCAAGCCGGGTCGCCGGGGAACTCACGGCGGCGGCCAGGTAGCAGAGCCTCCGGCAGTCGGCCGGCTGCAGGCTTGTTGCAGTTGAATCGGGCGGGGACGGTCTCCCCGCCCTTTTTCTTTGCACTCTGGGACATTAGAATTATATTTGACGGCAGGCACTGCGAGCGGAGGAGGGGAAGATGGGAGAGGTTCGTACTCTTTGTGATCTCTATTTCCATAACGTGGACACGCTGAAAAGGCCCGACATGTTTCTCTGGAAACAGGGTGGGCAATGGTGGGAACGGTCGACACAGTCCGCCGCCGAGAACGTGGAGGCCCTGGCGTGCGGCCTGATGGCGCTGGGGATCAAACCCGGTGAGAAAGTCGTGCTGCTCTCTGAAGACAGACCGGAATGGGCCATGGCGGATTTTGCGATTCTGACGGCGGCGGCCGTGACGGTTCCCATCTATCCGACCCTGAACGCGGAGGAGACCGCCTACATCGCAAACAACAGCGATGCAGCCATTGCTATCGTATCCGACCAGGACCAGGCCAACAAACTTCTTTCACAGCGTTCCGCCCTGCCTAGCATCAAGCGGATCATCATCATGGACCCGCCGCCGGAAGGCAGGGGAGACCTCGCCACGTGGGAGGGAACGCTCGAGAAGGGAAGGGCCTACAGCGCGGAAAACCCCGGAATTCACCGGAAGACGGCTGCCACGGTGAAGCCGGACGACCTCGCGACCATCATATACACGTCCGGGACGACGGGTGTTCCGAAGGGGGTCATGCTCACGCATTCCAACTTCATCGAGAACTGCAAGGCCACGTTGGAAGAGGTGGATGCGGGTCCCTCGGACCGGGTGCTCGTCTTTCTGCCCCTCAGCCACAGCCTGGAGCGGATGGCGGACTACTGCTTCTTCTGGCGGGGCTGCAGCATGGCCTACGCCGAAAGCGTCGAGAAGGTGGGAGAGAACCTCCAGGAAGTGCGCCCCACGCTCATGGTCTCCGTCCCGCGCCTCTATGAGAAGGTCTACGCCCGTCTCATGGAACAGGCGGCGCACGCCTCGGGATTGAAGAAGAAACTCATCCACTGGAGCGTGAAGGTGGCGCAGGAGTGGGCACACGCGACGCTCGAGGAAGGCAGGGTTGGAGCGGCGCTCTCATTCAAGCACGGTATCGCCGATAGGCTCGTTTACAAGAAGCTGCGTGAGAAGACAGGCGGGCGCCTGCGTCTCATGGTATCGGGTGGGGCGCCGCTGGCAAGGGACCTGGGCCTTTTCTTTTTCGGTGCGGGGCTCAACATCCTGGAAGGTTACGGCCTGAGCGAGACGACGCCCGTGGTCACCGTGAACAAACCCGGCGCAATGCGATACGGGTCCGTCGGCAAGGTCATTTCTAAGGTGGAAGTAAGGACCGCCGAGGATGGGGAGCTTTTCGTCCGCGGGCCGAACGTCATGAAGGGCTACTACAAGATGCCCGAAGAAACCGCAGAGGTTCTGTCGGACGACGGCTGGTTCGCGACGGGCGACATCGCTCGGATCGACGAGGAAGGTTTTGTCTACATTACGGACAGGAAGAAGGAACTCATCGTCACGGCCGGCGGAAAGAACGTGGCGCCTCAACCCATCGAGAATGCGTTCAAAACGAACAAGTACGTGAGCCAGACCGTCCTCATCGGCGACAAGCGGCCGTACATAGCCGCGCTCATAGTTCCCAACTGGGCAAATGTCCTGGACTACGCCAAGAGCCAGGGCATGGCCGAGAAGGATCCCGCGGTCCTGAGAGACCACCCGGTGGTCATGCACCTGTTCGCCGGAGTGCTGGAGAGGGTCAACAGCAGGTTATCGAGATACGAGCAGGTCAAGCGCTGCAGGATTCTGATCCGGGAACTCACGCAGGAAGCGGGAGAACTCACGCCGACCATGAAGGTCAAGAGGCGCGTCATCAACGAACTCTATGCACGGGACATCGAGGAGCTTTACGCGCAGCCGAAGGAAAACAGAGGCGCATGAGGAGGGAGGTCGCGGAAAGGGACGACATACGGAGGACCGCTCCGGACCGGGTCAATAAAAAAGGGAGGGGCCCAGAGGTGCCCCTCCCTCTCTCGTGTTCGGGAATCCGCCCCCGGTGGGCGGAACCGAAGGAACTTCAGTAGCGGTCGCCTCCGCCTCCAAATCCGCGGCCGCCACCGAAACCGCCGCGGCCGGGACCGCGCCCGCCGCGGCCGGGACCGCGGCCGCCACCCGGTCCACCACTCTGCGTCTGTGGGCGGGCTTCGTTGACCGTCAAGGCCCTGCCGGCGACTTCCTTGCCGTTCAGGGCGCTCATCGCGGCGCGGGCCTGGTCGTCATCATCAAACTCGACGAATCCAAAGCCCTTCGAACGCCTGGTGACACGGTCCGTGATAATCCTGATCGAACTTGGTTCGCCGTAGGCGGCGAAGAGGTCTTTCAGGTCGTCTTCACTGGTCTCGTACGACAGGTTCCCGACGTATAACTTCATCCGTGCTTCCTTCCGGCCGGCCGAACCGGCCCATCTGCCGGCGTGGGGAACGGCAGGCCGCCCACCGGCAAAACGACCATGCCCCTCTGGTATCAGGCCAACACGGATCGTCATACCTCTTGGAGCCGAGGGCCATAAGACCTGATACACCCTTTCAATTTTTTTTGCAATAGCCTCGGGGGAGGCGTAGCGGCAAGCGTGACGGCCGTCACGGGGACCTGACTCAACGACAGGCGCGGCGGTCGTGACGGTTGTCGGGGCATTTGTCCCGATGCGCATCGGCTGGTAACATTGAAAAGACGCAACAGGAGGATCGCCAGGTAAGGCCGACGCGACGATCGACCGAGGAGGAACCGCCGGACGCAGTCGCGGCCACGTGATCTCGTGCTCAGTGTACGCATCGGGGAGGGAGAGAGAATGGACGACAGGTTCAAAGACGCGGTGGACAACCTGAAACGAGGGCTGTCCCCTAAGGGCACGGCGAGGGCGATAACCGGAGGCTTGGCGCTCATCGTGCTGATCGTCCTGGTGGCGACGTCCTACTACCAGGTGGAGCCCAACGAGA
>Ga0315535_1002567_pt1 | contig 11473 bp, 8 predicted proteins | sample SalMarSW160220MG_2_FD_203092 | JGI IMG/M metagenome (GOLD analysis project Ga0315535, IMG submission 203092) | Salt marsh sediment microbial communities from the Plum Island Ecosystem LTER, Massachusetts, United States - Salt Marsh Sediment SW1602-20 ...
GAACTGGCGGGAGCACAGTACCAGGGTGAGCATGTCGCAAAGATCGCAAGTAAACTCACAGCTTAAGGATGTCCTATGGGTACTTGCGATTGGATGGGTCGGGCCACGGGAAGTACCTGTTTTTGAGGGGATAATTCCTGATTTTGCTCTCTGAAATGCACCGATATTGAGTTTTTTGAGGCCGAAAAGACTGTTTTTCTATGAGACTGCCAGCGGGAATTAAGCGACATTCTATTCCGCGGTACATCCGGCACACCCCGCTCAGACCTTCTTATGGCTTTACTCGACCGGGGTGGGAGCAGACCTTTCATAGATGTAATAGGTACAAGGGACAATACATAAAAAAATAACTAACTTGAAATCTGGTAGGTATGGGGCATGATTTACTTATTTTTTGATGACCGTTGCCCCATTAATAGCCAGCAGAATCAGAATAGTCTTGAAGCGTAATTGCAATTCCCAATTACCCGGGTATGGAAATTGAAAGGGGAATGAGAAGTGCGAGAGTTGATTTCTGTTGTTTCTTTTATCATGGCCGTGTTTGGGGGGACTGGCAACCATGTCTCATAAAGAGGAAGGCAAGCAATCGGTACAGAAGTCGTCTCTCTGGGAACAACTTTTCTGATCCTCTTTCTGTATCTGGAATTCCGTCCGTTTTGATTGTTGGGCTGAGACCTTCTATTGTTACAGTATCCCTGGATAGTTTCTCAAAGGTAAGCGGAAACCAAAGTGTTTCGGATGGAGGTGCCACCGACCTGCTTGGTTGACGGGAGTTTCGGTTGTTCTTCGTGTATTTGTAATGAAAACGATTTGAAATGCGAACCAATTGATACGCCGGATGCATTTTTTTCGCGCCAGTTGTCATGCCGGTCTTTCCACTTCCACGCACAATGTTTTTCTAAATGGATTCTCTCCGCCCACAATGATACATTATAGAAAATTATCATTGCTTGGAACAAAACCTAAGTTTTCCCATGTGAGGAGGGGTAGGATGGAAGTCAAGACGTATTGCAACAATATGAGGGGTGAGCTTATTTCCTGGAAGGCAAAGACCTACGACATGGCCCGAAAAATGGACAAGAGGTCTTCAGGGCCGGATGAAAGGACTGGTGCTTCGATCTCTGAGCTGGGCGCCATGATTGATGAGTTCGAGAAAAAAATCGAAGAACTGGAAACATCTTGCCCTGCCAACTGGGATAAGGAAAGGGCCGATCTGGACGGAATGATAGCGGAAATGAACGAAAGATGGGGTGAGGCCACTCAGATGTCTCCCGATGATTTCTGATGCTCCTACCTGGACCCTTCCTGGAAAGCCGTGTTCACGATCCGATCCTCGGTTGCGGCGATGTCCAGGTTTGGGCCCGCGTAGTTCCCCCAACCATGTCCAGGATCACGTCCACGCCGCGTCCGTCCGTGTAAAGGGGTCAAGTCGGCCGTTGACGCTTGATTTGTTTCCTGACAAGCTTCTCCCATTTCCAGACCCTTAAAAATACGGCACGGTCCGCCGTATTGTTGAAAGAGTAAAGTCCGACATGAAAGCTGATGGAGGACTTCAAAAGAGGATAGAACATTTGACTGAAGTTATCATTAAGAATCAACGGCCGACTTGACCCCTTTACAAGACAATCTGAACTGATAGAAATGGTTGACCCTTCATGAGCAAGTCCACAAAAGAAACACTCGGCTACTGGGAGGTAACAGCAATAGGGATCGGCGGAATGGTCGGAGGCGGAATCTTTGCTGTTCTTGGCCTGTCGGTGGAGTTAACCAGCGGAGGAGCGCCAGTAGCCTTCTTGATTGCGGGTATCCTTGCCCTCGTTACATCCTATTCGTACGCACGACTCTCCGTCACTTATCCCAGTCAAGGAGGAACGGTAGTATTCCCGGATCGGGCGTTTGGCTCAGGCCTGCTGACGGGGACCGCAAACATCTTGCTCTGGATAAGTTACATGGTCATGCTATCGCTCTATGCCTATGCTTTCGGAAGCTATGGTGCATCATTTTTTTCCCCAGCTTCACAGCCTTTTTGGAAACACATTCTGATCACGGGCAGCGTCGCCGGCATTACTGGGCTGAACCTGTTGAACGCCAGACTGATAGACAAGGCAGAAGACTGGATTGTGCTCGTTAAATGGACTCCTGCCGGACGTTTATGAAAAAAAATATCAAAAACGCACCTGCCACAATAGCAGCCATTGTCTGCTTATCTTTCTCGTTATGATACATGGCTGCAAGTCCGCCAAACAAGGCCATGATAAAAGAAACAACAGAAATCAACTCTCGCACTTCTCATTCCCCCTTCCAATTTCCATACCCGGTAATAAGAAATTGCAGTTACGCTTCAAGACTATTGTGATTCTGCTGGTTATTAAGGTCTAATGCAGGTTTCACAGTTAATCACATTTTGGCACCTAATCTCAAATTATTTTTTCCGGAAAAAGGTGTCACCCTATTTTAACTAGTGTCCATCCATAAATGGCTATTTTGCCCGATATCTTCGTTATGCTCAAATTTTAATCCTCGAAATACCTCAATGTATTCCTGCGGTTAAAATTTTCGCATGCCTTAATCTCGAACAAACTATCTCATTTATGGATGGACACTAACTAATTAGACATACTTTTTAGCACAATGGAATGGGATGCCGGAGTCGCCAGGAATATTCAAGAATCATAAAGATATCTTTTGATTTTCCCTATTGGAGGAATAATTCATGTTATCTCTTTCTTAGAAGAGTGGTTGACACTTGAGGCAAGAGTGAATAAATTAAAAAAATTAGGGTGTTATAATTCAACATAAATGGAAGGAGATATATGGATACCAAGGCAATCATCGAAGGGAAAAAGGTGCTTATCGTTGATGATGAAAAAGACATTCTCGACACATTGGTTGATCTTCTGGATATATGCAAAATAGACACGGCCTCGTCCTTTGAGGAGGCAAAGAAGATGTTAGAGGAAGATTATTATGATATTGCCGTATTGGATATAATGGGAGTTAGAGGATATGAGCTTTTGGAAATAGCCAAGGAAAAAAAGGTTCCTGCATTAATGCTTACAGCCCATGCTCTCTCTAGTGACGATCTGAAACGTTCTGCGGAAGAAGGTGCCGCTTACTATGCTCCCAAGGATGAGATAGAGAATATCCAGGAATTTATTGCTGATGTCCTGGATGCTATCCGCAAGAAAAAAAGTACCTGGGAGAGAATGTTTGATAGGCTTGGCAATTTTTATGACAAAAAATTTAACGGGCCTGACTGGCGTGAAAAAGAAAAGAAATTCTGGGAGGAGAAATTACGTCAGGGCGGAACCTAAGTATAGAGACCATTCATGCGACACCATTTTGCCACCCATCGCCCACTTCTGATGGGCACCAACTGGATGATCACCGCTGATCATCCCCTGGCCGCCCATGGATAGAGGGACGCCCTTCACTAATTCAATTGAGAGAGCATCTATTTGAAATGAAAGGCTTAATATGGTAAGGAAATCAAGAGTGGATGCCAGTCTAAATCAAAGAGTAATATATGTTTAATGCTTCGCTCATCCAAGATCGCGCTGCCGGCGCCATCATGGGCGCGTTTATTGGCGATGCCCTGGGCCTCGGCCCGCATTGGTATTACGATCTCACTGAACTTCGCCGGGACTACGGCGATTGGATCGACGGGTACACCGATCCAAAACCCGGTCGCTACCATGATGGTCTGAAAGCCGGCCAGCTTTCTCAGGCGGGGTTCATCCTCACTCTCATGCTCCGCTCCCTGGTTGAGAGCAGGGGCTACGATGAAGAAGATTTTTGTCGCCGTATGGACGAGGAGCTCTTTCCGCTCCTCGATGGCACACCGGTAAGCGGACCGGGCCGCTACACCAGCCAATCCATTCGGGAGGCATGGCGCAGACGTGTTCAGCAGAATCTGCCCTGGGGGCAAACCGGTGGGCACGCCGACACCACCGAAGCCATTGAGCGCACCCTTGCAATCGCCGTCCGCTATGCATTGCACCCCGCCAAACTCGCCGCTGCCATTGCCAATAACACCATCCTTACACAGGTTGATGACACTGTGGTATCGATGACAGTTGCGTTCGGCGCGGTGCTGGGGCTGCTCGTTCAGGGACACAACCTGGACGCGGATATATCGGGAAAGCTCATGAAACTGGTAAAAAACGGGGAGTTGCCCTTTCACGCTGTAACCCGCGACGATCTGCAGCCGCCGCGGCAAGGGGATCCCGATCCGCCGCGCGCAGGCCTTTTCGCCTCGCCGGATGCATTGCTTTCACCTTCTTATATGGCTGCGGCTGCATCAGATCCTGAAATCCACATTGAACCGGCCTGGAAGGTGTCCATCGTTTACGGTATGCCCTGCGCCATTTACCATCAGCTTCCTGCCGCTTACTATCTGTCCGCCCGGTTCCATAACGATTTTGAATCCGCCGTCCTCCATGCCGTCAATGGTGGTGGGCAAAATCAGGTGCGCGCTATACTTGCAGGTACCCTCACGGGTGCTCAAGTCGGTTTGGGGGGCATTCCGAAGCACTTCCTTGAAGGTCTCGAAAAGGCGGGCGACCTTCAACACCTGGCTGAGACGCTGGCGTCACAGGTCGGAAATGCCTGAGATATGAAAAATGAAAGACATATAACTCGGCGCTGCACTCGCTGGATTTGGGGTCACCACGGGAGGTGCTTGTCTTTGACGAGATAACTCCTGATCTTGCCCTCTGAAATGGGCCTCTATTGGGTTTTCCGAGGGCAAAAAGGACGTAAAGGGGGACGAAGTTGAAATTAGGGTTTCTTTTTTCAATTGCTTGGTTATATCCATTTAAATCCGATTCGGGCCGGAATGGTCAACGATTTAGAATCACTTGGCAAATATACTTACAAGTAATTTTTTTGAAGAAGTTCTCAATCAGGCATCAGAGCGCATGGAACGACGCCTATCAACCATTGTTCAAGGCTTCGCTTCCGTAGGCGGATTGAACGGCCTGCTCGAGTGCAGCGATTTCCTCTTCCGACAGGAAATCGAAGTGACTCCCGCGTTTTCGTGCTGAAAGCCGTCCGTTGTTTTGGAAGCAGAAACGAATGAAGAGGTCGATTTGCCGATCGGGCATGTCCACGATCTCCTGCATGGCCTGCTTGGTCTTATCGTACTTGGCCAGGAATGCCAGTTCGCTGGCCAGATCCGTATCGATGGTATGATCGATAAATCGAAAAAGCGCCTCCGCCTGCGGCGTCATATCGATAAAGCGATACCATATGGACGTGTCATTGTGAACGGTCATACGGCCGTCTTCATCGAGCGAGTATTGCACCAAGGGCATAAGTCGCCGGGAGAATGCTTCCAGGGAGGCGTCATAGTCGGCGGGATTTTTCAGCATGGATGCTGAGATGGGAAACATGACGCCCTTGGGTGTGAAACCTCGTCGGGCGAGAATGTTGTGGATCAGGAAACGATGGATTCGACCATTGCCGTCCTCGAACGGGTGCAGAAAAACGAACCCGTAGGAGATGGCGGCCGCCTGAATCACCGCGGACACGCCTCCGGTGTTCATGCGCTCGTGGGCTGCCGTCAGACCGTCCATAAGGTCCCCCAAATCCTCCGGCTTCGGGCATGCGAAATGGATTCGCTCCCTTTGCCAAGCGACTGTTTCGCCGACATAATTCTGGCTTGACCGGTAATCGGAATCGCGGAATCGCGCATCGGCCATCCGGTTTTGAACCTCTATCAATTGCGGTTTTCGGCAGAAGTCCTCTTGTTCCGCGGTTTGAAGCAAGGCCACGAAACGCTCGGTCCGGGTGGAGGTGGGCTTGATATGTTCGATCTCAAAGGACGATTTCGTCTCCTTGGTGTAAAGGTATCGGAGTGCCCGTTTCAAAATTGCAGGAGGATAGCCGTCCACCATTTGCCGGCAGCGTCCGGGCAGGTCAGCGGTTTCGAAGTCGCGAAGCGTGTCGGTGCGTCGAACCGCCGGGCAGAATCGGCCGTCCCCCAGCAAGTTGTCATTGATTCGTTGCCGCCGAACCCGGCGGACCGGGGGGATCGTGTAGTATTCATCCGGTTCGAGTAGGTCGACGTAATTACCCCGCTTCAGGTCATCCAGCGGGAGCGTTTTGCCGGTCAGAAATTCATACAGGAACCACAACCGCCTGGCATACTTGCCCGTCGGTTTGGAGCGGACATATTCAAGGATATCTTCCTCCCCTGACTTCTGAAATAACGTGCCAAGGATTCCGAAATTCGTCCCGTCATATTTGAGAGCGAATTCAAGATGGTCGCCAAGCGTGTCCCCGGGCCAATACTTAGACGGGTAGACCTCCTCAATAACGCCTCTGCTCGAATTTATCCGATGGATGCCGCTGACTGTCACCAGAGACCCGTGCCAGTTCGGGATGACATCGAGATCGTATTGCTCGATAAGCGCCGCATACCCTGCAGGTCTGTAAATCGATCTGTCCTGTTCATCTTCAAACATGGCTTCCTCTCCGCCTGTGCCGAGGCTTCGGCGGGCACGTGGAAAAACGATTACGATACAAGAATTATCGTTATATCATGGCATAAGTCAAGAAAAACAATTATGGGATCGCAGGTAAAAACTCTCATCTCAACAAGAAAAACAGGTCCGGACCCGAAAAATCAATTACAAATCCGCCTGGCAAACGAAATATCGTTATGCAATGCGCCTGAGGTCGTCTCGATAGTCCTGGTGTTTTTGACTCAGTTTCCAGTTTACCGATATGTGTGCAGGTGTGCTTGGGAGTCTTCGCATACTCCCTCGTGCTATTTTAGGATATTGTATTTCTTCAAATTGGCCTTTACGTAGCCCCAGTGCAGCAGAATATGTATGGCAATTGTAACCAAAAATCCCAGGGCAACCCATTCATGGATCGCAACAAGAAAATGCCTTAGAGTAATCAGGGAGCTTCCCCTGGCTGCATAACCTTTGGGCAACAGAAGCCAGTTGATCAGGCCTGTAAGGCTCAACACAACAAACAGCACGAAGGACACCACATTAATCAGCCAAAGATCAGACGTCTTTCTGCTCGTCATATCCTTTACACTCCTTTAAGAAATTATCCACGGGTCCTGTAACAGTAGAAGGTCTGGGGTCAACAATCAAAACGGACGGAATTCCAAATACAGAAAAAGGATCAGAAAGGTTGTTCCCAGAGAGATGACTCCTGTAACAATTGCCGCGGATCGTCTATTTCCCTGGTTGCTGAAGATTGTAACCACACCGCCCGTTACGGCCATGGCAAATGCCACCATGCAGGCTATCTGCAGAACAAGAATGGACTCCTGCCGGACGTTTATGAAAAAAAATATCAAAAACGCACCTGCCACAATAGCAGCCATTGTCTGCTTATCTTTCTCGTTATGATACATGGCTGCAAGTCCGCCAAACAAGGCCATGATAAAAGAAACAACAGAAATCAACTCTCGCACTTCTCATTCCCCCTTCCAATTTCCATACCCGGTAATAAGAAATTGCAGTTACGCTTCAAGACTATTGTGATTCTGCTGGTTATTAAGGTCTAATGCAGGTTTCACAGTTAATCACATTTTGGCACCTAATCTCAAATTATTTTTTCCGGAAAAAGGTGTCACCCTATTTTAACTAGTGTCCATCCATAAATGGCTATTTTGCCCGATATCTTCGTTATGCTCAAATTTTAATCCTCGAAATACCTCAATGTATTCCTGCGGTTAAAATTTTCGCATGCCTTCATCTCGAACAAACTATCTCATTTATGGATGGACACTAACTAATTAGACATACTATTGAGCACAACGTAATGTGGTGCCGGAGTCGTCAGGAATATTCAAGAATCATAAATATATCTTTTGATTTTCCCTATTGGAGGAATAATTCATGTTATCTCTTTCTTAGAAGAGTGGTTGACACTTGAGGCAAGAGTGAATAAATTAAGAAAATTAGGGTGTTATAATTCAACATAAATGGAAGGAGATATATGGATACCAAGGCAATCATCGAAGGGAAAAAGGTGCTTATCGTTGATGATGAAAAAGACATTCTCGATACATTGGTTGATCTTCTGGATATATGCAAAATAGACACGGCCTCGTCCTTTGAGGAGGCAAAGAAGATGTTAGAGGAAAATTATTATGATATTGCCGTATTGGATATAATGGGAGTTAGAGGATATGAGCTTTTGGAAATAGCCAAGGAAAAAAAGGTTCCTGCATTAATGCTTACAGCCCATGCTCTCTCTAGTGATGATCTGAAACGTTCTGCGGAAGAAGGTGCCGCTTACTATGCTCCCAAAGATGAGATAGAGAATATCCAGGAATTTATTGCTGATGTCCTGGATGCTATCCGCAAGAAAAAAAGCACCTGGGATAGAATGTTTGATAGGCTTGGCAATTTTTATGACAAAAAATTTAACGGGCCTGACTGGCGTGAAAAAGAAAAGAAATTCTGGGAGGAGAAATTACGTCAGGGCGGAACCCAAGTATAGAGACCATTCATGCGACACCATTTTGCCACCCATCGCCCACTTCTGATGGGCACCAACTGGATGATCACCGCTGATCATCCCCTGGCCGCCCAGGCCGGGGCAAGCGTTTTGGAATCCGGCGGTAATGCCGTTGATGCGGCCATCGCCGCCAACCTGGTCATGACCACGGTCAGGCCCCACATGTGCGGCATCGGCGGTGATCTGTTCATGTTGATTCACATGGCCGGCACGGGGGCTTTTGAAGCCCTCAACGCCTCGGGCCGTTCGCCGGCCGGGGCGACCCTGGCGTCATATCTGGCACTGGGCTATGAGACGGTACCTGAAGCGGGCATCCACAGCTGCACCGTGCCGGGGGCCCTCGCCGGTTGGCGGGCGGCATTGGAGCGGCATGGCACTCTGGGCCTGGACACGCTGCTGGCCAGGGCTATCCCCTACGCCGAGAACGGATTCCCCATCTATCCGGAACTGATCAATTCCATCAAGGAAAAGAAGGCCGTTCTGCTGGCGGCCGGCGCTGCCGGAGAAACCTTCCTGCCGGGCGGCAACATTCCCCGGGCGGGCCGGCGGCTGGTTCAGCCGAAACTTGCCGAATCCTACCGGGCGCTCATCAACGATGGCCCCGACGCCTTCTACAAAGGTCCCCTGGGCGAGGCGCTGGTGGCCTGCTCTGACGCCATGGGGGGCTTTTTTAGTGAGGCCGATCTGGCGGGGTACACGGTCGATTGGGAGACACCGATTACCTGCGACTATCGGGGGTACACCATCGCCACCCAGCCGCCCAACTCGCAGGGCATCGCGCTGTTGATGCAGGCCAATATGCTGGCGCACAGGAACATGGGCGCCATGGCCATAGACTCTGCAGAGATGGTTCACCTGATGGTCGAGGTCAAGAAACTGGCTTTCGTCGATCGGGATGCCTACGTCTGTGATCCGGCCTTCAATGCGGTTCCGGTAGCGGAAATGCTGTCCAAAGAGCAGGCCAAAGACCGGGTGGGCCGGATAGATCCCGACCGGGCGGCCGAGGCATACGCGGCAAGGGGTTTTTCAAAAGGCGGCGACGACACGATCTATCTGACGGTGGTTGATTCCGAAGGTAATGCCGTAGCCCTGATTCAATCGCTCTACCAGCCATTCGGTTCGTGCGTCATGGTGCCCGAAACGGGCATGGTCCTGCACAATCGGGGATGCGGTTTTACCCTGGATGCGGCCCATCCCAATGTGCTGGCGCCCAACAAGCGGCCCTACCACACCCTGCATCCGGTCATGATTCTCAAGGATGGCCAACCACATATCATTCTGGGAACACCCGGGGCCGACGGTCAACCCCAGGCCAACATTCAGCTGGCGGTGGATATGATCGACTTCGACGCCGATCCCCAGCAGGCCAACGAAGCACCGCGCTGGCGATCCAACCCGGACGGCACATTGATGATCGAAAGCCGATTCCCGGGAAAAACCATCGAGGGGCTGAAAGCAAAAGGACACGTTGTCCAGGTCCTGGAAGATTATGCGGAGGTCATGGGGTCTTCCCAGGTTATCCTCATCGACCGCGACAACGGCGTTCTCAAGGCCGGCGCAGACCCCCGACGGCAGGCTTACGCCATCGGCAAATAGCTGTCAAGCATGCAATATTAAAAAAAATTGCCAGTATAATGGGAGGCGAACCCATCCGGCTAAATGGCATTATAAGGTTAACTGGTTTTAGAAATGGGTCGTAAACAGGCAATGCTGCAGGCTGATATAAGAAGCGCACCCGCACCCGCACCGAATGCACCGAAGTAGCTCCCAGTTGCATCAAAAATAAAACCGCCGAGGGCAGGCCCCACCGCCGCTCCGAAGGCCCATACGGAGGTGATAATGCCCATGATCGCACCGAGATTTCGGGTGCCGAAAATATCTCCTACCAGAGACGTGATGATGGTGCCGGATCCGCCCCATAGGATGCCGAAGAGAAAAGCAAAGGCGTATATCATCCAGAGTTGATGCGAATACATGAGCCAAAGAAGAGATGCGGAATGAAATAGCCCGCAGATCACTCCAAGTGCCTTTCTTCCCATGGCATCGGATAACCTGCCCAATATGAGCCGCCCGAAAATATTGGCAATCCCTAATATACTTAGGATATACGCAGCATCCATTGAAGAAATACCGGCATCAAGGGCATAGGGAACCACATGGATAATAATCATATTAAGGCTTAAAGATAAAAACAGCCAGGAAACCACAAGGAACCAGAATTGGCGCGTTTTCAATGCTTGAGTCGTAATGAAATCTGAAGTCTCTTTTTTGGGTAGCCCTTTGGTCCCAATGCCTTTTGTAGCGTCCATACGGGCACCGTCAGGGAGGAGGTCCGTCTCGCGGGGGTCTTTTATTAACCAAAAAGAGGCAAAAACCATAAGTATCCAGGAAATAATTCCGATCACTATAAAAGCTATTCTCCAATTATATCCTGATATTAAATAGGTGGCGAAGGGTGCAAGAACAATGGCTCCAACGCCTCCTCCCGATGAAGTGATGCCCACAACAAAGCCCCTTTTTTTGATAAACCACCTCGATGTTGTGGTGTTGACCACGCCGTACATGGCACCGGTCCCAAGGGAAAGCAGGAAGCTATAGGTGATCAGTAGCTGCCAGGGAGCGGAAACCCGGCTTGTTAAAAGAAGGCTCAATCCGGTAAAGGTGCCCATGACAATGCCGATTTTCCGCGGGCCGTATTTGTCAAGGGCCCACCCCCCCAATAGGGCAAAAAGGACGCAAAGCAGCATATAGATGGAAAAAATACCGGAAGCCGAGGCGCGGGTAATACCGAATTCGGTCTGGATGGACCTCAAAAATACCCCAAAGGAGTATCGAGCTCCGATGCCGAAAAAACTCAAAAGGAATCCGGCGGCGACAACTATCCATCCATAAAAAAAGTGGGGCTTTTGATTTTGTATTGAAACGGCGATTTTCAATTCCTCTCTGCAGGATATGGTTATGTATTTCAATAACAGAATATGCG
>Ga0315535_1002568_pt1 | contig 11466 bp, 12 predicted proteins | sample SalMarSW160220MG_2_FD_203092 | JGI IMG/M metagenome (GOLD analysis project Ga0315535, IMG submission 203092) | Salt marsh sediment microbial communities from the Plum Island Ecosystem LTER, Massachusetts, United States - Salt Marsh Sediment SW1602-20 ...
CACGCGTGCTCCTCAACTGGCGGGCCCTGCCCCTCAAGGGCCCTCTCATCGCGGAGCCGTTTCTCCAGGCAAAAGGGCTCGAACCCGTCGCACCCGGGAACGGAAGCCCGTCCGTACGGCTTCTCTCCGAAGCTGTGCGCTCGAGCGAGGCCTACCTGTCGGAGCGTCTGAGGCCCCGTTCGGAATGGGACGAACTCGTGCTGGCCGGCTGGCGCGAAGGCCTCGCCGTCCACTGGCACACGGACCAGGCGTCGGATGCCAAGGTCGCCTACCTTTCTCTGGGCGATCCCGGCGGCCTGGTTCTGGAACCTGTCGTGCTGGACGTTGACCGCGGCGTCCAGGCCTCCGTGTTCATCCACTGGAAGGGCGGAACAGATTCCTCGATGCACATGAGTCTTCTCGGGGGCAGAATCGCCGACGGAGCCAGTCTCAAGGTGTTTCTTCTGCATCAGGGGGAAGAAATGCACCACCATATTTCCACCTCTTTCGAGCTGGGAAGAGATGCCTCTGTCGAGGCCTACTCGGCCTGGATGGGCGGAAAGTGGACCGTTGCAAGGCTCTTTGCGGAAATGGCCAGCCCCGGCGCGTCCTGGAAAGAGAGCCACATGGTGATGTGCACCGGCAGAGAACACATCGACCTCGACAGCCGGACCTCCCAGTTGGCGGATCACACCCACAGCGACGTTCAGGTGAGGACCGTGGTTGAAGATGCAGGGCGGGCCGTCTTCACCGGCAACATCCTCATGGAGAAGGATGCGAGTTTTTCGGAGGCCTACCTGGCCGACCACGTCCTTCTCCTTTCTCCCAGGGCCCACGCGGACTCGATCCCGGGCCTAGAGATCAAGGCCCTGGACGTCAAGGCATCCCACGCCGCCAGCGTCGGACAGGTTGATGACGAGCAGATGTTCTACCTGCAGAGCAGGGGACTGGACCCCGTGAGCGCCAAAAGGCTCATCGTCGTCGGTTTTCAAGAGAGCCTCTTCAACCGCGCACCCTTCCCGTTCATACCTGAAATCGTAGACCCAATACTCGAAAACAAGGTGAAGGCCTGATGAATCCAACAAATCCAAATGAACTGCTGGATGTGGATCCCTTGATGATGGACGTCCTGCTGGACCACTACAGGCACCCGCACAATTTCGGTAAAATCGAGGGAGCCGACATCCTGCACGCGGAGGGGAATCCGTCGTGCGGCGATCAGATCGAGATCGCCATAAAACTCAATGGGGACGTAATCGAGGACATCAAGTTCAGCGGCAAGGGGTGCATCGTCAGCCAGTCGGCGGCATCCATTCTCACCGACATGATGAAGGGGGAAACCCTCGACAAGGTCAAGGACCTGACAAAGGATGAGATGCTGGAGAACATAGGCATCCCCATCGGACCCATGCGGCTGAAATGCGCCCTTCTGGCGATGAAGGTCCTCAAGGCCGGCGTCTACGGGCAGGCCCAGTGGCCTGGGGAGGAGGACGAATGAACACCGATGGTTTCGTAGAAGTCGCCTCGATCGACGAGATCGGACCGGAAGGCAGGCACGCCATAGTGGGCGATGAAGAAGTGCTGCTGATCCGCCACGAGGACAAGGTGTACGCGCTCGGCTACCTCTGCAGCCACCAGGACATGGAGCTGGAGGGCGGACACGTGGAAGACGGGGGCTGGATGTGCCCGCATCACGGGGCCCGCTTCGCGCTGGAAACGGGGGAGGCCCTTGCCATGCCGGCATTTGAAGGCGTCCCGACCTATGAAGTGAAAGTGGACGGCGGAAAGGTGTTCGTCAAGGAGCCCGTTCCATGACAGAAACAGCCGCGAGAGAGAGCAGCAACACTTACGACGTAGAACGCATACGCGGGGATTTTCCCATCTTCGACCGGCGCGTCCACGGCAGGCCCCTGGTCTACCTCGACAACGCCGCCACGACTCAGCGCCCTCGCCAGGTGATCGATGCGGTGACGCGCTACTTCTCCGAATACAACGCGAACATTCATCGCGCCATCCATACCCTCGGCTACGAATCCACCGTCGCGTACGAAGACGCGCACAAGAAGGTCGCGCGCTTCATAAACGCGCGGTCCTGGCGCGAGATCGTCTTTGTCAGGAACGCCACGGAGGCCCTGAACCTGGTGGCCATGACCTGGGGACAGGCGAACCTGAGGGCAGGGGACGAGGTCGTCGTCTCGCTCATGGAGCACCACAGCAACATCGTTCCATGGCAGATGCTCAGGGACCGCCTGGGCGTCGTCCTCAAGTTCATCCCTATTACTCAGGGGGGGAATCTGGACCTCGCGGCGGCCAGGAGGCTCATTACGTCCAGAACGAGGCTGGTCGGCGTCGTCCATGCCAGCAACGTCCTGGGGATCATCAACCCCGTCGAAGATCTGATCGGCATGGCGCGCTCGGTCGGTGCGACCGTCCTCCTGGACGCGGCGCAGTCTGTTCCTCACATGCCGATAGATGTTCAGACCCTGGATTGCGATTTCCTGGTGGCTTCCGGCCATAAGATGCTCGGCCCGACCGGCGTCGGCTTTCTTTACGGGCGCAAGGACCTCTTGAATGAGATGCCCCCCTTTCTCACAGGCGGGGACATGATTTCGACCGTAACCACCGAGGGCGCGACGTGGAACGAGCTGCCGTGGAAATTCGAAGCCGGTACGAGCGCGATAGCCGAAGGGATCGGGCTCGGCGCCGCCGTGGATTACCTGGCCGACGTTGGCATGGGAGACGTCTTTGCCTACGAGAAGCAACTTGCCGGCTACGCACTCGAAGCCCTTAGATCGGTTGAAGGCCTGAAGCTCTACGGGCACGAGAGCGGGGAGTCCCTGGCCGTCTACTCGTTCAACATCGAGGACGTTCATCCCCACGATGCGGCAAACCTGCTCGACCGGTACGGCATCGCCGTCCGTTCAGGCCACCACTGTGCCCAGCCGCTCATGACCGCCCTTGGAATGGATAACACCCTCCGGGCCTCTTTTTATTTATACAATACAAAGCAGGACGTAGACTCGCTAGTCGATGCCCTGCACGAGGTCAAGAAATTGTTCCTGAGGGGGCTGTGAGAGAGCGGGAGTACGCCTCCAGCGCGGTCTGACCGTGAATCGGGACAAGCTTGTTACCATTGCGGCCTCAGCGCATCTATAGTAACTTGGACAGGAGGTGCTGATGAGTGTAGACCGCGCTTTGAGAGGTATTGCAGGCTTCTTCATAGTTCTTTCTCTGGCGCTAGGCCACTGGGTGAACCCCCTGTGGTACCTTTTCACGGCCTTCGTCGGGCTCAATCTGTTACAGTCGTCCTTCACCAACTGGTGCCCGATGATGTGGATCCTTCGAAAGGCGGGTTTGCAGCAGTGACCGGAAAAGACCTTCTCATCTTCGCGCTGCTTATCGGCTTCTGGTACATTCTCAATAGATATCTGTTGCCGAAGGCGGGGGTGAGCACTTGAATGTCGCAATCTTGCGGGGTCGGGTCCGACCCCACTAATTCCAGTATGACCAGGAGGAACACCGATGGCGAAAAACGTAATGGAAGTCAGTGACGGCACATTTCAGGACGAAGTCCTCAATGCGGACAAACCGGTCCTCGTTGATTTCTGGGCTCCCTGGTGCGGCCCTTGCCGCATGGTGGGCCCCGTCGTCGAAGAACTTTCCGAAGAAATGGACGGCACGGTGAAATTCACCAAACTAAACGTCGACGATAACCAGACCACCGCAGCGCAGTACGGCATCATGGCCATCCCTTCGCTCTTGATATTCAAAGGTGGGGAAGTAGCCCAACAGCACGTCGGCGCCCTATCCAAGTCCGCGTTGAAAGGACTTCTGGACAAGGTACTCTGACACAGAGCGGATACGCCGCTCCCATGTAAGAGACTGCAAGGATTACCGAAGATGCCTATTTTCGAGTACCGATGCAAAAAATGCGACGCCACCTACGAGAAGATCGTCTTCAACCGGGAGGCGCCACCTCCGCCCTGCCCAAAGTGCGGCTCCGATCAAGTTGAGAAGCTCATTTCGGCTCCCGGCGCGTGCGGTGTATCCTCTGGCTCCGGTTCGTCCGGCTTTTCAGGTGGCTCACCGACATGCGGTTCCGGATTCACTTGAGCAGGGTGACCACCCACGGCGCCGTGTAGCGCCGCATTGCTCATAAGTTACAGTGTGTTGTACATTAGTTCCTAATACGACGATATAGATAAAGCAAAGGAAGGGCCTGACGGCCCTTTCTTTTTTGTGATTCTACCCTGTCAGGCCTCTTCGCCGGGCTTCCTTGTCGGCGCTTTTTTCAGCACCTATATTTCTGTCAGACGAGGATAGTAAGAAATTCGCTAGGCCCGCTACCATAGGCTGAGCACGTCCGTGCAACGGCCTACGGTGCGCCCACATGTTACCGGGAGGTGCTGAAATGAACGATCGGTTGAGGATACCGCTCGAGCGGGTGCCTGTCCCAAAGAGCACGGACGAGTGGCAGGACATGAAGGACCTCGAGTTCGAACCCGAACTTCTCGATGAGAGTCTTGAGCAGGCTATCGGCGATGAACCCACAAAAGGGCCCGGGCGAATGCAGCTGAAGACGGCAAAGCCGGAGATCGCTACGGATGAACTGGAACAGGCCGCCGGGGACGTTCCGCTCAAAGTACCAACACGACGGTAGTATTCTCTCCGGAATCGGAGAGGGTTGGTGCTGGAAAGACGGCGGGGCCGGCGCTCGGGCGTGAATGTGTACCCGTGCCCATAATAACGTCTGATAAGATATCTTATGTCAAATCATAATGTCCGGTGTGATCTTCCAGGGCGAGTCCGACTCATGCTCATCCCCTCCCGCCCTTCCGAGGCCAATCTCGTGCATGAGCGCGCGCGCCCCATGTTAAACTTTCCCCTCGCCGCTGTCATCTTTTTTTTTGCACTGCGGCTTTCGACGAGCCTGAGGGCTTGAAAGAGGTTAACCTGCTACGAGGGCGCCGAACATGTTCTGCCTGGATATCGAGTTCAAGCGATATAGCACGGACGGCAGGGTCGCCATCTCGGCGGTGGCTGTCGAGGACTTTCTTCTAATTCATGGGTTGGATCCGGAAGGCGCGGACAACGCGGCCAGGGCGTTTGAAGGCTGGGCAGGCCCCCGCGAAATTTCCAGGCTGACCGTTGACTGCCGTGAAGACGGCCTGAAAATGACGCTCCATTTTCCTGGCGGTGCAACGGAGGACTTCCTGATCAGCGGCCTGTGCTGCTCGTGTCTTCCGGATCCTTGAAACCGCGGCTCTCAGCTATCCAGCGGCTCCCCTCCTCCGTGAACTCCTTTTTCCAGATCGGAACGATTTCCTTCAGGCGGTCTATAAGGTGTGCGCAGGCCGAGAATGCTTCGGCTCTATGAGAGGCAGAAACCGCAACCACTACGGCCGCATCTCCGATGGGAACCGCACCGGTACGATGAACAATGGCCACGCGATGCAGATTCCAGCGTGCGGCCGCCTCGCCGGCAAGTTGGCTCATCATGGCCAGGGCCATGGATTCGTAGGCTTCATATTCCAGCGAAATGACGCGTCTGCCGTTACTGTGATCGCGAACGCTGCCATGGAACAAAACCACTGCGCCTGAGGAATCTGTCTTTACGTACTCTATTAAGTTAGTGTCACTAATGGACTCGGATGTAATGCGTATTAGCGTGTTTAGAACTTCTCCCACGGTCAGCCTCCGCTCATCGGCGAGAGAAACACCAGCTCGTCCCCCGCGCTCATGAACGTGTTCCACTCCGCGTAGTGTCCGTTAAGTGCGGGCAGGGGGCGATAAGCTAATTGTCGCAGTTCTGTATGCCTGTTCGTTATTATACGCCAGGCATCTAGCACTGTATTGTTCGTCTGGCACTGTATATATTCTTCTGTAACACCGCATAGTTCTCGTATTTGTGCGAAATGGAGGATCTTTACTTGCATCGGTCGTTACGCGTCCCTGAGATCCAGCATCCTGAACAACTCTGTGCAGAGGGCGTGTATCCCCCGCTGCAGGTCCGGGAGAGAATGGGCTTGCGTATTCCCGGGAGTGAGCAACCGGCGCCCCGCCTCGTCGATGAGTACTTCATCCGGCGTGAGATCGAAGCAACCTTTACCGCCGGGCCAAGGGCCGAGGGCCAGAGATACGACAAACTCGGCCAGGGAAATTGCGCCGACGATTCCGCCTGCCGCGTGGAACTCCGCTATGAAGCCGGCGAGATCGGGTGGTAGGGATTTGTCCTTGACCGAACCGAAGTTTGCCATGAGGTTCTTCACCGCACCCTGACCACCAGGAATGATAAGTCCTTCGAGTAACTTGGGTGATAATTCATGAAGTGAAAATAGTTTGCCCCGGATGACGCGCGCGGATTCCTGCATCTGATTGCGATCTTCGCCGGGCAACTCCTCGCCGCTCGTGTGATCAACGCAATGCAACTGCGGCGCATCCATTGCCAGAGGGACGACGGCGTGCCCGGCGCGTTGTACCTCCAACATGGTCAGGACGGCTTCCTGCGGATCGGTACCGTCGTAGGCACCGCATCCGGACAGAAGGATACCGATTCGGCGTTTCATCGCTTCATCGCCCCTTCCCCCAGCGAGCGCGCGGCCTCGCTAAGGATGAGCGTCTTCGCTTCGTCGATTCCGACCTTGAGGCGTACACCCGCGGCATGCTGGTGACCGCCTCCGCCCCATCGGCTGACGAACTTGTCGATTGCGAAATTACCGCGTGAGCGGCAGGATACCTTGGTCAGGCTGCGATCCAGCTCTTTGAAGTAAAATCCGGCCACGACACCGTCCAGCTGGAGGGTGAAGTTGACCATGTCGTCTGCGTCTTCCATACAGGCATCGAGAGAATCGAGCATTTGGCGCCTGACTTCAATCCATGCGACCTTCCCGCCCTGGGAGATTCTGACGGTGGAGAGTATCGCGCCGGTTACCTGTAGACGCTTCAGAGAAAGGCGTTCATGGAGTTCGGTGTAGACCCTTTGCGGATCGACGCCGGTCCTGAGGAGGCGCGCTACGAGGTTATGGGTTTCCGGTGTGGTGCCGGGATACCGGAACCCTCCGGTGTCGGTATGGACGGCCACGTAGAGGGGTTCGGCGATTTCCGCAGTGATTGGTATATCGAGAGCGTCCAGGATTCTCGCCGTGACCGCGCCGGTCGCGCAGGCTTCCACGTCGAGCAGATAGTGGACGCCGGGGACCTTTTCCATTCGGTGGTGGTCGATGACGAGAATTCCTGCCGAGTTCTGCCTGGCGAGGTCGAGCACGGATCCGAGCCTCTCGAAGGCCCCCATGTCGAGGACGACGGTCAGCGCGTCCGAAAAATATCTTTCAAGGTTTTCCGCATCGGCAGGCGTGAGGATCTCGTCGGAACCGTGCAGGAGGAAGAGGAGGTTCTGCGGAACGGGCGTCGAGTTAATGACCGAGACCTCACATCCGATGGATTTCAGCCCCCTCGCGAGGGCCAACTGGCTGCCGACGCCGTCGCCGTCGGAGGATATGTGGGTGGTCAGCACGAACTTGCGGTGGGCGCGCAACAGGTCGAGCTCTTCGGAGGTTTCTTGCATACAATCTCCCAATTGCAACCTGCAATATTAATAAATGCACGCGCCTAATTCAAGCTGTGGAACTCCGATCCGCCTGCCGGTCCAAAGGCTGGTGGGTTTAAGGGTCCGATCGCCCGTTGCGTGCGGTAGGTACCTGGGCAAGCCCGGGAGCGTGGCCGGGGGTGGGGTCACTCCATGTATTTCATCAGAACCGACTGGAGCTGCTTGAATTCCAGCGGCTTGAGGAGGTATTCGTCCACGTGGAAAACCTTCATGGCCTCCATGCGGTACTTTGCGGACTTATAGATGGAAGTCATGACCACTATCTTGATGTGCCTGGTCTCGTCGGCGTCCTTCAGCCTCCTGGCCATTTCCCTACCGTCGAGCTTGGGGAGAAGCGCATCCGTTATCACCAGGTCCGGAAGACAGTGCCTGGCCAGCTCCAGACCCTGCAGGCCGTTTGCTGCCGTAATGACGTTATAGCCGAGGTTCTGGATCGCGATTGCCGCCATTTTTCGAACTTCGGGCTCGTCCTCCACCACCAATATGAGCGGATGGGCTAGTTCTTCGGCCCTGGGAACGGCCGCAGGCTTGAAATTCACCTCCTCCGGATAGGAATTCAGCTTCTCCTTCCAGAGGCTCTGGGGCGCCGACGACCAGAAGTTGTTCTTGTAGTCGTGGGGAGCCTTGCAGAAGCAGTTCAGGCAGTGGGGGCACACGAGAGACCTGGGCGACACGAGGCACGAGCACCAGGTGCTGTCCATTGCGTCGAAATCGTGACTGCAGTGGTAACAGGTGACCTGGTAAGACTGTTTTGAATCCGGCGCGCGGCGCTCCATGTAACTCGTCCCTCCATCCCCGCATCAGGATCCCCCCCGTTGCGGGATATTTTGCCGCTTCTTTCTATTGATTATATAAGCGACCCGCCTACCGCGCAAGAGACGCACGCGACCGGGCAAAGAGTGCCGTGATATGGCGCCTCGCTCCTCCACAGATATAAGGCTTAAACAGGGTTCGGCGCTATGCTATGATTGTGCCGTTCGATGAGGATTACATATGCTGAAATACTATCGGAGGCAGTTCAATTTCGTATGTGCCCTCGCGGACGTTCTTGCGCTTGCATCGGCCTTTCTTCTGGCTTTCTGGATGCGGCGGGACATCGTCCCGCGAGTCTTCTCTGCACTTTCGAGTCGCCCCATGTTCCCGCTGCAGGATTACTTCCCCGTATTCCTGCTGTGCTCTCTCGTATCGCTGGGTGCGCTCATTGCGGTCAAGGCCTACAAGCAGAGCCCGGCCGTACCCCTGAGCTCCATGTTCTTCCTCAATGTGCGCGCCGTTCTCTCCGCTCTCCTGGTGACACTTGCGCTTGCCTATCTGCTGAAGATGACTTTCTTGAGCCGGCTGTTCCTGATCCTCTTCGTGGCGTCTTTCCTCGTGCTCTCAACCATTCTCAAACACGGAGTGGCGGTCTGGTTCCGCAAGGGCATGGCCAGGGGCAAGTACCTCAAGGTCGTGTTCCTCGTCGGAGCAAACAGCCAGGCACGGGCTTTGGCGGCCAGGCTGCTGCACAGGCCCGAGCTCGGTATCAGGATTCGTGGTTTCCTCAGCCACCAGACGGAGGATACGGACGCGAGCATCAGGGCGATGGAGGAGCTCGGGATGGAGCACCTGGGAAACCTGTCCTCGCTGTCCGCCCTCCTCGAGCGCGAAGTGGTGGACGGGGTGATATTCTGCGTGGGAGCGGGGAGACTGGCCAGCATGGAAGAGCTCTTCCTCATGTGCGAAGATCTGGGCATCGATACGCTCATGGCCGCGAACCTCTTTCCGCACCTGATAGCGCAGGTCCACCTGGAACGCCTCGAAGAACTCCCCCTGCTGCGCTTCACGACCGTCCCCCACGATCAGATCGCCCTGTTCCTCAAGCGCGCATTCGATCTTTCGGTCTCTTTCGCGGCCCTTGCCCTTCTCTCTCCGCTCATGGCCTTGATCTCTCTGCTCGTAAAGACGACGAGTCACGGGCCGGTCCTTTTCAAGCAGGAAAGGGTCGGCCTGAACGGCAGGAGATTTCTGTGCCTGAAATTCCGGACCATGGTTCAGAACGCGGAAGAGCTGAAGGGCGACCTCGAACACCTGAATGAAGTAAGCGGGCCCGTCTTCAAGATCAGGAACGATCCCCGGGTCACTCCCATCGGGCGCGTCCTGCGCAAGATCTCGCTGGATGAGCTTCCCCAGTTGTGGAACGTATTGCTCGGCGAGATGTCCCTGGTGGGCCCGCGTCCCCCCATCCCGGGCGAGGTGGAAAAATACCAGCGCTGGCAGAGACGACGCCTTTCCATGCGTCCGGGAATCACCTGCCTGTGGCAGATATCGGGCAGGAGCGAGTTGGATTTCGACACGTGGATGAAGCTGGACCTTCAATACATCGATCACTGGTCGCTCGCGCTGGACTTCATCATCCTCATCAAGACCGTTCCGGCGGTCCTGTCAGCCAGAGGAGCGGCCTGACATCCCGGGGCCAATCCGCGGCGGCCGGAGCTCTCTCTCGCGCTGCAGAGCCCGTCGGAACGATCACGCCCCGGATGAAGTGTCTTCGGCGGGGCCGGCCCCGGCCTCCGTCGTGATCCAGCGAGCCGCGAGAAATGTCAGGCCCATGACCGCATAGCCTGCGGCCCATGGCCACGCTGGCCTCAGCGACATGACGGTGTCGGTGGGCATCCATCGGTAGGAGTGAATCAGGCCCATCACCGACAGCGCAGCCGCGGCCCAGCACCAGAGCGACGCCGTGACGAAGCGCCTCTCTATGACGGCCACGGTCGCCGCCGCCAGGATCATGGACGTGAAGATGAAGCCCTGTTCCAGCGCGAAGGCGCCGTGGATCCAGGTGTCCGACTTGCCGAAGGCCTGGATGAGGGCCTCCGTGAAGGGCGGGCCGCCCGGCATGCCCATGCCGGCCGCACGCAGGCCGTTCTTGGCCATCATGGCGCCCCACGCGGCGAGAGCCGGCAACAGGCCCAGGACCACGGCGGGTGCGTGGTGGCGCGGCGTCGCCTCAAATGCCTGGGCGGCAATGACAATGCCTATCCACAGCACAATGGCCATGCCCGCGTCAATGGGGACGGCCCACGCAATATATGCGAGAGTTCCGGTAAGGCATACAGCGGTCATGAAGAACCCGTTGAGAACGGAATAACCCGCGCGGGCGCCCAGCGCCTTCCACCCTGGGTGGCCGATGTAAATGGTGGTCGGGAAGCACGAACCGAAGAGCGCGGCCGCCATGGTGCCCAGCCCATTGACCGCGAGTGAGGGCATGGTCTTGTAGGCGTCCCCGGCAGCCTCGGCGGATTCTATGTTCTGCAGGGACCCGACGACGTTGAAAAGGCCCATGGGCACTATGACGGCCATATAGGTCAGACCGTAGCCGCTCATCAGAGCGTGGAGGAGATCGCCTATGACCGGAACAGGAAGGAAGATCCCGGCCCCGTGCGGGCTCGCTGCGGCCGGAGCGATTCCTGTTATCCAGGCAAGCAGCGTGCCTAACGCCACGGCCACGAGGCCGCCGGGGAGACCGCCCTTGAACCTGACCTTGCCGAAATAGGTGAGCATGATGATGCCCAGGGTGGTCAGACCCACGATCGGGCGGGCGAAGGTCCTGAGCAAAAAACCGAGCGAGATGAACCCGATGGCGATGCCGCTTAGGGTCGACAGGAGCGCGGCCCGAGGCGTCGCCCTGCGCACCCGTTCTGCCACAAAGGACCCGAGAAACTCGATGAGTCCCGAACCCAGACACGCGACGAGACCGGCCTCCCACGCCACGCGTGCGGGATCGGCGGCTCCCGTCGATTCGGCCGCCATCTTGGCCGGAAGCATGACGAGAAAGACATAGGCAAAGAGCGAAACGGTGTTGATGCCGTAGGGCAACGCACAGACGTCGCTCCTGCCCGTCT
>Ga0315535_1002569_pt1 | contig 11466 bp, 7 predicted proteins | sample SalMarSW160220MG_2_FD_203092 | JGI IMG/M metagenome (GOLD analysis project Ga0315535, IMG submission 203092) | Salt marsh sediment microbial communities from the Plum Island Ecosystem LTER, Massachusetts, United States - Salt Marsh Sediment SW1602-20 ...
TATTGCCGTGTTCTTGCCGTCCGGCGAGATCAGAATCCCGGGCACGAATGGGTCGGACATGGCCCGGCGCTCGATTCGAGCCAGTTCCTTTTCGTTATCCGGAATTCGTGGAACCAACCGCTCGAAATGTGTGCTGTCCTCATCGCCGTAGGCTATCTTGACGGTCGTCAGGCTGATGACCCGCCGAACATGAGGTATCTTCTTCAGCTCCGAACTGATGCCGGATATCAGGCGCAAGTTATCCGGAGTCATTATCTTCTCATCGTCGAAGGCAATCGCGATGATCTCGTCGCTTCCAAACTGGTGAAGGAACTTGTTGTAGCCGGTCAGATCTTTCGGCAGGAAATAGCTTTCAATGGTGTTATCGAACTTGACTTGAGCGGCAAAGAAGCCGAACACGGCGGTGATCGTAAGAAGTATTGCAGCTGTCGGGGCGCGGTGACGCAGCGTGAAATCCACGGCCTTGGTCATCCACACAAGACACCTCCCAGTCAGGTCAAGAGCCTTGTAATGAAAATAGTCTTGCTTACACCATGTTGCAAGTCGGTATTCGCCGACCGAAAATCTTTGACAGCAATTCCGGTAATTATCTAGTATATACGGGTAACATAATTGACTAACTAGACTAAAGTTCATGATTGTTCAAATGCGGAAAGGAATCACGTATGCAAATCGTTGCCAAGACTCTAAGAAAGTCACAGCTGGTTTTATATTGTTTGCTTCTGGCAGTTACCGGCTCATGCGGAGGTTCGAGCAGTTCAACCGGCGTCTGCGAGGCCGGTTCGTGCTCCAATAACGGCAGTTGCGACGATAGCAGCGGCAGTATAGTCTGCACCTGTGACATTGGTTACATGGGTGCTAGCTGCGCAAGCTGCGCTTCCGGCTACCACGACGACGGAAACGGTATGTGCATCTCAGACAGCGGGTGTCAGACCGGATCGTGCTCAAAACACGGCAGCTGCGACGATAGCGGCGGCAGTATCGTCTGCAGCTGCGACACCGGCTACAGCGGCGATTCCTGTGATGCCTGCGCCACGGGCTATCACGATAACGGCAACGGCTATTGCGTCCAGGACAGCGGCCCTCATCCCACTGGTTGGGCCGATCCTGCCCAGCATGGTGTGGCGGCCAAGACCGGTAGTCTTGATTGCCGCAGCTGCCACGGGCAAGATCTCAACGGTCAGGGAGATGCACCTAGCTGTGACAGTTGTCATGAAGCCGGCTGGCGCACAAACTGCACTTTCTGTCACGGAGGCACGGACAACCAGAGCGGCGCTCCCCCGGTCGACCTGGACGGTAGCACGGACACCGGGCTTCAGACAGTTGGAGCGCACACGCAGCATGTCGCCGGCGGCAACCACATGACCTACGACTGCGGCCAGTGCCATGTAAAGCCGACCGACGTTCTCTCTCCCGGACATGTCTTCGACAATACGCCTGGCCAGGCAGAGGTCGACTTCTCAGACGGCTTGAGCTCTTCCGGAAGCTACGACGACCCCGGCTGTTCGACCCTCTACTGCCACGGAGACGGGCAGCACGACAATGGTTCGATGGCGGATTTCACTCAAAGCATCAATTCTTGCAGCGCCTGTCATGGAGTGCCGCCAAACACAGGCCAGCACCAGCGCCACGTGAACATGGGCTATGAGTGCCAGCGCTGCCATGCCGACGTTGCCGGAGATGGAAACACAATCACAGGGCCGGATCTACACGTAAATGGCGAGAAGAACGTGAACCTGCAGGGCGGAGGCAACTGGGATTCAACAAGCGGGTCCTGCGATCCCGGTTGCCACGGCAGCAAGCACTGGTAGACACAGGTTTTGAGAAATTCTGCCCGGAAAAAACGGGACGGGTCACCCACCTTCCGGTGCAACGGCCCTCAGTGAAAGTCGAACCAGCGGGGGATCGGCGGCGGTCGGGCAAGCCAGCCTGACCTCGATCGATCCGGGCAAGATCTTCGAGATGCTGCCGCATCGGCGTCCCAATAAACCGCCCTCGCGCACCAGGTGCACATTTCCTTGCGGATCTGCAAGCAGCGCGGCGCGTCTTTTGCCCAGGCGGATGGTGCCTGCCAGCCTGAGGCGAGCCAGAGGGAAATCGGTTGCCGCTTTCTTGCGATCGCAGCCCCGTGGACCGCAGGCTTCGGGCATGGCCGATGCCGGGGTTAGCTTTTCTCTCGATCCGTTCTTGTTTTTCAGTACCACGCCTCCCGCGCGGATTCGACGCACCAGCCGTCCTTCGGACAACTCGTCACCCTCAGAGAGCCAGCGGCAGCGGCCGTCATCGGACAACAAGGCGCGGTAGCGGCCCGAGTGCTTGATGATTGCGTAAAGGCGCGTGTCACCGGAATCGCAGCTCATGGCCTTACGGCAGGCGGAACCGTTTTGCTTGCCCGAGAGCGGTTCAATGGTAGCCGAGGATCCGTGCTGCAAAAGTCTGAGATCGCGCGAAGCAAGCAGTCCGGAAAGCAGCCTCTTTGAAGGCACCTTCTTCAAACGCAGGCTCAGTCCGGCCGCGGGCTTAGAGCAGTCGCTCAAATGTTGCGTGCCGGATAGTTCGGCAACGATTTCACCCAGAGGCGCTTCCCCGGCCCAGAGCGATACGGTTTCACCGGAGTCTGCATCCAGGGCAGGCGCGCTTTGCGGCAGAACCACGCTCAGGGTACGGTCGCCCCGGAGTGTAAGATCCAGCGCCCAAAGAACGAGAGACACGAGCGTGCGAGCCGACTGCCCGCGCGCGGCCAGGGCCAGCTTATTCCGTGACTTCGGCGGCAGCAGTCCGACACGCGAGACTTCGGCCAGGAGGGACAAAACCACTGCCGGCAAGGCATCCTGAAAAAATACGTCAATTGCCCTGTCTGAAAACATAGTGGCCGCGGGCGGTTCTCCGGTCAATCTGGGCGCGGCCACGGTCAGCGCACCTACTTTACGATGTTCGAGTCGCATGCGCGCAAAGAGTCGTTCGAGTAAACCATCGACATCCGCTCCATCCAGATGCCCGCTCAGCGGGGCGCCGGCGGAGCCTGCCGCCAAGGCGACGATGACGTTCGCGGAACCGAGACCGGCCACCGAAAGCACGCCAGACACGGGGTCGAGGTCTTGCATGTCGATGCCCGTTCCGGCCACGGCCGTTGCCGCTTCAGGTACTTCCAGGAGTTCGAGGTCGATGCCCGGAGGGTGCGCGAGCCTGGAGGCGCGCTTGCCAAGGAGCGCGTCGAAGTGACTCAGTGATCCCGCATCGCAGGCCGTGCCGGATACAACTAGTTTCTCGCCCTGCAGGTCGACTCTTCGCAGGTCGATGCATTCCGCATCCAGCAGGAGCGAGAGCAGATCGAGAAGCGCTCGTGAGTTGGTCCGCTGTCTTTCGAGCCAGGCCAGGTTGGCCTCAAGCCAGTCGAGGTCGGCATTCGACGCCCGGCCTAGGTCCGCCTCCGTCTTCGGCTTTTCGAGACTCCAGAAGACAACGCTCATTTGCCATGAGTCTTGCTTGGCCTCGATTTCAACCGGTGAAGTAATTGTCAGGCCCGCCTCGTAACAGTCGGAAAGCCAATTGATCAGTGAAAGCGGATCCGAGCTGATCGAGACTTTAGCACTGGCTAAAGACACTCCGGCGCGCGAGCGCCGCTTCACGGGCTCCAGGCGCACGGTAATTCCGGCACGTTTTCCTGCGGCCAGCGCCGTGCTCTGTAGCGGATGACTCCCGGACGGCTTGCCGAGATCGTCGATGATCCTCTGTATCTGCTCAACGGGTCCAGGAGCCGCACGGCCTACTAATATATTGTTCAGAGCAAAAGAGTAGGCAGATGGCGAGACTGACAAGAGAACCATGCTTACTGATAGGGTCAAGATTCGCATGGCACCAAGTCGGCCGAGAACGCTTGAGCTTTTCATTCTTTCGGCTTTGAATCGAGTCGTTCTTGCCAATAACCGGGTTTCCTGTTGAGTTGCATTACGGCAATGATGACAACCTCGTCGTCAAGGATTTCATAGACTATCCCATACGGAAACCGGTTTGTAAGGCACCGTCTCGTGTTTTCCGAAAGATGTGACCATGCTTCCGGGAACTGCATGATACGATGAACCGTTGAATAGACTTCCTTGGCGAATTGGAGCCCGAGTCCGGCCCGACAGTCTTCGTAGTAGCTCACCGCTTCGTCGAGTTCAGCTCGTGCCGACGGGTGAAAAGAGTAGTTCATTTGGAAAAACGCTTGCGGATTTGGTCAAAGACCTCTTCTCCTGGAATCGTGGCGACCTTGCCATCTCGTATCTCGGCCACTCTCTTCTCTGCCTCTTGGGCCCATAATTGGTCGATGTCCTGTTTTGAGGGACTTAGGCTGTTGAGAAGTTTGTCGATTAATAATGTCTTTATCTCAACCGGCAATGATTCTGCCATTGAAACCAACTCATTAGTATCGATCACGATTCTCTCCTCAAGTTCCACCTGCTGCTTGCAAGTATAACAAAGGTGAATTCATTTTACTATCTCAATATATCGTTATCCTTGTGTCACAAAGTTTGCGGAGATAATCTGCAGACGATATGCCCGAATACGGTGATCAAGCCGATCTTTTTTCTTCCGAGGACAGGACCTACACGGTCTCCGAACTCACCGGTGAGGTGCGCGCACTGCTCGAGGACCGCTTCGGGCTGGTACGCGTGGTGGGCGAGCTGTCGGGAATAAGCCTGGCTTCTTCGGGGCACCTCTACTTCTCTCTCAAGGACGAACACGCTTCGATGCCGGCCGTCATGTTCCGCTCGGCGGCGGCGCGCCTGCCCGATCTGCCCGCCGAGGCCGACGAGGTGGAGTGTCTCGGGCGGCTGACCATGTACGAACCACGCGGGCGCGCACAGCTGATCGTAGAGCGGCTTGTGCCGCGCGGGGCCGGCGAGTTGGGGCTCAGATTCCTGCGCCTGAAAAAAAAGTTGGCAGCCGAGGGTCTGTTCGATCCCGAGCGCAAGCGTCCGCTGCCGTTTATTCCAAAGTGCATCGGTGTGGTCACCAGTCCCACCGGGGCGGCCATCCGCGATATCCTTAAAGTGCTCGGGCGGCGCTTTCCGTCTGTTCCTGTACTGATCTACCCGGTGAAGGTGCAGGGCGATCAGGCGCCAGGTGAGATCGCGGCCGCTATCGAACGCCTGGAAGAGGGGGGAGAGTGCGATGTGATCATCATCGGGCGCGGCGGCGGATCGGCCGAGGACCTGTGGGCCTTTAACGAGGAGATCGTGGTCCGGGCCGTGGCCGTCTCGAAAGTGCCGATCATAAGCGCGGTGGGCCACGAAGTGGACATCGTGCTTTCCGACCTGGCGGCCGACCTGCGGGCGCCGACCCCCTCGGCCGCGGCCGAACTGGTGGTGCCCGATCGTCGGGAATTGCAAGATCGGCTGGCCGAGCGAGTTACGTCGTTTGGCCGGATGATCACCCTGCGCCTGGCCGAAGCCCGCCGGCATCTGGCCGAGACGGCCGGCCGGGTGCGAGATCCGCGCCTGGTGCTCGCGGCCTACCGCCTGCGCCTGGACGAAACTCAGCGGGCCGCCAACGAGGCCCTGGCGGGCAGTCTCGGAGTCGGGAGACGCAAGCTGACCGACCTGCGCCTGGTGCTGGCCGGACACGACCCGCGCCAGTCGCTCGAACTGGCACGCCAGGCGCTCGGATCCGGACGCCAGCGGATCGAACGCGCCGCGCTGGGCGGGCTTGTGGAACGCCGCACGCGCCTGGCAAGAGCGAAAGACGCGCTGCGCCGGCTGGATCCGCTGTCCGTGCTGGCCCGCGGCTACAGCGTGGTCACGACCGAGGACGGGAAAGTGCTGAAAGAAGCTTCAAGCGTAAAACCCGGAGACGAGATCCACGTCAGGTTGCAACACGGCGAACTGGACGCCGGCGTGCACGACAAACAGCCTCACAAGGGACCACCACGCGGCGCCGGCGATGCGGGCGACTAGGGTTGATCATCGGCAGGCGCAACAAGGTCGAAGCCCAGAAGCTTGAGGCCCGCGGCTTGCTGGCTCGACTCCAGAAGCTGCCCGGCATCGATGTCGGCAGCCTGCTGATCGATCTCGATCAACTGAATCTCCTGGTCGGAGGCCGCCGCCAGGCGCAGCCGGCCTTCCAGGAAAGCCAGCGGTCCCGGGCCCGACGGAAAGGGAACAGAGGCAACCAGGCGCCTATCCGCGACCGACCAGACCAGGAGTGTGTCCTTTCCCGTGGCTGCGGACAGCCAGCGGCCGTCGCTCGAGACGGCAATCCACTCGATTGTGGCGCCCGCCGTATCGAGCCGCCAGAGCTGCTTGCCTGAAGCCGCGTCCCAGACAACAAGCGCCCCGTCTTTGGCCGCGCTTGCCAGCAGCTTGCCGCCGGGGAAGAACGCCAGCGCTTGAACCGCCCTGGTGTGGCCGGAAAGACTGCCGATCTTGCGACCGTCGCCGCTGTCCCAGATGGTGATGTCCGGCATTCCTCCGGCGACGAACAGCCGGCGGCCGTCCGCCGAGTAGACCACGGCCGTGACGTAGGTTCCGATACCTTCTATGGTGCGTGTCAGCTTGCCGCTTGCGAGATCCCAGATGCATACGGTTTTGGACGAAGTGCCGCCGGCTATGAAATGACCGTCGGGAGAAAAAGCGATGCTGCGTACCGAGCCCTTGTGGCCTTTCAGTTCCTTGGTGATTTTTCCGCTGGCCACATCCCAGACGGGCAGGACCTTTCCTTTTCCCCCGGCCGCGAGCAGCGCTCCATCCGGAGAGTAGCTCAGGGAGCTTATGGCAAAGTCGAGTTTGGCGATATTCCGGTCCGCCTCGTTGCTCGCTGCGGAAGCGTGTGTGTCCCAGAGTTTGATTTCCCCTCCGGCGGTGCCGGACGCGATTTGTGTACCTTCGGGATTTACCGCCAGGCAATATACGGTGTTGTCATGTCTCAGAAAGCGGCGACTGCCCGGGCGTTGCAACAGCCACACGCGAATGTCGCCGTCGTCGGCGCCCGAGAGCACTCGCTTGCCGTCGGGAGTGAAGGCAATGTGGTCGATCGAATCCGAGTGACCCTCGAGCGTGATGCGGCGCATGCCTGTGCGGGAATCGAAGAGACTCACCACGGCATCGACGCCCCCGGCCGCGACATATCGGTCATCTTCCGACCAGCTTGCGGTGTAGAAACCATCCGCCGGGTCGCGAATGACATTGGTTTCCCGGCCGTTCTGCGCGTCCCAGAAGCGCAGTGTGCGATCGGTGCTGGCGCTGACCAGCCGGCCGCCGTCGTGCGAGAGCGCAAGCGCATAGATGCGGCCGGTGTGTCCGGTTGCCTGCCACAACTTGCGGCCGCCGGGTATCTCCCACATGCGCAGGCTGCGGTCCTCGGAGGCGCTTGCCAGCCTGCCGTCGGCCGTGAAGACCAGCCCCCAGATGGTGCCCTCGTGCGCCTTGAATTTCTTGACCAGGCGGCCGGTTCCGGTCTCCCACACATAAATGTCTCCGCCGCCGGCGGGCGCGGCCATCAAGCGCCCGTCGGGCGAGACGGCGGCGAACTTGATCGAGGGAGGCGGCAGATCGATTTTCAGAAGAGGTTCCGATCGCCCGATCTTCCAGGTGCACAGCGAGGGTTTGTAGCCCGTGCTGACCAGGTGCTCACCGTCGGGAAGGAAGGTTACGCCGTAGGAAATGAATTCGTGACCCTTGACAAACCATTCTTGCCGCCAGTCGGCCGTCGTCCAGACATAGATGCCTTTCTGAAATCCAACCGCCGCCAGGCGTTTGCCGTCGTCCGATACGCGCAGCGAGCTTACCTGTCCGCCCAATTTGATCACCCGCTCCAGCGCCTGCACCGGCCGCCGGTTGGTCTGGTCGATAATCGAGCGCGCCTGGACCAGCGCCCGCCATGCCTCGGGATGTGAGGACGCGTAATCCGGAGTCCAGGAAGGCCCGCGCGGATTGGCCGGGTTGTAAAGCAATGCGGCCGCGCTGTAGATACGTGCAGACAACAGCTTCTGCTTCTGAAACATGACCTCGGCCCGGCTTTCGAATGCCTCGGACAGGCTCAAGTGAGCGAGGAGCCGGGCCTCCTGCTCGCTCTGTAGCGCTTTCGACTCGTTGCGATAAGCCACCGCCAGCAGAACGAGCGACACGAGAATAACGACTAGCGCGAGCCCGCTTGCGTAAAGCGCGGCCCGGTGGCGGGCGGCGAAACGCCGCAGCAGTTCCCATGAACCGTAGTCGTAGGCCTGTACGCGCCCGCCGGTCATGTAGGCGGAGATATCCTCGGCCATCTCGCGCGCGCTTTGATAACGAGCATCCTTTTCGCGGTTAAGCGCCTTTTCGGCAATCGAGGCCAGTTCACGCGGAGCCTCGGGACAGCGCTCGACCACCGGACGCACGGGTTCACTCATTGCCAGGCCGACGATCTCGAAGGGAGTTTCCCCGACGTGAGGCGGACGGCCCGTCAGCACCTGGTAGAGCACGGCTCCCAGGCCCCAGACATCGGAGCGCTCGTCGATCTGATCGATTGCGCCCTCGGCCTGTTCGGGGCTCATGTATGACGGGGTGCCCAGCGCCGAGCCGACCACGGTTGCGGCCGTGCTGCCCTGCTGCAGAGCCTCCATCTGTTCGCGCAGGCGCGGGCCCTTGAGGTCTTCTCCTTCGCGGGACTTGGCCAAACCCCAGTCCAGCACCACTGTTTCTCCAAGCTCTCCGACGACGATATTCTCGGGCTTGATGTCGCGGTGGATCACTCCGCGACCATGGGCGTAAGCTATTGCGTTGCACAGATCCCAGACCGAACCCAGCAGCTTGAGACGGTCGCTGAGGCTCTTGCAGGCAGACAGCCTGGCCGCCAAGGTCTCTCCCTTGACCAGCCGCATGGTGTAATAAGGGTGATTGTCGCTGGCGTAGCCCAGCTCGTAGACGGGCACTATATTTGGATGTTCCAGCTGCCCTGTTATTCGAGCCTCGCGAAGAAAGCGAGCCTCGAGGGCTACGCTGCGCGACATTTCCGCGGGCTGGGTAATCGAGCCCGACGATGGTTCGCGAAGCTCCTTCCAGGCGACCTCGCGTCCTATCTGCCGATCTAATGCGACCCGAACCCGTGCCTGGCCGCCGCGGCCGATCTCGTATCGAACATCGTAACGTTGGGTAGGCTCCGATCTCTTGTCTTCGGCTGTTTCTTGCGAATGTTCTTGCTCGGCCTGCCTGACCCGGCCGCCCGACTCGAGAATCAAGGAACCGCTGAACGTCTGATCGAGCAATCGCTGGCCCCCCATTGATTCGAACGCTTGGGCCGCATTGCCCTGGTTTGCGCGAATAGCCTCGGCGACCATCGACTCCACCATCTGGCGTTTGCGCTCGTCGATCACGCCGCTCTCTAGAAGCCTGGTCGCAAGCGATTTACCCCGATCGGCCATCCAGGCCGCGGCAGCGGACAATACCTGCTCGGGCCTGGCCATGCCGAGCTGGGCACAAAGCACCGCGAACAGAAGCTGCGGTTCAGAATTTTGTGGTGCAGCCATATTCCACTCTTGTACCGTGTCTTTTGCGGTGCTACAAGTCTATACATGGGTTCTGCTGCGGACGAGTTGGGCGAGCGGCTGCGCGATCTCGAGCAGGAAAACGCGCGTCTGCGTGACGAGCTCAAGAGGTTGCATGCGGGGGTGCGTTGCACCGGCATGACGATCGGGCCCAGCATGGTTCCATCCTCGCGCGCGCACACAAGCGGAACCGTGATGGGCCTCGACGAGCTGATCCTGCAAGTCAACGCAGACCTGACTATCGGATATATCAACTCACCGATGGCGCGCTTGCTAGAGATTGCCGATCGCCGCAAAGTCCTTGGTGAACCGCTGGCCGACTGGGATCAAGGCTCTTTGGGAAAAGGAATCCTGCGCTCGGTGGTCGATTCGGCCCTGGTGACCGAAAACACTGTGGTGGTCGAGCGCGTATGCCCGGGACTCGATTACAACAAGCTGCCGGCCACGGGTTCGCGACCGGCCTGCGATCCCGTGCTTCGTTTTGTTGCCAACGAGGTCAAGGGCAGGGTGGAGTTGATAGTCCAGGATATCACCATGCTGCGCTGGCTGGAGAGTACTTTCGCCCGCTATGTGGCCCCCGAGGTGATCGAACAGATGTTGATGCGCCCCGAGGAGAACTTCATGCAGATGGAGCGCCGGGTTGTTACCGTGCTGTTCGCCGATCTGCGGGGCTTCACGCGTATCACCCAGCGCCTGGCCCCGCATATTCTGCAGGAGATGATCAACGAATTTCTGACAAACATGGTTGCCTGCATCGGAAAGTTCGGCGGCATGGTAGACAAGTTCGTCGGCGATGAGGTTATGGCTATATTCGGGGCGCCGGTCCCAATGGACGATCACGCACTTCGCGGTCTATTGGCCGCGCTCGATATGATCGCGGTCCATACGCGGACGATGGATGCCTGGAAAAAGGCGGACCGCCCGGCAGCCGGGGTAGGCATCGGCGTAACCAGCGGCGAGGTCTTTATCGGCAACCTCGGAACGGATACCCGCATGGACTACACGGCCATCGGACACAGCGTGAACATGGCCGCCAGATTGTGCGCCGCGGCCGCCGCGGGCGAAATTTTGACCGTCGGAGAATGTTACCAGGCGGCTGCCGAGGCGATGAAAACCACCTCGATGGAAAACCTGCCGCGCTTCAAGTTCTCGCCTCGCGGCAAACAGACTTTCAAGAACGTGGACGAGCCGGTGACTGTCCTCTCGCTAAGCGTTGCATAAAGCAAATGTCGGACGAACAATCCAACCAGCAGTTGCTGTTGGCCGTGATGGCCGTGCAGCTGGGATTCGCCGACTCGGACAGAGTCATGGCGGCGGCCGCCGCCTGGATGACCGATCGCTCACGCTCGCTGGCCGAACGACTCGAGGCGGACGGTATCATCTCCAGTGAACGTCGGAATATGCTCGAGGCCATGGTCCGGGAAGCTATCCGGGCAAACGGCGGAGATACCAGCAAGACAATGGCCTCCATGGGCGGAGCTGAGATAGTTCGGCAGACCTTTGCAGGATCAATAGTTCTAGAGCCCGGTGGTGAGGTTCGCGTGGCGGCTCCCCTTGCCGCCGGAAAGCCCGCGTCCGAGGAGACCAAACCAGTGCCGGGCGGCGAATCAGAGGCCGGGGAAATCACCCCGATTTGCCCGGGACGTTACGAATTGGGAGCCGAGCACGGGCGTGGCGGACAGGCGCGGGTTCTGCTGGCATTCGATAAACACATCGGGCGTGAGATTGCCTGGAAGGAAGTGCTCCCCCAGGGCGCAGCGTTGCACTCTGCGGACGAAAGGTCTGCCAGCGCCCGCAGCGGACCGGCACTACGCTTTTTGCGCGAGGCCCGTATTACAGCCCAGTTGGAGCATCCAAACATCGTTCCGGTATATGAGGTTGGCCGGCGCGAGGATGGACAGAGCTACTACACCATGCGCCTGGTACACGGAAAGACGCTGGCTCGTGCCATTTCGGAATGCAAG
>Ga0315535_1002570_pt1 | contig 11462 bp, 10 predicted proteins | sample SalMarSW160220MG_2_FD_203092 | JGI IMG/M metagenome (GOLD analysis project Ga0315535, IMG submission 203092) | Salt marsh sediment microbial communities from the Plum Island Ecosystem LTER, Massachusetts, United States - Salt Marsh Sediment SW1602-20 ...
CATCTCCGGGAAAACCACCAGGTCAGCCTTGCGATCGACAGCCATCCTGGCGTACTGCAGAATCCTTGCGACGTTGCCCTCGAAATCTCCAACCGTAGTATTGATCTGCGCCAGCGCGATTTTCATAGTCTCGATAAAACCAACAAGCCCTCTATCCTGTATGGAACTTCAATTATACTGAACCCGGCAAACAGAATCAGCTTTCCCTGGCACGAAGGGGCTTCCGAGCCACTAGCGACGCGGTCCCCCGTTCCATCCAGACCTCGCGGTAAAAAATGATCTCCCAGTCGCCGAAGGCCCGGAGCAGTTCATTCCGCTCCAGCAGGTGTTCGGGATTCCGGGGCTTCAGCCCATAGGAAGCGTGCTCCCAGGTATAAGTTTCATAGACCAGCAATCCACCCGGGCGGAGGGCCGCTCGAATGGATGGATAGATCTCATGGTTGCGATACTTGAAGCAGACTACAACGGAAAACGCGTTCGCAGGAAGGATGAACCGGGTCAGGTCTCCTCGCACAAAGGAGGCTTTCAGCCTCGATCGGCCAGCCTTTTCCCTGCCTGCCGCCAACGATTCCATTGAACGGTCGACGCCGATCCCTTCCAACCCTTGCCGGGCCAGGAAAAGTGTGTTCCGGCCGTTGCCGCAAGCGATGTCCAGCGCGAGTCCGGAATGGGGTAGGAAATCCGAAAAGCGCACCAGGAACGCGCTCGGCTCCATGGGAGCGCACTTGCTGCCTTGTCGTGACTGGGAAACAGTTCCTGCGTTGGGAATGGAAGACATGGAGGAGAGGGCGCCTGCCGCTCCACCAAAGCCGACAGGCGTCCGCTGGAAGTGCCAATTACGTATTAAAGGAGCTTCCGCAACCGCAAGTCGTCTTGACGTTGGGATTTTCGAATTTGAAGCCCGAACCTTCCAAGCTTTCAACAAAGTCGATTTTGGTGCCGTTCAGGTACATCAGCGATGCCTGGTCAACAATGACTTTCAACCCGTCGAACTCATAGACCTTGTCAATCGCATTAGTCTGAGTCTCAAAGTTCATCTGGTATGAGAAACCGGAGCAGCCTCCGCCCACTACGGAGACACGAAGCCCCTCAGGCGCAGGGGTCTGCTGTGCCAGAATCTCTTTCACCTTGTCGACTGCGTGCGGCGTCAGTTCAATTGCCATTCTTTACTCCTTTGGCTTGTCGAGTGTCTAATCTCTGAGTAACAAGCTACTCTAGGTTAAATTAGCAAACAAGGCTCCAAAAAGCAAGTTTGCAGCCTGGAAGGTCAGCACATGCCAAAGAGTGATCCAAACGCCTCGAAGTGGACTGATTTTCAGATACCGGCGATAATAAAGTTTCGAAAGTCCGCGCCGGGGTAAGGTAGGCGCAAAAGGCAGGGGCAAAAGGTCCGGCGCCTTGTCGGGGCGGTCCACGAAGGGCGGACGGCAGGAAATCTGTAAATTCCGCTAACCGCTTCTATATCATCCTTTCTGACTCGGGGGTGCAGGTTGAAGGCAATTCGACAATTATTTCTGAGGATGGCCCTGGCCAGCCTGTTTTTAGTTGTGGGCTCCTCTTTCGCCGTGCCTCTTTATGCGCAATACGCCGGCCAGGACGCTCTGGCCAGTTTCCCTGCCGACACCCAGCAGATGGCCTACACCAACATGGCGACACTTCGCACCGTCCCGCAGTATCCATTGATCGAGGCGCACCTGATGAGCCCGCAGCTTCGCAACCTTGAAAACCTGCTGATGAGCACCGGTATTGATCCCAACACTCAGGTGAATGAACTGGTCCTCGGCTGGAGAGGGCAGGTGCAGGACACCACCCGTTTCTTCGGGCTGGCCGAGGGCACATTCGATCTCAACCAGATCCATCAATTCTTCGTCAACAACAAGATGATGGTCCAGCGCTATTCCGGCTACGACCTTTACGCCTTCGGGTCCGGCACCGCCCGAACAGATATGTTCTTCAGTTTCATTGACAGTTCCAGAGCCATTTTCGGCCGCCTGGCCGATATCAAGGCCTTGATTGACGTTCGCAACGCCTCGCGTCCGGCGTTGAACTCGAACGCCGACTTCCGCCGGTGGGAAGGCGACCTGGATGGCGTGGCTCCCCAATGGGGAATCTCTACGGGCCTTGCCGCCGCCAACCAGGCCATCCCCTGGCTGACGCAGGGCAAGAAGATCGCGGTGGACCCGAGCGCGCTTTTTGGCGCCGTCAAGGCGGTGCTTTACCGGGTGGACTGGGGCAGCCAGATCATGGCCCATCTCTCCATCATCTGCCAGAACGCGGAGGCGGCAAACGGATTTAATCAGCTTCTCAGCCTGCTGCGCAGCGCCCAGCCGGCGGTCAGCAAGAATGTGTCGCCGGCCCTTTCACAGATTCTTCAGAACATGAACGTCCAGGTTAACGGTTCCAAGCTGAACCTGGAAGCCTCGGCTTCCATCAGCGACCTGGCACAGTTGCTGAACGCTCCAACGACAAACCATGGCGGGCAGTGAGTCCACCGTGGCTTGATCATCAAATCGAATGCTCCCAAAGGAAAAAATAGATGAACACTAAAGTGACGCTGATTCCGGGCGACGGCATTGGGCCGGAAGTCTCCAACGCCACACTGCGGCTGCTTGAAGCCGCCGGAGCTCAAATCGAGTGGGTCGAGATGTCCGCCACTCCTGTTGTCGGGCGCCGCAAGGATGAAACCGAACTCAATCCCATTGTGGAATCGATTCGCAAAACCCACGTGGCGCTGAAGGGACCCATCACCACACCGGTGGGGGCCGGCCACCGCAGCATCAACGTAGCCCTGCGCAAGGCCCTCGATCTCTACGCCAACCTGCGGCCGGTGACGCACCTCCCCGGCGTGAAGACACCGTTCGACGACGTTGACCTGGTGATCGTTCGCGAAAATACCGAAGACCTCTATTCCGGCCTGGAACATGAAGTGGCACCCGGTGTGGTGGAAAGCCTCAAAGTGATCACCGAATACGCCTCCAGCCGCATCGCCCACTTCGCCTTTGATTACGCCCGCCGCATGGGCCGCAAAAAAGTGACCGCCATCCACAAGGCCAACATCATGAAGCTTTCCGATGGCTTGTTTCTGCACACCATCCGCGAAGTAGCCAGGGAGTATCCGGAAATTGAACTGAACGATTACATTATCGACAACTGTTGCATGCAACTGGTGATGCGCCCGGAAAGGTTCGACGTTCTGCTGCTTGAAAATCTTTATGGCGATATCGTTTCAGACCTGTGCGCGGGACTGGTGGGCGGCCTGGGACTCGTTCCGGGCGCCAACATCGGCAGCGAATGCTCGTTGTTTGAAGCCGTTCACGGCAGTGCTCCGGACATTGCCGGCAAGCACCTCGCAAACCCCACGGCCATGATGCTCTCGGCCATTCTGATGCTTCGGTACCTTGACCAGACTGAAGTCGCCAACCGGGCTGAGCACGCAATCCACAACGTCTATCGCGAGGGCAAACACCTGACGCACGACGTCGGCGGCAAGGCCACCACCGATGAATTCACCGCCGCCGTGATGGGGGCGTTGGAATAGTGAGACCAACAGACTCTCCGCCTGCCGGCTGTGATTTGGTTCGTAAATCCCCGGGCGCCGTGGAACACACGTGTCTGCGAATCGGCAGAGCGAGTTCACTCCGGCTGACACGTACCACTATAAGGCTCGCAGTAGCCTCCGCAGCAGTCCGAGTCCGTCCCGCATTCCCCACCGTAGTCCACGCACCACGAACATATATTGTATGAGAGGCACGTAAGCCCGTTGCAGCAATCGTAATTGGAAGAGCAATACGAGCCGTTTCCCCCGCAACAGCTTGGATCTTGAACCTGCTCGTAGTACTCGCCCGTGCCACAGCCGCTGCAATTGGTCCCTCCACCGCAGTTGTACGTTTGCAAGGAGGCGCTCAAGTCCCCCTGGGATGTATCCCCAGGCGTGACGATCTGGTCTATCTCAAGGGTCGCGTTGTTGCAGCAGTTGGGACACGGTTGGTCCCACTCCGTGTAGAATGACGTGATGCACTGGTCATTTGGCCACTGAGCCCTGACTGACTTGGAGCCGTTTATGACGAAAATTAAGGCTCCGATAAGGACAATTAGTCTTGAGGAGCGTACGGCTTCCTTCATTTTGCTCTCCTTTCTGTTCAGTGGGTAGGCACGGGCAGCAACGCTATGTTCTAGCTGCCTGGTGGCCAGTACTGGTGCGGGTCACCTGGGAAATAATCCGGCCCCAGTGGCTTAAACCTGCCAGGATGGCTTGGGTCTGGGGCTGAAAATGAGTCTCCAGCCCAACAGGTTCCATCTTCAAAGCACCCCTTTGTACCATAGATCGTGCATTTTGTGACTGTCCCAAAGGGCATGACCTGATCGACATATGACTTAAGCTGGTCCATGTAGTCGGCGATGCGGATCGCTAGTGTTCCGCCCTGTACGATTGACAGTTGCTGCACATGCGGGTGGGGCAATAGCGGCTTACCCGTTCTACCGTCGAAAGCATCTACCGCAGGCTGCCTGCCCAGCCTGACGTGGTAGATTGACTGCGGTGATGTGTGGCCGTCTCCCGTCTCAGGAAATCCCACAGGGATGTCCACGAAGACGATATTTTTGACGGTGCGATTCCTGAGGTAGACAGTCATGCTGTCCAGCCATTCACTACCTGCTTGAAATGGCCTGCCTGAAAAGATGAGGTTACCCTTGGGATGGAGGCCGAGTGGAGAACCAAGCAGCATTTCGTAGCCCGCTACCGAAACCTTGGTGATGTAGAGGGGGTCTCTTATCCCTCCACCGGCTACTGTTAGTATTTTGAGTCCCTGATGATCTGGCGTCTGCGCTCTCGGCATTGACGCAGACAAGGCAAACAGCACGCCGAACATTAGCCCGGCAAGAATGATTTCCCACGACCTTCTTCCTGATGTCAATAGCACGGCTTACCCTCCATATTCTGCACCACTGGAACGGACTTTCTGGGCCCGAACGCTGTGCACTAATTTGGTCGCCCGCGGGGCGTGCGGAGCCACTGATTCCGCTCGTACCTGGGGAAGCCCCAGGACGCGGAACACCTGCTCTTGTTCTTTCGGCTTCAACATTCCTACCCACACATTCGTTACCCTCCCAGCGGAATTTACGAGAAGCATCGTCGGAGTCCCGCTAATACCGATCCGACTAAGTGAGGATTGTGTCACGAAGTCCACCCGCACGCCTTCCGCGCTCAAGTACTCCTGGCCGGTTTTTACTGGCTGCGGAAGCACCGCGACGATTTTGACACTCTTTCGCGCTTGAGAGACGAGCGTGCGGAAAAATGGCGCGCTTGCTGTGCAGAAGTGACATTGAGTTGAAAGGGCCAGGACAAGAGTGCGGCCGTTCTTCTGCCAATCCACCCCCTCAATACGATCTTTCATGCTGGTGCCGACCGCTGTTGCGGAAGCGTTTCGGATTGGACGGTGTAGTGCAGAGGGGAGAAGATATACCTTGATCAGGACGAATGACAGCACGAGCGCAGCTAAAATCGTTGCCGCATTTGCGGCCGTCTCAAGCTTGCCGCGAATGTTCATCTGGACCTCCTTGTAACAACTGGCAAAATGAATGCTACTGGGAACCAACCTAATCCTGAGCGCGGGACGCGTCAACCAAGTTCCGTTTCCTTAATGTGCTATTCGTTGCCTTGGCGCGCTACGGCGATATCCGGAGGGAGTAAGGCCAAACTCCCTCTTAAATTCTCGCGTGAGATTGGACGTATGAGCGTAGCCCCACTCAGCAGAGATTTCCTTGACACTCAGGGACGAGTTTGCCAGAAGTTGTAAGGCCGTCGAGAGCCGAATCTGCCGACGGTAATTACGGAAGGTGGTTCCTGTCTCCGACCTGAAGAGGTGCTCGAACCTAGACCGGCTAAGCCCAACGCGTGACGCAATAGCGGTAGCGCTTACACCCCCGGCAAGTTCCGTTCCAATGAGTACGAGTGCATCTCTTATCCGAAAGTCGGCTACCGCTGCCAAAGAGGCAGGGGATTCTCGCAGGTTTCGGTCAGCACTTTGACCTTTGAATTGCTGGAACTCACCTACGGGTTTGTGTTCCGTCCCCATGGCTCGGTCCTGGATGAATACAGTTAATAGATCGGCTTAATGGCAAAATTAACGACCTAAAAATTAAGCACTGTCAAGTAATGTCTGCTTGTGTCCAAGTGTGCCGAGCGCGCAATCCACAAGGTCTATCGCGAGGCGAAACACCTCACCCACGACGTCGGCGGCAAGGCCACCACCGATGAATTCACCGCCGCCGTGATGGGGGCGTTGGAGTAAAGGCAGTGTTTCCGCCGAAGCATGATGGGGCGCGCCCCTGCTTTGTGCCGCCTGCACGCAACCATCCCTGAACAATTCAGCTTCACGTCCCTGCTGATTTTTCCTTCGCGGACCCGGCAGATTATTTGCCCTTGGTGCGCGGCTGAGGGGTTTCATTTCGATCCGCGCCCAAGGTTACCGCATCAATCTGCTTGAGAACAATCGGTGCGGTCAGTCTGGGGAGAGGCGGTGTTGTCCGGCGCCAGGCGTCCATCACTTGGCTGTGGCTTATGGCTATTCCGCACGGGGCCGTACCAGCGGGCCAGGCGCGAGGCGGGAACGCCCAGCGAGTATAGCGTCTGAATCCAGACCCAACTGAAGAGCGTAGGGAAAAGGCCCTGGACGCGCCAGCGGCGGCCCGAAACCAGCAGGGCCGGCTCCAGGCAGACGGTGCGCCCGGCGCGTTCCATTCTCCGCACGAATTCATAGTCGTCCATGATGGGGATGGGCTTAAAGCCGCCCAGCCGTTCAAAGACGCCACGGCGCACAAACACTCCCGAGTCTCCATAGTAAATCCCGAAAGGCCGCCGAACGCGGTAGCACCAGGTGAAAAAACTTTCGACCACACTGTTGCCCTCAAACACAATCTGGAAGTTCCCGCCGATCACCGCGCGGTCGCAAAGGCTTCGCTCCACCGCCTCAACGGTCCCGGGCGCAACAAAGATGTCGGCATGGAGAAACAGGAAAGAATCACCGCGCGCCTGCTTGGCCGCTTCGTTCAACTGGACGGCACGGTTGCGGACGCTCTCCACCAGCCGCAGAGGGCACGGGAATTCGCCAGCGGCCTCGTGCACGATGTCGCGGGTGCGATCGGTGCTGCTGCCGTCGGCAACCAGCACTTCAAAATCGCCGCCAACGCGCTTCAGGCGGTCCAGCACAGCGGCAATGGAAGTCGCTTCGTTGTAAGTCGGGATAACAACGCTCACCATATCCTGAATGGATGTTGAAGGCCGCGCAAAGAAACAGCAGCAGAATAGTCAGGCTTCGTTGACAAAGGTCCCAAGTGCTCGCAGCCTATCACTGCGAAGGCGAAGCAGTTGCTCCGAGGAAAGGGCCGCGAGTTCGGCCAGGCTTCGTTCCAGGACCGTTCGCACCGCTCTGCCCGTAGCCTCGGGGTCGGCATGTGCTCCTTCCGGAGGCTCGGGAATAATCTCATCGATGATTTTGAAGCGAAGAAGGTCGTCCGCCGTCAACTTCAGAATGCGCGCAGCCTCCTCCTTATGGTTCCAGTCACGCCAGAGGATCGAAGAGCAGCTCTCCGGAGCAATCACCGAGTAAACGGCGTTTTCGAGCATCAGCACCCTGTCGCCCACAGCGATGCCCAAGGCGCCGCCGCTGCCGCCTTCGCCGTGAATCAGGGGAACGATCGGAACGCGCAGTTTGGTAATTTCCTTCAGGTTGAAAGCAATGGCCTCGGCCTGGCCGCGCTCTTCCGCCCCGATGCCCGGATAAGCTCCCGGAGTGTCCACCAACGTGATGATGGGCAGGTTGAATTTAGAGGCAAGCTGCATCAGCCGGAACGCTTTGCGGTAGCCTTCCGGCTTGGTCATTCCAAAGTTGCGATGCAGTTTCTGTTTGGTATCGCGGCCCTTCTGCTGCCCCACCACCATCACGGGCTGGCCGTTGAAGCGGGCAAAGCCGCCCACCATGGCGCCGTCGTCGGCAAAACGCCGGTCGCCGTAGAGTTCCGTGAACTCCGTAAAGAGCATCTGGATGAAGTCCAGCGTATAGGGACGCTGGGGATGTCGCGCCAGCAGAACTCGTGCCCAGGCGTCCCGGTCCCCTGCCTTCCCGCTGCCCTGCAGCAAATTCATTTGCTCCTGAAGGCGCTTGATTTCCTCGCGCGCCACTGGTCCTGGCTGCAGCTTCAGCTCGGCAATCTGCTTCTCGAGGTTCTGCACGACGGCTTTCTGTCCTTTCAGATTCGCCATGGAAAATGATGCTTTGCTCAAAAAGCCGTTGAGAATTCCGGCTCCATTTTAAATTCTGCCGCCGGCCCCACTGCGTTTCTCCACTGTAACAGCATGTTCACCCAGCAGTCCACGCAAACCGGCCAGCAGTTGGTCAGTAGCGTCCACCACCTTGGGGTCCTGCGGCTTCATCAGCACCCGGAAGTCGTCCGGTTTTTCCAGCTCAAACAGCACGGGATTGTGCCCCGGGTGCGAGCGCAGCAGGGCTTCTAATTCACCCAACAGGTGGTCGGAAACATCCGCAGGGTTGATTCGAATACGCAAAGCCGGCTTACTGCCGTTAACCGCCACGTCAAGGGGTTTGGCCTCGCTCACCACCACCTTGCCCCGCGCGTTCTCATCGTGCCGGACCTTTCCCTTGATCAGCAAGGCCGCATCCGGTTTCAACACGGATTGAATTTTCTCAAGCGTCTGCGGAAAAATTAACAGGTCCACCGTTCCCCGCAGGTCCTCCAGCGTTGCCGCGCCCCACAGCTTTCCCTTTTTGCTGGGACGGATGCGCAGGTTGGTCAAAATGCCACCCAGCGTGATGGGGGCTTCATTCTGCAACTCATCGATGCTGGAACTGTTGGTCGGGGTCAGTTCCCGCAGTTGGGAAACGTATTTCTCAAGCGGGTGGCCCGTCACATAAAAACCCAGCAATTCCTTTTCGCCGGCCAGGCGTTCCGCTTCGCTAAGCTCGGGAAGGTTGGGAAGCTCAGCCGGGGCCGAACTGCCGGAATCGTCTCCGCCCCCGAAAAGCCCGTGCTGCCCGCTTTCCACGATGCGCTGCTGGCGCTGGCCCCACTCCATGGCGCGGTCCAGCACGGCCAGCAACTGCGATCGCTGGGCGCCCATCGAATCCGCCGCGCCCGCTTTGATGAGGCTTTCAATCACCCGTTTGTTCAGCAGGCGCAGGTCAACGTGTTCGCAAAACTGATACAGGTTGTCAAATCGACCCAGCTTGTTGCGCGCTTCCACCACGGAAACAATCGCGGCATCTCCAACGTTCTTGATGGCCGTCAGCCCAAAGCGGATCTGGCCATTCGAGGGGGTAAACATTCGCTCGCTGGAGTTGATGTCGGGCGGAAGAATGTCAATGCCCATGTCGCGGCACTCGTTCAGGTAATGCGTCATCTTGTCCGGGTTACCGATTTCAGAGGTCAGCAGGGCGGCCATGAATTCCACCGAATAGTGGGTCTTCAGATAGGCCGTGTGGTAGGCCACCAGTGCGTAGGCGGCCGAATGCGACTTGTTGAATCCGTAACCGGCAAATTGCGCCATCAGGTCAAACAGCTTTTCCGCCTTGGCCGCCGGCACGCGCTTCTGCTTGGCGCCGCTCAGGAATTTCTCCCGCATGGCCACCATCACTTCATGCTTCTTCTTTCCCATGGCGCGCCGCAGGACGTCGGCTTCACCCAGGCTGAAGCCCGCAACGGCGGCGGCAATCTGCATCACCTGTTCCTGGTAAACAATCACGCCGTAGGTTTCGTCCAGAAATTCCTTGAGTTGCGGCAGGTCGTAGGTGACGCGCTTCTTGCCGGTCTTGCGGGCGATGAAGTCGTCAATCATGCCGCCCTGGATGGGGCCGGGACGGTAAAGCGCGTTCAAGGCCGTCAGGTCAGCCAGGCGACTCGGTTTCACGCGGCGAAGGATTTCCGTCATGCCGCGACTTTCAAACTGGAAGATGCCCGCCGTGAGCCCCTTGCTGAGCAACTCATAGGATTCGGCATCGTCTTTGGGTAACGCATCGAGATCGAGCTTCTCGCCCCGCGTGCCTTCAATCAGTTTCAGACAGTCGTCGAGGACGGTCAGGGTGGTCAAACCCAGAAAGTCCATCTTGAGCAGCCCGATTTTCTCCAGGTCGTCCATCGCATACTGCGTTGTAATTTCGTCCTTGCTGCTCTTGTAGAGCGGCACTATTTCCTGCAACGGCTGAGGCGAAATCACAACGCCAGCCGCGTGGGTCGAAGCATGACGCGCAAACCCTTCCAAGCGCCCGGCAATCTCCAGCAGGTCAGCCACGCGCGTGTCCTGCGCCTTCAACTGGCGAAGCTCCGAGGACTGCTTCTGGGCCTCTTCGAGCGAGATGTTCAGCACCGTGGGGACCAGCTTGGCGATCTTGTCAACTTCCGCAAAAGGCATGTCGAGAGCCCGGCCGGCATCCCGAATGACGGCCTTGGCGCCCATGGTTCCAAAGGTGATGATCTGGCTGACGTTTTCGCGACCGTATTTGTCGGTGACGTAGTTGATGACCTCGCCGCGCCGGCGCATGCAGAAGTCGATATCGATATCGGGAAAAGAGATTCTTTCCGGGTTCAGGAAGCGCTCAAACAGCAGATCGTGCTGCAGCGGGTCAACGTCCGTGATGTGCAACGCGTAGGAAACCAGACTGCCGGCCGCCGATCCCCGCCCCGGGCCGACGGGAATGCACTTCTCGCGCGCGTAACGGATGAAATCCCACACAATCAGGAAATACCCCGAGAAGTGCATCTGCTTGATCAGCTCCAACTCAAGCTCCAGGCGGTCATGGTAGGCCTCCACCGGGTGCCGAAGCTTCCCTGCCGCGCGCAGGCGCTCCAGCCGTTCCATCCGCTTTTCAAAACCTTCACGTGTGACCCTTTCAAAGAAACTGTCCAGTGACTCGCCGGGCGGCACTTCAAAGTGCGGGAAAACGTGCTCTTTCTTATCCAGCTGGATGTTGCAGCGATTGGCAATCTCCAGCGTGCGAGTCACAGCGTCAGGAATTTCACTGAACACCGCAGACATTTCCTCGTAGGTCTTGAAATAAAACTGGTCGGTCGGAAACTTCATCCGGTTGGGATCGCTGAGAGTTTTCCCGGTCTGAATGGCCACCAGAACTTCCTGCGCACGCGCGTCGTCACGCGTAAGGTAGTGGCAGTCGTTGGTCGCTACCAACGGAATGCCCGTCTCGCGCGACAGCCGGACCAGATGCGGGTTGATCTTGTGCTCTTCCGGCATCCCCTGGTCCTGAATTTCCAGGAAGAAGTTCCCTTTGCCGAAGATGTCCTGCAGGTCATGGGCCGACTGCAGGGCGGCTTCGTAGCGCTCGGCCGATAGCGACACGGCCACTTCTCCGCGCAGGCAGGCCGAAAGGCCGATCAAGCCTTCTGAGTGGCGGGAAAGCAGGTCCTTATCGATTCGGGGTTTGTAATAGTATCCT
>Ga0315535_1002571_pt1 | contig 11461 bp, 10 predicted proteins | sample SalMarSW160220MG_2_FD_203092 | JGI IMG/M metagenome (GOLD analysis project Ga0315535, IMG submission 203092) | Salt marsh sediment microbial communities from the Plum Island Ecosystem LTER, Massachusetts, United States - Salt Marsh Sediment SW1602-20 ...
CTACCCGACGGGTCCCGAGGATGCCGGTGCGGTGTGCGCCGATGTCACCGGCACGGCGGGCGCCTACGACACCTACATCTTCGAATCGCTGCCGAACGGGACGATGCACTACTTCGCCGCCTACGTATGGGACGGCAGCGCCTGGTCCGGCGGCAGGTACGTCATGGGACGGCCGTTTGACACCTCCGGTGCAGGCAAGTGGGCGTACTCGTCGGCGGCCACCACCCTGGCGCCGGCCAGCGTCCGTCCGGGGGTGTCGAGCTACACGGTGTCCAACGATCGCATCCTCCACGGCATGGAGGCGGGAACAACCGGCGGCATCTGGCCCTCGGGCTGGATCCCGGCCTCGATGAACGCACCGGCACAGGGAAGGCCGATCGTCATCCCATTCCCGACGACCAGGATCGGCGGCGCCTCCACGGTCGCGTTCACAGGCGCACAGGACGGCCGCGTCTACGCCTTCAACGCCCTGACCGGCGCCCTGCTCTGGGCCTCCCCGGTGCTCGGCGACGCGGTCCAGGCGAGCCCGTCGATCGTGTCCACCGACTTCGGGGGCAGCGCCGACCTCGTGCTGATCGGCACCCGCACGCCGGGCGGTGACTCCAAGGTCTACGGCCTCAACCTCGCGGACGGCAGCATCGCCTGGAGCTTCGACAACGGCGGCGGCGCCTCCGGCTTCGGTATCGTGTCCTCGCAGATCTCGGCGGACCCGGCGGCCTCCCGCCTGTGGTTCACCAGCCGCGCCAAGGATGGAGGAAGCTCCGACACCCTCTGGTGCCTGCGCTTCACGGCCGACAGCGCCACCCGGACATGGTCCGTGGACGCGGGCGATGTCGACGCCGCGGCCATCGTGCGCAACGGCCGCCTGTACGTCGGCAACAACGCCGGTGAGGTGTACGCCATGGATCCCGCCTCGGGAGTGGCCTCCTGGGCGACGCCGTATGCGACCGGCGATGGCCCGGTCAAGGGGTTCGTATGGGTCGACACCTTGAGCGGCGGCACCGAGCTCTACTTCTCGACCACCGGCCACGTGCACGGGCTCGACGACATGGGCGACTCGGCGAGCCCGCTGTGGCCGGCGTACGCCACCGGCGCACCCTCGCCGGTTGTCCTAATCGACGGCAACCTCTACGTGGGAACGTCGAGCGGCAACGGCCAGATCCTCCGTCTCGACGCAGCGAGCGGGTCAGTCGCCGGCGGGGTGGCCCTGGGCGACCCCGCGGTGGCCAAGACGGTTGGCGCGCCGAGCTTCGACGTGGTCACCGGCCAAGTCATCGTCGGTACCGACGAGGGCGCCGTCTACTCGGTGACGGCCCCGTTCTAGGAAGGATGAGACTATGAAGGCAAGGGCACTTCTGATCGCGGGCAGCATCGCAGGCGCCATCCTCCTGGCTGCTCCGGCGGCGGCCCAGGGTCTGAGCACCCGTCCCCCCGCCATGTGCACGGCCATCCAGATCGTCGCCTACCCGGCGAAGACGGAACCTGGGCCGAAAGGGGGCACCGGGGTCACGAGCAGGGGCCGCAAGCCGACCTTCTCGGCGACCAAGGTCGCCGATCTGGAATTCAGGATCGTGATTCCGGGCACCCGGGATCTCGCCGAGCTGTACCAGCTCCGTCTCTACACGCCCACCGGCCACCTCTACCAGGCGGTGGACATCCCGGTGGACCTAACCGGCGGCCACGCCCCCAGCACGAGGTCTTTGCCCGGCTACCCTCTCCCGGTCCCGGCGGCCAGCCCGGAGCCCGCCGACGGGGCACTTCAGGTGACGACCAGGGTGCCGCTCGGCGGCACCCTGGTGTCGACGGCCTCGCTCTATGGCAAGTGGCGCGCAGAGGTTTGGCCCAAGGACGCGGAGGCGCCCTGCGCAACCGAGGTCTTCATCGTGCAGCCCTGAGCCGTTCCCCCCTTGGCGCGGCGGCCAGACATGCGGACCCCAGGCGCAGTTTCGACACTTCGGGTACCGTCAGGTCGGAAGGCTGACCCGGCAGGGCAACCTCGTCACAGCTCCTCGCTGAGGGCCTCGACCTCGCGCGCGGCGCGGTAGATGTAGTGGAAGCCGGACACCAGGACAGCCACGAACGACAGGTAGAAGAGGGTCCGCGGCAGCCAGCCGGGTATCGGCCAGATGTTGGCAACAATGACGATCGTGACGGTCGCAACGTGCAGGAAGGTGGTCGCTTTGCCCCACTTGGAGGGAGGGAAGCGCCGGATGCCGGCGCCAAGGTAGAGGAGCAACGCGACAATCACGATCAGGATGTCGCGGAACAGGGCGAGGATGGTGAGCCACATCGGGATCACGACCGCCTGGCCCTGGGGAATGGTCAGCGCGATGTAGGCGGTGGCAAGCAGCAGCTTGTCGGCCATCGGATCGAGGTAGGCGCCGACCACCGAGCGCATCCGCAGGTAGCGCGCGAGGAAGCCGTCGACGGCGTCGGTGATCCCCGCGAGCACGAAGATGAGGCCGGCGAGTGCAAACTCGTGACCGTTCACGGCGAGCACAAAGAACGGAATCATCGCCATCCGCAGCAGGGTGATGAAGTTGGGCAGGGTGAGGGGCCGCAGGGACTCCTCCACCGTCGCCCGGATCCGCTGGCGATCGACCTTGGGACGGTGCTCGCCGCTCACTGGCGGCTCCCATCGCGGTTCTTGAGCCAGAGGATCTGCAGGCCTTCCAGCGTCAGGTTGGGCTCGACATGGTCGATCAGCTCGCAGTGGCGCGCGATGGTCTCGGCGAAGCCGCCGGTGGCGATGACCGGCGCGTCGCCGAGCTCGGCCAGCACGCGCCGGGTGATGCCCTCGACGAGCCCCAGGTAGCCGTAGAAGATGCCCGACTGGATGCTGTCGACGGTGCCCTTGCCGATGACGCGAGGCGGCGGCGCCAGGGCGACCTGCGGCAGCTTGGCGGCGCGCGAGAACAACGCCTCGGAGGTGATGCCGGGACCCGGCGCGATGACGCCGCCGAGGTACTCGCCGGCCGCCGACACGACTTCCCACGTGACCGCGGTCCCGAAGTCGATGACCAGGCAGGGCCCGCCGTACTTCTGGTGGGCGGCGACGGCGTCGCACAGGCGGTCCGCACCGAGCTCCTGCGGGGCCTCGACGCGCAGCGGCATGCCGGTCCTGATGCCGGGCTCGACGAAGAACGGCCGGACATGGAGGAACCGCTGCACCGCCTCCTGAATCTGTGGCTCGACGGCGGGAACGACGGAGGCAACCGCAACGCCGGCGAGATCGCCCGGAGTCAGCCCCGCCCACTGCAGCAGCTGGGTCAGCCACAGGCCCGTCTCGTCCGCGGTGCGGTCCCCATGCGTGGTCAGGCGCCAGTTCGCCTCGAGCGTCTGGTCGACGAACAGCCCCACCACGGTGTGGGTGTTGCCCACGTCCAGGGCCAGCAGCCTGTCGGGCATCGCTTCCTCCCTGCGGGACGGCGGTGCGGACCGGCCACGGTACTCACCGCTTCAAGAGATTCTCAGACTCACTCAGCGCCCATTCTAACCTCATCTCATGACACCCTGACCGCGCGCCCCTTGCCGCAGCGAACGGAGTAGGAACCGCTGAGACGCGAAGATAGGAGGAAGAGAGCTGTTCCTAGCGGACATCGCGCTCTTCGCGGCTTCGCGGTTCGAACATCCTGCCGTTGCAACCGAGCTTCGGCACCGAAAGGCTCCGCCACCAGGGGACAGGTAGAATAGGGCCGATGAGCCCGTCACGACGACGCCCGGAGGGTAGCCTCGAGGACCGTGTCGAGCGCGCGCTGTCCCGCTGCTCCGAGCTGAGCCGCCGCGGCCGCCATAGCAAGGTGCTGGCCGAGATCGAGCGGCTCGCGGATGCGGTCGAGGAGCAGCCGCGCTTCGAGGCCCACCTCCTGCTGTGGAAGGCGCAGGCCTTGCTCGCCCTCGGCCGCGCCGAGCAGGCGCTGGAGGCGGCGTCGCGCTCGTGGGAGGAGGAGACAACGCCCCACGCCTGTCACCTGATGGCGAGCGCCCAGAGCTTCCTCGGCAAGGTGGACCGGGCCGAGGACACGCTGCGGGTCGGCACCGAGCTGTTCCCGGGGACACCGCTCCTCGCTGTCGAGCTGGCGACGATGATGGCCGAGCAGGGACGGATACCGGAGACCATCGAAACCCTCGAGGCCATGACGCCGTCGGAGCCCGTGCCCGAAGAGCTGTACGTCTACATGGTCGGCCTGCACGCGGATGCGCTGGCCGCCGCCGGCCGCTGGAACGAGGCCAACGCCGTCCTCTCGGAAGGTCTTCGCCGCCATCCGCAGGCGCGCGCGCTGCAGGGAGCGCGCCAGGCACTCAAGCAGAGTCGGCGAAGGAAGCATGCCGAGCACCGGCTGGCCAGCTCCTGGGCCGCCGGGCTGCGCACCCTTGCCGGCGTCGGGCGCGAGGTCGACGAGGAAATCGCGTACATCGGCCAGGCTGCGGAGCTACCGAAGCTGTACGCGCTGGCGGCCCGCCGCCTGTGGCGGTCGTTTCTCGCCGCCGAAGGGGTCCGGCCGCAGGCTCCGCGCGCGTGGGCGGCAGCCGTTCTCGGTGCGGTCCTCGACCTCGACGGCTCCACGCTGCCAGCCACGGCGCTGGCTCGCTACGCGGGCGCCGGCGTCGGTACCGTGCGTTCCGCCCGCCGGCGCGTGCGGGCATACCTGGAGTCGCTCGAGCCTGCCTTCGCGCTGAGATCGTTCGGGGTCCGCGACAACCCACGCCTCAGCGACCCGGGAGACGGCGGGTCGGGGCCCCGGGGATCGGCGGTGATCCGCTTCCCCTCCGAGGGAGTGAAAGGAAAAGGCCAATGACCCGACATCTCGTCGCCACGCTCGCGCTGCTTGCGCTGGCGCCGGCCGCTGCGACGGCTGCACAGCGCGACCTCAACAAGAGCTGGAGCGTTCCGGTCGTCGCGGGCAAGCACATCGTCGTCGACGGCGGCAACGCCAACGTCACCGTGCGCGCTGGGGATGTCGTGCAGGCGGTCGTCACCGCCGAGCTCCACATCTCCGGCGTCTCGGAGGAGACCGCCGACGCCTGGCTGAGCGACAACACACCCAAGATCGACGATGCGGAGGACCGCGTTCGAATCACGGTAGTACCGTTCCACAAGGGGCTCCTCTCGCTCGCCCACCTGACCGCGCACGCGGACCTGTCGCTGGTGGCGCCAATCTCGGTTGTCCCGGACATCACGACCAGGAACGGCGACATCAACCTCCGCGGCGACTTCCCGTCGGCGGACCCACTGCGGCTCCGCACCGCTGACGGCAAGATCGAGATGACCGGAGCAGCGACCTCCGTCGACGTCCGCAGCACCGGCGGCGACGCGCGAGTCGAGGTCGTTCGCCCCCTGGAGCGATTGTTCGCCCGCACCGCCAACGGCAACGTCACGCTCACCGGCGGCGCCCGCGACATCCACGTCGACACGGCGTCCGGCGACGTCTGGCTCAACAACCTGTCGGGCGACGCAGAGGTCACCACCTCCTCGGGCAAGATCACGCTCCACTGGGATCGATTGGACAGCCCCCACACCGTCCGGATCCGGGCGACCAAGGGAGTCATTCGCCTGGTCATCCCAGACGACGTCAAGCCGCGGGGTGAGCTGCGAACCACCACCGGAAGCATCCGCTGCGACCTGCCGGCCAAGATCGCCGAGGACGGGCGGGTGGTGACGCTGGACGGTGACGGGCCCCGCCTGGACGTCGAGTCGGCCACCGGAGAGATCATCCTCAGCCATCACGACGAGGGGTGGGAGACGTCCCCGGCACCGGTGAGCCAGTAGGCCGAGTGGAAGTGAGCAGGTGAGAAGGTAAGAAGGTGAGGAAGTCCCACCCGCCCACCTCGGAGGGAAGTGATTAGGTTGCCCCGCCGGCCCGGCGACGGAGTGATGGAGTGACCGGGCTCCCACTGACTCGGAGAAAGGGCGACGCCAGGCCCACTGCAGAGCGTAGCTTCCTTCTCATGCCTAGCGATTCGCGCAGCGAGTCGCTCGTGAACTTTTTGGCGCCTCCTGCGTTTCTCACTGCGAGGAGCCCGTCGAGCGGCTTCGCCGGGAGGATTCGATGATACGACGCACTCTCATTCTCGCCGCAGCCTTGGTGGCTGTCGCCGGTACTGCGACAGCCGGGGCCGAGACCCGCGATCTCGAGACCACGCACAGCGCCCAGGGGATCTCCCGCGTTTCGATCGAGGTCGCCGTCGGGGACGTGACCGTCCAACCGTCAGATGACGGTGACATTCACGCCCACGTCCACCTCACTCCCCGCCGCGGCGGCTTCCTGTCGTCGCTGAAGAGTGGCGAGCGCCAGGTGCGTGAGGCCCAGCTCGAAGCCACCGTGGACGGCTCTCAGCTCCACCTCACGATCGACGCACCGGGCAGCGACCATCGGTTCGAGGCGACCTGGCGGGTCGAGATGCCGGTCGATCTCGCGCTCGAGGTTAACGTCGGGGTCGGCGATATCAAGCTCCACCAGCTCGCCGGGGGCTGCGACCTCAACAGCGGCGTCGGTGATGTGACGACCGTTCTGGCGGGAGGCGGTCTCTCCGCCCAGACGGGTGTCGGAGACGTGACCGTCGAGGCACCCGAAGCGGCGGTCGGCAAGGTCAGCTGCTCCAGCGGCGTCGGCGACGTCCGCCTGCGTGCCGGAGACACGCGCCTCAACGGCGAGGGCATGGTCTCGAAGGAGCTGAGCTGGAAGGGCCCGGGCTCGGCCACGTTCAAGATCGAGGCCGGCGTCGGCGACATCATGATCACGTTGACGTCGAAGTAGCAATCCGCGGAGCGAATTGCTCCGGTACTATGGTCCCGTGAAGCTCTCAGTTGTAATGCCGGTCTACAACGAGCGATTCCTGATCACCGAGATCGTCAAGAAGGTGCTCGCCTTCAGCGATCCGCGGATCTCGGAGCTGGAGCTCGTCATCGTCGACGACGGCTCGAGCGATGGCACCCGGGAGGTTCTGAAGGAACTTCAAGACGAGCTCCCACAGATCCGGCTTCTCCTGCAGCCGGAAAACCGCGGCAAGGGCGCGGCGGTGAGGGCCGGCATCGACGTGGTTACCGGGGATCTGACGGTGATCCAGGACGCGGACCTCGAGTACAACCCCGAGGACTGGGGCCGCATGCTGACTCCGTTTTTCGAGGCCGGCGCGGATGCCGTCTACGGCTCCCGCTTCCTGCCGGCCGGCTACCGCCGGGTCCTCTACTTCCGCCACACCATCGGCAACCGCCTCCTGACCCTGGTCTCCAACCTGGCCACGGACCTCAACCTCACCGACATGGAGACCTGTTACAAGATGGTCCGGACCGAGCTGCTGAGGTCGATTCCGATCAGATCTAGCGACTTCTCAATGGAGCCCGAGATCACGGCCAAGCTTGCGAAACGTGGCGCCAGGATCTACGAGGTGCCGATCCGCTACGCCGGCCGCACCTACCAGGAAGGCAAGAAGATCCGGTTCCGGCATGCGGTCACCGCCATGCTCGCGATCCTCAAGTGGCGGCTGATCGACGACCTGTACAGCGGCGAGGACGAGCGCGGAGCGGAGATTCTGGCCAGCCTCAGCCAGGTCCCGGCCTTCAACCGCTGGATGGGCGACTTCATCCGTCCCTGGGTCGGCAATCGTGTGTTGGAGATCGGCGCCGGCATCGGCAACCTCACGATGCAGCTGATGCCGCGGTCGCGCTACCTCGCCACGGATGTCAACCCACACTACCTGTCGTACCTTACCAACCTCACCTACGGCAGGCCCTACCTCGAGACCTGTCGGGTCGACCTCACAGAGCCGCAGGACTTCGAGCCCCTCGCCGACAGCTTTGACACGGTCATCTGCCTCAACGTTCTCGAGCATGTGGCCCAGGAGGCCACTGCGATCGCCAACCTGAGGAGCGCCCTTCGCCCCGGTGGCCAGGCGATCGTCCTCGTCCCGCAGGGCCAGTCAAGGTACAGCTCCCTGGATCGAGTGCTGGGCCACGTCAAGCGCTACGCCGCCGACGAGCTGCGGACGGCGCTGGCCGAGGGTGGGCTCGAGGTTGTCGCCCTCAGGCAGTTCAACCGAACCAGTGTGCCCGGCTGGCTGCTCAACGGCAAGCTCCTGCGACGCAAGCGGTTTTCTAGGCTGCAGCTGAAGCTCTTCAACATCCTGATGCCGGTCGTGCGCCGCACCGATCGCCTGCTCCCGTGGCGAGGTCTCAGCCTGGTCGCGATAGCCCGCAGGTGATTGACAGCGGCATCGCGGCCAACCTAATCTCGGGCCGATCATCAAGCTGGAGGATGCCGCATGGAGCCGAAGACGCTGAGCCTGCCCGAAAACGCCTACCGCAAGCTGTCCGATGGAGAGGTTTACCACCCGATCGTGCCTGCGGACGCACCGCTGCCCGAGGCAACTCCCTACTCGGTGTCCCTCGGCCTGGTGTTCGCGGTGCTGTTCTCGGCCGCCGCCGCCTACCTCGGCCTCAAGATCGGCCAGGTGTTCGAAGCGGCAATCCCGATCGCGATCCTCGCGGTCGGGCTTTCGGCCTCTCTCGGGCGCAAGAACACTCTGTCCGAGAACGTGATCATCCAGTCGATCGGGGCCGCCTCCGGCGTCATCGTCGCCGGCGCCATCTTCACGCTGCCCGGCCTCTACATCCTCGGTCTCAACGCGTCGTTTATCCAGGTGTTTCTGTCGTCGCTGCTCGGCGGCTTCCTCGGCATTCTGTTCCTGATCCCGTTCCGGCGCTACTTCGTCAAGGACATGCACGGGGAGTTCCCCTTCCCGGAGGCGACCGCGACCACCGAGATCCTGGTCGCCGGCGAAGCGGGCGGCGAACAGGCACGGATTCTGCTGGGCGGTGCCCTCGTCGGGGGCCTCTATGACTTCCTGGTGTCGGGCATCGGCGCCTGGAAGGAGGTCGTGTCCACGACCGTCTTCGGCTGGGGACAACGCCTCGCCAACTCGGTCAAGCTCGAGTTCCGGCTCAACATCGGCGCCGCCGTGACCGGCCTGGGCTACATCATCGGCCTGCGGTATGCGGCTATCATCTGCGCCGGATCGTTCCTGGCCTGGTGGGTCCTGATTCCTCTCGTCTACTTCATCGGCGCGCACGTGCCGGAGCCGTTCCTGACCAACAGCGGCCTCACGATCGCCCAGATGACGCCGACCCAGATCTTCTCCGACTACGTCCGTCACGTCGGCATCGGCGGCATCGCGGCCGCCGGCATCATCGGCGTCGTGAAGTCATGGCGGATCATCGTCGGCGCCTTCAAGCTCGCCCTCCAAGAGTTCACCGGCGGCATGCTCGCGAGCCAGGCGGATGTGGAGCGGACGCAGCTGGACGTGGGCATGAAGTGGGTCATGACCATGATCCTCGCCACCATCGCCACCATCTTCGTGTTCTTCCACTGGGGCGTGACGCACAACGTTCTCCACGCCGTCGCCGGGCTCGCGGTGGTCCTCGTGATCGCCTTCCTTTTCACCACCGTCGCGGCGCGAGCGATCGCCATCGTCGGCGTCAACCCGGTATCGGGGATGACGCTGATGACCCTCATCATCTCGTCGGTGGTCCTGGTCGAGGTCGGCGTCACCGGTCGCACCGGAATCCTCGCCGCACTCATCATCGGCGGCGTCGTCTGCACCGCCCTGTCGATGGCCGGCGGCTTCATCACCGACCTCAAGATCGGCTACTGGCTCGGCACCACGCCGCGCACCCAGGAACGGTGGAAGTTCCTCGGTACGATCGCCGCCGCCGCCTCGGTCGGGTTCGTGATCCTGATCCTCAACCAGACCTACGGCTTCGGCGTCCCCACCGCGGCCAATCCCAACGCGCTCGCCGCCCCGCAGGCGTCCGCAATGGCGGCGGTCATCGAGCCGCTGATGACGGGCCAGGCGGCACCCTGGCTGGCGTACCTCGCCGGTATAATGCTCGCTTTCATTCTCGAGATGGTCGGTGTACCGCCACTCGCGTTCGCCCTCGGCATGTACCTGCCGATCGAGCTCAACACCCCACTTCTGGCGGGGGGCCTGGTTGCGTACTTCGTGTCCACGCGGTCCAAGGACGAGGCGGTCAACACCAGGCGCAAGGAGCGAGGAACCCTGATCGCCTCAGGCTTCATCGCCGGTGGCGCGATCATGGGCGTGGTGGCGGCGTTCATCAACTACTTCGGTCAGAAGACGGGCGGGCACGACTGGACGCTCTCCTCCGCGGTGCACCTCCAGCACTGGTCCGAGTCATCCGGCGGCGAGATTCTCGGCTTCGTCATGTTCGCGGTCCTCTGCACGTACATGGCGTGGGACACGCTCAGGGAGAGGTAGCTCATCGCCGGCGCGAGCCCGGCCGGCCCGCTGCAGTATGAACGACGCTCCCTCCGCGGTCACAAGGCTGATCGACATGGGAGTGCCGTCGCATCTGGTCGGGGCCACCGTGATCGCGATCCTCGCACAGCGTCTCGTGCGGCGGCTGTGTCCCGAGTGCAGCTCGGAGGTCGAGCCGTCACATGAGGAGCAGCTGATGTTCGCACCGTGGCTCGAGCAGAAGGTGCCGTTCCGCGATGGGGAGGGCTGCCGGCACTGCCTCGGCCGGGGGTATCGAGGTCGGGTCGGCGTCTGCGAGGTCCTCCTCGTCAACCGCAGGCTGCAGGCCGAGATCTCGAAGGGTAGCGACGACAGGATCATCGCCTCCGTTGCGGAGGAGGAAGGCTACCGCCCCATGTGGTGGGACGGCCTCGCCAAGGCCGGCGACGGCGTCACCAGCCTCCGCGGCTGGCGCGGCAGCAGCCGGCGGCAGTGAACCGGCGGCGACGGCACAGTCGGCCGCCGACCTGATCCTCGTCCGCGCGGCTGTCGAGAAGTACCGCCAAGATCACGGTAGCTTCCCGCCCGACCTGGCGGCGATCGCTAAGGAGATCCCTCCCGGGTTGACACAGCAGGTCCGCAACGGCTCGATGAGCTACGAACGGGATCAGGCCGGTCACTATCGCCTGCACGCCAGAGCACAGGGGAGCCTACCTCTGACCCTCGACTCCAACGCCATCGTGATCACGAGCGGGGAGACACCGTGAGACGGCACGACGGACCCGTCTCCGGCTTTACCCTACTCGAGCTGCTGGTGGTGATCGCCATCATCGGCATCATCAGTGCTCTGGCCACCCCCGCCCACCGGCACGCGATGTTCAAGGTTGAACGCGGCCGCATGCTGCACACGCTGCAGATGATCTCCGAGGACGAGCTCCTCTACCAGCGTGATCACGGCACCTACTACCCTGCCTGGACCAGCTTCGGCGGCTTCACCTTCGTGCTCCAGATCTACCGCCAGAGCAACCCCATTCCGCTCGTGGGATAGGATGTCACGCTGCCGTCGGGGCACAGGTAGGGTTCTCAGTTCCTGCGCTTCGAGCCCTACTACCCGGAGCCGATCCTGTACGCCTACGCCAGCTCCTCCCACGGCAACGACCTCGACCACGACACCTTCCCCGACATCTGGATCAAGGTCGGATCGGGG
>Ga0315535_1002572_pt1 | contig 11456 bp, 15 predicted proteins | sample SalMarSW160220MG_2_FD_203092 | JGI IMG/M metagenome (GOLD analysis project Ga0315535, IMG submission 203092) | Salt marsh sediment microbial communities from the Plum Island Ecosystem LTER, Massachusetts, United States - Salt Marsh Sediment SW1602-20 ...
GATATTCTTCCATACCTATTGGTTCGAATTCTTTGAATCCAGTAGCCATTACAACAGCTGAAGTCTTCAAAGTTAGTTCATCATCACGGTCACCTGTGACATAATGGATAGTGAAATCGCCCATCTCCCCAGTGACAAACTTGACCCGAGCCTTTGTTAGAATAGTAATCTTAGCGTCTTTTTCAAGAGCTTCTAGACGACCACTAAGAATTTCCTTACCAGGCTTACCCGAAGGAGCAATAATTGGGAGGTGTCTTACATGACCTCCAAGTTGATCACTGACCTCGATGAGAGCTACATCATATCCTAGATTTGAGAGACTCAAAGCTGATTCAATCCCTGCGATTCCACCACCAATAACTGAAACGTGGTTTGTGATCTCTTTTGTTTCTGGAACTAGTGGTACAGAAGTCGCCGAGCGTGCTAAAGTTCCGCGAATCATGTCTAATGACTTTTTACTCGCCTCGTCAACATCACTATGAACCCATGCAGAATGCTCACGGATATTGACATATTGAATTTGTGAACCATTGAGTCCCTTCTTCATAAGGTATTGATTAATACGAGGCTGTATTTTCTGGCTTGTACAGGCTGCAATTACAATGCGTCCATCATTTTCTGTCATTAGGTTAGCAATTTTTTCTAGACCTTCCTCTTGACAGACCAAATCTTCTACAGTAATTGAAGCAGTCAGACTGTTCTTCTTCAGTTCAGATTTAAGGAGATCATATGAGAGCCCTAGTTGTTTACCGCATGTGCATAGTAACACTGCCGATTTATTGTCACTCATCTCATTCTCACATCCTATTCTGAAGTATCTTTGAAACAACAGCTCTCGCCTGGGTTACACTCTCAGGAACCTCTGAAGGTCCAAGTGCGGAGCCACATGCATAGATACGGTCTCCAACAACAACCTCAGTTTCTGGATTTAGTGAACCAATGAAACCACTTGCTGATTTCAGTCCAAGAGAGGCAGTAATCTCCGAACTCCCTGCAGATGGTTCAAGCGCAGATGATAATACAAAGAGATCAACTGAGAACTTCAGATACTTGTTCAATAATGAATCAAAGACAATGATGTCAAGACTGCCATCACCTTGTGGCTCAATACGTGAAATTCGACCACGAACATATTCTACTCCTGCATCACGTGTATCGCGATAGTATTTTTCGTAGCGGTCATAGGTTCTAATATCCATATAGACCACGCTAACATCTACACCTTTGTGGTCTTGAGTGATGATTGCTGCGTGTTTCAATGCAAAAATACAACAAATTTTGGAACAATATGGATAGTAGTTCTCATCTCTACTACCAACACACTGAATCATCATGACCCGTTTTGCAGGTTTCCCATCAGACGGTCTTAGAAGAGCGCCTTTTGTTTCTCCAAGGGGATCCAATATCCGTGCTAATTCAAGTTGTGTGATGATGTTAGGATGCGTTCCATATCCATATTCATCAACATTTACAGGTTGCATCTCATGGTAACCTGTAGCGATGATAATGTCTGATGCAGTAATTGTCTTCTTAGCCCCATTAGCATCAAGATTGATCGCTTTTGTGGGACATTCTTCTGCTGCGCTAATAGTACCTGCATCTTCAATCTCAGGCTCATACATCACTGCCTGCGGTTGACATTGGGGTGATACCAGACTGAACGCCTTTGATTTCTCAATACAGAGACCACACATAGTGCATTTCTTGGGATCAATATATTGCGGACCAATATTCAGTTTGACACTGAATTTTCCTGGTGTTCCTGAGATCTCTTCTACTTCACAATTCATCTTGAGGTCAATATTGGGTTGCTCTGTGAGAGCACTTCTGTAGAAACACTTACGAATTCCAGGACGCCATTGATTCCCCTCAAAGCAATAGAAACAGTCGTCTGTAGGAAACGCCTTGTAGAGGTTGAGCGCATTGCCTCCAGTAGTTGATAATTTTTCGACTAATACTGTTTTGATTCCAGAGTCAGCCAGCTCTACTGCTGCGGTCATTCCTGCAACGCCTGCACCAATGATGAGGACTGGGTCGGACACTACCTAAAACACCTCAGCCACTCAAGTGATCTAAGATGGGGTCGGCTGGAACTCTGTTCATACCAAGCCCAACATCTTCTTCGTCAAGGCCAATTGCTAATCCCAGTATTTGTGGATAAACTAGTACTGGAAGATTGTATACCTCACCGTATGACTCCTTGAGCCCAAGCTGCTGGAGATCTAGCTGATTGCCACAAGCAGGACATACAACTGTAGCGAAGACTGCGCCAGCTTCCTTCATTGATTTTACTTTGTCTCGTGCCAGTCGTACTGCAATATCTTCATCAACTGGCAAGACTGTCGCACCACAACATTGCTTCCAGAGTGGATATTCTACAACTGATGCACCAGTCACCTCAACAAGTTCCTGAAGGTACTCTGGTTTGAACTCTGTTACATCTTCTGGACGGAGGAGATGACAACCATAATGGATAGCAATTCCTACACCATCCAAGGGTTTTGTGATTTTCTTCTTGATCTCGTCAATTCCAATATCATGATAGAGTACTTCTACAAAATGACGTGGTTTTGCAGTACCCTTGAATTCAAGATTCTCCTTCTTTAGTATCTTATTGATTTTCGTTCGTTCTTCTTCATTATGCATGAGATGGTGGTGTACATCTTTGAGGGATCCAAAACAGCCATTGCATGGTGTTACGATATCGTAACCAGTTTTGTCTGCGATTGCTAAAGTTCTTGCATTAACGGTAATCCATCCTGCATGATCTATTGCTCTAAGGTTTGGACTACCACAACAACCCACTCCCTCCATATACACAAGGTCCATGTCGAAAGCTTGTGCGACCTTAATCATAGCAGCTTCATAGTTTGGATAGTTCACTGGTACGCTGCAACCGATGTAAAGATTGTATGTTGTCATTTTATTCGTCACCGCCAACAATCCTGCTTGTACGTGTATCTTTCAGAATGTTCTTGAGAGCCTCTGTAGAGAGACCTGGTACTTCTGGTTCAAGACCCATGTCTTCCCGCTCCCAATCTGCAGTCACAGTGTAGAGTTGACCTTTTGTAAGAAGTTCCTTAGCTAATGCAACAACATTAGGAGGTATTTTACACTCTTCCGCTGCTAAATTCTTACAATCAAAGAAGATGTCAGTCACACGCACTTTCTGTGGGCAGCGTTCCTGACATTGGTAACATGTAAGGCACAACCAGATTTCATTCGAAGAGAGAACTTCTTCCTTCATTCCCAGAAGAATCATCCGGATGAGCTGATGTGGTTTGTATTTCCACATGTTTGCTATTGGACATGCAGCTGTGCAAGTAGAACAGGCAAAACATGCTGAGAGCTCTTCACCATTTGGCATGCTCTTTATTTCATTTCGAAACTTAGGATCAAGCTTCGACATATCAATCGGGTCAATCAGAGTGATTGGCGGACTAGACCGTTCATTCATTTCAGTCATTGGATACACCACAGACATTTGATTAAGGACTCGCTGAACCTGAGCACAATTGAAACCCATATTAAAAGTTTGTAAAGAGATATTATTAGCTGGGAACCTCTTCTTCAACAAATCCCTCACGTCGTATCAAGAGAAGAATACCTGTTACGGCAAAGAAAATCGTCACCTCATAAAGGACAATCCATAGAAAGTACACTGTATTGAGGGGATACATGAAACCTCCTAGTATGGCTAAAATCATACATATGAGTCCAACAATTAGAAAGATGACTTTGTGAGGGGGCATATATTTGGAGTGAAAGTACTAACTCTTAGGATTTTCTATCGGAGGATGAAACCAATTCTATCAGTTCTTCAACCCTTTTTCTTATAGAATGATATGATTTTGCCGTTGTTTGAGCAACTTGCGTGTTCAGTTGTAATAGGTACCCCCTAAGATCCTCAGTATTTCCATGTAGGCTTGTTAGAGTTGGAGAACCTTCTCCAACTAATCGAAGTATTCCAGTCAGCGCAACCTGAAACTTTTCCTGAATTGTATCAATCTCAGCTTGCTGTTCATTCAATAGGGATAACAGAGCGTGAAGACTGTCTATTAATTGCACATCATTCATCTAGCACGACTCCATCTTCAGGTACAATACGAGTTGCTGTACCATCACGTAACCAGATTCTTACATTAGCTGCGGGAATTTTGGCTACATCCTCCTTCTCAAAAGGACCATGCGTTCTTTCATCGAGCCCCATGAATGGCTCCTTGATTGGTCGTAGGAATCGCACCATGATATAATCAATATCTGCATCATCTTCGTCTAAACTATCAGTAGATTTCTTCTTTGTTGGGTCTCTCTTCTTATCCCTTGGCTTTGATTGTAGATTAAATCCCGAAAGAGATTCCTTTACAAATTCAGCATGACTATCAAGTGCTCGTTGAGTGTCTTTGTAAAACTCTTCTTCTGCCAGTGTCATATCGCCTGTGGGTCTACGATTTGAGAGTGCTGCTTTCAATATTTTGCTTCTTCGATAGTCCAAGAGATCCTTTAGCATGAATTCTATGTTTAGAGCTTCCTGGGTGAGTAAATCAGACTGTAGGATATCATCAGCATTTGTTGAGGCTAGTTCGAGACGGATCTTGGAGAGATAGGCTACCATTTTACTCAGGCGCAAATCTGCAAGGTTTCGTAATGCTTCACTTGATGTTTCGTCTTCCCACGCAGTTCGGATGGCATCATAATTCATTTCACTCAAGCAAAGCGACTCCTTTACTTAATACAAAGACCGCAGCAGCCATTGGCAATTCCACAGACTCACCATTGAAAGGCCCATACTTCTCACCATTGATTACAAATGCTGGGATATTAGGACCCTTGTGAAATCTGACATTTAAAGTTCCTTCATTAAAAGCTATGGCTTCAGTGAATGGATTGAATGTATCTAGATGGTTTCGAGTCAGTTCAGTCACTGTAAAACCTGTTTTGCCATTGAGACTGCCAATTAGACGAATCACTCTGTGAATATCATGGGTGACTGGTCTATCTATTTCAGTACCATACATGTCAACTGCCTTCTCGGCAATTTCCTGCCAAGACTTTATTCCAACACCTTTGACCTTAGAACTCAGCACTGGCCGTTCTCTTTGGAGCATATCTATTGCAGCGATTTTCTTTTCCTTGAGATGTTTTACCCACTTCTCTTTCCCTGTATACGTATCAATATTCTGAATGAATTCTACTATGGCATCAGCAACTTTGCCAGACCAACCAGGAATGTCACGGGATGGAATTAGACTTCCCCCTCCCTGTGAAACAATAGCTTTGTCACCTCTGAATCCAGAACCCATGACATATTGTACTATCTCAATACGTGCATTGGAATCTAGTGTGTATACTTTTGGATCGTGAATCCGAATGTGGTATCCTCTGTGACCACTATAATTGAGTTGTATTTTATCAGGGTCAAAACCAAAATCATCGATTAAGAAATCATCATAGAGTTTCATTGTGTGTTTTTTTGCTTCATTGAGACACTCGCTACAAATCCACTTTCTCGTACTAAATCCATATAATTTTCTGGAGGTATTAGACTTGCATTTAGGGCATGCTTTTGGCAAGTCACCACTTCCTATCTCACCACATGTTGGATTTTCACAATACCATGCATCGCCACAGACTGGGCAGATTTCTGGAGGTTTTCCGGTTCCTGTCTTTCCACAGGTGGGATTATTACAACGCCAAGCGTCATGATCATTTGCACATTTCAAGTCCAGATGGTCTGCATCTATGTCAAAGACCAGTTCGGCCCCCATCCATTCTTTTTCATGCATTTTTATTGCAGTAGGAAATCCGTAGAATGCAGCTGAATGGTATACACTATGAGGTGCAATTTTCGCTAAATTTCGCAGAAGATCATTGCTAGATTTATAGCCTTCATGCCGTGTCCAATTGGTAACATTGACAGCATTAGAACCACAGTTCGGACATTTTGATACTGGTTGGAATGATTTTCCTGATTTTCCGCACCCAGTTTGAACTTCTTTTCCAGAGTCATCTTTCCCAGTCTGTTCTCGACACCGCCAGTTGTATTCCCATGCCTGAATCGCAAACTCACGTGTGTGTATTTTTTCAGGTGTATCGATTGTTTTTGGTCTCTCAGAGTAGTACTCATGGAATAGAAGCCTTAGCTTCATAGTTGTTGTTGTCTTGCTCTGATTCTGTACTGACATCGATTACACACACACCTTACACAAACTTTTGTGTTTCGCCTCAGAGTATAGATAGAATACCGTTCACTCTTGTCATGTGATTGTGATAATGAACCTAATCATAGTCTATCTACGTTCAACACGTGGTGCTAAGATAAAGCTGATACTTCCCGCCTCAGCAATTGGAAATTCCAGCATCATAGGTTTGCTTTCTGTGAATTGAAGGATAATACTGTCACTAGCAATCGCTTTTGATATCTCAGCTAGGTAGTTAAGCGCATACATGGCAGTGGATTGACCAGTACCAACCTTCAGTTGGAACAGGGCTGGATCTTCACCCTCTGTGGATAGAGAAACCCTTGCCTCCCCAGTATCCCCTTCACCTGAAAAGGTAAGCAGATTCTTCTCCGCACTTATCTTAACATGACTGGAAACAACACCAATATCTTTGATTGCTTGTTTGAATGCGTCTGCATACATCTCAGCTTTCACATCGAACTCCATTCCCGGTTTGTTTGTTTGGCTATCTGGAGGTGTAAGAAGCTGAAGTTTGAACTGTCGTTCTGCCTGTCCAATCATCCTAATCTCAAGTCTCTTATCAGATTCATCAAGGTTGAACTCAAGACGTTCATCTCCACCCATCCGTTTACTTACTCGAGAAAGCTCATCGATTCCAAGACAAATATCATGCTCTCCCTTACAGGAATATTCCTGAAAAACGGCGGATGGAAGACTAAGGTCAACCATAGCAGCCTTGGATGAATCAAGTTGCCTCAATATTATTCCTGATTCAGATACTCTAAGATGTGCCTCAGTCAATAATGTAGCTAAGGCATCTACTATCTGTTTCCAGGTCTTCGTGCTGTCTAGGGTAGCGTGGAACATTATTCATTTATCTCCAATATCATTGTTAGGCTTTTGACCAAGCAGGTATGAACATGTTTTGACATGCGGTATGGCATTTAAAATGTACTTCTCGGTAGATACAAGTATAATTTTAGGATGAAATATCGATACTTCATCTCCTTTCTACCCGAGGAGCAAGAAGATAACGCATTCCTCCACTCTCCGCAATTGAAAACTCAAGTAGAATCGGTTTATACGCAGCCATCTGAATAGTAATGCTGTCGCCAGATATAGCTTTGGCTATTTCTGTTAAATAACTCAGTGCATACATAGAGGTAGCCTCATTCATAGTTCTGAGTCTAAATAGAGATGACTCATCACCACCAAGTTTCAAAACTACCTCTACTTCTCCTGTATCGCCGGCGCCTGCGAATGTCAGTGTATCATTGGTCGCAGTGATCTTTAGATGATTTGATACCACTCCAATATCTTTTACCACATGTTTGAATGCATCAGATAACAGTTCAGCTTGGATATCAAAAGACGGCGAAATTTTCTGAGTACGCTCTTCTGGTGGTGTCAATAATTGGAGTTTGAACGTTCTCTCGGCATGACCAATCATCTTTATTTCAAAACGTTTCTCAGATTCATCAAGGTTGAATACTAACCTATCATCCCCATCCATTCGTTTGCTCACTTTGACTACTTCAGCAACTCCCAAACAGATGTCTTGCTCCTCAGTGCAGTTGTACTGTTGGAAAATACTTCTTGGTAGTTCCATATCGACCATAGCCGCTCGAGAAGAGTCGTATTGAGTCAGTGTAATTCCACTAGATGATACCACCAAGTGAATTTCTGTAAGCAAAGTGGCCAGAGCATCAACTATTTGCTTCCAAGTCTTCGTACTATCAAGTGTAGCATAAAACATTATTATTCATCATCCGCTCATTGTTTTGTTGACTTCATTTTCCATCTCTAAGATCTCTCTGTATAATTCAATATCGAGTTGGTCAATATCATGTACTATAGTCGCATTCAACCTTGCTTCCTTTGCATCTTTTGTAGTCTTAGTGGTTACGTCTCCAATAATCAGGTATTTTTTCTTGAGTTCAAGTGTTCCTTCAACACTTACCCAAATGCTTCCTGCATTGTCAATATCTGAATCATAGAGGTCTTGAATGAGGGCTGCCCCAGGACCTGAATCTACTACTATTCCTAAAACTCGAACTGGACCTTCAATTGAAGGGGATATATTACGAATAGCAGTCAATTTTGATGTTTTTTTTCTGATTGTTTTCTTTTCTTCAGCCAAATCACATACTCTCTTTGTATTTTATCAGAGATTGAAAATTCTAGTCAACTATGTTTTATCATATAGTTTTGCTATAAATGTGTCACTTGGTATCATAATAGGAATTAACCGCCATAGTTGCGCCACGTGTGCTTGCATTTTGTGCATCTGTAAAACTCGGTTGCTCCTTCGTCGCCACGTCTTGTCTGCACGGTCCAATAGTATGCATCATTATTACCACATTTAGGACAGCTCGCTTTGGTAACTGGCATTGGAATAGAATCATCTTCAACTACAACAATCTTATCTCGTGGTCCTCTCTCTATATTCTGAGAAACACTCAGTTTTCCTTCAATTTCTTTGGTATAATCACAGCTACGGCATTTCAAGACTTTCTTTCCGTCTTCTTGTGTAAACGGAATCATCATTGCACCACACTTTTCACAGAATTCCATTAGGACAGACCACCGCTTCTGCGTTGCAGTCCATTGTTGTCAATTAAGCATTTTGACATGTCGCATTCTATCTCAATTAAGGTAGATGTTCAATATTGTTTTCTAAAAATTTCTGAAATGCTAACGCTGCAATCATGCCCTCTTTCTTTCGACTAGTAGTTCTATCAATGTTCAGTGATTTTGAGAGGGAATCTACCATATTGGAGATTGAGATTTTCTCAGTCATCCACAAATATGCCATGATTGCTTCGTATGCATCCCCAGCTCTTCCAGCATCAGTTCGTCGATTCATATGAGTATAGACCGATGTTGAACGTATTGCACGAGCAAGGACGCTATCACGTACTTTTTCACCTGTTGCATACCCAAGAACTAAGGATTTAGCTAATGAGTAGCAAAAATTGACAAGACCATCACCCACCTTTGCAAGACCCTTATCGTGCATGATGCTTTCGACATTCTCGTGATCAACAAAGGTCTCCCACATTTGGGACCACCAAGTATTATTCTAGTCTACGCTGTGGTCTGCGCTTGCTTGTATGAATTTCTTTCTAAATTCCTCTGTGCGTGCAAGCATTTTCTCAAGCGCTTCTCGAAGCACAACATTGGCCTGTCGCCTCTTTGTTCGTAATGTGACAATCGGACTTGCAAGTAGTGGATGCTCAATGTTATACCCTGCAAACTCTACAGCAGACTCTTCGAGGAGTGTTCTACGTAAAAGATTAGGAAAAGAATGACCTTCTCCGCCTATCTCAAATTTCAACTCAAACTTTGTGTTTTCTATTGTTCTTGGTTTCAATTGCGACGCCTCCTGTCGTTCCGTCGTTCGTAGTCACCATGACCCCTATCAGACCGTTCACGGTCTCTACTGCGACTATCATATCGTCCGCCGCCCCTACGATCATAGCTATCACGGTCATATGTTCTACGACGGGGAGCAAGATCGGGTCTTGCTTCAAGGCCAAACTGTTGACCATAGTCGCTTGCTACTTCTCGATTCTCACGATTCTCACATCTTAAACAGAACATATTGTTATACGTTGTTAGTGTGAGAGGATTTCCGCATCTGGAGCATTTTGCTAGAATCACGCCCAGGTCCGGACCAACGACACTCAGCTCAGTAGGAATTTTATGAGTGTTGATAGCTTTAGCTCGAACAATATCGTTGTTCCGCATTACATCATGCATACTTTTAACGAAACGACGAGTCACGTTACTAATCCGGATTTCTCCCACTAAACCACTATGAAAATCTTCACCATTCCTTCGAACTATTGCAATTTCTGCTCGCGATTCGTAGGCATTGATTACTTCTCCTACTAAAATGTCATCAAATACTGGAAGTGCAAGCTTCATCTTACCATCTGTATCAAAGACACTAATACTGCGTTGTTTCAAATCCATTGAAACCGCACCGGGTGCTGCGGCATATACAATGCCTTCTTCTTCGTAGGTACCATAACTTGGTGATAGTTCTTCAATTACGCATAACTGATCACCTGGTACTACAATATCGCCGCTCTTAACATCAGCCATTCTGTTCACACTCTTTTGAACATATTCGATAGAGGTCTACATCGATCATATGTACATGTTTTCTATGATAATCGAATAATTTACCGATTGGGAATTGGAATGTTTCGATTTGGGTCACCCTTGCACCAAGTTTCTCAATTTCCTTTTCCAGGAAAGTCCTATTCTTGTCACCTGCAAGGTGGATACTATAGGTCACCTTAGCAACCGAGATAGCCTTTTTGAGGAATCTCAAGTCAGCACCTCTCTTCTTCACTCCGAACGGTGGATTGCTGACTACAGTATCAACAAGACATCGTAGTTGTAAAGAGGATACATCCTCTAAGACCCAGTCTACAGTGCCTTCTGTTCCGAGCAATCGTGAATTCATTTGTGACGCCTTTAAGGCTTTGCTTTGCACATCAATTCCGATTACCCTCTGAGCACCAAGCAACACTGCCCCGAGTGCAAAAATACCATCACCACAGCCAAGATCTAACACAGTCTTGTTTGTAATATCACCGTGTTCCATTTGTGCAGCGAAGAGAATAGCTGAAGCAATTTTCGAAGGCGTTGGATATTGTTCTAGGGACACCTCATACTCACCAGATCGTTCAATAGATTCCAGTGTTATTTCCAAATCCCTGAGACGCAAAGGTATTCACCTAGTTACACCAAACAACACATTCTTTGTCTGATGAATGATATCGTATATACATAATTGAATGAATGATGTTGCGAGTAATACGTAAGCTTATCAGGTCTCCATGTTCCATACGTTCCATAAGAAGTCCAGTGGAACTACCCTTTACTTCTAATGGAGCGTACACAGATGGAAAAACCTCTAGATAAGCTGTTTGACAAGTTCTTGCAGGGTCAACCCATATTCAAAGATAGAGATGCTCTAAGACCTACCTATGTTCCAAGTGAACTTCCCTATCGTGATGAGCAAATGGGAAGAATAGGGTCAATTCTTGGTCCGGCATTACGTGGAGCTCCTCCTTCAAACATTCTCTGTTACGGAAAAACTGGTACTGGTAAGACCGTAGTTTCAAGATATGTTCTTGATTTGCTCGTTGATAAGGCTAAACAGAGCGATGTTAATTTCCCGCTCACGGCACACATCAATTGCCGTATTGTAGGAACGAACTATCGAGTTCTCAAGACTCTCTGTGATGCTATTGGCGC
>Ga0315535_1002573_pt1 | contig 11456 bp, 9 predicted proteins | sample SalMarSW160220MG_2_FD_203092 | JGI IMG/M metagenome (GOLD analysis project Ga0315535, IMG submission 203092) | Salt marsh sediment microbial communities from the Plum Island Ecosystem LTER, Massachusetts, United States - Salt Marsh Sediment SW1602-20 ...
ATCCCATATGGTTGTTGACGCCAACGGCGCCCGGAATCTGTTTGAGATCCTCAGCCAGTTTCCGAAGGAGCACTTGATCATCCATTGAAACAAACAGGGTGCCGGGGCCGGGATTTACGGCCGGGTAGTTTTTCGGTTCCATGGGAAGGTGCAGCATCAGTTCAAACCCACGTTTGTGGGCTTCACGAACAATACGGCGCGTAAAAGGCGCTGAAGGCAATACCGAGAGGCTGACCGGAATATCCAGGCCCATGAAGGCCTCGGCCAGTCCGGGATCATATCCCAAGTCATCAATGATCAGAGCGACTTTGGGCCTTCCTTTTCCACGATCCGTCAGGGTGCCGCTGAAACGAAGCACAATGCTGTGGGTATAAAGGCCATTTGCCAGGACACGATATCGCAGATCACGGGCGTGACCAGGCTCCTCACGGGCAGTCACGCCAGGACCCAGTGCGAGAAGCTCCTTGAGGATTCTCTTCCCGACGCGAAGCGCCTTGGTTTCGTCCGCGCATTTTACCAGGAGTCGGGTGAATTCCCAGGTTTTGCCTTTCTCGTGTCTGGGCTCCACGTCCAGAAAAAAAATATCCCTCTCAGGAATACCGGATTGATAGAGGGATTCGTAGACGCATCGATCAATTCTCCCGATGACGGAGACCAATTCCGGGCTGCTGGAATAGGCCTCTTCGTAAAGGGGGCCATCGGGCTTTGCCACACCCTTGATGAACAGGAAGAAAACCAGGACGAAAATGAGTAAAGCCGGCACAGAAACGGCGAGAATCAACACCGGGCCATGCTTTTTCTTCTTTCTCTTCATTTATCTATTGAGGAGAAAACCTGTTACTTCCTGGAGTTGAGCTGAGAAAAAACGTCCCACGATTGCAGTAACTGAAGCGCATACTGCACCTGGTTATCCTGTTTGAGAAGCTTCTTGACCCGTTCATCCCTGCTCAAAGGCTTCTTTTCCCCGTTTCCCTCCTTCGGCCCGTCATTCTCCATATGCCCTTTGAGATCCTCTTCCCTCAGAAAATGGGGTTTCTTGATCTTTTCTTGATCCACAGGGGAGACGAACGGCACCTTGATATCCGGGACAATCCCACTGAGTTGAATGGACTTGCCACTGGGCGTGTAATACCGGGCCGTCGTGAGACGGAGACCTGAGCCGTCCGAAAGGGGAATGATGGTCTGGACCGAGCCCTTTCCAAAGGTGGTTGTTCCCAGGATCAAGGCCCTCTTGTTATCCTGAAGAGCCCCGGCCACAATTTCAGAGGCACTTGCACTGCCGCCGTTTACCAGGACAATAATGGGGTATTTTCTCTGGGTGCCATTCTCGTGTGCACTCATGGTTACGTCCTGACTGGTATCACGCCCCTTGGTGCTGACGATCACGCCCTTGTCGAGGAAAAGGTCTGATACTTCGACGGCCTGGGAAAGGAGTCCTCCCGGATCGTTGCGCAGATCGAGAATCAAGCCCTTCAGATGGTGCCCTTTTTCCAGATCATTCAAGGCTTCCCTCAAGTCTTTGGTCGTCTTGCTCTGGAAGTTGGAAATGCGCGCGTAACCGATTTCAGGAGTCAGCGCATAGTGTCTGACACTTATCAAGGGAATAACATCCCGCTTAATCTTGAATTCCAGGAGCTCCGATTGGCCTTCACGGGCAACCGTCAACTTGACCGCACTGCCCTTGGGCCCTCGGATATGCTTCACTGCGTCCATGAGGGTCATGCCTTTGCTTGACTTGTCTTCTATCTTGACAATGCGGTCTCCCGCCTTTACCCCGGCCTTGAATGCCGGACTACCTTCGATGGGGGAGACCACCGTGAGAACGTCATCCTTGAGCGTAATCTCGATGCCCACACCTGAAAAGCTCCCCTTGGTCTCCGTCATCAACTCCTGATATTCGTCCTTTGTCATAAAGGATGAATGGGGATCGAGGCTCTGGACCATCCCCTTTATCGCCCCGTAAATGAGCTTTTGACTTCCCTCGGGCTCCACATAGTGTTTTTCAATCTCGCGGAGCACCTCGGTGAAGAGTTCAATATTCTTGTAAACGGCATCTGAATCGGCCTTTACCTCACCACCGCTGCCCTGAAAGAACAACAATCCTGCAACGATAATGCAGGCCAGTAAAATGCTCAAGAAACCTTTTCGCTTAATATCTTTCATCGCTATCTCCTGAAATATTCAACCCTCTTCCGAGGATGGCATTCTATCAAACACTATCGATCAATACATTCATAACCTTGACGGTTTTAGTTGATTCGCCATGCAAACACAACTAAAAAAAGCACTTTCAAGTTTTCACAAGCCCATTTCAACCACGGGAGGGCCGGTGCATTCCTTTCCGGCGGGAATATATTTCTCCTGCGCTTTTATCACGGCGCAAATATTCTGCCAGGAGGTTCCAGCCAAGCCACTTCCTTTGTCAGTCAAAGCAAATATGGTCCGATGCGCCTGTCAGGTGCAACTCTAACCCGATTATTGCTCCTAAGAAACTCCGGCGTCCCGGATATTCCCTTTCGGAAACGATTCCACTGCCCCTCCCTTGAGTAACGTGATAGTCCGCAGAATAGAAGCAAGATGGCCAAAGTAAGGGGCACGGGGATCTTTTTTCAGGACACGAAAACGCATCTTTGCTGGGCAGTTGTGCTCCTCATAAGCCGGGCGGCCGGTGCGCTTGCGAAGACTTCACTGAACAGGAAAGGCTTGCTCAGGAAGTACAAAAGGTCCCCCGGACGCCTTGCTGAGCAACTCACGTCAACGCTAGGGTGACACACCCCTCATGCCTGAAAAAAGATTGCTGTGGCTCTGACCAAGCCCTTATTCCATCCAGGACACATAGGTGCATTGATCGAGTACGGGAGGGCCGGCGCATCCCCGATTTCCGATTTCAGGCGACTACAGACTCGTCACTCTCTTTTCAACCATTTTTCAGGGTCCAGTATTTTTCTTCCATGTCGGATTTCAAAATAGAGCCTCGCGGGACCTGATTTTTCCGGGCTTCCCACGAAGCCTATGACATCTCCAGCCTGCACCTGATCTCCCCTTTTCTTTGTCCTCTGCTTCAATTCTGCGTCAATGGTGAAATATCTTGAGCCGTGATTAATAATGATCATTTCACCATAACCTTTGACGCTCCCTGAAAAATCCACCCTCCCAGAGAATATGGATCGGACTTCCTCCTCGCCTTTTCCTTCAATGTACACACCGCGTCGCAGGCTCGCGACGGCAGGCCCCAGAACTTCGCTTCCCCTGATGATCTTGCCGTTAAAGGGCAAAGGCAGGCTTCCTTTGTTTTCAGCAAAACGCGATGCCCCCATTTCTCCGCCGTATTTTCCCGGCTTTTTCTCCAAGTCCAGGAGGGTGTCTTTAAGCTCCTCCGCCCCTGTCTCAAGTTCCTTTACGGCGATTTGATAAAATTCCTTTTCTTTGTGGGTCTTGATCAAGAGGGCAACCTTTTCCTCCAGATCCTTTTTCAAGGCCGACAGTTTGTCTTCCTCCTGCCTTTTCCTGTTCTCCGCCTGTGAAAGCTCCCTGCCTAAATCCTTTATTTTCTCTTCCTGGCTCAGCTTTCGTTGAGCCAGTGTCTCCAGCACCGTCTGGTCTTCCCTCATGATGACGCTCAGATATTTCACCCTGAGCCGGAATTGGTCCAGATCCGAAGCGGTCGCCAGAATTTTCATATACCCCCGTCTGGCGTATTTGTACAAAATAACCATTCTCTCCATGAGGAGTTTTTCAATGGCCCTCAGGGATTTTTCCAGAACCGCCAATTTGTCCTGAAGTGCGCGAACCTTTCCCAGGCTGGTGCGGACGTTTCCTCTGAGGGAAGTTACCTTTGCTTTTTTCTCCGCCACATCCTTTTCCATCTCGGAAAGGCGGGCCAGGATGTCCTTTTCTTTCATTTTGAAAAGTTCAAATTTCTCTTTCTCCCTGAAGAGCTCTTTCTCCAACCGCTGCATACGAAACCGGGAAGAAATCTCCCCCTTTGGGGAAGAGGCGATCACCAACGTACTGCTCCCATGAAACAGTGGCATCATCACCGTCACAAGAAATATTCTTTTCACAAGATGTCCGGGATTACTTGATCTCACAGATTGAAAAATCTCCCAAGCGCTATGAAGCTTCCCACCAATCCCAATCCCGCACTTACCAGGAAAATGGTTAGGACATAGGGAAGAGGAACAAAGACGAAATCCAGGATAGCCAGTCCCAGGATATCGGCCTTTTTGGCGGCCAGGAAAGCGTATCCTGAATAGAGCGCCAGGAGCGAAACGAGGCCACTGAGCACCCCCTGGAAGGATCCTTCAATCAGAAAAGGGATTTTGACAAACCAGTCGGTTGCCCCAACCAGTTTCATAATTTCGATTTCTTCCTGCCTCGAGTAAATGGTCAATTTTATTGTATTGGTCACGATAAAAAGGACACCAAGACTGAGCAGGCCGCCGATGATGAAACCCGCGAGCCTGACTACCTTCATCAGACCTTCGAAACGATTCAGCCACTCCTCACTGTACTGGACTTCTTCCACGCCACGCAGTTTCTCGAGTTTTTCCTTGATGGGCCCGGGGTCGGGCCGTTCTCCATTGAGAGGTTTAAATACCACTTCAATGGACGCGGGCAAAGGGTTTCGGGGCAACCCTTGAAGCACGACCGAATCCTTGCCAAGCGCTCTCAGCAGATTGTTGTAGGCCTGTTTCTTACTGACCATCTCATCTATTTTGGCCCCGGGAAGGTCTCTGATAAGCTGGACAAGCTTCTTTTCGGTCCCTGAATCTATGCCCTCCTCGAGATAAATGGACATGGAAAGGGTGTTTCCCCAGCCGTGAATCCAAGTGTCCAGATTATAGAACAGGAGCAGAAATGTTCCGAAGATGAGGAGTGAAATGACCATTGTGCTGATACCAACGATGTGAACAAGCCGGTTTTCCCTCACATTCTGAAAGGCCTGCCTTATGAAATATGGGACCAGACGCAGTCTCATTTTTCCCCGACAAGCCTCCCGTGATTCAGGATAATCTGCTTTTGAGCGGTTTCTTCGAGCAATTCCCGACTGTGTGTGGCCACAAGCACCGTGGTCCCTTTCATGTGTATGGTTCGAAACAGGAGCATGATGTCTTTCGTCAGGGCGGGGTCCAGATTCCCCGTAGGTTCGTCGGCCAGCAATACCAACGGATCATTCACGATAGCCCTGGCAATGGCGACCCGCTGCTGCTCACCACCGGAAAGCTGGAGGGGGTAGGATAGTTCTTTCTTTGCGAGGCCCACGGACCGAAGTGCGAGATGTGTCTTTTTCCTAATATAAGAGGGGCGTTCTCCTGCCACCTCCAGCGCGAGGGCAACGTTCTCGAATATGGTCCTTCCGGTGAGCAGCTTGAAATCCTGGAACACAAAACCGACTTTTCTCCTCAGCAGATCGAGCTGCTGCCGCCGTATGCGATTCAAATTGATGCCGTTAATCAATATGTTACCACTGGTGGGCTTTTCGGCGCCAAAAACAAGTCTCAGAAGCGTGGTCTTTCCGGCGCCACTGGGGCCGGTCACGAACACAAAATCTCCTTTGCGGACCCTCAGGCTGATATCCTGAAGGGCCACATTTGGGCCAAAATTCTTGAACATATGAAATAACTGGATCATGTTGATATGGATTCCGACAGAGAGTGAGGCCTTGACTTATAACCACTATTCATTAAAGCAGCACCGATCAGATGTCAACGTCAAGATGTCGGATTTCTGCTGCTTTCTTGTGAATAGTGAAAGCATCGGATGAAAAATGTTATTCGTGCCCAAGGATGGCCATCCGCTCATCTGCTGCGGCCTTTCTCTCTTTCTCCCACAAATTCCACTCCTCCCTGAGCCTTGCAAGCTTCTCTCCGGCCGCTTTCTTTTCCTTTTCAGAGCCGCCGGTCTGAAGATCTGCCGATTGATTCTTCAGCTGTCTCGTCTTTTCCTTGATCTTTTTCAAGGCCGCAAGGGCTTTCACTTCCCTGTCGGTGGGGACCTTTACGGCTCCGGAGCAGCTTGGGTTTTGGGGAAGAATATCGCCGGGAGTCGGTTTTTTCATGGTCTCATCCTTTCGATCCATCTTCCCCATAGAGTATTATACCCGGAGGTTAATTTCCATCAGAATAAACTGTTCCACGTGCTTGACACCTATTCTCCTCCCACATATGATGAATCCTGTAAAACAAGATTTGAAAAGGAGATGCACATGAAGATCAATGACAAACTCCACGCCTTCCTGTGGAACCACCCCATGGCCAACAACTGCAACACATATCTCATCATTGACGGTGAAAAGAAGATCCTCATAGACCCCGGCCACTACCAGTTTTTCGACCACGTGCGCCGGGGGTTGGCTGATCTCTCACTCAGGCCTGAAGACATGGACGCGGTCCTGATCACCCATGGCCACCCGGATCATATAGAGAGTGTCCGGCTATTCATCGATACAGACGCGAAAGTGGCCATCTCCGTTACAGAGATGGATTTTATCCGGAGGATGGTTCCCAGATATGGCGATGCCCTGGGCATATCTGATTTCGAACCGGATATCCTTCTGGAGGGAGGGAATCTTGAAATAGGCACCACTCGTTTTGATGTGATCCCTTCGCCGGGCCATTCACCCGGGTCTGTCTGTTTCTTTTGGCCTGACGAAAAAGTGCTTTTCACTGGGGATGTTGTATTCAACGGTGGCATAGGGCGAACGGATCTCCCGGGCGGCAATGGGGAGACTCTTAAGGAGAGTATCAAGCGTATCTCTACCCTGGATGCCGAATATGTCCTTTCGGGCCACGGCGACATCGTCAAAGGGAAAGATGCCGTAAAAGCCAATTTTCAGGAAATTGAAAATTTCTGGTTCGGGTATATTTGAGAAGGCGGAATGGGGAAGGCGGAACGCGGAAGGTTTAGGGGTAAGGCATCGGGCAAAGGGCTTGTCCGCCAACGATTTGTGGCGGACTTGTCCGCCTTCTTTTTGTGGAGAGATAAGGACGGGAATAGCAGGATGAGCAGAAAACCGATCACAACAAAAATCACTGATTATCGTGGTGACTGCTGAAAGGCCTACCTGGACGTAGGCCTATGTCTGAGGATATTGCCGCCCGGGGAGACCTTTGAGTTCATCATCGAGGCTGACAAACTTGAAAAAATCAAGAAGGTCGTTGCCCACAATCACGGGGAAGTGCTTGAAGAAACCCAGATGGATGGGGATGCGCGCCTCAGGATCAGGAAAGTTGACTGAAAAATGCCGGTTTCACTTATCATCGCCATAGCCTGCGCCCTGATGTTCGGGCTTCTCTATGGTGAAAAATGGGACAAACCCCTCTTGAGGCTCTTTTTCAAGGCCCTCCTTTCATTCCTTTTTATACTCACCGCCTTCCTGCAGCCCCAACCGGTTCCCGGCTATGCCCGATTCCTCATTCCCGGGTTCCTGTTCTGTGCGGGAGGAGATATCTTTCTTGCCCTTTCCTGGTCCGGGGCGTTCTTGTTCGGCCTGATCGCCTTTCTCCTGGGGCACGTCTTCTATACCATCGCTTTTTTCTCACCGACCGGGATCGGGTTGTGGGCCTGGGTCGGTTTTCCCGTCATCATCCTCATGAGCGCATCGGTCTTTGTTTGGCTCCGCCCGCACCTGGGGCACATGAAAAGGCCGGTCGTCATCTACATTGCCGTCATCAGCCTCATGCTTTTCTCGGCCGTTTCCATGGCTGCCAACAGAAACCTCTCCACTGCCGGGCGATGGACGGCCTTTGCAGGCGCACTGCTCTTCTACGTTTCAGACCTGTTTGTGGCCCGGAATCGTTTTCTGGAAAAGGCATTTATCAACCGTCTCATAGGCCTGCCAATGTACTACTTCGGCCAGTTCCTGCTGGCCTTTTCGGTTGGGTGGATGTAAGGCCTTGGCTCATGCTGCATTTCAGAATTGATGACTTCTCAAGAAAAGCAACCTATGCCACGGGCGGCATCTTACGAACAACGATCGCGATATGGGCGTTGAGCAGCGCCGGGGCCTTCCCACTCTGCCTCCGCTAGATCCACACGACCCTTTTTATCAAAACAGACCCCTTCCGCTTCAAGGAGGACCTGCTGGATACTTGCGCCGTCCCCACCGGAGCGGACACTGATCATACCTTTGCTGTTGATCACCCGGTGCCAGGGAACGTCGCTGTCAAAAGGAACAGCGGCCATGGCGAACCCCACCATCCTGGGGGTACAACGCTCGATACAGCATGCGATCTGACCGTAACTGGCCACCCGTCCCTCCGGTATCATGCGAACAAGATCGTAGATCAGGTCGAAACGGTTTTTCGTTGATTTCCGCTTCCTCATCCCAGGGGCGCCACCCTATTCATCACTTTTTTCCGCTCTCGCCATTGCTTATATGAATGATGCTTATTTTATTGTTATTATATCAAAATAAGCGGCCTCTCACAACCCTTTCCGTGAAAGACCCTTTCCGTGAAAGATACGGGCGATCCGTATAAACCGGAATTATGATCGTCACCGGTGAAGAGGCACTGAAATAAGCACTACTTACCTTTGGCATGAAACATGCTTTCTTTCTTGAAGGGCACCACAGAGGCTGACAGGAGCAGAAAGCGGCGGAAGCAAACAGCTCAGGCTTTATAGAAGCAATCATACCTGTTCAAGCAAGCTAATTGGTGTCCATCCATGAATAATTTCTGGACACTGGCAAGTGTCCAGTTCTGAAAGGAGAATGATTCGTGCTGAAGCAAAAAAAAATGGGGGCGCGAATACTGTTTCCCATTGTGACGGTCACAGTGATTTTATCGGTTGCCTTTTATTTTGTGGGCGACGCAACCGTCAAAATAATGGCAGACAGTGCCCTGGGCAATCAAATTAGCGCCAAAATTGCCGATATCGGCACCAGTGAAAAAAGAATAGCCAGAGAAATGCTTACTGAGGCAGCTCTCTTCAGTCGAGCAACGGCCGTTCAAGAAGCGTATCTAACCGCCTATAAGGGTAATATCAATGAGGAACATGATCCGAGTGCGGAATTGGCCCGTGCTCAGCTTCGTGCCTATTTCGCCTCAATCGAGAAGGGATACCGGGAAAACCTGCAGGCCGGAAATTTTCGCATCCACTTTCATCTCCCTCCCGCCCGGAGTCTATTGCGTCTCTGGAAGCCGAAACAGAATCGAAGCGATGACCTTAGATCCTTTCGGAACACCATCCTGGCCATCAGCCGGGGGCGACATGAGCCGGTGCAGGGCATTGAAATCGGTCGAGGCGGTTTTGCCATTCGCGGTATCGCGCCTGTTCTCGGCAAGGACAATCGGTATCTCGGCTCGGTAGAAGTGCTTTCAAGCTATGCTCCTCTGGTGCGCTACAGTATTTCAAATAAGAACGAATCTATTGCCGTCTATATGAATAAGGAATTCCTCCCCATTGCAACAAGGCTGCAAAATGCGAAACAGCATCCCGTAATCGGTGATCAGTTCGTTTTTGTATCATCCACGGACAAAAAGGCTACGGACCCCCTTTTGTCTGCGGAACTCCTGGTACAGGGCAGAGAGGGTGTCTTTAAGACCAGAAATGGGACCCACTTGATAACCGTCTTTCCAATAAAAGATTTCAGCGGGAAACAGATCGGCGTAATGGCCTATATGTATAATGCCGCCGATCTTTACGGAACCATAGATAAGATTCGTTGGGCTGTGGCTGCTTTTGCTCTGATTCTGTTGCTCAGTATTTCAGGTTCTTTGGTCATGACCCTCCGTGGAGTCACCCACCCGTTGAACCGCATTATCGAGAGCCTGGACAAAGGCGCCGCCCAAGTGACGACGGCCTCTGGACAGATATTTTCGGCAAGCCACTCCCTGGCCGAAGGGGCATCTGAGCAGGCTTCATCCATCGAGGAGGCCTCCTCGTCATTGGTGGAGATATCCTCCATGACCAAACGGAACGCTGAAAATGCCGGTCTGGCGAACAAACTCATGAAAGGAGCCGACCAGGTGGTGGGCAATGCCAACGCGTCCATGACAGAGCTGACAACGTCCATGGTCGAAATTTCCAGGGCCAGCGAAAAAACGCAGCATATCGTAAAGACCATCGACGAAATTGCTTTCCAGACCAACCTGTTGGCCTTGAATGCCGCAGTGGAGGCGGCCAGAGCTGGAGAAGCAGGGGCCGGATTTGCAGTGGTGGCGGATGAAGTGAGAAACCTGGCCATGCGGGCTGCCGAGGCGGCCAAAGATACGGCCGACTTGATCGAAGGTACGGTCAAAAAGGTGAAAGACGGTGGGGATATTGTGGCGAGGACGAACGAGGATTTTTCCGTTGTAGCCAAGAGCGCGGCCAAGGTGGCCCGGCTGATCGGGGAGATAGCAGCAGCTTCCAACGAGCAGACCGAGGGGATCGATCAGGTGGCCACGGCAGTTACCGAGATGGACAGGGTGGTTCAGCAGAATGCGGCCAATGCAGAGGAGTCGGCTAGCGCCTCCCGGGAGATGAACGCCCAGGCCGAGCAGTTAAAAACCATGGTGACTGAACTGGTAGCGCTTGTGCACGGCGCCGGCGACCAGAAAAACGGCCCGCAGCGGTCAGCCGATCACCTGACTGAAAAGATGGCGCATCATGGGCGAAGCACGACATCGGAAGGCAACGATGATACAAGGGTCCTCCTCACCCGAAACCTAAAAGGGGAGTCGCTGGAAGGAACTCCTGCCGTGGATGATGATTTCTGTGATTTCTAGCTTGGCGAAACAATCAGAAGTGAAGCAGCCCTCTCATGTCCCTAGCTGGATTCCATCCATAAATGGCCTTTTTCCGCAATCTTCCGACTTCGCCAAGGCTACGACGGGACAGGCGGCGTCAATCCGTGGGATTCCTTGTGCGACGTGCTACAGTACATATCCGCGCAATCCCTTGATTTCCTTGACCTTGCCCAAAAATTATCATTTCTGGATTGGAAACTTACCAGTGTCCAGAAATTATTCATGGGTGGACACTGCTAAGGGCTCGCGCAAAGCATTATTCACCTGTTCCCCTTTTCCATTATTGCAAGAAAAATCGGCTTTTATTTCAATATGTCATTGCTGAGATTGCTGCGTATGCCCTTATTTCCCTTGTAGATTTTTCCAGAAGGCCTCGGCCTGTTCCATGCCGTCGGGCTTGCGAGAGACACGCGACTGAGGGGCGGCAGGCCCTCTACCCCTCAGCCGCGCGATCCGTTCCTCCAGGGGTGGGTGGGTGGCGAACAGGTTCATCATACTCTTCCCCGACAGGGGATTGATGATGAACATGTGGGCAGTAGAGGGATGCGCATTCATGGGCAGCCGCCTCGAATAGGACCCCAGCTTTTCGAGGGCGCTTGCCAGACCGTCGGGATTCCCCGCAAAGCCCGCTCCGGTGGAATCGGCATGGTATTCGCGGGACCGCGAAATGGCCATCTGGATCACCATGGCGGCCATGGGTGCCAGAATGGACATGGCGAT
>Ga0315535_1002584_pt1 | contig 11438 bp, 5 predicted proteins | sample SalMarSW160220MG_2_FD_203092 | JGI IMG/M metagenome (GOLD analysis project Ga0315535, IMG submission 203092) | Salt marsh sediment microbial communities from the Plum Island Ecosystem LTER, Massachusetts, United States - Salt Marsh Sediment SW1602-20 ...
GGAGCGCGAACGAACACGCTGACGGCCGGTGCCGATTTCGCATGGCAGACCATCGAGGGGTACTCGCACCCTAATCTGGGAGGCGCCATCGAGGGGAGCGAACTCACTTCGGACCAGACCGTTCACCAGCGCTCCACAGGAGCGTATCTTATGGATGTGGTCGAACTCGGCGGCGGCTGGGGGCTCTCCGGCAGCGTCCGGAACGACCACCTGCACAACGCCGTGACCGACCACCTCAGGGCCGGCGGCCTCGACCTTTCCGGTTCGAGGGACTTTCACCAGACCACGGGCCGCGCCGGAATCACGTGGAACGTCAAGAAGTCCGTGGGATTCTACGCGTCCTGGGGGCAGGGCTTTATCCCCCCGGCCACGGAAGAGCTTTACGCCAATCCGGTCCACATCGGCGGCTTCAACGAACACCTCGTGCCCGCGACCTCGACGGGCGAGGAAATCGGTATACGCGGTTCGGTGGGCCAGGTCCTGGACTACGACGCTGACGTCTTTATCCTGAATACGAATAACGACTTTGAGCGCTATCGCGTGCCCAGCCGTCCGCTCGAAACCTTCTACCGGAACGCCGGGACGACGCACCGGTACGGCCTGGAGGGCGGACTCACCTGGCGCCCCGTCGACGGTCTCCGGCTCCACGCGGCCTACACCTATTCACACTATACCTACGACAGGCTCAACAGCGTGACCTTCGGCGAGGCGAGCGGAAACTGGCTGCCCGATTCCCCCAGGCACATGGGCGGTGTGGACGTGGACTGGTCGCTCCTGCCGCGGCTGACCGTCGGCCTGTCGACCTACAGCCAGAGCCGGCAGTACATCGATCCCACGAACCTGACGTGGATCGGGGGCTATACGCTGGTGAATTTCCGGCTCGCGTACAGGTTCCCCACGCGCAAACATCCCGTGGAATTGTCCGCTTCCCTGCGAAACGCCATGGACAAGCGCTACATCGCATTTACCGAGCCCGATCCCGACGGCAATTCCTATCAACCGGGCGCGGGACGGGAGCTGTTCGTGGGTCTTCGCGTAAGGTTCGGGGAACGCTGAGGCAACACGGTACGCGAAACAGCTACAAGATCGAGGGGCGGTTTCTTCCGCCCCTCTCTTTCTGCTTCCGGCGCGCCGCCGGCGGGTCCTATTATCTGATCAATCGACCGTAAGACCTGCCATTTGTTCACGCAGGAGTTCGGAGGCGCTGTCGAGGTCCTCCTCGGATACGAGCAGGTGTTTGAGTCCTATGGGCCCGACGATGAAGCCGAAGAGCATGGCGAAGGGCTCGCCCCAGATCTGGGAGCGGATCCCGTTCTCTTCGAGCAGGGCTCGGGCCGCGTAGAGCGGCTCGTAGTACCCGTGGGAGAGGACCGGGCAACGCAGGCCTTCTGCGCGTAGGCGGTAGAACTTGCGCACGAGGAAGACGGTCAGGATCAGCAGGACCACGTCCCAGAGATGAATCGAGAACACTAGCGACCATAACCCATCCAGATCCCCCAGAACGCGTTGCGGCCAGGCGAGCAGAATGACGAAGGCCGCAAAGCCGAACCATAACAGCAGTGAGCGCCTTGTTATGGCTTTCAGGTCGGCAAGTGATTCATCGAGCCCCAATGCCGCTCCCAGCCGGTGCCTCAGGGCCGGATTGTAGAGAAGCCGGTAGGCGATGAAGGCCGAAGGAAGCGCTACGGCGGCGGCCACGAGGCTGTAGAGTGCCACATGCTCGAATCGCCAAATACCGAAGGACCGCTGAGAAATCTTCAGGTGCAGTATGGGGAAAAGCCCCGACAGCGCAAGAAGACCGAGCACGACCGTAAACGTACTTATGATAAGGCTGGTGCTGAGCGTCGAAAACATGACCGGCGAGGGTTCCCCGTACCAGCGCTTTTGGATGCCATCCACGAGACGACCTACCGTCGGAAAAGCCCTGAGGCGTCTGATCAGGACAACCGTAGCAAACAGTATGAGAAACGCGGCGCCGAGCCACAGGAGACCGCTCCGAAACCACCAAGCCGCACGGTGGCTCCCTCCTATGATGCTCAAGTCGTTTGCAACGCCAAAACGAAACTCCCGCCCCAGTTGACGAAAGAACGACAGGCTGGCGAATGCCCCCCAAATCATCATGCACGTCACGGCGCAGGGGATGCCGTACCGCTGGATGAGGGCAACTATCATGAGGGTGAAGGCCATTCCGGCTGCGAGGCAGATTGTAGCCACAGCCTGAAGAGCGTGGGGGTGGTGGACGAAATAGGGGAGTAGGACGCGCTCACCCCTGGGGCTGATCATGCCTCCATACCAGGCTGCGATCCCCCATGCCTGGACAACCACGAGCAAGAATGTAAACACGAGCACGTACTTGTTGAGCGAGTAACGGTACCGAAACCCCATGTGCCTCAGTCGGGGGACCGCCATGACGAACCAGAAGACGAGCCAGTGCGCGATGATATAGGGACCCAGACCTAGGGTGGTTATCGAAAACCGGCCCACGGCCCATCCGAAACCTCCTCTTAAGCTCGCAAGAGCGTGCCATTTGACTACGGGAACGGGAATTGCCGTGGCAACTCCACATACGAGCAGCAGCGCGACGGTGACCGCCAGTTCCCGCCAGAACGTGTTGGCCGGTGTGGCGGGCGGAGCGCCTTGCGGTTGTGTGCGGTTGGCAAGCCGCGCTTTTAAAGATTTCAGATAGACGCCGAGCCTTTCGGAGGGCGAAAGATCCAGCCCCTCGTCTTCGTCCAAATCCCCACCTCCGCGAATGCCGGCCTCCCGATGATTTAGAGGCTTGTGTCTATGGCAATGGAACAGGCCTATTCTAGCACGCAGTCCCGCGCATGGGGCAAGGTGTTTTGTGTCTTGAGTGTTGTGAGTAGTTTGTGTGTGCGGGCTCATCGAACACCCGCCTGCTGGCGGCCCGCCTCTTCCCTTTTCCCTCTCACCTGGCCCGCGTAGCAGGCCTCACCGCCTCACCGTCTCCCTGTGAGATCCGGTCTTACTTCGCCGCGCCGCTGAGCCGGTTGAGGGCGTGCGCGGGGAAGAGAAAGACGGCCTTGATGAACTCGAGCACGCCGGTGACGGCGATGCCGACGAGGCGGAAGGGCAGGAGGAGCAACCAGACGATGGGGTAGAGAACCAGCGCGAGCAGCGCCAGGGGCCAGCAAAGAATGAGAAGGATGAGCCAGAGCAGGAACTTGATCACCGCAACACCTCCATAGGTCATTGTACGCGAGCGGACCTATCGGAGTTTTCTGCCTGATTGGACGGCCGAGCCACGGGAAAAGCCAAGGGCTAAGACCGAAAGGCTAAAGAATAAAATGGAGCCGACGGATTTTTGAGGTTCCGCCCAGACGATCGAAAGTCCACGGTCGACCGCGGCCGCGAACGGAAAGCGCCTGTCGGTGCGGTGATGGGGTGCTCGAGGCACTGAAAGCACCAGTGTCTAGTGTTCTGTGTCTAGTTCGGGGGTTGACCTTCGAAGGTCAACCGGCTGCCGCTTTCGAAATCGCAAATCCCAATTCCCAAATCCCAAATTTCCTTCTCGCCGCCTCACCGTCTCACTGTGCAATCCAGGGCGGCTAGACCTGCACGAGGACCCGCGGGCCGGTGAAGAGCAGGTAGGCGGTGACGGCGGAGGGTTCGACGCCGCGGCTGCGGGCGACCATCTCGGCGTAGGCCCTGAGCTGGGGTGCGTAGTGTTTGCGGTGGGTCTCTATCCAAGTCTTGAAATCGCCCTCGGGCTTTCCCGTCTTGTAGTCGACGATGGCGAATTGTCCGTCCCTTTGTACGAGCAGGTCGAGCCGGCCGACGCGGAGGCGGTCCTTTCCGTCGAAGTCCTCGAGTGCGCACTCGGGCAGGATGGCATCGGCGTCGTTCCGCAGGGCCAGAAAGTCGGGAAGCGACCACGCGGAAAGCGTTTCGTTCATGAGGGGGCGGGCTTCTGCGGAGGCGGCCGCGGGCGGAAGACCTTCGGTGGCCAGGGCGGCGGCGACGGAGCCTTCGGGTGGAAGGCCGCAGCCGCGGGCGAGGACCTCGAAGAGGCGGTGCGCCACGATGCCCCGGGCGCGGGCGTGCGGGTCCCTTTCCTCTTCGGCGCCGAAGGGTGCGGCCTGGGCGGTTTCCTCTTCGACCTCGGACGGAGACGCCACCCGGTAGGGAAGGGGTTCCGCGTCAAAGGCCGGCGGCGTACCGAGGGCGGGAGGGGGTTCGACCGGCACGGCCGGCGACGGCGGAGCAGGGTTGGGGCCGGCGCAGTTGAGGCCGAGCCGACGGAAGGGTTCTGCGACGGCGACGTCTCCCTCCTCGAGGCAGGCGGACCACAGGCGGCCGAGCGCGCTCGCCTCGTGCTTCGCCTTGAGCCCTTTCTTAGTCAGGCTGGCGGTGCCCGTCAGCGTGAGGCTCTTCCTGGCGCGGGTGGCGGCGACGTAGAGGAGCCGGCGGCCCTCGGCCAACTCCCTTTTCTTGTCCAGCTCTTCGAGTACCTGGAAGGCCAGGCTCTTCTCGCCGGTCCTCGCGTCCGGCGCGGCCGCCATGAGGATGGGGCGGTCCCTGCCGGGCATCCTGGCCATGCGCAGGCCCGGGCTTTCGCCGCGCGCGCCTCCCCCGGGATTCCTGTCGAGGTTGACGGCGAAGACGTGGTCGAACTCGAGACCCTTGGCCTTGTGCACCGTCATGACGGAGACGGGTGAGAAGGCGCCCCTGGGATCGGGCGGCGTGTAGGCCTTCTGAAGTATGCGGTCGAGCTTCTGCAGGGCCTCCTCGCCCGGCAGGCCGGCGCAGGCCGGGAGCAGGGCGAGGAAGGCGCGGGCGTTGGCGACGCCCCGGGCACCGTAGTACGAGGCCGTTGCGGCCGGCCCGCCGAGGTTTTCCCAGAGGGCGCCGAGGGTCGCCTCGTAGGGCTCGCGACCGAAGGCATCGAGAGCCTCGGAGAGGCTGTCGGCCAGCGGAGCAACGGCCGAGTCCGTCGCGGACTCGGCGAGAATTCTCTCGCGCCACGTGCCGCGGCCTCCGGCCAGCCTGAGAAGTTCGGCCGCCGGAAGGTGTGACCAAGGAGCCCTGAGCGTTCCCGCCCAGGCCACGTCGTCCCAGGGCCGGGCCAGGGCGGTAAGGAGGTTGCCCAGGTGCCGTACCTCCGGCCGGGCGGCAAGGTCCTCGCCCTCCACGAGCCTGAGGGGCACCTTGAGGGCGGAGAGGGCGGCGAGGTATGCGGAGAGGGCCGTGCGGGCCGGAAAGAGCAGGGCGATGCTCGCGTCAGGTTCATTCGCGTGCAGGCCGGCGATGCGGCCTGCCACGTAGGCGGCTTCGAGTTCGCGAGGGGATGGACTATCGTCCGCGGGGCGGTCCTCCGCCCCGTTCTTGTGGAACAAGGCGAGCTCGATGGACACGGGGTCCGGCGAGGGAGGCAAGGCGGCTTCCGAAGTCTGGAAGGCCACTTCGTCGTAATCCGGATTCGGGTCCGCCATGACCCTTTCAAACAGCGTGTTGCAGAAGGCGACGAGTCCCGGGTCTGAGCGGAAGTTGGCGGTCAATTCCAGGGGCTGCAGAAGGTAGTCGGGCTCGCCCGGCCTGCTGAGTCCCCTTTCCTTGAGTTCCCTGAAGAGGGCCACGTCCGCCCTTCTGAAGCGGTAGATGGACTGCTTGGGGTCGCCCACCACGAAGAGCGTGCGCCCGTCGCCCGGCTCCCATCCCTCGCAGAGGCGCGAGAGTATCGTTACCTGCACGTCGTTCATGTCCTGGGCCTCGTCGACGAGGACGTGGCGCAGGTGCTCGTTGAAGAAGACGAGGCTCTCGCTGGGTGCCTGCGCCCATTCGAGCGAGCGGAGCGCTGCGGACTCGAGTTCGAGGTAGTCCAGGCCCGTCCCCGGAATGCGGGCTTCGAGGCGCTTCCGCGCGGCCTGCACGAGCGCCAGCACGTCGGCGAGCGCGACCAGGTCCGCCGGATCGCCGCCTGGGTCCGGCCAACGCCGCACCGTCGCGAGAGCCGCCGCGACGTCGGCGGGGATGTTCTTTACGAACTCGCCCGACGGGGTGGCGCTGAAGCCCTTGTAGAAACCTCCCGCCACGCCGAGGGATCTGTAAGGCGTTCCGGCCTTCGTGAGGAAGACGCCCGCCGCCTCCTTCCAGGCCGGGACGGCGGACAGGCTCGGGTCCGGAACGTCTCCGGGCAGGTTCGCGGCATTGGGTGCCCGGCCGGCCTCGAGCGTCCGCTTGAGTTCCTTCCACTCGGCGGTGTGGGACAGGAAGAAGCTGGCCGCCGGCGCCAGGATACCTGCGGCGTAGGCCTCGAGGATGTTTTCCACGTGAGTGGAGAGGTCGACGGCCGCCCCCACCATGGACTTTTCAAAGAGATCCAGCCTGTCGCGCCCTTTAAGCAGGGTCTCGATCTGGCCGGAAAGCGCTTCGGGGCGGTTGTTGGCCGCCGCGAGGCGCCGCTCGAAGGCCCCGCGGAGGGCCGGCGCCTTCCCCGAGACGATATCGCTGAAGAGCTCGAAGACTGACGTTTCGAGGGCGGAGGCCTGTTCGAGGTCCTCGAGCACGCCCGCGCCGGGCGGTACGCACGCTTCGAGGGGCCATCCCCGCACGACGGAGGCGCAGAAGCTGTGAAAGGTCCCCACCCTGTAGGCATCCGGGTTCCGCAGCGTCTCGGGGGCGATGCGCTCGTTGGCGAGGGCCTTCCTGCCCGCGTCCAGCATGAAGGCGTCCCAGTCGTTCCCTGGCGCGGCGCCGGCCCGCGCGCGCCGGAGCACCTCCAGGATGCGCGACTGCATCTGGTTGGCCGCCTTGCGCGTGTAGGTGAGGGCCAGGATCTGTCTGGGGGACGCCACCTCGGCCAGAAGGGCGAGAAAGCGGGCCGTGAGGAGGTCGGTCTTGCCGGAGCCGGCGGGCGCCTCGAGGATGAAGCTGCCTTGAGGGTCCAGGGCGCGAAGGCGGACTGCGTGGTCGGGGGCTCGCCGCGTCATTCGCCGTCCTCCCCGTGCTCGTCGCCGGCGCCCGGCGGGGCGTCGAAGTGGCCGCACAGCTTGTCGTAGGCGCAATAGGCGCAAGCTCCCGAGTCCTTCCGTCCGGCGCGTCCGGGCACCGGCCTGGGGTCGGCGGCGAAAACACCCTGGGACGGGCCTTCGAGACGTGCCGCGACGGCCTCTTCCCATCTCGGGAGAAAGTCCCGGAAGTCCAGTTCCTCGGTGCCGCGGGGCTTGTCCTTGAGGCCTTTCACGGAGACCGTCGACGGCTTCTTGAGTGGGATGAAGCCGCCTGTGACCGGCAGCTCCGCCGGTTTCATGTTTTCGAGCCTGCCGCCGAGAAGCGCGGCCGCATAGGCGGGCAGTTGGGGATGGGCCATGTCCGTGAAGAACTCAGCCGGGTTCGGGGGATCGCCGGTCTTGTAATCCCAGAGCGCCATGCCCTCGCCGTCGCGCGCGTCGATGCGGTCGACGCGTCCCGAAAGCGCGGTGCGCCCTGCGCCGACGGACACGCCATCGAATTTCACCTCCGCGCCTTTGAAGCGCCAACCCTCCCGCGCCCGTTGTCGCTCCTTTTCGAGCCATTCGGCCAGAATACCGGGCACCCGGCCGTCTCCCAGCAGACGGGCTCGCTCGGCGGCCCAGTAGGGCGTCGCGGCGTCGCGCCCCGCGGTCCGGTCGATGACCCTCAGCGTCGTCTCCTCGAGCAGGCGCACGACCGCACCGTCGTCGTCTGGCCAGCCCCGGTCGTCTTCCAGCATGGCACGGACGACGCCGTTGAGGATGTCGTGGACGAGGCTGCCGCGATCCCTCGGGGCGATGCCCAGGGCCCTGTCGGGTACGGGCTCCAGGCGGGCGAGAACGCCGCAGAAAAATTGGAAGGGGCACTGCATGAGGACCTGGAGCCCCCCCGTGACGGTCATGGACGGGGGCAGGCCGGTGCCGATCTTCTCGGACGCGCCGAGCGAGGCCGGATTTCGTGGGGAGGCCAGACCTTCGAACCCGCCGCGGAGCCAGCCGGCCCGCAACCAGGCGGACGGCGGCGACTTCCAGAGATCGACGGTGATGCCTCCCCCCGAGCCGGCCGCCTCGTCGGGGACCAGGGGACTGTCCAGGTAGGGTTCTTCGTCTCCGGCCTGTGCGGCGCGGCTTATCCGGATCGAAGACGATCCCGCGAGGAGTTGCTCCAGGTCTTCGACGGCGGCATTCCATTGACCCTCGGGCGTTGTCTCGGCCAGAGCCGACCTTTCTGCGGGGGACAGGAAGGGGTAGTCCCGCGCCGAGGCCGGAAGGGCCCCGCCGTGGCAGCCCACGATCCAAAGGACGTCGAAGGCCAGTCCCATGGCTTCCGCGGCGGGGAGGACCTGGATGCCGGCCGTCTCGGGCGTCTTCTCGATGACCTGCACCCCGTTCGCGGCGGCCGCGAGCCAGGCGGCCGCATCCGAGGCCCTGGCGCGGACGGCGCCCGCGTCGCGCCTGAGGTCCGCAAGAACGGCCTGCAGGTGATCCCACGCCAAAACGTCGGTAGCGCGCGCATCGCGACCCGAGAACCGCGGAAAGCCCATGTCGTTCCAGACCGCCGCGAGACCGTCGAGCCATTCGGCCAGGGGCCTCTCCCCGGAGTCGGTCATGGTCTCGAGGTTCCCGAAGGGCAGGCCGCGGGCGGCCAGGGCCCGGATCGTCTTCCCCGGGCCGGCGCTTCTTCCGGCTTTCCACAGGATGTCCAAGATGGCCTTTCGTTCGGCAGCGAGGTCGGGCCTGACGTAGGGAGAGGACAGGAGCGAGGCGAGGAGGGGGCCGGGGTCGGGCTCGCCGGGCACCCGGAGCGGTAACAGGGCCGTCCGGAAGAGCGGGTGGCCGGTGAGCGCGACGCCCACTGCAAGGTTGTAGCGCAGGGCGCCCTCGCGGAGGGGTTCCCCGGCCGCGAGTTCGTCCAGGCATCCGGCCAGGATGGACGCGTAGGCCTGGTCGAGCACGGCGATGCCAAGGCGCCTGCATCCGTCGTTCCAGGCATCCAGGACCTGGGCCGAAACGGCCAGGCACTCCTGCTCGGGCGTGGCGTAGACGCGCACCGGCGGGGCGCCGTCGATTGCCCGCCCGGCCTTGTACACCGAGACAGAGGTCTTCTCTTCGAGAGCCGCGAAGAGGGACGCTTCCAGGGGCGTTGGGCGGGCGATGCCGGCGAGGATGAGGCGGTCCGGGACGGACAGCCTTCCGTCCCGCACGGCGTCGATGACGCCCGCCACCACGGCGGCCCAGGGCCAGACGGCCTCGGACCGGAGCCTGTCGCGGAAGGCCGCTGCGGCGCGTGAGCGCCACTCGGCAAGGGCGCCGAAGGCCTCGTCCCTTCCCCCCTCCATTCCGTATTCCGCGAGCATGTCGAAGGCCTCCTGGAGCTGGAGGTACAGGCCGGGAGACGGCGCGAGCCCCCCGGGCGGGGAGATCGCGGTGGCGGTGTCGTGCCAGAGGCGCAGGGCGGTTGCCTTGGACAGAGGCCTCCCGGGCTCCCAGAGTTCCTGATGGAGGGTGCGGACCCACCGCCGCAGGCCGTATATGTCCGGCGAGGGCCAGCCGGAAAGCCCCTCGCGGATGTTCTCCAGGCGGTACCTGTGGAGAACCCGCCTGGCGAGGCGGCCGCGGGCCGTGAGGATTGCGGCGCCGCCCCGGGCCCCTTCGACGAGGGCTCCTTCGAAAGCTTCGGCGTTGTCGAATAGCCGTTCTTCCAACCTTCGCTCCGAGTGTCAGGCGCCTGGCGGCGCAGTGATCAGGTGATCAAGTAAATAGTCGTGAGAAGGCCTTTGAAGGCGTGCCGGGGTGAAGGTGGGGGCGGTGTGCGACCGGATCTTCTAAGGTCCACCGGCTGCCGTTTTCGAATCCGCAATCCCAATTCCCAAATCCCAAATTTCCTTCTCACTGCCTCACTGTCTCACTGTGGAAGAATTCTCTTCTCTACGTGCTGTGTGGTTCAACTCTTCCTTATTCCGCTGCCATCTCCAGTATAGCCGACATCGCGCGTGGAGGCGCGCACTGTTCCATGGGTCCCGGACTTGGGCTACCATTATGGTCTGGAGGTTCTCATGCGAAGCGGATTTGTGGCGGTGGTCGGACGGACGAACGTGGGGAAGTCCACTCTGGTCAACGGCATCGTCGGCGAGAAGGTGGCCATCGTCACGCCCAAACCCCAGACCACGCGCAACGTCATACGCGGCATCTACAACGAAGAGAGGGGACAGATCGTGTTCCTGGATACGCCGGGCCTCCACAAGCCGCGCACGCAGATGAACGAGGCCATGATCAGGCAGGCGCTGCAGAGCGTTGAAAACGTGGACGCCGTGGTCTGGATTCTGGAAGCTCGACGGCCGCTCCGCCCCGAAGAGGAGATGCTCGCGGATAGGTTGGCGCAAATCCGGTCGCCCCTGGTCATCGCGGTCAACAAGGTGGACCAGATCCGCGACAAGGCGGAACTTCTGCCGCGCATGGCGGAGCTTTCCGCGCGCTTCCCCGACGTGAACGTCTACCCCATGTCCGCCCTCGATACAAAGGACAGGGAAGGCCTGCTTGACATCCTCTTCCCCATGATGCCCGAGGGCGAGCCGCTCTTCCCGCTCGACATTTACACCGACCAGCTCGAGAGGCAACTCGTGGCCGAGGTCGTGCGCGAACACGTCTTCATGCACACATACCAGGAGGTGCCGCACTGCGTGGGCGTTCTGGTCGAGGCGTTCGAGGACCCGGAAACCGAGGGCGACAAGGTGGTCGTCTACTGCGCCATCCTGGTCGAGAGGGAGAGCCAGAAACCGATCCTCATCGGGAAGGGTGGCAAGAACCTCAAGGTCATCGGTACGGGCGCGCGCAAGGAGCTGCAGACGCTGCTGGGATGCGGCGTCGAACTGCGTCTCTTCGTGAAGGTCCGGCCGGAATGGCGGGACAACCGGGCCATCCTTCGAGAGATGGGGCTGGCCTGACCCGCCGCGCATGAACCACAGAGCCCACAGAGAGAATATGGGTTCTCACGGTGAGACCGTGAGGCGGTGAGAAGGAAATTTGGGATTTGAGGGACGGCAATCGGGTGGCCTTCGATGCGGCGGGAACCGGTCGACTCCGGACCAGGATCGAAGTCGGGGTCGCAATCGGGATCGAAGAAACAGCAATTGGGCTTGAAAGCCTGGATTGGGAAGCGATTTCGATAGCGATACCGATGGCATCCGTCTTATCCACCTAATCCCTTACTGGCCGGCTTACGCTCCCATCAAAGGTCTGCCCTCGCCTGTTCCCTTGATCACTCGATCACTTGGTCACCCCTCAAGGAGGTGCGCATACGGCGGGAGCGTCGTGAGGCGCGAGTCCTCGACCGGGCCGCCGACCGTGAAGTGGTAGAGGGACTGGAGGGTCGTGCCCTCGATTCCAAGCAGCCGGTGGACCTCGTCGTCGAAATAGCATCCGATGCCCGTGCCCCTGAGGCCTGCAGCCTCCGCTTCCAGGTAGAGG
>Ga0315535_1002585_pt1 | contig 11437 bp, 8 predicted proteins | sample SalMarSW160220MG_2_FD_203092 | JGI IMG/M metagenome (GOLD analysis project Ga0315535, IMG submission 203092) | Salt marsh sediment microbial communities from the Plum Island Ecosystem LTER, Massachusetts, United States - Salt Marsh Sediment SW1602-20 ...
AGTATAAATAATAAATTGTTATATGGGCTTGGATTGACAAGAAAGCTGCTTTATATTACTATTTTTGGAATACTATTAAAAATTATTTTAAATTTTTTGTTTGTTGGAAAATTTAAACAGGATGGTTTGGCTTTAAGTTCCTCCATTAGTTATCTTTTCTTTTTCTTGACTTCTTTAACAGTTATTTATACGAAAGTACGATTCAAAAACAGGAAAATATTTTTAACGGAAATATTTTTTAATCTCAGCAACGGCATTATTTCATTTCTAATAGCATATCAAATCTCAGCTTTGTTTGTCAAATCAAACTTATCAACATTTTTTAATATAATATTATTCCTAATTCTTTACTTATCGAATATTTATTTTGTTAAACATTCATCCTATTACATTTTCATGAGAGTGAAAGATTCGTTATTATCAAGTAAGAAAAATATTTTGGTTGAAGAATGATTGATGATGAAAATTTTGGCGTGAAATTACGTAAAGAATTTTTTTCTCCTTGCAAGAAAACTCATTTAAAACCGAGATGCAGAATTAAGTTCGAACCGGAAAAATTTTATAAAAATATATATTTGGCTAAAAATAATTTTAACAAAGAATTTAAAAGAATTGAGCAGCGAAACATTAAATGACCTTTAGTCGACTCTTAAAATATAAGATTATTGACGTACCTGTAACTGCAGTTTTTGATTTTTTCTTTCCTGCGGTAAGAATTTTTATTCGAAAAAATAGGGAAGGTGGAATTGTTGTTGTTAACCTGCATAAACTTGGTGATTCGGTATGTACAATCCCTGCTGTTAAAAAAATAATGGGTTTTCATAAAGAGAATATCGTTATGTTTTGTTTTCCGGAAACTACTAAAATCTTTAAGCTTGCGTTCGATAATATCGAAATGATTGAATTGCATCATTCGGATTTTTACTTTGATGATAGGATCGCTTCAAAAAAGGCAAGACGGAAATTAAAAGATTTCAATCCCCGGCTAATTTATGATTTAACAGGAAGCAGTACATCTGCATCATTAATATTTAATTCTTCTTCGGAAAAAATTATTGGCATCAATAAACGGCTGTATAGTAAAATATATACAAAGTTTGTCCCTATCAGGGAAGAACCGCATATTATCGATATTTATCTGGATGCCGTAAGAAACCTGGATTTCCGGATGAGTAATTACCCGGCAGCCAAATTTAAACTGCAGGAATCCGGCAGAATATTAATTCATCCTTTTGCCGGTTGGAAAGCAAAAGAATGGAGCCTCAATAAATACATCTCTCTAGCAGAAAATTTAAATAAAAAGTATAAAACTTCATTTATTATTCCTAAAAAAAGCTTGAATTCAGATATAATTAAAGAAATTCTTGGAAAGGGAATTGGAATAATTGAAACCGAGACAACAGACGAACTCATCGAGAAAATTAAAATTTCATTTTTATTAATTGGTAATGATTCCGGCCCGGTACATATAGCTAATCTTTTAGGGATTCCGACTTTTACTATTTACGGTCCTTCCAATCCGGAATATCATAAACCATACGAAGGTTTGAATTCTTATATAATTAAAAAGATAAATTGTTCTCCCAAAAAAAGAGAGAAAGTATGCTTTACCGACGGCGGAAGAGTAGGATGTCCTTCGTTTGAATGTATGAATTTATTGACAATCGAAGAAGTTGAAGAATCTGTACTTAAATTTATTATGGAATTAACCGAAAAAAGAATTAAGCAATATTCTGAATGAGAAAATGTTTTGATCGATGTTTATATGAAACAAATTTAAATTTTAGAAAAAAGTTAAAAATATTGAAAGATAATCGAAGAAATTTTTAAGAAGATGCCAGGATTAAGTTTAATAGTAAATAAAAATCGAATAAAAAAGAATGAAGATGAATTAAAAACCATTCTAAGTTCGCAAAACTATCTTAGCGGATATAAAAGTGAGATATTCCTTTCAAATAATGAACTGTTTATTGGCTGGAATAAATATGAACAATACCCAGTCACTGTATTTACGTACGACAGGTACTCAATAATTATTGAAGGTGAAATTTATAATAAAAGTGAATTTATACTAAAAAAGGAATTAACTGAAATAATCGGGGTAATTGATGAGAAAAAGATTTTAAGTTTTTTGCCCAAATGGCTTTTAAGCACGGACGGTGATTTTATTATTTATATAATAGATAGGAAGCTAAACGAAGTATATATTTTTAACGACGTTTTCGGCAGGCTTCCCCTGTATTATAAAAAGAATGAAAATGGAGCGGTAATTATATCAAGATATTTAAATTTTATTAATAGTATTGATGAAACAACTTCTTTAGATAGAATTGCAGTTGCTCAATTTCTCTTGCTCGGTTATATGATAAATAAGAGGACACTATTAAACGAAACAAATCAATTTAGACCGGCTTCATTTTTAAAGATTGGCAAACATTCCTTCGAAGAAAATATTGTTTATCAATTTAACTTTGATGATAAATCTTATGCGGGAGAAAAATTCCGTGACAATGTAAGAAACCTTTCCGATTTGTTCGGTAAAGCCTGCATAGATAGATTTAATGGAGATGAGAAGAATATAGTAACACTTAGCGGCGGTTTGGATTCAAGGGCCGTTGCTTCATGCATGTATAAAAATAAAATTCCGTTTACTGCTGCAACTATGCAGTACAAGAACGGTTCATCCGCAGAAGAAGAAAAAATAGCTTTGGAATTATCTGAGATATACAATGTACAATGTAATATAATTGATATTGGACTGCCGAAAGGAGACGATGTTTACACACTGTTAAAAATTAAAGAAGGGATGAATTCTTTAGCTACTTCTCAAATGCTTCCGTTTTATGATGGGATAAAGGGCCAATTCGGAGATGATATAAACTTTATAACCGGTGATAACGGCGACAAAATTATTTTTACTTTTAATGAGCAGATCAAAAAATTTTCAAATTTACGAGAATTAGCGGAATATATAATTACGCAGCATTCTATTATTGATGTTGATACGGTAAGCAGCTTAACCAATGTTCACAAAGAGGAATTTATAAATGAATTTATAAATGTTTTAAGTCAGTTGCCTGAAGAGGATTTACTGCAAAAATATGTTCACTTCCGCTCAATCGAAAAACCTCATAAATATGCATTCCAGGGAGAAGACAGGCACCGGCATTTTTTCATAAATAAAACACCTTTTTGGTCGGTATCTTTTTTTGATTATATAATGAAATGTTCCGATAGATCGAAAATCAAGCATAAATTATTTGGGGGGTTATTAAATAGTTTTTCACCGGAAGCAACGGCCATACCTTATTCAAATTTTAGAGCCTCGATAAACTCGTTAAAGGGTAAAGCTTTTATGTTTGCTGTTTATAATTTGTCGCATTATTTACCCGGAGGTCTTAAGGGAGGATTAAAAGCAGGCTTTTTCGGCGGCAATCCCTTAATCAATCCGGAAGATACAGTCTTGAATTTATTAAAAGCACAGTACTCAAATCCCGGCCTTTCGGATTTTATTAAGATTGAGGATTTTGATTCTTTAAGAAAATTTAGGAAGATAGTTCTTTTTAATATTATTACAATGTTTTCAGCGATTGAATTGTTTAATAATAAAAGTATATCACTTGAGAAGTTCGGTAACAGTGAATTTTAAAAGATAGTTGATCAATGCCAGATGTGAAAAGTACAGAAGACAGCATAAAAGTTTTAATTTTAAGTGATCCGAATTCGCCTCATACTGTAAAATGGATTAATGCTTTAAATAAAAAAGGCTTTTCGATTCTATTGTTTGGAATTACAAACTGTGAAGTAGATTCCTACTCTTCTCTTTCTAATTTCAGGTTTGAATCTTTGGGCATGACACTTACCGGGGAGGAACTTAGCGAAACGAAAGTATCCAAAATAAGATATATAAAAGCAGTAAACATGATAAAAAAAATAATAAAGGATTTTAGACCTGATGTTGTTCATGCTCATTATGCAACCAGTTTCGGATTATTAGGTGCTCTGTCCGGCTTTCATCCATTTATCGTTTCCGTTTGGGGAAGTGATATTTTCGAGTTCCCTCTAAAATCAATAGTTCATAAAAACATAATAAAGTACGTATTTTCAAAAGCAGATAAAATATTTTCTACAAGCAAAGTGATGGCCGGGGAGATACAAAAGTATACAAATAAAAATATCGACATTACACCTTTTGGAATAAATACCGGTATATTTAAACCGATGGATGTTATATCTCCTTTTGAAAAAGGAGATATGATAATCGGTACCGTTAAAAATTTACGGCCAATTTACGGAATTGATAGATTAATAAATATTGTACATTTAATAAAAACAAAATGGCCTGAATTTCCGGTTAAACTATTAATCGTTGGCGGCGGACCTCAGGAAAATGAATTGAAAGCACTTGTTAAAAAGTTTAACTTAGACAAACACACTATTTTTACAGGAGGACTGGACAATCAAGAAGTTCCAAAATATTATAACATGATGAGTCTTGCAGTCTTCACTTCAAAGAGTGAAAGTTTCGGTGTAGCTGCATTGGAAGCTTCGGCTTGCGGTATCCCTGTAGTTGTATCGGATGTTCCGGGATTCCGGGAGACTGTTGTGGATGGGAAATCGGGGATAATTATTAATGCTGGCGATTTAAGCTCAGTTGCAAAAACGATAAAAAATTTATTGGAAAATCAAAAACAAAAAAATGAAATGGGAGGCTTTGGCAGGAAGTGGGTTCTTGAGAATTTTGAGGAAGAAAAAATGATAAATAATATGATCGCTCTGTATGAACACATTTTAGATAAAAAAACACCGACAACCGTATTATCCTAAAAAATCGTGGAGTTTGTTAATTTTAACAATATCTGGATTAGTAAAAATATAGGAACGCAGCACAAAATGCAGTTTCATTTAATCATTATTAAAAATAGTTTCAGGGAAAAATAAACTTTGGCAAAACAAATAAATATATATTTAATCACTTTTGTTTCATTGCTCATTGCAGTCCTGACTATTCATTATGTCCCTTATCTTGTCGTAATTTTATTTGCTGCATTTTTATTCTTGATATTTCAAAGAAACTTTATCATTCTGCTCACAATCGTTTTATTTATTTCGTTTACGAGTTTTGCATTTAAAGGAGCAAGAGATGTAGTTACCGTGCTGTCTATCGCTGCCTTGTTTTACCTGTTCTTAAAGCAGTACGGACTAAAGTATTCGGAATATCCCGCAGTTCCGATGGAAGTTTCTTACTTTTTTTTATTATTGATTGTTACTCTAATTACTTCGACACTTTTTTCAACGTCCACCGGGCAGAGTCTGGCGAGCCTATTGCATACAATCATTTTCTTTATGATATGTTATTTGTTTTATAGTCTCATCCGGGATAAAAATAAAATATACATTTACATTTTCGGAATAATCATTGCGGTTCTTATAATAGATATAAGCATATATTCCGATTTTATAAAGGCTGGATTCGCCTTTCATTTAAATAATGGTATATTAGCGCGGTTTGCAGGTGTTTACTCAAACCCTAACGTTGTCGGATTAACCTTATTTATTGCATCATGCTTTATATTAGCTCTTTTTTATGTAGAGAGATTTAAATCAAGAAGATCTAAATTTTTCCTTGGAGTTTTGCTACTGAATAGTGCCGCAGCATTTATAATTACCGATTCCAGGGCAGCAGGAATTGCACTCTTAATTGGATTTATTTTTATTTTATCAATTCTTAATCGAAAGATTTTGCGGAGAGTGTTACTATTTGGCTTACCGATTCTGTTATTTTTGTTTTTAATACCTCCTATTCAAAATGCAATTTTTATACTGCTTAGAGTTGATGAAGGGAGCAGACTTCATCTCTGGGGTGAAGGTTTGAGAATGTTTAGTGACCACTTTTTAACCGGAGTAGGCCCCGGTATGTATGGTCATTTTTATGTTTCATATACTTCATCATTCTATATCATGCTTGCTGAAAAATTACAGCAATTATATCGTGGAGTGCCAAACCCTCATAATTTTATTATTGCTATGGCTGCTGAAAATGGCATAATGGGGATGATAACAGCAATTTCAATGTTTGCTTTATATTTCTTTTTCGCTTTTAAATGCATAAAAGGATATAAGAATATAGATAGAGATTATTATGTTCTTTCGGTAGTAATATTTGGAATCGGGCTCGGTGTACTTGAAAATTCATTCTTTGAAGTAATGGGGATAATGTCTTATGGCTTTATTACCCACGATCTTCCTTTCTGGCTGACTTATATTATACTAATATTTATGTATCAGCGATTAAAAAAAATTAAGAAGTTTGATATTGCTGCAAATGTACAGCCTGTCTATCTTAAGAGTTAACAGATACGCCCAAAAAGAAATGAAGTGAATTATTTTATAATTAGAGGAAGTTGAATATTACCTAAAGGACTAACTTAAGATTAAGAAGAACATCTATTTTACGGTAAATTGGAAAATATAAAATTTATTTTAGCAACACTTTTAGCTTTTACTGCGGCAGGCGGGTTTTGGTATTCTTTACGAAGTAAGAATGAAAGATTTCTTAAATTCGGTACAGTTATAGGGATTTTTGGGAAATTAGCCGGAGTCATAATTATTTACAAGTTTTACCCGTTTTTAAATCAAGGTTCTGATGCTGCTCTTTATTATTTTCCTCAAGTGCAGAAGGTTCTTGCAGGTAAAATACCATACATTGATTTTCAAACAAGTTACTCAATTTTTTTCCCTTTTTTCTTTGCACCTTTTGTGGCGATCTGGCATTCCGTAGGAGCAATCGTATTCGTTATGGTTGTTATTGAAAGCCTGATGATGGCTTTATATTTATGGTTTGGTTATAAAAGTGGAATCTCTATCCGGTGGCATGTAGCTTTTTTATATACGTTTTGTCCGATTTCCGTATATTGGATAATGACTGGGTACAACAGCATAATTATTGCATTTATAGCGCTAACTGCTTTGGTACTGGCTGAATATAATAAAGATTATTTTTCAGGCATAATAATGGCATTTGGATTTCTTATCACAAAATTCTTAATCGTTTTAACTTTGCCTGCTGTCATTTTCATTAGGAATAAAAATCTGCTGAAAAGAATTTTGCCGCTGCTTTTGTTGACTTTAATTTTGCTCGTTCTGATGATAACCGGTATTGACTTCTTATATCCGTTGAAACATGAAGCAACACGCAGTACCAATGGTAATTTATTTTTCTTGATTTCAACCGTCATTCCCGGTATCAGGGATTCTATTTTATGGAATATACTGCCCGTAATAATTTTTGCTGCTGCTATTATACCAATGTTTATAATTTTCGTTAAAACAATAAATGAAAATCCGGATTATTCATTTGATATTTCGTTAGCCTTTATTTCCGTAACTATTCTCTTATTTATGATAATCAGCAAGAAGACATATCCGTTTTATTTACAAATGTCTCTCTTATTTATAATTCACACCATAGCAAAGTCGCGGAAATATCTTACGGTATCTGTTTTAATAATAATCTTTCTTGGTTCAATTACAACAATGGAACCGTACTTATTCAATCTAGTAGAACGTTCGGTAAAACCATTATTCGATAATAAATATTATATTATTCTGATGTGTATAGATTTTTGTATGCTATCAGCCTATTTAATCTTAACCATAATATGTTTTAAGAAAATGCTGAGCTTTGCAAAAATCAGAACAGAGAAAACAGTTCCAGTATAATTAATTAAAGTTTGCTTTTAGTAAGGATATATTAAAATTGTCGATAGTTAATAATAGTTCTGATCAAATTATAAAACATCAAATTTCTGTAATTATACCATGCAGAAATGAGGAAAAATATATTGCAGCTTGCTTGGATTCTGTGTTAAACAATGATTATCCTCATGATTATCTCGAAGTACTTGTAATTGACGGTAAAAGCAATGATAACACGTGTAAAATTGTTGAGAAGTACACTGAGAAATTTAATTTTATTCACCTTCTAATTAATGAAAATAATACTGTCCCTTTTGCAATGAATCTCGGTATTAATAAATCAAGAGGCGAATATATAATTAGGCTGGATGCACACAGTAAAATACCGGCTAATTATTTTTCACAGCTAATTGACTGGAGCATAAAGCTAAATGCAGATAATGTTGGGGCTTGTTGGATCACTGATGTAAAAAATAAAAATCCTAAAACCAACTCAATTAAAGCTGTTTTATCCAACAAATTTGGTATTGGCAATTCTTATTTCAGAACCGGAATTGATGAAGTGAAAATTGTTGATACCGTACCGTTCGGTTGTTATAGGAAAGAGGTTTTCAGCAAAATTGGGTTGTATGATAATAGATTAACTAGAGATCAGGATATTGAATTAAATAAAAGATTGAAAAGAAATGGGGGTAAAATCTTTCTTATTCCAAATTTATCAAGCACTTATTTTGCCCGAGAAACTTTTCGTGGAATCGCTAAAAATAATTTTCAGACAGGGCTGTGGAATATACTAACTGTATACCTTACAAAGCGAATTAGTTCTTTAAGTGTGCGTCATTTTATCCCATTAATATTTTTGCTTTCTTTAATTCTACCCTTGATATTAATAATATGGTACCCAATTATTGGCTTAGTTGCAGCGATAAGTTTTTTAAGTTATATACTTGTCCTTATGAGTGTGAGCATCAAAATTAATAATAATACAACTACTTGGTATTATATCTTATATTCATTTTTAGTCCTCCATTTTTCTTACGGTTCAGGATCTTTGTCGGGTTTATTCAGATTAAAATATTTATTTAAAAAAGATAAATGAAAAACGATATAAAATATAAACAGGCGATTGCAGATGTTTTAAGATGCAACGCTGATCAGATAATGCTTTATTGGAAGGGAAGAGTTGCTCTTTACGCTATTCTTAAAGCTATGGGTATAAAGGAGGGAGACGAAGTTATAATTCCTGCCTTCACTTGTATAGTTGTTCCTAATGCAATTAAATATATAGGTGCTAAACCCGTGTATGTGGACATTTCACCGGAAAATTACAACTCGGATATAAAAAAATTAAAGGAGGCAATTACAGATAAGACCAAAGTAATTCTTTGTCAGAATACTTTCGGCCTTTCCTCGAATATTGAGGAGATAATTAAAATTGCAGATGAGAATAATCTTTTTACAATCGAAGACTGTACACACGGATTCGGAGGATACTATAATGGAAAGCCGAATGGTTCGTATTGCGATGCGGCTTTTTACTCTACTCAATGGAATAAACCATTCTCAACGGGTATCGGAGGTTTTTTAGTTGTAAATAATAAATCTCTTGTAGAAAAAATTAAAATCCTTGAGAAAGAAAAAATTAAGCCGACGTTCGCCTCGGAATATACACTTTCTTTTTTGTTATTTTTTAGAAAGTATTTTATAAATAATTATTCCTACCAGAGTTTGGTTGGGTTATTCAGGTTTTTAAGCAAGAAGAATTTAATAATCGGTTCGACCCAGGGTGATGAATTATCCGGGATTCAAATGCCTGAAGAATATTTTAAAGACATTTCCGGTGTTCAGGTACGAGCAGGATTAAAAAAATTAAAACATTTGGATGAGGTAAATAAGCTCAGAAAGAAAAATGCCGCCGACTATTCCGGTTTTCTAAAGTCAAAGGGGAAAAATTTTGTCGACGAAAAATTATTTAACAATCATTTATTCCTTAAATATCCCTTATTGGTCAAAGACCGGGAAATGTTTTTTCGTTTAGCACATAAAGATAAAATCGTGCTGGGAGACTGGTTTATTTCACCATTATACCCGATAAAAGAAAATTTGAATTTGTGGGATTTTGATGTGAATAAATTTCCGATTTCTGTTGATATTTCCAAAAAAATAGTTAATTTGCCTACAGACGTAAAAGAAAACAGTAAAATAATTAGTTTTTTATCAAAAAATCTCAAATTAATTGAATAGGAATTCATTCAATTATTTTTCATTTTAATGCCTGGCGATTAAAATTTATCTGAGGGGAGTAATGTTTTTTCTTTGGTCAGTATTATGTTTCGAAAAAATGGGTTAAAATGATACACGATTTAATAAAAAAAATTAAATGTTTATTTCGCTTTGGTATAATTCTGCTTATCTTTAGTCGTTTTCTTATGAGTTTTAATTGATTAGTGTTGTTGATTGTTTTTACGCGTGTATGTTGAGTTGTCCTGTTCTCGTGAAAATAATTACTAATTCAGTTGAGTAAATTAAAATAATTAATTAAATTTTTTATCGTTTCATTTAAATTATGTTTAAACAAAATTTAAAAGATAAACGGAAAGATAAATTTGAAAGTGTTCGGTTTAAATGATAAAATTACATTTCAAAATTTTTGAGTTTTACCTTGATGATTAATTTTCAAGAAACTGCTACGATGGGATTATGAACGAGACTAAGAGGGGAAAAATTGTTAATTTTAATTTGTTACCGCTTTTATTAATTAGTAAAATAATAACTAATATTATTTTAGGATGTATGAAGTTTCTTTAAATATTATTTTAAAGGCTTCATGATCTTTGTAAATTTTTATTTGGAAAATATCAACATAAATTATTAATTTTCCTATCAAAAAAATAAAATATGAATAAAGACTTCTTACTATTTCACAAACCATTTATTTCAGAAGAAGAAGTCAATGAGATAGTTGATACGGTCCGTTCAGGTTGGCTGAGCATGGGGCCGAAAACTATCAGATTTGAAGGAGACTTTAATTCTTACATTGGTTCTAAACGTTCGATTGCAGTCAGTTCGTGGACGGCTGCAGGGCATTTAACGTTGGAAGCCTATGGTTTAAATGCAGGGGATGAAGTAATTGTACCTGATATGACTTTTCCCGCTACCGCGGAAATTGTATGCTACTTTGGCGCTAAACCGGTTATCGTGGATGTCGATGAGGACACTCTCAATATCTCATTAAAAGAAATTGAAAAACATATAACTCCAAAGACGAAAGTAATCATTCCAGTACACTATGGCGGTCAGCCGTGCGATATGGATGAAATTTTAGATCTTGCCAAGCATTACAATATTAAAGTTTTTGAGGACGCTGCCCATTCTCTCCCTGCAGTTTATAAAGGGAAAAAAGTCGGAACTATTTCTGAAGTAACATGTTTTAGCTTTTATGCCACTAAAACTTTATCGACCGGTGAAGGCGGCATGGTCTGTACAAACAATGAAGAGATTGCTGAACGTGTTAAAACGATGAGGCTTCATGGAATAAATAGAGATGCTTGGAAAAGGTACAGCGAAAACGGTTCATGGTATTACGAAGTAGTTGCACCGGGTTTTAAATATAACTTTACGGATCTTCAGGCTTCACTCGGTATTCCGCAGCTTAAAAAGGTTGATGCGATGTGGGAATCCCGGAAAAGCATATCCAGGAAATATACTCAAGAACTCCGCGATAATGAATTTATTGATC
>Ga0315535_1002586_pt1 | contig 11436 bp, 10 predicted proteins | sample SalMarSW160220MG_2_FD_203092 | JGI IMG/M metagenome (GOLD analysis project Ga0315535, IMG submission 203092) | Salt marsh sediment microbial communities from the Plum Island Ecosystem LTER, Massachusetts, United States - Salt Marsh Sediment SW1602-20 ...
TTCACTTCGAACTCAAGCAGAACAAGCAGGTGGCCAATGTGCTGAAGCGTCTGATCAGACGATTTCCAAAGAAGATCTACTGGATGCAGTTGTCGGCGGTCTATTCCGAGATGAAGGACAATAAGCGAGCGCTGGCAGTGCTGGAGATCTGCGATGGGATGGGCTATTTGACGACTCATGGACAGAAGATGAACCTGTTCTCGTTGCTGATGAACGCCGGTGCCCCGCTAAGGGCCGCTCAGGTGCTCGACAAGGGACTTAAAGACGGCATCGTCAGACGCAACGAGCAGACGCTCACCATGCTGGGCGATGCCTGGCTGCGCGCACGCGAGTACGACCGCTCTATTCCGCCGCTGGTCGCGGCGGCAAAACTCTCAGCCAAGGGAAACCTGTGGACCCGGGTGGCGCAGATCTACATGGAGAAGCAAGCCTGGACCAAGGCCGGTAATGCTCTGAAGAGCGCTATCGCCAAGGGCAAGCTGACCAATCCCGGTAACACCCATCTGCTGCTGGGCATCACCTATTTCCGGACGGGCACTTTCAAGAAAGCCCGGGAAGCGTTCAATAAGGCCAGCGAATACAAAGGCTCGAAAAAGGCCGCGGCCACCTGGATCAAGGCGCTGTCCGAACGATCGAAAAAAAAGTAGCTGCTTCCGCTCGACTGAGCCTGTAGATCAAAATAATCAATAATCTTCTTGCGGCCGGATCACTGGATTTCGCAACTATCGTCCAGGCCTGACGCGGCGAAGTGACATGCGACACAGTCATCGCGGTTTTCAAAGCCGTGGTGGTTTGCGTGGCATGCCAGGCACTGGTCGCCGGAGACGTGCTGGCGAGGGCTGTTTTGGCCGTTGGGATCGCAAGCCCCGTTGGCCCCGTGACAGCGGGCGCACTGCGGGGGCAGATTGGCTGCATGTCCCGAGACCGGCAACTCGTGGCACTGGGTGCAGATCGGGTTCTTGTAGCCCGGGTGATCGGGCCCGAGCAAGGGCGGAGATTCTCCGTCGCCTGAGCCCGAACAACTTGCCATGAATATGAACAGGCAGAGGTTTATCCAGCCCAGCCAATGCATATCGACGCGCATGCAGGACAGTGTAATACGTCTCTTCTGATAATTCCAAACTGAAAACCGAAATTCGTTGCATTCAAACTCCGGATATCGCAGGCTTACTCACATCGTCCATCGTTTTCTATTGAGGCACTACACACTGGAGGTTACATGAACTGGCATGCAAGGCTGTCTCTTTGCCTGATCTTTGCGGCCCTGCCGGGCCAGGCCATGGCCGGTAGCTCGGTCTCGGTGGCAGTGATGGAGTTCGCTTCCAAGGGCGGCGTAACCCAGAAGCAAATGGACGCGCTAGGAGACATGCTGGCCAATGAGATCCGCTCGATGGGCGATTATCACGTGATCGGCAAGTCGGATATCAGCACCGCTTTGGACATCGAGCAACGAAAGACCATGATGGGCTGCAACGAAAATTCTTGCATCGCGGAGGTCGGAGGAGCCCTCGGGGTCCGCTGGGTTACCGTGGGCAACGTAAGCAAATTCGGAGATGCCTACCTGCTGAACATCAAGATCCTTGACGCGACCAATGTCCGCGTGATCGCGGGAGTCTCGAAGAAAGTCGAAGGCGGCGAAAGCCAACTGATAGACGCGCTCTCTGCCGCAGCCAAAGAGCTTTTCGCCAAGGCCGGCCCGATCATGGCGGAGGATCAGCAGAAAATTGACAAGCCCGCACCCGGACCGGATAAGACGACTGCCGCCGCCACCGGTACAGGCGCCGTGATCCAATCCGACAAAGCCACTCCCGCTGCCCTACCGCCGGAAGTTACGACATCGGCGGCGCCTTCCTGGCTGAACACCTGGGGACATGTCGCTTTCTGGTCGGGTACCGGCCTGACGGTGCTGGGCACGATCGCCCTGGTGGTGGGCATGCAAAAAGGCGATGTCTACGCGAACAGCAGCCTGAGTGATCGCGAGCGCCTGGACGCCCTTGACAAATCCCGGGCATGGTCGAGCGCCATGTGGGTTGGGTACGGGGCAGGGCTTGCGTTTATGGCCACCGGCGCGGCCTTCTGGATCTGGGAGGCGGTCTGCGACTCTCCGGGACCGACGACCGCGATCGCGCTCACCCCGGACGGCCGGGGCCTGGTTCTCGGCCTGGGCGGGAGGTGGTGAGATGTCGGCCGCGCTAAGATACATGGGCCCTTTTTTGCTGGCCGCCCTGGCCTGCGCCTCGTGCAATGTCTTGCTGCCCGCCGATTGGGGCCGGTCCGGCAAGCCCTGCCGCGACGACTCAGACTGCAACAAGGGTTACGAATGCGAGCAGAACAGAGCCAAGTCGAACTATTGCGTGCCAACGAAGAGGCCGAGCTGCACCTCAGATACCGAATGCTACAACGAGCTCGACCTGGCCTCGGCCTATTGCGGCACGTCGAACGTCTGCGAGCCGTGGGACAGCGTACATGGGTTCGGAGACGAGTGCGGCACCAACAGCGACTGCGACGAAGCCAACGGGCTTACCTGCATCTGCTTCCTAAACGACGAAAACTGTTTCTGCAGCCCGGGTGACTGCGACACTACGAACGACTGTGCCGGCGAAACAGGCTCGGCGGTGTGCATGCAGACCGGCTTTCCGACCCACGCCTTAGCCTGCGGCCGGCCGGGTTTCACCGGGGGCGTGGGAGTCAGTTGCACGGACAACGGCGATTGCGAGTCCGGGACGGAGTGCGTGTGGTTCGAGGCTGTCGCCAAGAACTTCTGCGCCGAGCAAGAGTGCGAGGCCAACGGCGACTGCGGCTGGCAATTCGAGTGCTACAACGGCGCCTGCGCCTTTCGGGACTGGCTGGGATTCAACAAGGAATGCACTATCGACGCAGACTGCCCGGGCCCATACCCGAAATGCCCCAACGGCAGCTGCACCCGGCTTTGCCAGGACGAGGACGACTGCCCCGCCGCAACCGTGTGTCAGAGTCAGAGCGGCTTCTGCGAATATCAGTCTTGACCTTGTTCAAGCGCCACGGCCAGCGCCCTTGCATGTACTTTACCCGCGAAGTGCACCGGGCTCTTTCCGTGGATCGGATCCCAGCGAGACGGATCGGCCTTGCAGAAAAACTGCGCCTCAAGGCCGTAACGCGTGACTCCCTCGTCGAGCGCTAGTCCGATCACCCTCTCCGCCGCCCGGCTGGTCGCACCGCAGGGCGCCCCACGGATGACTTCTATGCTTGCAATCTTTCCGTCTTTGGCCGTGGCCGAAAGCTCCGGCGCGCCGAAGCGCTCGGCATACGCCCCCAACTCGGGATGGCGCGCGAGCCCGCAGCAGGTCGGCGGCGCGAACACGCAACCGGGCACTGTCTTGCGACCGGAGGCAATCAGCGGAATCGATTGTGCCAGGCAGATTCGCGAAAGCTCGTCGCTCAGATCCGGATGTTGCAAGTGATCGATCACCAGGTCGGCGTCCAACTTCGCAGGCAAGAAGCGGCCGGGCTGATCGATCAGCTCGGGCAGATCTTCGTCGATGGACACAACCTCGACGATGCGTAGCTCGCGATCGTATTCGGCGAGCGCTTTGGTCTTGTACTCGCCGCTGCCCCTCTGCTGAAAAACGATGATCCTCTGCATGCGATCCCCTTGCGCAGGCCGACAGCAAGCCTACCATCAGCCATGGCAAGATCCGAATCAATTGTGGGAAAAATTACGGGGCGCGCGAATCAAAGCGTCCGAAGAGTGCCTCAGTCAGGGCGCCGGTTCGCCGTCGACCATGCCGTACTCGCAGCCGCAGATGTTGTCCTGCGAATTGTCTTCCTTGCAGCCGGTCGAGTAGTAGTCATCACCGAAGTTGTCGGTGCAGTATTCTATGCAGTCGACGTTTTCCCAACCCATGTAATCAGCAGAGCAGACGCTGGCGGTGTCCTCGTCGACGCATGTGAACTCGCCGGGCGTGCACTCGACCCAGATGCCCTCGATGATGTCGTACTCGCACTGGCAAGGGTCGTCGGCCTGGGCGTTGCAGCCGTTCGAATGGTAGTCGGGGCCGTTGACTTCCAGGCAGTAGTCGTTGCAGTTCTGTTCCGTCCAGGAATAACTGTCCTGGTTGCAAAAGGCCACCGTCTCGTCGTCCCAGCAAGCAACCCCGCCCGGGGTGCACTCGGCGATGTCCCCGTCGATGATGTCATAGTCGCATTGGCAAGGATCGTCGGCCAGTGCGTCGCAGCCTTTCGAGTAGGAACCAAAGCCGTACATCTCGCTGCAGTAGACGTCGCATTCCTGGCTCGACCAGGATTGACCATCCTGGTTGCAAACCATCAAGGTATTCTGATCGCAAACCAGAACGCCCGGATTGCAGTCGTTGGGGTCCGGTCCCACGCAGTTGCCGTTGCTGTCCAAAACCAGGCCCGGGCCGCAACTCTTTGCCTTGTAGTCGGCAAGACAGCCTATCAGGCCCAGGGCCAGGCCGAGCGTCAGAACAAACACAACCAGAAGCATGGCGGGATTCAGCTTTTTCTTTTCTTCTTCCTCGACGGCAGGTTGCCGTGCCCAGGCGGACGGGTAGCGGGCCTGCTTGTATTGCCGGATCGGCTCTACTCGGAACTTGTCATTTGCCATCTCATCCTCCCATCAGTCGAAGTCGTACGGGAAAAGGTCTGCATAGTTCTTATAGTGCTTCTTCAAAAAATTGCGGTTGCGCTCGTCCCAGAGTTCGTTGCCGATCTCGTCCGCAATTGGAATCAGCATCTTTTCATGAGCGCACAGTATTCCGGGAACCTCGGTAACCTTACCGGTCGTCTGCCAGTTCAGGCAACCGCAATAGTTCGTGCAACGACCAGCCAGAGCGCATCCCGCGCACTGGGCTCGCTCGTTGCGGTTCAGGCTGATTAACTCGTCGCGCCTGGAAGTCAAGCCGCTCTCGACGTGCCCGATGCAAAAGTCCGCGGCATCCGCCCGGTCGGAGACGAACTGCACACAGGGGAAAATCCGTCCGTCGGGGGCAATCGAGATCTTCTTGGCGCCGAAATCGCAGGTCTGACCGAGCTCAAAGGGCGATGAGGCGTGGGTCTTGAGTTTGTCGTCGAACAACCCAAAGTGAAAATGCTCTCCTGCGCGGGCTTTCTCTAGATAAAAGGCCGCAAGCTCTCGGTAACTTTGCTCGAGTCGGCCGATGTCTTGCGGTCGCCAATCGGGATGAGTGTAGTCGAGAGCATGGACGAAGTAGCGGATGCCCTTGTTCCAGATGTACTCGACCGAGGAGAACAGGCGGTGCACCGTCTGCGGAGTAACGACGCTGGTGACAACCAGGTTCGGGTTGTACTTCAAAATCAGTGTAAGCTTCCGGTCGAGAACGTCGAAGCTGCCCTCGCCGGTCGGAAACACGCGTTGCGCGTTGTGGGCCTCGCGGTCGCCGTCGAGCGAAACAGCATAGAGCAGATTGTGATCGCGGCAGAATGAAAGCTTTTCTTCATCGAACAAGGTACCGTTTGTGGAAAGCCTGAAGTGCATGCTTTTGTCGCATGCCTCGGCACGCTTTACGGCATAGCTGGTCAGTTCTTTTATTACATCGAAGCGCAAGAGCGGCTCGCCGCCGAAGTACGAAACGCAAGCGGACTTTCTGCCTAAAGAAAGTGCTAAGTCGATGGCTTTTTTGCCGGTCTTGGCGTTCATCGATTCCTTGACCTTGCCCGGGGCGTAGCAATACTTGCAGCGCAGGTTGCAGTCTTTGGTCAAGTGCAGGATTACCTTCATTGGCGGATATTAAAGCAACCAACGTGCCATTCGGTACAAACTATATGCCCCGGTAAAACAAGCTCATTCATTCGGCCTACTCCTGATGGAGCATCAGAAATCTGTGGCCTCACAGAATTTCAGGGCTCAGGCGGCTTTTACGGTCGGGTTGGATTTGCCAACCTGGCGCGTGAATGCTATGCACTCAGGCCATGATTCGCGGCGCGATCTTCGACATGGACGGTCTGCTGGTCGACTCCGAACCGCTCTGGACCAGGGCCGAGATAGAGGTCTTCGCAACGGTGGGTATCCGGCTTGACGAAAGCCAATGCGCCCAGACCATAGGCATGGGCCTCGAACAGGTTGTCGCCTTTCGCTATCGGCAGCAACCCTTCAGTAAACCCAGCCGCGAGGAGGTCGCCCGGGCCATTCATCGGCGCGTCGTTGAACTGGTTTCGAAACACGCACGAGCAATGCCGGGCGCGCTACAAGCGCTGGAATTCGTGCGTTCGAAAGTCGCCCGAATAGGCCTGGCAACAGCATCCGATCATGAATTGATCGACGCGGCCCTGGGGCGGCTCGCCATCCGGGACATTTTCGATCACTTGCAGTCAGCGGCGGAACTGCCGCGCGGCAAGCCTGACCCCGAGGTCTACTTGCTGGCGGCCCGGGGCATCCGCGTGGCTCCCGGCGAATGCGTCGCTTTCGAGGATTCGCTGCTCGGACTGGAGGCCATCCTGGCTGCGGGGATGAAATCCGTGGCCGTGCCTGAAAGACGCCTGGTTTCCGATGAGCGCTTTTCTCGAGCCAATATCGTGCTCGAATCTTTGGAAAGGCTCGACGATCAGATCTGGCAACGCCTGACGAGCTGAACGCTCTACTCAAAGCCCTGAGGCCCTGAACACCCCGGCGACCATCTCCTGCGCCTGGGATAAAATCGCCTCCAACTGATCCGTTCCCTCGAAGCTCTCGGCGTAGATCTTGTATTTGTCCTCGGTACCGGACGGCCGGGCTGCAAACCAGCCGTTTTCGGCGACCACCTTCAGCCCGCCGATCGGCGCGTCGTTGCCCGGGGCTCGCGTAAGTCGTAAGACGATTGGCTCGCCGGCCAGTTCGCGCGCCGTGACCGCCTCGGCCGACAGGTTTCTCAAGATCTCCTTCTGAGCGGGTGTGGCCGGTGCGTCGATGCGCCGGTAGGCGGGCGTCCCCAGGCGCGCCGCGATTTCTCCGTAGATCTCTCCCGGGTCGCTCCCAGTGCCTGCCGTTATCTCAGCGGCCAGCAGATCGAGTATTATACCGTCCTTGTCGGTCGTCCATACGGATCCGTCTAGTCGCACGAAGGACGCCCCGGCGCTCTCCTCGCCGCAAAAGGCCAACCTTCCAGCAACCAGGCCGTCTACGAACCACTTGAAGCCGACCGGAACCTCGTATAGCCCGCGCTTGGCTTCGAGAGCCAGGCGATCGAGCAGAGAACTTGTCACCAGGGTCTTTCCGAGCTCGACCCTGGAATTCCAGCGCGGACGCCGACCGAACAAGTACCAGGCCGCGGCCGCCAGGTACTGGGTGGGACTCAAGAGCCCGGCCGAACGAGTGACAATCCCGTGCCTGTCTCCGTCAGGGTCGTTGCCGAAGGCCAGGTCGAATTTAGCGCGGTTCTCGATCAGGCCGGCCATGGCATGCGGCGACGAACAGTCCATTCGGATCTTGCCGTCGCCATCGAGCGGCATGAAGGCAAAGGTCGGATCCAACCTGCGATTGACCAGCTGGATGTCGATCTTGTAGCGCTCGGCAATGGGCTCCCAGTAGTCCAGAGTCGAGCCGCCCAATGGATCCGCGCCCAGAGACAAGCCGGATGAGGAGATCGCCTGCATGTCGATCACCTGTGCCAGGTCAGCCACGTAGGGCTCGATGAAATCGCGCTCGCGAATCTTGCCCGTATGCAGCGCCTTCTCGAGGGGCAGGCGCTTGAGCTCCGCAAGGCTTGAACGCAGGATCTCGTTGGCCCGCTTCTGAATCCATCCGGTGGTGTCGCTTCCGGCCGGCCCTCCGTGAGGCGGGTTGTACTTGAATCCGCCGTCGCCGGGTGGGTTGTGTGAGGGCGTTACAACTACACCGTCGGCCGATCCGCTCGTATTTGCGCGATTATGAGCCAGGATTGCATGTGAGACGACCGGCGTCGGGGTGGCTCCGTGCCCGGGTTGGATCATGACCTGTACGGCATTGGCCGCGAATACTTCGAGCGCGCTTTGCTGTGCCGGCCCGCTCAGCGCGTGGGTGTCCTTGCCCAAAAAAAGGGGGCCGTTGATTGAACGGCTTGCGCGGTAGTCGCAGATCGCTTGCGAGATGGCTAGTACGTGATTTTCCGTAAAGCTACCGTCGAGTGAGCTGCCGCGATGACCCGAAGTGCCGAAAGTGACGGCCTGGCTCGGGTCGTTAGCGTCGGGTTTCTGCGAGAAATACAGATCTACAAGCCTGGACACATCTATCAGACTTTCCTTCGGTGCGGGCTTTCCGGCTAATGGGTGCAATTTCATCGATTCCTCCATATGCAACAGCCAAGCGTTGTGATAATAGGAAGATCCACTTGACCAGGCAATGTGTTTCTTCTAGAAGATCCGTTGCTGAAACATGACACAGGAGACTTACTTGACTTTCGAAGATGATACCGGCTCGGCCTCGGTGGGCGCCTTCCTCGATCGCCGGCGCGATGCAGTAATCGCCCGGGGCCGCTTTGATCGGCTCTTTGCCGAATATCGGCGACACGCCGACAGCCTCGGAATCCTGCCCGACGAACAAGCCTGCCGAATGATGCTCGACTGCCTGGCGGCGGTTACCCTGCAACTGGCACTGCACCCCCCCGATGAATTCAGTGCCTGGACGCTGAACATCAAGCAGCCAGCATTGAACTTCTTCATCGCCGGCGATAACAGCCAGTTCATTGTCACCGGACGCGTATATGCAAACAACGTAAAAACCAGCGACTCGAGCCGCTTGTTCCTCGAGTCACAGCGACCCAGGCACGAACCCAGCCGCAGCGTTCTGGATGTCAGCGGCACCGACGTACTCATGATTTTCGAGCAGTTCCATGAGCGCTCCGAGCAGATCCCCTCGCGCCTGTTCGAGTTGAGTGACGGCGAGCACGTGTTCATCCAGGGCATGCCCCGGGTCGATACCGACTGGCTGCATTCTCTCGATCGGCGTGCGGCGGAAAGCTATCTTGCAAAAGAACTGGAACCGATCGAGCAGCGCCGATATCGCTTCAGCTGCGGCTGCGACCCATATAAGGTGTTGAAGATCATCCACGGCATGTACCATGGAAAAGCCGATGAACTATTTCAGGGTGAACACCAGGTTGAGGTTTCCTGTCCACGCTGCGGTCGGCGATTCTGGGTCACCCGTCATGAATTCGATCTGGGTCCGGATAAGGTAGGAGCAGCGTAATCTATTTCTTTTTTGGCACCCAGGCCCAGATCATCTCGCAGCGGATCGGCTCGTCACCAGTCTCGTCGGTTACATGGACGTCGATCGAGGTGCTGCCCTTGGGATCGCTGTTCATCTTCTTGCGCTGGTCATCGGTAATCGTGGCCACGGCCCGCATGTTTCCCTTGGTGCGCTTCTTGTAGTCTACATGTATAGACTTGATAAGCGGCAGCTTATCGTCGGGAAGATTCATGGCCACCACGAAGCCGGATACAGTCTCGGCCAGCAACGCCATGGCCGCGGCGTGAACATTATGAATGTGATTCTGCACCCTTTTCTTGTTAGGAATTCTGCCGATCACTCGCTCGGCGGTGAGTTCTTCTATGTGAATCAAAGAGGTGCCGACATAGGGCACTTTTTTGGTAACGCTGAGGGTGAGTATGCGTTGCCTGACAATGTCGGGTAACAGGTTGATGCTCGATATGATTCTGTTGATCCTGTTCGGTTTGTTCATCTGAGCAGTCCCCATCTAGAAAACAACTATGTTTACCCTGTAATTCGTAAAGAATCAAGGATGACTACGAAAATGTTGTTCAGCTAAAGACTACAAGGCGTAACCCATGCAATACACCAAATAGCTCATCAATAATAAATAGTTACAAGTATTTAAAATTGCATGCCTGTTTTTGTCAACATCAAGATACACAAGAGCCCGATCTTCAGGGTTGGCACCTTGCCATAACTACTTGAAAGATAAATAGACTGATCGATCAGTGATGGGTGGCACGCTGTTTGCTCAAGCAGCTGGTCAAACCCAATTCAGGGAGGCAATAATGAATCGATTTTTGACCATTCTTTCGCTAAGCGCGCTTCTTTTCGCATCTTGTGGGGGAACCGATAATAATCACGAAGACTTCGGCAGCAACCCATTCCTTGAGGGACTCGAGAACGGCAAGGAAGATACCGGTTATGTCAATCTGCGCGGAGTCGAAGTACATGTCACGCTCGAATCGGATATTCAAGTATCCTCCTCGTGGCGCATTTTCGACGCCCCGGCCGACCTGGCCCAGTTCGCGGTAACCTACCTCCGCAAACGCGACAGCTTCTATATGGAGCTTCTGGCAGAAGACACCACGACTCCGGATCGCGTCGAATGGCTGGTCGATGGCGAGTGGCTGACTCACGAGCAGGCCAGCCAGATCGACCGCAGCAAACTCACCCACTTCCGCATGCAAGATGTCAACGCCGTGGTAATGGGCTACCAGGCCGACCAGATCGAGGTTGGCAAGACCTTCGAGGCCCCGGTGCCGATCAAGCCCGATTCGATAATGGCAGACGCCGGTGACAAATGTGTCGATGCGGATGCACACCTCGGTCTCAGCCAAAGCATCTACTGGTATCTGTGGAATCCAAAGCACTCAGGCTGCCAGCAGGAACTACTGCAGACCATGACTCTGACCGTGACCGAAGTGCTGCCCGACAACCCCGACAGCTACCCCGAGTACGACAAGCTCTGGGAGGACGGCAAGCTGACAGCCGCGGTTTTCTTCGGCAAGTTGGACGACGGCGACGTGGCCGATGACTGCAATTGGGACAACGTCAAGAAGCTCGGCGACTGGTTGATCGAGGCCGGCTTCACAGAGAGCAGCGATGCACCGATGGGCAAGCGCTATATGAAGAGCTCGGGCGAACTGAGCGTGATCATCGACATCTACGGCCCCGACGTATTTAATTCGGTTGCCGACTATTCGCGCTTTGGCAACTGGCAGCGGGCGGTCAGCGAGCACGAGATCGTCATGTACAACGGCCACAGCGTGCTGGGTACCGGTTATGCCTTCGAACAGGCCGACTATCCCGACTTCTATCAGATATTCCAGATTGCAAGCTGCTTGTCCTACGAATACTACGTGCGCCCGGTGCTGGCCGGCAAGGGTGACTGGACAAACGTAGATGTCATCTCCAACCTGACCCCCACCTATTACTCCGAGAACTTCCCGCTAACCACGACCGTGCTGGCCAAACTGGTCTGGGGCTTCGAGAACCAGGGACGCGCCTCCTGGCAGGACATCATGGAAGCAGTCAGCCACAAACTGGGCCATGCCCGCTTCGGCGTCTCCGGCGCACGCGGCAATTGCTATTCGCCGTCGGGCAATCTGTGCAATACAGACCCGGATCCCGATCCAGATCCTGTCGAGAAAAGCTATACAAACGGCGATCGGGTCGATATTCCCGACAACCAGCCCGAGGGCATAGTTTCGACCATAGTTGTCCCCGACGACTTCAAGGTCGGATCGCTG
>Ga0315535_1002587_pt1 | contig 11436 bp, 6 predicted proteins | sample SalMarSW160220MG_2_FD_203092 | JGI IMG/M metagenome (GOLD analysis project Ga0315535, IMG submission 203092) | Salt marsh sediment microbial communities from the Plum Island Ecosystem LTER, Massachusetts, United States - Salt Marsh Sediment SW1602-20 ...
TTCCTAATCATTCCATCTTGTGACCAAAATAGTCATAAACCTGAAATTTTTGACCAGGTTTTTTACTTGGATGAAAACAGTGAAACCGGAACCATCATAGGTAAGATTGAGGCTGACGACCTGGATGAACAGCAGGTATTATCATTCGAGATAATTAAAGGAAATACCGAGAATGCCTTATCCTTGGAAAGGAAAACAGGGATCCTTTATGTAAATAACACATCTGTACTGGATTATGAGAAAATCCAAAAGATTGAGCTTCAAGTAATGGTGAGTGATAACCACCATAACGATCCCCTTGAGTCTGTGGCCAGTATTTCTATCATAATAAATAATCTGAATGAGTATGCCCCCGTAATAAATGAACAAACATTTTCAGTAGAAGAAAAATGTGCCACAGGTACTGCAATTGGTATTATAGCTGCAACTGACGCCGATTCGGGTCAATTCCTTTCTTTCAGGATTGAAGACAGCACAGGAGATCAGGTCCTGCATGTCGATAGTGTGTCCGGTGAACTAACTGTGAAGGACTCAACATGGTTCAACTATAGCATCAATCAGGAAATAGTCTTCATGGTTTCGGTATGTGATAATGACAGTGTGAATCCTATCAGATCCTATGCTTTGATCACGGTTAATGTAGAAAACGTTCCATATGCTATCTTAGACATTGCTGGATATGTTCAGAAGGGACCTTTTATTTCTGGATCCTCCATAACCATATCTGAGTTATATCCGGACCTTCAACCCACAGGACGTGTATTTTCAACTCATATTGAAGATAACTCAGGAAAGTTCGTGCTACCTGATGTAGAACTGGAATCGCAGTCTGTTAGCCTGAAAGCAGAAGGGTTCTATTTCAACGAGAGAACCGGTAAGCTATCAGAAGCGCAATTGACTTTATATAACACGGTGGATATAACCAATCAGGGATCCTTCAATATAAATGTCCTATCTCATCTTGAAAATGACCGGATCGGTTTTCTAATGGGTAATGGGCTATCTTTTAGCGAAGCCAAAAAGCAGGCAAAAAGTGAAATACTTGCCGTATTTGGTTTTGAAGGCAATGAAGAACTTACATCAGAACAGCTGGATATTTCAAGAGCTGGAAATGACAATGCGATCCTGCTGGCTGTTTCCATAATTCTGCAAGGCCAAAGTACCACTGGGGATTTTTCTGAACTAATCAGCCAATTCAGCAATGATATCCAAGCAGATGGTACAATGGATAATGCAAGTATCGGAACGGATCTTATCAATGGTGTGAATCATGCCAACCATGAAGTGATCAGGCAGAATATCGAAGCGCGTTACATGGAGCTAGGGATTGACGCAGAGATCCCTGATTTTGAATATTATATCAATCAGTTTATTGAGAATACCGACTTCGTGCCAACAAATCAATTGGTTTATCCAGCAAGCGGGTCATATGGGTTAAATTTCCTAATTCCAGACAAAACCTCAGTGGCTAAAAACAGCGAGGGTAGCTTCGCAGTATATGTTCCTGAAGGCAGGTCACTTAAAATTGATGCGATCCACGAAGGTACATTATGGATAGCAATGAATTCTGGTGTGAACATGGTATTTAGCAAATATGCAATTAACCAGCAGGGATATGGTCACAATATTTTTGAAACCACCTCTTCTGGCTTATGTGAAATTGAGGTTAGTTTCTCTTGCACACAAGAACATAATACTGTACAATTGAACTATTTCGAAGACGACGAAACATTGCCCTCATATTCAAAGATTATTCAAATCAGTGGCTACGAGATTCCATAGATTAAACTCTTCTTAAATAGAAATACTTTGCACCGCATTATTTACCAGAGTTATTTGGTCTACTTATCCATAGGAACTCTTCCTCGCTCATCTCTAGGTACTTCGCTACTGTTCGCCAGTTAATGCCTAAAAACTCAGATATCCTGACCTACCAAAATATCAAGTGATTTCGAGAGGGGAGAGGCGAAAAGCTTTTCAGGATGGCTATTGATACACTCTTTTTGCGGAACGGAGTGAAGCAGAAAGGGTGTTAAGCAACACCTGCTTCGCGTTATAAAATAGGAATCCCTTTTTTTTTTACGATCTGAAGCAAGGGTGAAACATCATCATTATCGTACCGGGAAAGTCCAACAGCAAAAGGTTCAATCCGTGAGTCAATTCTGCGTGTTAATTTCCATATCAAACTGTAAGCAAGGTCATCAGTGCTGTCGTCGAACCTTTTGGATATAAGCATAACATCGATATCACTTCCTTCATGTTCTTCATCCCTGGATGCACTACCAAAAAGAAAGGCTTTTTCAATTAGCAAACCCGATTCATTCAGAATCTTAATATATTCCGAGACCTTGTTCAGAGTTTCCTTTCGATCCATGTTAACATCATCTTTGTTTTATTCAGATACTCAAGGACATTATCCTTTATTGGTATTACCGGGTCGAAATCTGGATACCGGCTCTCCAGTTGATATTTCATCAGAATTCCAAGAAACTCCTAAAAATCCTTTTCAAACTCGAGATTGGAAAGATCAAGTAAATAGATCAGGTTGTGTGTTTTAGGAGGAATTTCTCCGGTTTCCTTGGTCACATGCGCCTTAAGAGCATTCTCAATTGCCAAATGGCAAAAGAATAGACCATGGACATACCTGGCTTTCCTAATCAGCAATTTTGCTGTATCCAGATCGGATCTTGCCGAAATAATCCAATATTCTATTTGCTTTCCAATGTTTGGCACAATGACAGTTTTACTAAAAATACTATTTTTTTCAAAAAAAAGCCCGGGTATGGTTTTCCTATAATACACGGAGTAGGCTGCACGGGCTATTTAATATAATGCCAATTCTAAATGCATGGTAGGATCCATTGAATAGCAATAATTGGCAACGGGTACACTAGAATGTCCTTGCATTATGTTGATATTGCTTTGGTATTCAAAGCAATACACTTCAAATAATCAGATAGATCTGATCCAAAATCCAGGATTTCAGAAGGGGAGGGGCTAAAAGCTTCTCACGATGGAAAGGGGATACACTCTTTTTGCGAAGCGAAGCTGAGCGAAATAGGTGTAAACATCCTAGCCCAGGGACCACTAAAGGGTATTTATCTATTTCAACAATTCAGCAACCTCATTACGTAACACTGGCAATGATTGCTTGATAATCAGCCACAAGATATCTGGTGTTATACTATCATAGCCATGAATAATAAGGCCTCACCAATAATTTCAATGTTTCTTTCAATTGCCTTTCGGGTCTTTAGGTCCTTCTCAAACTCAAAATAGTCAATATCCTGGGGCAAGAATTCGTATATTTCTTTTATTGAGATGCTTATATCTTCAAGCCAAGTATTGATCTCAGGCTTCATAGATAATCTTCTTCGAATTATTAATGCTTAGCGCAAGATATTTATTCCTGATGGCCTTTTGTTCCATTAAGTCAATCGGCCGATTAAGTAATTCTTCTAAAGCAAATTTCAGAGCAAAGTAATTCTCAGCATATTCTATTGGGTCTGTGGTGTTGAAATCAACTACAAAATCGACATCACTATCGTTGGTGAACTTCGAATTAAGAACCGAACCAAACGCAAATAGTTGACGAACCTTGTGATTTTCACAAAGCCTATAGATTTCGTCTATGTATGAATCCAAAAACATATAATAAATACAAAAATATAAATATTATTCGGAAAAGCCGGGCGTGGTTTTTTCAAAATACACGGAGGAGGCCTGCCGGAAGGCTCTTAGTCGTTAGCTGAGCATCAATTTAACATAATGGCTGATTCTAGTGTCAGAGCATCAACCAGGCAACAGTGCATGAAAGCTACAAATGCACTAGAATTAATATTATGTTAAATAGAATATATGGAAAGAAAGGGAGATAATTCTGCATTACCTCCCCTTCAATATATCATTTCGTTCGATTTCTTCCAGGCTACAAAGCAGCTTTCAGCGCTTTTACCCTCTCGTAGTCATCCATCCTCTGCTCCTTGTAATACATCCGTTGCAGGATATCAAGGGTTTCATATTTCACTGAAGGGTTCTCATTGTTCAGCTTATAGGCCTTCTCAAGTGACGAAATGGCCATTTCGTATTTTTCTTTTCCCAGGGCAAGAAGTGCATTCCTGGTGGGTTCATGTTCTTCCAGCCCCCCCCTGTCATAGAAATCAGCTCCCTGCAGGTAATAGATATAACCCACATCATACCAGATATAATAAAGATCAGGATTCAGCTCTGCTGCTTTGTTGTAGGACTCAATCGCCCTTTCAATGTACTCAATATCTTCCTTGTTGATCAGCAAACGGCCGTTCCAGTAATATGCTTCGGGAATCGAAGGATTGTTTTTAATCACTTTGGCCATAAACTCGATTCCTTCATCAAACTGCCTTGCCAAGATGTAAGCATCTGCAATATTGGCAATTACATTGACGCTATCAGGAAACTTCTCATAGGCTTCTTTCAGACATTCAATTCCCTTCATCGTATCTCCCAGAGCAAAATAATCCATCTTCATCTGCAGATATGTGTTGGGTCCACCGTAATTGACATCAGCCAGCTGTTGATAATACTTTATGGCCTTCTTGTAAAGCTCCTTGTTTTCCGTCTTCCCTGCAATCTCCCTCGAGATAATCCCCGAATACTGCACCATAATGGTATCCATTTCGCCTGCAAAAAGATCCATATTGTTTATTTCCAGTACATTTTCAAAATCATTTAACGCTCCATCAAAATCACTTGTGTAATAGCAATTTACACCCTCTCTCTTCAATTGAAGCTTCAATTCAATCAATTGTTCCTTAACCTTTGGACCAACTTTGCCCTTTTCATCCAGTTCAAGTGCCTTTTGATAGGCATCCATAGCAATCCTGAGGGGATCTTCAACGATGGGATCGATCCGTTCCCAATCCTGGAGGGCACCGTTGACAAAGGTGTATTTCATATGCTCGTAATTATACGTTTCATACAATGCACCATCTTTTGTTTCATTGTCGATGCTCAGAGGCTCTTTGTAAAACAACACCACTGTAGTAGTTGACATGCCTTCCTGAAGCTGTTCCAGCCCAACCATGAATACCTGCTGGAAGAGTTCTCCCCTTTTTACCCAGGTAGCTGGCTTGATATTTTTTTTGGGGTTCTGAATTTCTTCGTTGCTCTTTTCAACTTTCTTTTTTACTGTATTGTAGTTCAGCAGAACAATGGCAGTGCCGCCTTCCTGGGCTTGGAGCCCAATAAGTGCTACTGAAACAATGACCAGTGAAATGATTAACTTTTTCATATTGATTTTGGTTTAATGTGCTGCAAAAATAAAAACTTTACTAATAACCTTCAAATAAGATGCCAGAACTATTTACTGATTCTCGCCGTCTGCTCCCGTAGACTCCTGTTCTTCCTCGCTTTCACCATTGGCAGGAACCTGGGTGGCAGCTGCGATCCGGTCTCCTTCACGTAGATTTATAAGTCTGACTCCCTGCGTATTACGCCCCATTACACGGACGCCTTTCACCGCCAGCCTGATGGCTAACCCATTCTCAGTAATGATCATCAGGTCATAATCATCGGTTACTGCCTTCAGTGCAATAAGTTTCCCGGTTTTCTCCGTAATATTCATGGTTTTGACACCTTTCCCGCCACGGTTGGTAAACCTGTAATCCTCCAGCGCAGACCTTTTTCCGAATCCGTTTTCAGAAATTACCAGGATATCCTTTTCATTTTTCCGGGTAGTAACAATGCCGACCACTTCATCCTTGGGACCACCCAGGGTAATTCCTTTTACACCGGATGCGGTTCTTCCTACAGCCCTGACAGTCTCTTCATGGAAACGTATGGCCTTGCCGGAGCGTACTGCCAGCATCAATTCCATATCACCATCCGTAAGTCGCGCATCGAGCAACATATCCCCTTCCCGGACAATGATGGCATTGATCCCGTTCTGTCGTGGTCTGGAATAAGCTTCCAGCCTGGTTTTCTTGATGATTCCTTTTTTGGTGGCCAGAACGATGTAATTGTTGTTGATATACTCCTGGTCCTTCAGGCTTTTCACATTCATGAAGGTCTTTATCGTATCATCACTCTCAATGTTGATCAGGTTTTGAATGGCCCTTCCTTTACTGGCCCTGACCCCTTCCGGGATCTGGTAAACCTTGAGCCAGTAACATTTTCCGTTTTCCGTGAAAAAGAGAATGGTATTGTGCATGGAAGCTACAAACATGTTCACCATGAAATCCTCATCCCTGGTGATGCTTCCCTTGGCACCCACTCCCCCCCTGTTCTGGGTGCGGAATTCGTGCAAAGGTGTCCGCTTGATATATCCCAGATTGGATATGGTAATCACCATGTCTTCATCTGCATAGAAATCCTCGGGATCGAATTCGCCCTCATCCGGTACAATTTCGGTACGGCGTCCATCCCCATATTTCTCTTTTACCTCCAGCAACTCCTCTTTGATGATCTCCATCCTGAGCCCCTCATCGGAGAGCACCTTCTTATAAAACTCGATCATCTTCATCAATTCTTCGAACTCGGCGGCCAGTTTTTCGCGTTCAAGACCAACCAGGCGCTGAAGGCGCATCTCCAGGATGGCTTTTGCTTGTACATCGGTAAACCCGAAGGTCTCCATCAGCCCGTCGCGGGCGTCATCAGGCGTTCTGGAAGCCCTGATCAGGGCGATCACCTCATCAATGTGATCAAGTGCCTTTAAGAGGCCCTCAAGGATATGAGCACGCTTTTCTGCCTGGTTCAGATCATACCGGGTCCTTCGTACAACCACTTCGTGCCTGTGTTCCACAAAGTATTTAATGATCTGCTTGAGATTAAGCGTTTTGGGCCTTCCCTTGACCAGGGCAATGTTATTCACATTGAAAGAAGTCTGTAACTGAGTATACTTAAGCAAGTTATTCAGAACCACATGCGCACTGGCATCCCTTTTGATAATAATCACGATGCGCATTCCCTGACGGTCCGATTCATCGTTGATGTAAGAAATCCCTTCGATCTTCTTCTCATTGATCAGGTCAGCTGTCTTGCGAATCAGCTCAGCCTTGTTGACCAGGTATGGAATTTCAGTAATGATAATTTTCTCTCTGCCCGAATCGGTAAATTCGATTTCAGATTTTGCGCGAACCACAATCCGTCCTCTTCCGGTCTCATAGGCCTCCCTGACACCGTTGTATCCATAAATGATACCTCCGGTAGGAAAATCGGGAGCTTTCAGAATCTCGATGAGTGCACTGATCTCAATGTCGTTGTTCTCAATATAGGCCACGATGGCATCAATTGAATCCGTCAGGTTATGGGGCGCCATATTGGTTGCCATACCCACTGCTATCCCGGAGGTTCCATTCACCAGCAGTGTGGGGATCCGGGTTGGCATTACCTGGGGCTCCTCAAGGGTATCATCAAAATTGAGCTGAAAATCTACGGTATCCTTTTCCAGATCGGACATGATCTCTTCCGCAATTCTCTGAAGCCTGGCTTCCGTATACCTCATGGCGGCCGGACTGTCCCCGTCTACCGATCCGAAATTCCCCTGACCCTGCACAAGCGGATAACGCAAGGACCATTCCTGGGCCATGCGCACCATTGCATCATACACAGATGTATCTCCGTGCGGGTGATATTTTCCAAGTACCTCCCCTACTATTCTTGCCGATTTTTTATAAGGTCTGTTTGAATTTACACCCAATTCAGACATTCCGAAAAGCACCCTTCTGTGAACAGGTTTTAATCCATCCCTGACATCGGGCAATGCACGTGAAACAATCACCGACATCGAGTAATCGATGTAGGCTGATTTCATCTCCTCCTCTATATTAATCCTCAGTATTTTTTCGCCTTCTGCCATTTCAATCTAAATCATTTATTATCAATATCTTAAATCTGCACTATTTGTCAAATATAAGAACATTCGAAATTAGTTAATTCCGGCCTAAAAACCTCGGTTTTAAAGGGCTTTTATTAACATTGAACTGTTTATAATAGATAATTGTTCTATTGTTATATTCACGCCTTATTAGTTACTTTGTTTTTATATAACAGAAGGGAGCAAATTTCATGGATGCACAGTTTTCACAGCGGATAAAAGACGTACTGGGATACAGCAAGGAAGAGGCCGTCAGACTGGGCAATTCACACATCAGTGTGGAGCACCTGTTCCTGGGAATCCTGAGAGACGGGGAGGGACTTGCCATTGATGTGCTGGTTGTTCTGGGCGTAGAATTGTATGATTTGAGGATGGCCATTGAAAAAAGCATCCGCAATGATCAACCGTCCACAGTTTCAGATCCCGACAGTTTACCCCTGCTGAAGAGTGCAGAGCGGATACTGAAGCTCACGCACCTGGAAGCAAGGTCGATGAAGGAGAAGACCATTGATACCAACCACCTGCTGCTGGCCATACTGAAGGATGATAACAACTACGCCACCAGGTACCTGGTGGAAAACGGAATTACTTACAACAAAGTGAAACAGGAGATTGCAGATTCACAGCCTGAGGGCCGTGCTGATTTCCCGGGTGATGAGGACGAGGAAGGCAAAGGTCCGTTCAGCGGAGGAGGCAGTGGCCATGGTGGCGGCAGCAAAGGAAGCGGAGGATCTTCACAAAAATCAAGTTCTGATACCCCCGTACTGGATAATTTTGGAATCGACCTGACCAAGGCAGCCGAAGAGGACCGTCTGGATCCCATTGTGGGACGGGAAAGAGAAATTGAGAGGCTGGCCCAGATCCTCAGCCGGAGGAAGAAAAACAATCCCATCCTGATCGGCGAGCCCGGCGTAGGCAAGTCTGCCATCGCAGAAGGACTCGCCCTGCGGATCATCCAGCGGAAAGTCAGCCGTGTACTCTTCGACAAGCGGGTCGTCACGCTCGATTTGGCCTCCATCGTAGCAGGAACCAAGTACAGGGGACAGTTTGAGGAGCGGATGAAAGCCATTCTGAATGAACTGGTTAAAAATCCGGGAATCATCCTGTTCATTGACGAGATTCACACCATCGTGGGTGCCGGAGGAGCCACCGGATCACTGGATGCAGCAAACATGCTGAAGCCGGCACTTTCAAGGGGCGAGATCCAGTGTATCGGAGCCACGACCCTGGATGAATACAGACAGCACATAGAAAAGGACGGGGCCCTGGAAAGAAGGTTCCAGAAGGTCATGGTAGACCCCACCTCCATGGAAGAGACCATCGATATCCTGAAGAACATCAAAGAACGGTATGAGGAGCACCACAATGTGAATTATACGGATGAGGCCATCGATGCCTGTGTGAAGCTGACCCAACGTTATATCAGCGACAGGCACCTGCCGGACAAAGCCATCGACGCCCTTGACGAGGCAGGATCCAGGGTTCACATCTCCAACATCGTGGTTCCGGATCAGATTGTGGAACTGGAAAAGGAGATAGAACGTACCAAACAGGAGAAGATACAGGCTGTCAAAAATCAGAACTTCGAGAAGGCTGCCGGATACCGCGACCGGGAAAAAGAGTTGCTGGACAAGCTCGATTCCGAGAAAAAAAGGTGGGAAAAAGAACTTTCCCAGAACAGGGAAACAGTGGATGAACACAAGGTGGCCGAAGTGGTTGCCATGATGACCGGTGTACCTGTACAAAGAATAGCACAGGCTGAAGGAGCAAGACTGCTGAAAATGGCTGATGAACTGAGGGGATCCGTGATCGGTCAGGATGAAGCCATCGGAAAAGTTGTTAAATCGATCCAGCGCAACAGAGCCGGACTGAAAGATCCGAACAAACCCATCGGAACCTTTGTATTCCTGGGCCCCACCGGGGTAGGTAAAACCCAGATGGCCAAAGTACTGGCACAGTACCTGTTCGAATCTGTGGATAACCTGATCCGCATTGACATGAGTGAGTACATGGAGAAGTTCACTGTGTCCAGGCTTGTGGGTGCACCTCCGGGATATGTGGGTTATGAAGAGGGCGGCCAGCTGACGGAAAAGGTGAGAAGGAAACCCTATGCTGTGGTGCTGCTTGACGAGATTGAAAAAGCGCACCCCGATGTTTTCAACATCCTGCTTCAGGTCTTGGACGAAGGGCAGCTTACCGACAGCCTCGGTCGAAGGGTCGATTTCCGCAATACCATTGTGATTATGACCTCCAACATCGGGACCCGTGAGCTGAAAGACTTCGGTCAGGGAGTGGGATTTGCCACAAAGGCCAGGCAGAACGCTACAAACGATTATGCCAAGGGAGTTATCCAGAAAGCACTGAAGCGGGCCTTTGCCCCCGAATTCCTGAACAGGATTGATGACGTGGTGTTGTTCAATACCCTTTCCCGGGAAGATATCCACAAGATCATTGATATAGAATTAATGGGACTTTACAATAGGGTCAATTCGCTGGGGTATGAAGTCAGGCTTTCGGAAGAAGCCAAGGATTATGTACTTGAAAAAGGATACGATATCCAGTTTGGCGCCCGGCCCCTGAAAAGGGCCATTCAGAAATACCTGGAAGACCCCATGGCCGAAACCATCATTAAATCAGCGCTTGTCGAGGGTGACTCCTTGGTTGTGGATTTCGATAAAGAGAAAGAAGAGATCATTGTGGCCATTCAGAAGAAGAAAGCAGCGCTTCCAAAAGGAAAAAAGGCACTCCCCGAACCGGAGGAAACGAAAGAGGATAAACCTAAAAAAGATTAATTCTCACTCCACGGTACCAAAGAGGTCAAATTCTGCTGCACCGGTGATTTTTGCATTGTAGAAAGAACCAATATCCAGCGTTCTTTCTATGGGAATGAGTACTTCGTTATCTACTTCAGGAGAATCGTACTGCGTCCGCGCATAGTAGTAATCATCATCCTTCCTGTCTATGATGACCCGGAATATTTTGCCGACCCTCTGCCGGTTGAGCTCCAGCGAGATCTCCTGCTGTAATTCCATCACAGCCTCTGCCCTTTCAACCTTTATTTTTGAGGGAATCAGGTCTTCATAGGTGCCATATGCCGGGGTGTCTTCCTCATGGGAATATGGGAATACCCCGAGTCTTTCGAATCTGATCCTTGAGAGATAGTCCAGCAGTTCCAGGAATGCTTCTTCGGTTTCCCCCGGAAATCCCGTCATCACTGTGGTCCGAAGCGCCACATCAGGTATCTTTTCCCTGAACCGTTCCAGAAGTTGTTCCAGTTTTAATCTTCCGTGTCCCCTGCCCATGGCAGAAAGGACATCGTCATTGATATGCTGAATGGGAATATCCAGGTAGTTGCAGATCTTCTCTTCCGAGGCCATGATCTCAATCACCTCTTCCGGGAAGCCTGTGGGATAGGCATAATGTAGCCTGATCCACTCCACCCCTTCTATTTTCACAAGTGCTTTCAGGAGTTCCGGAAGGGCGCGGCGCTGGTAAAGGTCTATCCCGTAGTTGGTGAGATCCTGTGCAATCAGGATAAGCTCTTTGACCCCCATGGCTGCCAGATTGGTACCTTCCTGCACGAG
>Ga0315535_1002596_pt1 | contig 11418 bp, 9 predicted proteins | sample SalMarSW160220MG_2_FD_203092 | JGI IMG/M metagenome (GOLD analysis project Ga0315535, IMG submission 203092) | Salt marsh sediment microbial communities from the Plum Island Ecosystem LTER, Massachusetts, United States - Salt Marsh Sediment SW1602-20 ...
GCAGGTTTCATGAAAGTAGCCATGAAGAAAAAGAGCTTCTCGATCCGGAGGAACTGAAAAACGGAGTTCGTCTTGCCTGTCGGGTCAAAATCAAAAAGGACCTTGTTATCCATACCGGGGAATCGGATGATGAGCCGATCCTTCACCAGATACTTAAAACCGGCCACAGACCCACGGTTGATATTGATTCGCTTATAAACAAACGACCGGTCGACCTGTCGCCTGAAATCGGCCATGAGGGAATGTCCGATCTGGACCGCGTCAAAGTCGGCATGGGCTCGGAATACAGCGGCCTGAAAGCATCCCTTCACTGTCTCCGTTTTTTGCCCGAAATGTTAAAAAAAACGGAGGACCACGGAACGGCCGTACTTCACGAAAACTATTTAATGGCATGGCAACATCGGAAACAAGCCGGACGGGTTTTCGGACTTGTTTTTGATCTGGGAACCAGCACGTTGGTCGGCAAACTCGTAAATCTTCTGAACGGAAGTGAAGTGGCAGTAATCTCCAGGCTCAATAGCCAAAGTAAATACGGATCAAACGTCATTAGCCGTTTGCAGTACATTAACGATAATCCAAAAGGCCTTTTCAAGCTTACCGATCTTATCGTTAAGGATTTGAATTCGATTACCCAACGCCTTTTAGAGGTGGAAGGGCTTACTCCTGACGATGTCTTTATTGCCGTTGCCGCCGGAAACACGACTATGCAGCACATTTTTCTTAATTTGAATCCCCTGGGAATCGCATGTGCGCCCTTTTCTCCTGTTTTAACCGATGGATTGATTCTCAGTGCAAAAGATGCCGGACTAAGACTGCATCCGGAAGCTGTGTTGTATGTAATGCCGAGCAAATCGGGCTATATCGGCGGCGATATGATCAGCACTATCCTCGCATCCTCTGCCGCAGAACAGGATGATAAAATGATTCTCGGCCTTGACCTTGGAACCAATGGAGAAATTTTCTTAGGCAACCGGCAAAAGCTGTTGACCTGCTCAGCAGCGGCCGGCCCGGCTTTGGAAGGTGCGCAAATTTCCCAGGGAATGATCGCCAAAAGCGGTGCTATTGAAGGCGTCAATTTTCATGAAGATAGGCTTCGTTATCAGGTTATCGGCAACATTTTACCAAAAGGGATTTGCGGAAGCGGACTGGTAGACCTGGTGGCCGTGCTTCTGCATTGCGGCATTATCGATTCCCAAGGATTGATCTTGCAGCCAGGGGAAGATGCTGATGATTATCTGAGTTCGAGGATCGTCACCAAATCAGGAGTGCAAGACTTTGTTGTGGCGTATAGAAAAGAGACATCGGTCAACCGGCGGATATATCTTACCCAGAAAGACGTACGCGAACTTCAGCTGGCAAAGGGGGCTGTGGCGGCCGGTATCCAGACACTTATGGAAAAAATGGGTATCGGGATTCAGGATCTTGACCAGATTTATCTGGCGGGTGCGCTGGGTAATTTTATTAACCCTTACAGTGCCATGCGAATCGGTCTGCTTCCCACGGTTGACCCGGACAAGATCAAGTCCCTTGGCAACGCTGCCAGCAAGGGTGCTGTGATGGTTCTCTTATCCAGGCCTTACTGGCAAATGGCCAATGAACTGTCTAAATCCATAGAACATGTTGAGCTGTCCACTCATCTTGACTTTAACCGGTATTTTGTCGACAATCTGAATTTTCCTGACACAAATCTATGGTAGACCGGCTGATGCTCATAACACCAAAATCGGAGACAAACTGTAAATAAAGAAAAAATCTAAGGGCAAATCCTGTAAAATGAATTTTCTCCTAATAAAAAAACAAAATTTGGGGCCTGTTTTAACTCTTTATTGTATAAATATAATGATTTTATGCAACATATAGGGAGTGTTATGAGTGTACAGGTTGACATTTCATTAAAGTTGTTTTAATTTCTTTTTTTTATACGGAAATTTGGACAACACAATATAGTGAGGGTTATGCTATCGAAATAATTACGACAACCAAAATGATGCGCGCGCGATCCGACCGGATGCGCCGTCAGTTTAAAACCATTGTCTTCATTCCTACCATGGGGTTTCTCCATGAGGGTCATCTGTCTTTGATTCAAGAAGGCCGGAAATATGGAGATGATATGGTCGTGAGCATTTTTGTCAACCCCACACAGTTCGGCCCCGGAGAGGACTTGGAGTCTTATCCTAAGAATCTTGAAAGAGATTTGGAGCTGCTGCAAAAACAGGGGGTGAATGCGGTATTTACCCCTGATGCAAAGGAAATTTACGGCAAACAATTTCAGACCTATGTTACGCTGGAAAAACTGCCGAATTACCTTTGCGGCGCTAGTAGACCCATACACTTCAGAGGTGTTGCAACCGTTGTTGCCAAGCTGTTCAACACGGTTAAACCGCATGTGGCCGTTTTCGGCCTGAAGGACTACCAGCAGCTTGTTGTCATTCGTCAGATGGTTCGCGATCTCGATTTCGGCATAGAAATAATCGGTGTTTCTACGGTAAGGGAGCCGGACGGGCTGGCCATGAGTTCGCGCAATAATTATCTTACCGCCGAACAGCGGATTAGCGCCCTTTGCCTATACAAATCATTGCACAAGGCAAAGGCGCTTATTAACAGTGGAATACGAGATGCGGCGACGATTATTGACGCGGCAACAGAGCTGATACAGTCATATCCTGAGACGGATATAGATTATATTGCCATCTGCGACCCTGAAACGCTTGTGGATATCAAAGCTATTGACAGGCCGGTAGTGATGGCTCTGGCTGTCAAAGTCGGAAAAGCCCGCCTGATTGACAATATGATGCTGAATCAATAGCCAATAGAATTTAAAATTAAATAAGACCAAGGAGATGCTTTATGAGTAACGAACAATTCTTTTTTACCTCCGAATCGGTGACCGAAGGTCATCCTGACAAGGTTGCCGATGCCATATCGGATTCCATTCTCGACGCAATTATCGAGCAAGACAAAGCCTGCAGGGTTGCCTGTGAAACGCTCGTAACCACCGGTCTGGCTTTTATCGCCGGTGAAATTACAACCAGTTGTTATGTGGATTTGCCTGGTATTGTAAGAAATACAATCCGTGAAATCGGATACCATTCATCCCAGATGGGGTTTGACTGGCAGACCTGCTCGGTTATTACCAGTATTGATCACCAATCTCCGGATATCGCTCAGGGGGTGAACGTCGGTCAAGGACTTTTCAAAGACCAGGGCGCCGGAGATCAGGGGCTTATGTTTGGCTTTGCCACGGATGAGACGCCTGAATTGATGCCCATGTCGATTATGTATGCCCATAAATTATGCCAGCGTCTTGCCACGGTTCGAAAAAACGGAGCCCTTGATTTCTTAAGGCCTGACGGCAAATCCCAGGTGACCATCGAATATGAAAACGGCACTCCGAAACGGGTGGATACCGTTGTTATTGCCGCCCAGCACAAACCGCATATTACTCATGATGAGTTGAAAGAAGCGATCGTAGAAGAGGTTATAAAAAAGGTGATCCCCAGGGAGCTAACGGACGGTGACACCCGATACTTTATAAATGCCACCGGCAAGTTTGTGATTGGCGGCCCCATGGGAGACTGCGGGGTTACGGGGCGAAAAATCATTGTTGATACCTACGGAGGCCAGGGGAGTCACGGCGGCGGTTGTTTTTCAGGGAAAGATCCTTCCAAGGTCGATCGAAGCGCTTCATACATGGGCAGACATATCGCAAAAAATATTGTTGCCGCCGGCCTTGCAAAAAAATGTGAATTGCAAATCGCCTATGCCATTGGTGTGGCAGAACCGGTTTCCGTGATGGTAGATCTTATGGGAACCGGTGTAATCCCCAAACATCGGGTAAAAGAGATTATCAGAGAAGTTTTTGACTTAAGACCCGCAGCAATTATTGAATATCTGGACCTGCTGCGGCCAATCTATCGTAAAACCTCAGCTTATGGGCACTTTGGCCGGAATGAACCTGAATTCACATGGGAAAAAACCAATATGGTGGATGTTATCAGGGAAAAAGCAGGGCTTTAGGGATTGTCGATTGAAAATTGATGATTGAAATTTAAAACCGGGATATCTGGCTTCTCAACCCTGAACTTTGAACCCTAAAAAGGAGATGAATAATCCATGGAATATGATATTAAAGATGTAAAACTGGCAAAGGAAGGTCTGTTGCGGGTCGAATGGGCCAATCAGAGCATGCCGGTCCTAAACAATATAAAGAAAAGGTTTGCAAAGGAAAAACCCCTAAAAGGCAAACGCATCGCAGCCTGTCTTCATGTTACCACCGAGACCGCTTCTTTGATGCAGACATTAAAAGCCGGCGGCGCCAGACTTACTCTTTGCGCCTCCAACCCGCTGAGCACACAGGATGATGTGGCGGCGTCCCTTGTAAAGCATGACAAAATTTCTGTTTTTGCCATTAGAGGTGAAGACAACAAAACATATTACAAGCATATCCATTCAGCCATAGACATCAAACCTCATTACACCATGGATGACGGCGCCGACCTGGTTTCCACAATCCATTCGGAACGCCAGGAACTCATTGAGGGCGTCAACGGGGGTACGGAGGAAACCACCACCGGAATCATTCGACTCAGAAGTATGGCGGCAGACGGAGTCCTGCAATACCCGATTATCGCTGTAAATGACGCCCGGACCAAACATTTTTTTGATAATCGTTACGGTACGGGTCAAAGCACTTTGGACGGCATGATTCGGGCCACAAACCGTCTGATTGCAGGGTCCAATTTTGTGGTCTGCGGTTATGGATGGTGTGGCAAGGGTCTTGCAATGAGAGCGTGCGGTATGGGAGGAAATGTTATTGTAACCGAAGTTGATCCCACAACCGCTCTTGAAGCGGTCATGGACGGATTTACGGTAATGCCCATCCGCCAGGCGGCAAGGATCGGTAATTTTTTCTGTACGGTTACCGGGAACATCAATGTGATACGTAAAGAACATTTCGAGGTCATGAAAGACGGCGCTATTGTGGCCAATTCCGGTCATTTTAATGTTGAACTCGATCTCGAGGGTCTCAAAAGCATAACAAAAACCCAGAGGATAATAAGGCCTTTTGTTGAAGAATATATACTGAAAAACGGCAAGCGGATTAATGTTCTGGGTGATGGAAGGCTGATAAATCTTGCGGCCGCCGAGGGACATCCGTCAAGTGTTATGGATATGAGTTTTGCCAATCAGGCGTTAAGTGTCGAATATATGGTAAAAAGTAAAAAGAAACTTGAAAAGGATGTCTATCCGGTGCCCGAGGAAATAGACAAGGCCATCGCCAAAGAAAAGCTGGCTTCCATGAAGGTTAAAATTGACAACCTCACCGCTGAACAGAAAAAATACCTGGCATCGTGGAGTATGGGAACGTAGCGAATTAAGGGCCAGGCTTTTCAGGGCAAAATAAAAGCCGAGTTTTGTTGGGTCATCTTTTTACTCAACCACAATGATGACTCGGCATTTTCTCATAAATGAAAGATTTTCGGAAGCACTTCGAAGCCTGTGAGCATCTGTGTTGCTGATGACAACGTTGGAATGTTTGACACCTTCTGTCCTCAACCCTTTTACCGTCAAAGGATTGTCTGCAACCCTCTGATTACTCTGAGCTGCCGCAAGGTCCTTTGAATACCCACTCATACCCTGCTGTACGGCATATTCACGGCTGACGAAGGCTGATCCATAAACTTCACGTGCGTCTTCGTCAAGTATTTTTGGGACCATGACGGGCGTTATTCCAAGGCCCCGGGTATCAATAACCAATCCGGTAAAAACAGAGGGTGATATGTGAACAGGGGCCATGGTTCTGATGGACTCCAACGGTTTGATTTCCGCTGGAAGAACAAGCTGGGCAAACCCGCCTCTTAACTTCATTTCCATTGTAACTTCTACGGTTCCGTCTGAAAAATATTCTTTTTTTACAACATGGGCGCTATTAACCATGCTTTTTATTTTAGACATAATTATATCATTTTTGCCCGCATAATCTCCGACAACTGTGGCGCCATGGATTCTGATCCCTTTTACGAGTTCAAGGATTTTTCGGCAGGCATCCAGGGTTGCATCTTTTAAAGCAGATGAACGTGCCTGGACACGGTTAGGGAGCTTATCATCAAGAATCCCGATCCCTTTTGCTTGAATTACTCCTCTGCTCCAGTTAATGACTCCTTTTGTCTTCTGTTCAACAACATCCTGGCCCCGATATTCGCTACCATATCCAACAGAAGAAATTATCAGAAGAAATATAAGTGCCAAAGCAAAAGTCGGCTGATTTTTCATGATAATTCTCCGAGCTATTTTTTAATTGTCGGGTTTTTCAAAATAACGCTTTTTTTCAGAGGCCGACCCAGCGGAACATATCTCTGAGAATTTTTCTAACCACACTGATTTAATTACTGAATTTTGTCAATAAAAAATGATCTATATTCTTGGATTCGGGACAGGGCGTCTTTTTGGGTTGAAATCTGTTTGATGGATTCACGGAATCTACTACTGTAACGCAATCCCTTGACAAACCAACCGAGCCTGCTGCGCATCATCCGGATTGCCCGCTGCTCTCCAAAATATGTTACAGAAAATTTAACGTATTGAATCATAACTTCAAAACGCCGGGATGGGTCAGGCAATGAGACTTTATTATTCCGGATTAGCTCAAGCGCCTGAGAAAAAATCCAGGGATTTCCGATGGCCGCTCTGCCGATCATGACGGCATCACATCCGGTTTGGTTTTGCATCTTCAACACATCTTCAGGCCTTACGATGTCTCCGTTTCCTATTACAGGAATTGAAGCAGTGTTTTTAATAGCGGCAATCAGAGACCAGTCGGCCTTGCCCCGGAACCCTTGAGTTGCCGTACGCGGGTGCACTGTAATTGCATCCACACCGCATACTTGAGCGATTTCAGCTATTTTTAAGGCCTGGCCGCCGGAACTGTCCCAACCGGTTCTTATTTTTACCGTCAATGGAATTTTTACCGTTCTGCGGATTGCCTGAAGAATTTTCTCAACCTTTCGGGGCTCTTTCATAAGGGCCGCGCCTGAGCCGGATTTCAGCACTTTTTTTACCGCACAGCCAAGATTGATGTCCAGGATGTCAGCTCCCGAGGATTCAACGATGGTTGCTGCTTGGGCCATGAGCGAACAATCCGAACCGAATATCTGAACGGACAAGGGTTTTTCTGTAGGTTGGCTGCGGAGCAATTCATGCGTTTTGACCGAGTTGTAAACCAGACCGTGGGAACTGATCATTTCCGAGCAGACCAGGGCACAACCTGCTTCTTTGGCCAGTAGCCGGAAGGGCAGATTGGTAATCCCTGCAAGCGGGGCTAACACCGTGATATTATCAAGTGCAACAGAACCTATTTTCATTTTATCTGCAATTTTTTTTGGGAAGTCGGATTTGCATAGCAAAACAGGCAGTTGTGATAGCATGGGTGCAGGTGATAAGATCCTATATCTACCGACACCATGCATCCGCATCCGTGTGTTACCCTCTGGCCGGTATCTTTTTTAAAACTAAGATTGCCCCCGAAAATTTTCACCAAAAGATCGTTTGGAATACATGAACTTTTTTTTATGTTTGAATCTGAGGGCAGGGCGTTGAGTACGTCTTTTTCACAACAGGTATACAGATCAATATTTTTTTCGGAAAGTTCTTTTTCCATTTTCATTAATATGGCCTTTTTTGTTTTCATCGGCGGATCCACAAACGAAAATCCGGGCAGGCAGGCAATCCGTTTTTTAATTTTTGGGTAATGGTCCATAAAGCTTGTGATACATCTGGTCACACCGCATCGGCAAGCCCTGGCGGCAATCCGGGAAAAATCATTCAAATTATCCTGAACCTCTTTTTCATGGAATTTAAAAAAACAGATGGGATCAAATCTCCAGTTAACCGCTCCGGCGCCAAAATTTCGACAAAGCGCTTCTATTTGATCCAGACGCTGGTTTAGCGGTGGCACACGAGGTTCAAGCAAGGACGAATTCGAGTTTATGGTAAAATTGAAAAAAAGATTGTATCCCATGGCCAAGAGCTTTTGGCCGAATCCGCCCTTGATGAAGGGAGTAAAATTTTTTGACCAGAATACAAGGGTGTGAACCTTGTCCGGGGTGGCTTCTATCCTGGACTTTTTCCGGTTATATGGATTAATAACCTCGAAAAAACCCTTATCAATCTGATTTATAAACCAATCCATATAAAATGCCGGGATATCGGTTCGCCTGGAGGCAGAAATAACGATTTGGGTTGATGGGTTCATAAAAAAATCTTATTTTTTCTTCAGATCTGCTAATGATATCACCTTTCCGGCATCCGGTGTTTGGGATATTTTTTGTTTTTCTCCGGAAGGATCAGGCGCTTTGGGACAAACTACCGGCTCCAGACGTACTCTCTTGCCGCCCATGGTAAACTCCTGGCCGTCGATATAAATGTCCCGCAGGATCCAGGTTGCCACCTGAACAGGCACCTGAAGCATAAGTAATTTGACATGATACCAATCCTTTTTTACATCCGGAGCAATCTCTTCTATTCTGGCGAATGATAGGGGTTGATCTTCAAGATATATCAGTACAACGTCATTTTCCTTTGCCATGATGCTGTCCTTTCTAAAAACCTGATACAATGGTATTCACTGGTTACATTTATGTCCTGAAGAGTCGTTTTAAAAGATGAACGTCGAACATATTAAAAGATGAACGTCCAACATCGAACATTGAACGTTGAACATCGAATAATGATGTCGCTTCGCTCCTCAAATTATTCTAAAATCGAATAAAAAACAAACATCCAATCTAAAATTCAACAGCTATTTTTTTTTCAGCCCTCCGGGGCGTAGGTCCCTATGGGCCGGAGGCCGTTTTGATACTCGTAACAAAAATCTTAATAAACGTTTTACAACTGCTACAACTATATAAAATCAATATTTTTTTAATGGCAACCTCTTTGTGCCATCGGAATGGAAAACCGGGATATGGGGGAGAAGCCCCTAAGTTCTTTTAATGAAATTCTTGCCCTTGTTTTTGTCTTTCATTCATCATTTTTACCCTGTGAAACTTTTTTCTATTTCACTGGAGCGATGTTGGACGTTCGATGTTGGACGTTCATCATTTCCAAAAAACCTTCCACACAGTCCTTCCGGCGCAAAAAATAACTTAGCGATCTTGGGGTAATGGGCGGGGGAATCGCGGCGCTTCTGGCCGGCCGCGGCATGGGGGCCGCGGCGCTTTTTGAGATGTTCGGATAGGGTAATTGCCAAAAATTAGGTTTCGTTAGAAATAAACTTAGCCGTTTTTCTGCTCAAAGGTCTTCATAAAATCGACAAGTGCTTCCACTACCGTTACCGTTGTGGCGTTGTAGATCGACGCCCGGCACCCTCCCACGGACCGATGACCTTTAAGGCCGGCGAAACCGTTTTCCAGAGCTTGCTCGACGAACCGTTTTTCAAGCGCTTGGTCCGGGAGTCGGAAGGTAACATTCATCATTGAACGGCTGTCCGGTTGGGCCGTGCCTTTATAAAAATCTCCCGAATCTATTGCCTGGTAAAGAATACGAGCTTTTTCTCGATTGATTTTTTCCATTTTTTCAAGTCCGCCAATGGTCTCTTCAAGCCATTTCATTACCAGTTGAATAGCATAAATCGTGAAACACGGCGGGGTATTAAACATTGAGTTTTTGGATGAATACGTTGTATATTTTAGCATTGACGGCAGGGTGTCCGGCACCCTGTTGAGCATATCCTCCCGAATAATCACCATGCACACCCCGGCAGGACCTATATTTTTTTGAGCCCCGGCATAAATAAGACCGAACTTATCCACATCAAATGGTCTACACATGATATCCGACGACATATCGGCGATAAGCGGCACATGGTTTGTATCCGGAAAGGATGTCCACTGGGTCCCTTTTATCGTGTTATTGGATGTGATATGAGTGTAAACCGCATTGCTGCTGAACGTAATATTTTTCGGAATATATGAAAAAATTTTATCTTCCGAAGATGCCACAACCTTGATGGTTTTACCCAGTATTTCAGCTTCCTTTACGGCTTTTGCGGACCAGGTACCGGTATTGACATAGTCGGCGGAATCACCGTTGCCGAGCAGATTCATGGGGATCATGCAAAACTGCAAACTTGCACCCCCCTGGATAAACAGCACATGGAAATTATCATCCAGGCCCAACAGGCGGCGGGTTCTTTCAACGGCATCGTTTATGACATCGTCAAACCACTTGGATCGGTGGCTTATTTCGGTGATGGACATACCGGAACCGCCGTAGTTTAAAAAAGAATCCTTGATTTCTTCAAGAACTTCAATGGGAAGGGCGGCAGGCCCGGCGTTAAAATTATAAATTCTGTTTTCCTTCATCTGTTTCCCCTATTTTTTATTCTCAGATTTATTAAGCGTATCCTCCAAAAAGAATTTTATTTGTACAGAACCGTGGAAATATGTCAATCAGTATTTTTCAATTCCCCAGGGCAAATGCGTTTGAATTCCTTACAGGGAGAACGCTCCACGACGGCGGGTATCTCTTTCCAACCGACGGATACATATGCCATTCAGCAAAGCGGTATCTTCTTACCTAAGATGATTCTATTAAGATCCATGACTACATCATAAACGATCACTTCAACACCGTTGTTTTTTGCCTTTCTGAACTCTTCTCCGTATGCCGGGTCTATATGGTCGGCCGTAGTGAATGCTTTTGCATCCATACGTTGTACAAGAAAGAACATTGCACAGCGGTTTCCCTTTAAAACGAGTTTTTGAAGTTCCACCAGGTGTTTCCGGCCACGGCCGGTCACCGCGTCCGGGAAGTATGCAATGCCGTCTTTAACCAGAGTGCAGTTTTTTATCTCCACAAAGCATTTTTCATTTTCTCCTTTTGTAAGCAAAAGATCAAGACGGGAGCCGCCCGGCACTTTAACTTCGGATTTTATATTGTTATAGCCCTTTAACTGCCGAACCCGTCCCTCCTCGATGGATTTTTTTACAAGCCTGTTCGGAACCAGGGTATTGACTCCTACAAGGGACGTGGGCATTTTAATCATCTCCCAGGTGTATTTTAATTTCCTTTTGGGATTGTCATGAAACGAAAGATATACAGGCCGGCCCGGCTGTGAGCACTCTTTCATGGTGCCTGAATTCGGGCAGTGGGCGGTTACCAGTTGGCCGCCGGTAAGGGTGATATCAGCAAGAAAACGTTGATATCTTTTTATTAGGGTTCCGTGTATAAGTTCGGGCCACATCAGACCGTGTGAGTTTTTTATTGTTTTCGACATTTATTTAACATTTTGTTTTTGTTGATAATAAATGAATTTTATTGTATATACAATCGTCGACCCTAATTTCAGGGCTCTTGAACTGGCGTAAATCTGAATGCAACATCTTCTATTAAACACTGAACTATGAGCTAAAATAAAAA
>Ga0315535_1002600_pt1 | contig 11409 bp, 6 predicted proteins | sample SalMarSW160220MG_2_FD_203092 | JGI IMG/M metagenome (GOLD analysis project Ga0315535, IMG submission 203092) | Salt marsh sediment microbial communities from the Plum Island Ecosystem LTER, Massachusetts, United States - Salt Marsh Sediment SW1602-20 ...
ATCTTCGTCCCAGTTGCAAAACGATCGTTCTCCCTGGGCAACCATCATTGTAGCCGGCATATACCAGCCGATGTTCTGGTAGATTGTCATGCGCTCGATTCGTAGCCTGGGAATATAGCCGCCGAACGATGTGATGCCGATCATCTGTCGTTCCTCCCGTATCAACCGTCTCAGAAGGCGAACAGCTTTTCGACCAGTTGCGATTTCATCAGGTCGCCTTCGATCTTGAGTTTGCCGCCGGTGTATGCCTGCATTGCGTTGAGCCGTCCGCCGATCAAATCGAGAAAATCATCATCCGTCATCTTGATTGTGGTCGTGGGCGAAGGATGCCGTCCCGCCTCAACCGTGCAGGCGCCGTCCTTGACCGTGACGTTCCACTCTCCCCCTCCCTTGCCCGAGATGACATACTGGAAGACGACATCCACTCCCGCGGCACTCTCCGCCTTGAAGGCATCGGGCATGCTTTCAAAAACCTGCGCAACGCCCATTTCTTTTCCCTGGCTCTCGCCCGCCTGCCGGCCGCCGTCCTGGAAGGCCTCGAGCATTGCGCCCATGAAGGTCATGGTGCTGTCGTACTCGCGCGCCTTTTCAAGCGAGCAGATGGCCGGCATGCTGGCCGCGACCGCCTCGGGTGAGGGAACGTTGTCGCCGTCCCCGACAACCGCACCGAGCCCGGTCACCAGAGCGGCTCGGCTGAAATGCCCTGCCCCGGCGTTGTAGATCCCACCACTTGTGGTGCAGTTTTCCGAGCACAAAAAGACAACCATCGGGGCGATGTATTCGGGCTTCAACCTGGCATTCATCTCGGGCGGCAAGATGCCTGCAGTAAGTCGGGTAGCGGCCAGCGGTGCCACCGTGTTGACCTGGACAGCGTACTTCTGGGCCTCGATCTTCAAAGTGTTCATGAAGCCCACCAACCCAAGCTTGGCCGCCGAATAGTTGACCTGGCCGAAGTTGCCGAACAATCCCGCGGCCGAGGTAGTCATCACGATACGACCGTATCCGCCCGCTTTCATCTGCCCGAGCGCCGGGCGGGTCACGTTGTAGGCACCCTCGAGATGGACTGCCAGCACTGCGTCGAAATCCCCGGGTTCCATTTTAAGCAACGTCCGGTCGCGCAGAATGCCTGCGTTGTTTATCAATATATCCAAGCGTCCGAAGGCCTCGACGGCCCGCTCGACAATCGCCCGGCCTCCCTCGGGGGTAGCCACCGAATCGTACGATGCAACGGCCTCGCCACCCAGCGCCTCGATCTCATCTACCACCAGGTCGGCCGCCGAGCGGCTTCCCGCACCGCTTCCGTCGGTCGTGCCGCCCAGGTCGTTAACCACAATCTTGGCGCCTCTCTTCGCGAGTTCCAGCGCGTAGGCCCGACCCAGCCCGCCTCCGGCCCCGGTCACAACCGCCACTCGCCCGTCGAAGCGTATGCCCGACATCTGCTCTCGCTGGGCGCTTTGTTCTTCGCTCAACCACTCGACCAGGCCGCGATCGATTACTATCTCACCTGTCTCGGCGTTGACTACCCTGAACAGGGCCCGGCCCTCTTCGGTTTTCCAGATCATGGTCTCGATCTGAACGCCCGGATAGATCGGTCTCGAGAAACGTGCGCCGAAACGAGTCATTGCCTCCGGTCTGCCCGGCATCAAGTGCCTGACGACCGCCCGACAGGCGTAACCGTAGGTGCAAAGTCCGTGCATGATGGGTTTCTCGAATCCCGATGCACGAGCGAAATCGGGATTGACGTGCAGGGCAAAGATGTCTCCAGACAGTCTGTATACAAGCGGCTGGTCGGCCGACGGTGTGGCCGGTTGCCGAAAATCCGGCTCGCGATCGGGAATCTTGATTTCGCTCTTCGGTGCCTGTTCACCTCCGAAACCCCCGTCCTTGCGACAGAACAAGGTGAAGATGTTTGTGAAAAGTTTCTCGCCGTTGGAGTGGAAGGTATCGGCCTCGGCAACTACCAGAGCGCCTCTGGACGGTCCCTTGTCGTAGATGTGGGTGATCGCTCCTTCGGTGATCAGAGTGCCTTCGGTCGGGATCGGGCGGTGGAAAATGATCTCCTGCTCGCCGTGCAGGATGCCCGACAGGTCGGCATTCGAACTGATAGCCGCCTGGGCTAAAAAATCGAATACGGCGCCAATCGAGAAGGTCGGTACGACCTTGAGCTTGTCCTCGTAGACGTATTCAAGATCGTCGAATCCAGCCCCTACCCCCAGGGCATACAGGGTCACGTCTTTCCAGGAGTATTCCTTTTTCAAAGGTCCAATCTTCTTACCAATGGAGTCCAGGTCTAAAGCCATGCGCGACCTCCCGGGCAGTTTCGCAAGCCAGTTTATATCATCGTCAAAGCGATAAAAAGCATATAAATGGATGCGAAGGCGAAAAGCGCCGTTGCCATTTTGACAGCTACAGACGCCCTGGGATAGGATTTTCCCCCATGAGCCAGCGCCCGAGGTATACACCATGTCTTTGACAAACTCGCTACTCGATTTTCGTTCAGACACGATCACCAAGCCTTCTCAGGCCATGCGCCAAGCCATGGCGCGGGCCGAGGTCGGCGACGATGTATTCGGAGGTGATCCGACTGTAGCGGAACTCGAACGCCGCTCGGCCGAGATCTGCGGCCGCGAGGCGGCCCTCTTCGTTCCTTCCGGAACCATGGCCAACCTGCTGGGGCTGGCCTTGCACTGCGGTCGCGGCGATGAAGCTATTCTCGAACGGCGCACGCATTCGTTTTCACATGAGGTGGGCGGCGGGGCCGCACTGCTGGGCATTCTCTTCAGCCCGCTCGATAGCCCCGACGGTATCATTTCGCCAGAGCAGGTCGCTCGGGTAATCAGGAAGAAAGACGTCCACGAACCGATAAGCAGGCTGGTGATCCTGGAAAACACCGTCAACCTGGCCGGCGGCCGCGTTGTTTCGATCGAAAGCGTGCGTGCAATGCGCAATCTGACCCGTGAGCGCGGCCTGCGCTTGCACATGGACGGTGCGCGTGTCTTCAACGCTTCGATTGCTTCAGGGACACCAGTGTCCGAATACGCGCTCGAAGTAGACAGCCTGTCTTTCTGCCTTTCCAAGGGGCTCGGCTGCCCGGTGGGCTCGATCTTCGTTGGCAGTGGCGAAGACGTCGAGCGCGCTCGCTGGATGCGCAAGATGCTGGGCGGCGGGATGCGCCAGGCCGGGGTGCTGGCCGCCTGCGGGCTATACGCGCTTGACAACAACATCGAGCGCCTGGCCGAAGACCACGCGGCTGCCAAGGAATTGGCGGACGGCCTGTCCGACGTGCTCGACGAGCGCTACGGGGTACAAGAGCCGGAAACCAATATCCTGCTGGTGCACACAGACTCCGAGACAACTACCAATGCCACCCTGGCTGCCTGGAAGGCTGCAGCCATCTTGGCGCTACCTCTGTCTGAAAGGACCATCAGGCTGGTTACCCATCTCGATCTGCCGACCGGCGCCGCAGCCGAAGCCGTACGACGAGCCAAGGAGTGCACAATTTGATTGACCTTGCAGCATTGATCCTGGCCACGCTAGTTGTCGGGGCGTTGCTCCTTGTGCTTCCGATCGTTGCTACAGTCTTTGCGGTCAAGGCCAGAAGGCGGGTGCGCGAAATGCAAGCCCGGCTGGATCTGATTGAGGCCGGTTTGGTCCCGCCCGCTGTTAGCGCTCCCGTTGCAACAGTGGGAAAAATTATCGAGGAGCCGTCTCCTCCGGCCGAGGCGCCTGAACCGGCCGAGGCGCCGGAACCAGCCGTAGCGCCTGAACCACCAGAACCGCCGCCGGAGCCACCTGTCGAGGAAGCCCCAACTCGCCCAAGCCGCGCAAGCATCGAAGAGCGTATCGGTCTGGTCTGGTTCACGCGCATCGGCATCATTCTTGTGATCGTGGCCCTGGCATTCTTCTTCAAGTACGTGGTCGACAACGACTGGATCGGCCCCTGGGGACGAGTGGCCATCGGGGTGATTGCCGGGATGTTTTTTCTTGGCTGGGGCAGCCTGATGGCCAGAAAGGGCAAGACGCACAAGATCTTCGTGCAGGGAGCCATGGGTCTCGGTCTGGCCCTGCTATTGGTGTCGGCCTACGCCTCGTTCGCCTTTTACCACCTTGTTGCCGCCCTGCCGGCTTTCGGCGTGGTGGCCTTGCTTGCTGTGCTGGGAGGCGCTTTAGCCGCCTGGCACCGGGCCGAGGCGATTTTAGTGCTGTCGCTGCTGGCCGTCTTTATGAACCCTGTTCTGCTTTCCACCGGCGTCGACCGTCCCTGGGCGCTATTTTTCTACCTGCTGGTAATGACATCGGCAGGCCTTTGGGTGGCCGTGCACTTGAACTTCAAGGTGGCCGTCTGGACGGCGGTCGCCGGTGTTACGGCTATTTCCGCAGGCTGGTACGTGCGCTTTTTCGATCCCACACCAGCGCCTGCCCCGGGTACATACGATCTTCCAACAGAGAGTTTGCAGGGAGCCTACTTTCCGCTTCTTGCCCGCCTGGCCCCCCTGCTGTTCGCCCTTATCTTCCCACTGCAATGGACTGCCTTTGGAATTCTGGCACGCCTGAGAAGAAACCCATACACGGCGCTGGGACTGTACCTGTCCGCAGCCGTCTTCGCCCATGCGGCATACGCCGCACTGCTCTTCGACCATCCTGTTCTACTGGGCGTCGCAATGTGCATGCTAGGCGTCGGCTTCGGCATCCTGCTCACGCGCGAGCAGCGCACAAACTGGCTGGGCCTGCCGCTGGCCTCGTCCTTCGCGGTACTGGCATCGCTGACCGGCGAGATCGAAAGCGCCAAGCTGCTGCCGCTTTTGATCCTGACGGGCGGCTGGGCGGCCATCTATTTCGCGACATTTTTTAAAAGAGCGGCCAGCCAGGGTTTGCTGGCCTCACGCAGCGTCTTACTGCTGCTGGGCGCTTCCGGGTTGGGGCTTGCTGTACTTTCCGGGCTGTGGCTGCTACCCGGGCACTTTGTAATGCTGGGCCTGCTGCTGGCCGTTCTTTCGATCGTCTATCTGGCCCTGGCGCTTGCAGCCCAATCTATCTGGACCATCGCCGCTGCCTTTCTGCTGAGCCTGGGAGGCATCTGCGCCTGCGGAGTCTTTTCGAGCAGTTCCACGATGCCATCGCAGACCGGCTTTTTAGTAGTATCGGCCCTGTGGGCGCTGGCGTACATTGGTAGCGTCAGCATCGACATGTTTGTAAGGAACGCACCCTGGAGCCCGGCACGCCTTTTTGTGCTGGCTGGCGCCGGAGTGGGTTTTGCGGCCATATTCATCGGTGTCACCCCGCCTGAGGCGGGCACCCTTCGGGCATTGCTTGCGCTTGGTTGCGGCGCGGTCTACCTGCTCATCGGCCTGCGCATGAACAAGGCCGGTGACTACGGAGCCAGCCGCTCGTTGATGCCGCTCGGGCTGGCTCTTGGCTTTTTCACATTGGCTGTGGCCTTTCTCATTAGCGGCGTAGGCGTGACCGTGATCTGGGCCGCCGAGGCCGTCATCCTGGCCTGGCTGGCCGTCGCAGCCCGTCGCTCGAGTTGGCTTGCCGGCTCTCTTGTCATGTTCGCCGTCGCCGCCGTGCGCCTGCTGGTTGTTGACTTCGGCTGGATCTGGGAGCAACAGGATCTTTTCTGGTCTAGCTTGGGCGCGCAAGGCACAATGATTCCTACGGCCTTTCTCAACCCGCGCGCAATTGCCATGGCGGCAACCGGTGCAGGTTTGCTGATCTCGGCTATCCTGTGTGCGCGCAATCGCCAAAAGTCGTTCTTCAGAATTTCCGGCCTTTGCCTGGCTGTCGCCGGGCATATCGCGCTTCTTGTGCTTGCCATATCCGAGTTCCGGATACTCTTTACCGATGCCGGCGGCCTGCCCGGCCCGGGGCTCCCCGCTGAAGAGTTCAGGCGGCTGATGGATGACTTTGTCCGCTCACTCGCGGCGCAGAGCTACCGGCTCGACATGTTGGCCACGGTCGTGATGGCGGTCTACGCCGCCATGCTGCTAGCCTGCGGCTTTTTATTGCGCAACCTGCCACACAGGATTTTCGGTATCGTTCTGTTCGGCCTTACGCTCGGCAAGCTTGTCTTCTGGGATATCTGGGAATTGGCCCGCATCTACCAGATTGTCGTGCTGGTAGCAGTGGGTTTGTTGCTGCTTGCCGGAGGATTCCTTTATGCGCGTTTTGGTGGGAGGATTAAGATCTTGCTGTCAGATTCTGGAAAGCTGACCATCCTGCTTGGCATTTCGGCCCTGATCCTGGGGCATGCCGGACCGGTCGGGGCCGTTGAAGCCGGAGACTACGAGAATCTCCGTTACATCGAGGGAGTCACGGCACCGGGCGACTACAGATTACTCATCGACCCGGCACTCTACGGCGCAAGCCGCTCGAATCTTTCAGACTTGCGTATCGGCGATCCGAATGGAGCCGATGTACCATTTTTCGTCCGCCCGGCGAATCGCCCTGCCCTCGCGCCGCGCAGGTTGCGGGCCACCTTGCTCGATCCGCTCTTGCTGCCGGACGGAAGCTCCAGGGTCGTTCTCGATCTGGGCCCCGATCCTCCCCGCCACCGGCGAGTCGATCTCGAAATAGACGGCCGCGACTTTCTACGCCAGGCGCGGGTCGAGTCGAGCGTCGATGGACGCGAATTTGGAATTCTGGCTAACGGAGCCTATGTCTTCGACCTCGCAGGCGGCGGCCCCCGCGCCGTGCGAAACTGGCTGAACTACCCTCTTTCCCGGGCGCGTTACTTGCGTCTGACGCTGCTGCCCGGATCCGACAAACAACGCCTGGCCGTCCGCGCGGCATACGTGATTAGCGGTCCTGTGCCGGAAAAGGCCAAATTCCAGGGCAAGCTCGATCTCGAGCTGCTGCCGCGAGACTCCGGGCGTCGGGGCTTCTCTATGTACGAACTCGGAAAGCTTCCGCCCGGCGTGCCATTCAACGGCCTGCGCCTGAGCGTGGGCACGCCCGCCTTTGTACGGCGGGTGGTCGTCGAGGCAACCACCCGCAGGCAAGCCTGGTTTGCCGCGGGCGGCGGGGTGATCTATCGCGTGCCGGCCGAAGACGGACGGACGCAGGAATTGCTGGAGTTTCCCATCCGGCCGGGAGGACGCCCGATCATACGACTGACTATCGAGAACGGCGACAACCCGTCGATCGAGCTTTCGAAAGCCACGGCAGTTTACCCTCCCGAGGAGATCGTATTCCGCACGACCTCGACCGGGCGTCACACGCTGTTCGTGGGCAACAAGAAAGACCGCGGAGCGCGCTATGACCTGGCCGAGTTGTATCGTCGCGGCGCACCTGCAGAACCAAGGCCCGCAAGCATGGGCGCACTTTCTCCCAATCCAGACAAGATCGATAAAACTGGCCGGATAGCCAAAAAGCCTTTCAGTGAGCGCTACGCTCTCGTAATTCAACTCGTCATCGCGGGCGTGGTTCTGTTGCTCGCTATCTGGACTTTAATAATCATCCGTCGCAGCCAGAAAAACCGAGGGGAGCCGGAGAAGTAATGATCAGAAACACTATTTTCTCGTTGGCGGCAGTTTTTATTATCATTGCTCCCTACCCGTCGCTTGCCGATCAGGTAATCGACGTTCACCTGGACGACAAGGTGCCGGCGGGCAAGCATCCACGACTGAATGTCGCTGTACACAGTGATCTGGCCTCGCTGACTTTGGATCTCGAGCGTGACGACGGAGAAAAGGTGCATCAGACGCTGGTCAACGTCCCGCGTGATTCGAAACGTGTCTTTCGACTTCCGGCCGATCGGGGCCGGCACCGTTACCGTGGCACGTTGAGCGTGACTTTTACAGGCGGAAGTACGGCTGCGATGAAACTCGATTTTGAGGCCGAAGTAGTGGCCGGCCTCGGCCTTGCGGCCGACAGGCGCAAACTGGATCTCGACAACTGCATGCTCGTCTTGGGATCGCGCCGTCCGCTTTCCAGTGTCGACTACGACGTCACCGCCGATGACGGCAAGCGCATGGATCGCGGTTCGATCAAAGTCGAACCGGCGGCAAAGTCGGTGAAGATATCCTGGAAGAAAAGCGCGGCCAAGATCTTGAAGATAAAACTGGTTGCCCACGCAACCGACGGCATATACGAAGATCTCGAACTCGTCCCCTGGAGTTACAGCATTCCGCACCAGGAGGTGGAATTCGAAACGGGCAAGTGGGAGATCCGTGACGGGGAGAAACCCAAGTTGAACAGCAGCTACGCGCTTTTGCAAAAGGGAATTGCCAAATACGGCAAGCTGCTCGACGCCCGGCTTTACGTGGCCGGTTACACCGACACGGTCGCCGCGGCCGACTACAACCGACAGCTTAGCGAAAAACGTGCTTTGGCCATAGCCCGCTATTTCCGCGAGCGGGGTTTCAAGCATCCTATTTTTTACCAGGGATACGGCGAGCGCGGTCTCAAGGTGCCCACCCCCGACCAGACCGATGAACCGCGCAACCGGCGCGCGGAGTACGTATTGGCCGCGGAGCCGCCGACCATGAACGTTCCCGGTTCTGCCGGCAGGTGGAAACGCCTGCAATAGGAGCACAGCATGACCAAACGAATCGGAAACCTGCTACTCGATTACAACATAGTCACCACGGAACAACTCCAGGCGGCGCTGGGGCGTCAACGGCGCTTCGGCGGACGATTGGCCACTTCCTGTCTTGCCCAGGGTTATGCCGACGAGAAGACTCTGGCGCGAGTGCTCTCTCGCCAGCTGGGAGTCCCCTTCGTTGTGCTTTCGCGAAGCTGCATCCCGATCTCGCTTCTTGCCGGTTTTCCGCTCGAGTTGGCACGCAAGCTCAACGCCATGCCGGTGCACAAACACGAGCGCGAGTTGTTCGTGGTTATGGCCGACCCGACCAATATCGCCTACCAGGACGAGATCGGCTTCACCACCGGCTGCCGCATTGTCGAACACGGCGCGCTGGTCGGCTGTCTGCATGACACGATCGAGGATGCCTATCGAATCAAGGAGAACGGCAACGCGACTTTCTGCCAGGGTGTAGACTTCGATCCGTCACAGACCTTCGGTAAAGACGGCCACCTGGAAATCGTCGTCGGCAGCGACCAGGACGGCGCCCTTGGCGCTCCCGGCCCGGAACCCGAAATAAGCGGTCAGTCGTTCTTGGACAGCGATACCAACTGGGTAGACCAGATCGAGTCTGGTGTCAAGGTGCAGCCTTCCGAGAAAACGACTGTTTTGGTAGTAGACGACGAGACCGATTTACGTCGTATGCTGGCCGAGTTTTTCACAAAGTCCGGCTACGAGGTATGGCAGGCCGCGGACGGGACCGAGGCGCTGCGCGTTTTGAAACAACGTCTGCCGCAAGCCATAGTGCTCGACGCCATGCTGCCCGGAGTACACGGCTTCGATATCTGCTACAGGGTCAAGCACGCCGAGGGCACCCGTCACATCCCGGTTGTGATGATCAGCGCCGTATACCGAGGTTGGCGTTACGCCGATGACGTGCGTCGGCTGTACGGCGCAGACGCTTTTTTAGAAAAACCCCTGCGGCTTGACGAACTCAGACACGTGCTGGAAAGCTGCCTTTCGGACAAAGGCACAAACCAGCAACCAGCCGATTTAGAAATCCAGGCCGGCCCGGCTTTGCAAGAAGCGGCCCTTTCCTACCGCAAAGGAGATCTTTTCGGCGCGGTGGCCCACCTGCAAAAAGCCATCGCGGCCTCGCCTTTCTCGCCGTCGTTGCACCACCGGTTGGGGTTGCTGTTCGACAAGCTCGACGAACCCTACCGCGCCATAGCCGAACTGGAGCGCGCCGTCGAGCTGCAACCCAACTTCAAGCAGGTGCGGGATCTTGCACAGATCTACGAGAAGACCGGCTTTGCAAGCAAAGCCTTCGAAGCATGGGAACGCTGTCTGCGCCTGTGCGAGGACGAGCAGCAAGCCGAGGTCATCCGCGCCCACGTAGCCAAGTTGCTGGCAAATTGAGGGTAACGGCGGGTTGGACCTCTATATGTGGCGAGCCTGGGCGCAAGAGCGCCGCAGGATAGTGCCGGCGTGTTACCTGTGGCCGTGTGACTTTTCTTTCTTCTTCTCTTTTTCCTTCTTGTGCTTGTCACGCGCATGGGGTGTCGGGGGCTTGGGCTTGGTCACGTGCACCGGACGATCCTTGCGCGGCATCGGAGTCGCACGGGATGGGCGGCTGGGCGTATTGTGTATCATGGGCCGCTTGGGTTCGACTCTCGGCCGGGGCTTTCTTGGCGGAGGAGTCACGTGATGTGGGCGATCGGGCACATCGCGATGCCCGTGCCTGTCGGGTTCAGCACGCGGCCGGTGCTGTCTTGGCGGAGGAGTCACGTGATGTGGGCGATCGGGCACATCGCGATGCCCGTGCCGATCGGGTTCTACCCGCACCGGGGGTTTGTGGAGGTTCGGCTGGACTACCGGCCGAATATGCGGCCGCGCGGCAGGGCGGTACCTTCGGTTCTCCGCCCGGCCATGATGGGCTCGGGGCGCCTTGGGAGCGACAACTCTTTTGAGGTAGGCCCTGGGCCGGCGGTAGCCGTGACGGCGATGACCCTTTTTCTTATACCAGCGGTCATAGTCGTTGCGGTGGTTCCGGTAGTGGGAGATATAAGCGTTATACCTCCTGTAGGTCCGGGGTATGTGCACGACCCGGCCGTTCCTATAATAGTAGGGTATTCCCGAGGCGTCGTAAAAGACCAGGTATCCCTCGTAGTATTGGGGTGCGTAGTAGTCTGTACGGGCGGATCGGCGGTACCAGCGGTAGGATCGGCCGATAGACCGGTACCAGCGATTATACTCGGACCTGTGTTTTCGATAGTGCCGCATCAGCCTGGCGTAGCGCCTGTCGCTTGAAAGAATCGCGTGCCTGATGCCATCAACGTAGTAAACCGGATGGTCTCCCACGAAGAAGACCGGGTAGTCGTCGTAATAGATGGGCTTGTAGTAGTCGACGACCGGCGTTCGGCGAAACTGAAGATTGTTATAACCTACTTCCTCGAACCACTGGAAATAGGCGTCCTCGTTGTTGGCGAAGTTGTTCACCAACTCGTTGTAGCCGGGATAGTCGCCGGGAACCGCGTAGGCCACGTTGTTTTCGTAGTAGATTGGGGCCCCGGTATCGTCGTAGAACACCAGGTTGTCCATGTAGAATTGGGGAGTATAATAGTCGACATAGATACTCTGGGCCATGCTGTTGCCGCCCCATGCGGTCACAATCAGCAAGGCCAGCATCCCTGTCAAAGGGACTTTTATTAGCGCCTTCATCAATTACCTCCACTATTTGTAAGAAGACAGATGAATACGCTAATCCGGGATTCTGAATTTGTCCACAAGATTCGACCAGCCCCCATTTCCCGCCGGATCGCGAAATAGTAGCTGGACAAGCGGAATTTGTCTCAGTGCCTACCCTTTCCCGGAGTCACGTTCCA
>Ga0315535_1002603_pt1 | contig 11397 bp, 11 predicted proteins | sample SalMarSW160220MG_2_FD_203092 | JGI IMG/M metagenome (GOLD analysis project Ga0315535, IMG submission 203092) | Salt marsh sediment microbial communities from the Plum Island Ecosystem LTER, Massachusetts, United States - Salt Marsh Sediment SW1602-20 ...
GGGCTCATAATTGATGCCTACTTTTCTGCTACAAAGATCAGATGGATACTGGACAATGTTGAAGGGGCAAGAAGCCTTGCTGAAAAAGGAGAGCTTGCCTTTGGTACAGTTGATTCATGGCTGATATGGAAGCTGACAGGAGGTAAGCTACATGTGACTGACGTTACGAATGCGTCGCGCACGATGTTATTCAATATTCATGATCTTAAGTGGGATGAAGAACTTTTAAGGATCTTTGACATACCATCGTCAATGCTTCCCGATGTGAAATCCTCGAGCGAGATATATGGCAATACTGAAGTTTTGTTTGATACTCCTGTACCGGTGGCAGGTATAGCCGGTGATCAGCAGGCTGCACTATTCGGCCAGATGTGCACGGAACCGGGAATGGTCAAGAATACTTACGGAACAGGTTGCTTCATGGTTATGAATATAGGAGAGAAGCCCATTGAGTCGAAGAACCAGCTTTTAACCACAGTAGCATGGCAGGTAAACGGAATAACACATTATGCCCTGGAAGGGAGTATTTTTATTGCGGGAGCTGTGGTTCAGTGGCTTCGTGACAGCCTGGGTGTTATCAAACAGTCGGGTGATGTTGAAAAGCTGGCCACACATGTGGCTGACAGTGAGGGTGTTTATTTTGTTCCTGCATTTGCCGGATTGGGTGCACCTCACTGGAACCAGCATGCCAGGGGAACACTGGTAGGTATTACCAGGGGATCGACAGCCGCACATATTGCCAGGGCTGCTCTCGACAGTATTGCATACCAGACACTTGATGTGCTTGAAGCAATGCAACAGGATTCGGGTCTTGATATAAAAGAGCTGCGGGTTGATGGAGGTGCAACTGTCAACAACCAGTTGATGCAATTCCAGTCTGATATTCTTCAGACTGATGTTGTCAGACCAAAGATAACAGAGACTACTGCACTGGGAGCAGCATACCTGGCAGGCCTGGCAGTCGGCTACTGGAAAGGTACGGATGAGGTAAGCAGACAATGGCAGATCGACAGAACATTTTCACCCGGAATGAAAGCAGATGATACCCATACATTAATTGGCGGATGGCGACGGGCAGTCAGGACAGCAAAAGCCTGGGCCGATGATCCGGAACTTAAATAAAATATAAAATTACTTACCCATATTTAAACTGATCTGACATTATGAATGAATTTTTTGCTGAATTCTTTGGAACCGCTATGATCCTGGTTTTCGGAAGTGGGGTGGTAGCCAATGTGCTACTAAACAAAACCAAGGGTTATAACAGCGGATGGATTGTTATATCTTTTGGTTGGGCAATAGGTGTTTTTACCGGGGTGCTGATATCAGCGTCCATAAGCGGGGCACATCTCAATCCTGCCGTTACCCTTGCTCTTGTACTGGCTGGTAAGTTCTCTGTTGCCAAAATGCCGCTTTATATCTCTGCCCAGTTGCTGGGGGCAATGTTTGGGTCCGGCCTGGCGTGGCTTGCATATAAAAAACATTTTGATGCCACGGATGATGCTGATCTGAAACTGGCGGTGTTCTGTACTTCACCGAATATAAGGAGCTATTGGTACAATGTTATCACCGAGGTCGTCGGCACCTTTGTTCTTGCCCTGGCTGTACTGTATATGGCCCAGCCCGAAGTAGGACTCGGAGCGCTTAATGCATTGCCTGTAGCTCTTGTAGTTCTTGGTATTGGCCTTAGCCTGGGGGGGCCAACAGGTTATGCTATCAATCCGGCACGTGATCTTGGTCCGAGGATCCTGCACTTTCTGCTGCCGATACCGGCAAAACGCGACAGCGACTGGGCTTATTCGTGGGTACCGGTAGTGGGACCAATGGTAGGTGCTGCCCTGGCAGCAGGCATATACATGTTCTTTGCCGGAATGTGACTTTAGTTCTAACTGACTGCAGGTCAATATTAGAAAACTAAGCCTGAATTTTAATCAATTACGGCCAGCTTGATGTCCCAGTATTAGTTTTATAACTTTTGAGAATACCTTATATATAACAAGTAAAATGCCTGCCAGTATTACCAGTATGGCAATGGTAAGCCAGAAAGGATAATTAAGGATCACCAGAAGGAAGCGCACCTTCTTAATAAGTTTCTTTTCCTCTCTTATCTGTTTGCTAAGATCAGGCGGGGCCTCACTGTAGTCGAGGTTCCGGATCTTTGGCAGGTAGCCTTTGTCTACGGATCCTTCAAGACTGAAGATATGAATCTCATCTGTTAGACCTGCAGCAATAAGCATATCCTTTTTCAGATCATCCCAGCTAAGAGAGGCAAGTTCAACCCCGTTAATTTTAACACCCCCTCCCGTACTGCCAAGAGCTATGGGCATATGATCGCGGTGATACAGAGGTATGATCGCACTGTTACCCATCGCACTTGTATACAGCATTGGTATCTCCACCCCGGTCTTAATGTCCACAATTCCCATAAGTTTCTGAAGGGATGTCGTTCCAAGCTCTCTTTCATCATATAGGAAAGGGATTATATAGCTTTCTACACTATACCCGTCATTTCTCATTCTTTCTATCAGATCCTTGTAAAGAACAGTGGCTTTTTTTAATGATTTGTTATCATAAAGACGCTTGTACACCTTCCATGCAAGTTTCAAGGGATGTGTAAAGATCAACTTGCCATCATTCATGTCCGGTTCCATATCGATGCCGATACCATCCCATTTAAGGTCATTTTCTTGTGTCCACAGGATGAAATCATCATAACGTTTCGAAGCCTTTTCTCCATTATACATATTAAACCAGTAGCCATCTCTTTCAGGAAGCAGTAACCAGGCTACCACAGGAATACCTGCTTCATTCAGTTTCCGGATGGTCATAGCTCTTTCCGGGCTGAAATCATGGAGGCCAATCCTCAGTGCAGCATTCATTTCGGTCAGTTCACGTATGAGAGAAGTATCAGCAAAAAAATCATTGAACTCATTGTCCTGAAGCTCACAGAAAAAAGAGATCCCCGGAATTCCAAGAATCCCAAGATTGATTAAAGAGGTCAGCGTAAGTAAAATAATAAGTTTCTTCATGGGTCACAGATTATTTTATGAAAATACAAATAATATTCTTAGCAGATACACTAACAGAATTATGTATGTTAATCCCGTCTTATACCGGGTTGTTAAATAGAAAGATTAACATAATGTTAACTCAACATGGCATACTAATTGCAATTCAGAATTAATGATAGTATTTATGACAATGAAATATTAAACGAGAATGATAAGGAGGGCCGGAAAATGAAAAGAAAAGCAAAGATCAAATTATCAGGTTTAATTACACTATCCCTGGTAGGAGCAGGGCTTCTGACTTTACAAAGCTGTGTTGTTTACAATCCATCTTATCTTCCGTCTGTTCCAGTTACTGATGTTGTTCAGATGAGTAAGGAGGGAATGTCTTCAAAAGATATAATTAAGCAAATGAGGAAGACACATTCCGTTTACCTGCTTAAAGCAGATCAGCTGGCAAAACTCAGGGAAGAAGGAGTTCAGGATTCTGTAATTAACTATATGGAGGCAACGCATTTCAATGCCATCAGACAAACACAAAGACTTAATGACTCATATTACATGTATCCCGGTACATTAGGATATGGATTCTGGGGCCCTGGTTACTGGGGACCCTATGGTTACTGGGGATATGACTTAGGACCTGCTGTCATAATTCATGGCGGTGGCGGCAGATTCCATGGAGGTGGTCACGATCATGACAGAGACGGGAGGTAAACTTAAACTGATACTGCAGTATTGTTGTCTTGAATAAATATTGCAGATGTCGGCCCGCAAAAAAAGCCCTGCTACAAATAAAGCAGGGCTTTTTAGTTTTAAACACAGAACTTTTAAAAACTGAGTTAATCATTATGTTAAACAACCGGGAAGGTAAAATGTTTAGTTTTAATTGCTTAACAATTTTTCTTAATTTTATAAGAGGCTTTATGGCAAGGTTCTTCTGATGTTGCGGCACAAATAATTATGTACAATGAACGAGGCTTATTTCAGGTTTTATGAAGAGCTGAATGATTTTCTGCCTTCAGGGAAGAGAAAAATATCATTTCCTTATTCCTTTAAGGAGAACCCATCTGTTAAAGATGCTATAGAATCGCTGGGGGTCCCACATGTTGAAATTGACCTTATACTTGTGAATGGCCGGTCGGTTGACTTCCGCTATAAGCTGAAAGATGGTGATGTTGTTTCCGTATACCCTGTCTTTGAAACTCTTGATATTGGTCCTGTGACACACCTGGGAGGCAGACCATTGCGTCAGACAAAATTCATCTGTGATGTTCACCTGGGTAAGCTGGCAAAATATATTCGCCTGTGCGGTTTTGATACTTTATATGATACAGATATGACAGATAAGGACATTATCCGGTTGTCGGCTGATGACAGGAGAATAATACTTACCCGCGACAGGCTACTACTTAAAAATAAAATGGTTACTCATGGTTTCTGGATAAGGTCGGCATCAACGGATGAACAGTTGAAAAGCGTACTGATTCATTTTTCCTTAAAGGGGCAACTGAGTCTTTTTTCCAGGTGTATGGAATGTAATGGCCCTCTGCATGAAGTGCCGAAAAAGGAAATTCTGGATCGGTTATTACCCGGTACCAGGAGGTTTTACCGGAAATTTAAATTATGCAGGGATTGTAACCGTATCTACTGGAATGGATCACATTACAAGAGGATGAAAGAACATATCAGGACCCTGATTGTCGAAACCAGCCTGAGTTTTCATCAGTGACACCTGCCCGACTGATGCGGTCAGGCGGGAGTGTTCAGTATTCGACATATACACCACGGTTCTTAAGAAGCATCAGCTGGTCCCGGTCAATTTTGTTCCCCGACAGGTCAGCATATTCAAGTTTATCCAGTTCCAGCAGTGGAGAAATATCGTCGATAAAATTATTCATGAGTTTCAGACACCTGAGGTTGAGCAGGTTGCTCAGGGTGTCTATATCCTTTATCCTGTTGTCAGACAGATCCAGTTCTTCAATGTTTAATAATCCTGCCAGGAGTGAGAGATCAACGATCCCGTTATTTGAGAGGTCCATTACAGTGGCATGAAGGCAGAACTGAACTCCTTCCAGGTCAGTAATAGAGGAAGATGATAATTCAAAATCTTCCATTTCCATGAGGTAATATGAAGGAAGTTCGATATCAGTATCGCCATATTCCCTGATCTTAAGTGCATCATAAAAATTATAGCTTCGTTTTCTGGTACTCGTTTTTATAAGGAAAGGCTTATAAGGACGGCTGTCGTAAATAATATTGAATCCCTCTGTTTCAAAGTCCCATTCATATACAGGAGAATAGTCAATATCTTCCATAGAATCAATTGATACTGCTATTTCCTCTATACTTTCCATCCTGAGTATATGAGAGTACATAAGCAGGCCGTCAAAATTATCAAGTGCAGTAAGCCTGTTTATTTCATTTATATGATATACAGCACGATCAGGATGGTAAAGCATCATAAGTCTTGAAAAGCCTTTCCCGGTATCGGATATTTTAATATTTACAAAATCACTAATAATTTCCGTGATTTTTTGCAGTACGGAAAATTGCCTGTCCCTGAATAGCGTGATCAGGGTTAGAGATATCCTGTTAAGATTATTGATTGAATAAGCTTCCGTAAGTTCCCTGTTCAGTTCCTGTATTGTCATACCTTGGCAGTCCTTGTTTATTATAGGGTATAATCAAGGGTGAGCATTGTCACACTGATATTGCACGGGTATTGTTACCGGCTGTATCACACCTTTTCTGCATGCTACTGTAAAAGATTATTCAGGCTGGATTTAACAGCACAATTCATCCCGCTGCCTGTATCTGGCAAAGTTAGCAATAATAAAACCAACGAATTAATTATGGCTTTATGTTATGAAATAATAAAAATAAGTGTTTATACTGACCAGCAACTCCACTTCAGGGTAATCAGTTAAACACTACAGTTCTATTGTTATATATTAGGATACGGCGCTGGATATGCATAAGGATAGCACGTGAAAGTACAAGCTTCTCAACATCCTTACCTTTAATAATTAGTTTATTTATAGAATCACGGTGAGAAACTCTGACTATATCCTGATCAATAATAGGTCCTGAGTCAAGATCGGCAGTCACGTAGTGGCTTGTTGCTCCAATGATCTTGACACCTCTCTCATATGCTGAATGATAAGGCCTGGCACCGGGGAAGGCAGGCAGGAAAGAGTGGTGAATATTAATAATATCCTTTGGATAGTGACTGATAAAATCACTGCTAAGTATCTGCATATAACGTGCCAGCACCACAAAGGATACATTATTATTCTTTAATAACTCAAGTTCCTTCTTTTCCTGCTCAGTTCTGTTTTTTTCGTTTTTATCAAAATAATAATAAGGAATGCCAAACTGCTCTGATATAGGTTTAAGATCACGGTGATTGCTTATTATAAGGGGGATATCAACATCCCATTCTCCGGCATGAACCCTTGAAAGAATATCGTATAGACAGTGCGATAGCTTTGAAACATATATGGCCATCTTCGGCTTTATGTTACTAAAATAGATATCCCATGTCATATTGTAACGTTCTGCTATGAGAGTATTGAAGAAATCGGCTATTTTTTTCTGTGGGATTAGAAATCCGTCCAGTTCCCATTCTATCCTCATGTAAAACGTGTGATCCAACCTGTCTACATGCTCGTCGAGTGCGATAATATTACCATTGTTATCATTTATGAATGCAGTGACCAGAGCTACAATTCCCTTACTGTCGGGACAATGCATAAGCAATATGACTGAATTTTTATTTACTGTGGCCATTGATCTGAATTTTTTTATGTATCGGTATTACAACTGGTTGCAAAGGTAATGAGTATTTCGTTTGAGTTATAACTGGTTTGCTTTTTTATTTATAAATGCTAGCTTTATAGTTCCTCAAAGATACATTAAGTTATGAAAATCGCCGTTACCGGTGCCAGCGGGCATATTGGAAGTTGCCTGGTAAGGGCTCTGATGGAAATGGGAGTGAAAATAAGGGTTCTTGTCCATGAGCACAGGAATGATTTCGATAAGCTCGGGCTTGAGATCACGGAGGGTGATTTACTGGATCATGGTTCACTCGATAAATTATGTGATGGTGTGGAGACGGTTTTTCATCTTGCCGCTCAGATAACTCTTGATAGCAGATCTGATAAGAAAACGCACGATGTCAATGTAACAGGTACCAGGAACATGTTAAAGGCTGCCCAACGCAGGGGAGTAAGGAAATTCATTCACTTCAGCAGCATTCATGCTTTCAGCACCGTACCTGATGGTATATTACTTGATGAAACCATGCCAGCGATAGATACCGGTGGGAGTATTTATGAGGTTACAAAAGCTGAAGGTGAGCGAGAAGTTATAAATGCAGCCAGGGAAGGACTCGATGCTGTCATTCTGAATCCGACCGCAGTAATCGGGCCCTTCGATTACAGGATTTCAGCCCTGGGTGAAGCTCTTATAAAGATATACAATAACAGGCTGCCTTTTCTTATATCAGGAGGCTATAACTGGGTAGATGTAAGAGATGTTGTGATTGCGGCAATAAATGCAGTTGAATACGGCCGCAAAGGGGAAAAATATATCCTTTCAGGTGAATACCGGACACTTCATGAGCTGTCTGAAATGATAAGTAAAATCTCGGGATGCAGGATACCTGTTATTACTCCGGTAATTCTGGCCCGAATGACATGCCCCTTTTTCAGGATAATTTCATCAGTAACCGGAAGGGAACCTCTATATACAAGCCAGACACTTGATATACTGGTTAATTCGCCTGTTAAAATATCAAATGCAAAGGCAAGGAGGGAACTAAAGTATAAACCAAGGCTTCTTGCTGATACATTAAAGGATACTTTTAGCTGGTATGATGAAAACAAAATGCTGAGATGATATGATCACACACAATACCTTCAACCTGATTTGTATTATATGGATAGCTGTGGCTGTTTTTCTTTTCCCGGTACTTTTAAAGGTGGTTCAGCCTTATGGCCGCCACACTGCGGCCAACTGGGGGCCGCTTATTAATAACAGGCTGGGCTGGTTCTTAATGGAATTGCCTGCTCTGGTAGTATTTGGTTATTTCATTCTTCTCAGATCAGACCTTCATAACATAGTTGTGCTGTTGCCTGCAGTATTATGGGGGATACACTATTTCCACCGCGTAATTATCTTCCCTCTGCGGATAAGAACCAAAGGCAAGAGAATACCCCTGGTTATCACAGTTATGGCTTTCTTTTTCAATATAATTAACGGAAGTCTTAATGGGTACTGGCTTGCCACCTTTGTACCTGGCAGCCCTCTTGATATGATCACTATTCTGCGCATTACGGCCGGAGCGACTATTTTTATTACAGGATTCATCATAAATAAATATCACGATTATATTCTTATTAACCTCCGGTCTGTAAGGAGTGAAGGATACCGGGTGCCATATGGTGGATTGTTTAAATATGTATCCTGTCCAAATTTTATGGGTGAAATCATATCCTGGACAGGATATGCTCTTGTTGCTTTCAACCTGCCTGCTCTTTCATTTCTGGTCTGGACCTGTGTAAATCTTATTTCAAGGGCAAAAGATCATCACATGTGGTACATTAAGGAATTTCCTGGTTATCCCAAAGAAAGGAAAGCAATATTCCCTTTTCTTTTATAATTATCAGTATAGGAAGATTCTTCAGTACAGGAAGATTCTATAGATAAATTTTATATAATTATTGAAAAGAGATTTTGTGTTTTTTTCTTTAAAAGATGTGGTAATTCCTGTGACAAACGTCTTAAATAGAAATACGGTTCTGGTTAAATTTTTCATAGACAGCAAATTATTTATAATTAATTATATACATAAATAGGTTAAATTATTACAATAGATAATTGTGGTGTTTTCAGGTTAGTTTGTTGCATAGTAATGCAAGCAGGTTAGTTAAAATTGTGGAATGCCGGTCTATGATTGGCATTTCACTGATTTATTAACAGGACATCTTCACCTAATATGATAGTAGATTCGCCAACTGCCAAAAAGAAAAAAACTTCAGCTTCAAAGGGTTTATTGCATTTATTATCTTTGGTCGATGACCAGGAGCAAATGACGAAGAATCAGGGGACACTGGTTGAGAAGGTACTGATTTCAAAACTTAAGGCCGGAGATCAGTCTGCTTTTTCACATATCTTCTCTGCATATTACAAGGACCTTGTACTATTTGCAATGAGGTATACTAAAGACCTGAGTAATGCAGAAGAGATTGTTCAGGATACCTTTGTTCGATTATGGGAGGATCATGAAACAGTTAATATTAGTCATTCACTAAAATCTTACCTCCTGAAAGCAATTCAGAATAAATTTCTCGACTGGTGCAGGCATAAAAAAATCAGGCAGACATATTATAGTTTTGTTATGGAAAGGGCTCTCAGATTTGAAACCGATACAGATAAATATGTGCTCCAATCAGAATTACAGGATCAGATAGATGCTGTATTGTCAAGTCTCCCTGAAGAAATTTCATCACCTTTCCGAATGAACAGATATAAAGGGCTCAAATATAGTGAGATTGCTGATCTTCTGGGCGTTTCAGTTAGGACTATTGAAGTAAGGATAGGAAAGGCATTGCATATGCTGAGGAGCTGCCTGAGAGATTACATTTCTTAATAATTTTGTATATGAGTCTGTTGCTGAATAGCTGAAATTGAGGATTCTGTACTATTTGAATGTGGGCAATATGGCTTTGATCGTCTTTATATAAATGCAGTTTTTTTGAAATGGAATCAAAAGAGAAGAATGATATTTTAGCTTTGATCGCAAGGGATCTTGCGGGCCTGGCCACTAAAGCGGAATTTGAAGAACTGAATAAATGGTTAGGCCTATCGGAAGCAAACAGAAAATATTATGATCAGCTAAAAAATATCTGGGATGCATCTGACAAACAAACAGATATTAGCAATATAGATATTTCAGGGGCTCTAAAGAAAGTGAAGAACAGGATCCCCGGCATGAAGCCCCGAAGAAAAATATGGTCATCGTGGCAGAGGATTGCAGCAATAATAATTCTGCCACTGGCTGTCGGTACATTTTTCCTTGGTCTGATCAGTTCCGGAATAGGGATTTTAAGACAGAACCAGGAGGTTTTTAATAAGGTGTACGCTCCCTATGGAACCAGATCGTCCTTTCGCCTGGATGATTCCACATTGGTCTGGCTGAATTCGGGCAGTACTTTAAGGTATCCTGTAACCTTTAGTAAGAGAGTGCGAGAAGTTTACCTTGACGGTGAAGCCTATTTTGAAGTGAAAAGCAATACATTACGGCCTTTTATTGTGCAGACTTCAACATTACAGGTAATAGCCACGGGAACAAGATTTAATGTCCAGTGTTATGCCTCACGGCCAATAACAGAGGTAACACTTGTATCGGGGAAAGTAACAGTTAAAGAGGCAGGGCATAACAGAAACTCACCTGGGGTATATAAGCTTCATCCTGACCAGCATCTGAGCTATGACTTACAAGCCCGGGAGAGTGATATTATTGATACAGATTCATATAAATATATTGCCTGGAAGGATGGAAAACTAATATTCAGGAATGAACCACTCAGTAAAGTACTTAAGGATATAGGATTGATTTTTAATGTAGATATAGAATTGCAGGGGAAAGAACTGCAAAATTACAGATATCACGCAACATTTGAAGATGAATCGCTCGAAGAGATACTTAAGCTGTTAAAGATTAGTGCGCCGATAAGCTATACCGAACTTCCGAGAAACCTGTTACCCGACGGATCCTTCTCAAAGAAAAGAATAATTATTTACCCGGCAAATTCCGGACATTCAAAATAAACCTGACTAACAATTAAAATTTCCTGCCATATGAAAGAAACATAAAACCTCCAATGCTTGACCATAAAACAAGGAGGAAAAGTGCTGGAACACCTTTCCCCCGGTCAATGGTCAATAGAATGTCAAACCTAGAGAACTAACATTCCTTTATTATTAACCCTAACGATTCAAAATTATGAAAAAGAATCATAATTACTATGGATTTTCTAAACCTTATAGTAGTTGCCAAAAATTACTTATGAAAATGAAGATTTCTGCTTTACTGCTTTTATTTGGATTAGCCGGTATGGCAGCCACGCCGACCTATTCACAAAGCACAAAGATCTCTCTGGATATGAAGGGAACCTCTGTCGATCAGGTTCTTAGTAAGATAGAAGATGAGAGCGAATTTTATTTTCTATACAATCAGAAACTGATAGATGTGGAACGCAAGGTGGATGTTGAAGCTAAAAACAAGCCCATCAAGGAGATATTGCATGATATCTTTGACGATCAGGTCAGGTTTGTGGTCAGCGACAGGCAGATTGTACTTACTCCTGCGGGGACATCTTCC
>Ga0315535_1002604_pt1 | contig 11396 bp, 6 predicted proteins | sample SalMarSW160220MG_2_FD_203092 | JGI IMG/M metagenome (GOLD analysis project Ga0315535, IMG submission 203092) | Salt marsh sediment microbial communities from the Plum Island Ecosystem LTER, Massachusetts, United States - Salt Marsh Sediment SW1602-20 ...
CGTGGCGATCCCAAATGATGACCTCATCGCGGGTGATCTCCGCGATGTCGCCCTCCTCCATGAATACGAACCGCTGGGTGACGGGGAGAAGGGCAAAGACGTCGGAGGCGATGAAGTTCTCGCCGAAGCCCAGCCCGATCACCAGGGGACTGCCCTGGCGGGTCGCCACCAGCCGGTCTGGGTCATGGGTATCGAGCACCCCCAGGGCGTAGGCGCCGTCGAGCCCACGCACTGCGCGACGGACCGCCGCCAGCAGCGGGTGACCGGCGGCCAGCTCGTCGTAGACCGCGTGGACGATGACCTCGGTATCCGTGGCCGAGGTGAAGAGATGCCCTGTCGCCGTTTGCTCGGCCCGCAATTGCTCGTGATTCTCGATGATTCCGTTGTGGACAACGGCACATCGGTCACGGCAGAGGTGGGGATGGGCGTTCCGTTCCGAGGGCGTCCCGTGGGTTGCCCACCGGGTGTGGGCGACGCCCAGGGTGCCGGGGAGACCGTGCTCCGCCATGGCCTCCGCGAGCCGTTCCACCTTTCCCAAGGTCCGAATGCGCTTGAGCCGCCCGGGGCTCTCCAGGACTGCCATGCCGGCGGAGTCGTAACCCCGATATTCCAGGCGCCGCAACCCCTCCAGCAGGATGGCGGAGACCTCACGCTGGGCAATGCCGCCGACGATGCCGCACATAGGTCAAATCCTCAGGAAGGCGTTGGTTTCTTCTGTGGACGCTGCCAGCTGTCGATCGTGACCTGGGGGGCGCGGGTGAGCGTGAGCTTGTCTGGGGGTGCCGAACGGGAGATCACGGAGCCGGCGCCGCTGGTGGCCCCAGCGCCCACCTCCACCGGGGCCACCAGCGCGGTGTTCGACCCGATAAAGGCCTTATCGCCGATGACCGTCCGATGCTTGTTGGCCCCGTCGTAATTGCAGGTGATGGTGCCGGCCCCCACGTTCACACTTCTGCCCACCTCGGAATCACCCACATAGCTCAGGTGGTTCACCTTGCTCCCCTCGCCGATGCGGGACTTCTTGATCTCCACGAAGTTGCCGACGTGGCAGTTGTCCGCGAGTTCCGCCTCCGGCCGAATACGGGCGAAGGGGCCGACGCGGACTTCCGAGCCCACCTCGGCCGCCTCAATGACGCAATCGGCGAAGACCTCGGTGCCTGCACCCAGGCTGCAGTCCTTCAGGAGACAATTGGGGCCGATGCGCACCCCATCCGCCACTCGGACCTGACCCTCGATGACGACATTGACGTCGATGGTAACGTCCCTGCCGGCGGCGAGTTCGCCGCGGACGTCGAAGCGCGCCGGATCGGCCAGGGTCACCCCCGACCGCATCAGGGTGTCCGCACGGCGCCGCTGGTAATAGCGTTCCAGGGCGGCGTGCTGCGCCCGGTCGTTCACGCCGGCGACCTCTTCCAGGCTTTGCGGCTGGCTCGCCGCCACCTGGACCCCATCCGCGGCGGCGAGGCCGATGACATCGGTCAGGTAGTACTCCCCCTGGGCGTTGTCGTTCTCGATCCGTCCCAGCCAGTCTGCAAGCCGGGCCTGTTGGGCAACCAAAAAGCCCGTGTGGACCTCATCGATCTCCAGCTCCGCCTCGCTGGCGTCCTTCTGCTCGACGACACGCAGGATACGCCCCCGCCTATCCCGAAGGATCCGGCCGTAGCGCGCGTTGCCCCTGGATGGCCTTTTGTCCGCCCGGCTTGCGTCCACTCACTTTGCGCTGGGAACGCGGCGGCGGTTTGCAAAAGGGGGGATCCGACGACTGTGGTTTGCTGGAATTGTGGCTGTCCCTTGGCCAGACGCGCCTCCAGCTCCCCAATCCGTTGGCGCAGCTGCTCGATCAGCTTCGCCTGCTCGGCCACCCGCGCGCGCAGGCGCTCAATCATCCTGCTGCCTCAACAGGTTTTTGTGTGTTCCTTTGACATCACCCTAGGTTGCGCCTCTAGCCCCTTGTCTTGAAATTGGCCCTGAATAGTAACTGCCGCTCAATTTGCGATGAGCTACATCATCAACGGAAAGGCGGCATTGGGGTGTGATGAAGGTCTCAGCCCATAGGGATTTAGTCGGCTTGTCATGCCAATCTGGGATACGGCGCACACTTTCCCTGAACAATACGTCCGACCACGGCGACACCCGGACTTGCTAGGTAATAGCGATCTTGCTCCTATCTCTTTGTTTCTCAAGCGATCTACGATAATGGCAACGGAATTGCCTCATCCCTTCGTAACTGAAATCAGGGTTGTTCATACCCTTTTTGCACTTTCCGCCTGGCTTAGAGAGCTCTCGCAGGCGACCGAAGTAGCCATGCGTTTGGGCGAGGACAAAGAAAAAGTGGGTCTGCATCTGGAGCTGGCTGTCGGCGACGATGGATCTTGGGACGGCGACGAAGTGCTGTCGCCCGGCATGTGTTCCTCCTGCACACCCTTTTTTTTTGGAGCCGCCTCTTCCAAGGGAGCGGGCGGCCGCGGGGAACCGGCGCCAAGTGCAAGCCCATGTCCTTAACTCTATTTGTCCCTTGTGCGACCACTCCGTAAACCTTCCACTGGGCCTCGCAGTAGCCACCTACTAATCTGAGTGAGCTTCGATCGTGCGTTCACCCCAAATCTTCTTTGACCCATCTGGTCGTCGAAAGCGTGTTGTAAATGTTGCCGGATTGGCTGCGATCAGCGTAATTCTGGCCCTAATGGGCGCCATGTTCGCCGGCCTGTTTTTCGTCCCGAAAATCATGTCACCCGTATCACCCGGCCAGTCGCAAACGGCATTTGCTGATGCTGGCCGGCCGCAGGCAAATCCGATCGCCGTGCCAAGGTTGAAAGCGTGGCGACGGGGTGGCTGGCCGACATCGGGGGTCGATGCGCAGCGCTATGCCTTTTTCAAGCCATGGATTCCCGGCAGCCTGTCGTCTCTGCAAGACCATGTAAATATGCTCGATGGCTTGCTGCCGTTCTTTCTCGAGATCAGCGCAAAAGACGGCGCCCTGACCCAGGCAGATCAGGAAGCTGAACGGGTCGTCCGCGACTTGATGCGTGAAAGTGGCGAGGACCTTGACGTCTTTCCGGTGCTGACTAGCAGCGAGAACCCTGCCGAGCTTGCCAGCAATCTGTCCACGCCACCTTTGCGCGCCCGGTTTATCGAGTGCATTTCCGGCTACCTCAGCCGCAATGACGACGCCGGTATCGCTCTGGACTTCAACAATCTGCCTTCGTCCAGCCACTTCAACCTTATCGCCTTTCTTGATGAACTAGGCCGCACGCTGCACGCCGACGGCAGAAGGCTCATCCTGATTACGCGGACGATGGAGGCCGGAGCAAGGTACGGCGAGCTGGCGCAGGTCGTCGACTTCTTTCTGATCAATATCCATCAAGTAGGAGATCTGGATTCTGCACCGGCTGCACAGGAGTGGTTCGAAAGCAATCTTGCAGAACTGGCACGCATCATTCCGGCAAGCAAGCTCATTATCGGGCTCGGCTCGTATGCAAATGTTTTTAGTGGTTCGTTTGGAGAGCCGCAAACCATTTCCGTCCAAAGCGCCTGGACCCTCATGAACCAGGCCGGCGCGACCCTGTCGCTCGATGAGAATACATTGAATGCGCATTATCGCTATGTGGATTCCGGCGGTCTGATAAGCCATGTCTGGATTCTAGATGGGGTGACTGTGTTCAATCAGATGCGGGCAGCTCTGTCCTATCAACCGGGGGGGTTCGCCATATCAGAGCTTGGCCGGGAAGACCCTAGTGCCTGGGCTAGCTTTGCCAAAGAACGGGCGCCCGATGCGAAAGCACGTACGGAATTAATGACGCCGCAAGCGGGCTATGATCTGGATCGGCACTCCTCCTTGACCGAGGTTGAGGTTGTGGCGGTCAACGCTCTCGCGGGGACGCGATCACTCGACTATGACGACCAGTTCGGGCTTATCGTGGGGGAGCAGCTCCAGAAGGCACCAACGCGCTACAGCTATGCGAGTTCCGATTTCGTCAACTCGAACACGGTCGCGCTGACCTTCAATGGTGGGCCAGACCCCGAGGTCACCGGCCGGATTCTGGACATTCTACGCGACAATGGGGTCAAAGCAACGTTCTTCGTTATTGGCAAGTCCGCCCTGGAGAACCCGGATATCCTTCGCCGTACCTATAGTGAAGGTCACGACATCGGAAACCTCACCTATACTTATCCCAAATGGTGGAACATTTCGGATCAAGCGCTACGCCGGGAGATGACAGCCTGCCAGCGTACCCTGGAGGGGATACTCGGCATCTACACTACCTTGTTCAGGCTTCCTTACTCCGCAACCTCGATCGCCGATCAGCTGGGAAGCCGGCGCGCCGTTGAGACCGCGTCGGAACTTGGCTATGCGACCATCATGTCCGCCATTGAAACCTATGACTATCTGAATCCGCCCGCCCAGGCCATTCATGAGGCTGTGGTCCGCCAGGTTGTCGAAGGGAAAGGCCATGTCATTTTGCTGCACGATGCCGGCAAGCGGCAGATGACCATCGATGCCTTACCCTTGATTATCGATAGCCTGAAAACCAAGGGCTATCGTTTCGTCACGGTCCACGAGTTGCTTGGAAACGATCGAGCCGAGGTGATGCCGCCGGTCGACACCGACGCTGTCCTGGACGCGCTGGCGGCGATCCTTCGGCATTACGGCATTCTTGGTATGAGCAAGGCTGGGACGCTGCTCTCGGTGCTGACGATAGCCGGCATTATTGTCATCGTCTCCCGGTTCGTTTTTGTCGTCGTTTTCATGCCCCGCCACCGGCGGATCGAGAAAACGCGCCGCGATGTTGTGTGGTGGCCTTCGTCTGTTGCCGTCATTTTGCCGGCCTTCAATGAGGAAAAAGTTATATGCAATACAGTCGAGTCGCTGCTTGCTGCTGACAGCACGCCATTCGAGATCATCGTTGTCGACGACGGCTCTTCGGACCGCACCGCCGCTATCGTGCGCGAAGCCTATCCCAATAATCCACGGATACGGGTGTTCAAGAAACCGAACGGTGGCAAAGCAGGCGCGGCAAATTTCGCGATGGAGCATACCGATGCAGAAGTCGTGGTGGCCATCGACGCCGACACCGTGCTTGCCCCTGATGCCATACCGCTCCTCGTGCGCCATTTCTCCGATCCCGATGTCGGGGCTGTGGCAGGATTCGCGGTGGTCGGCAACAAGGTCAACCTCCTCACCACCTTCCAGTTTACCGAATACACTATCGGACAGTCCCTTGACCGACGCGCCTTTGCCTGCCTGAACGCAAACGGCGTCGTGCCGGGCGCCATCGGCGCTTGGCGGCGGAAGGCACTTCTCTCGGCCGGCGGCTACTCGAGCGAAACCCTCGCGGAGGATGCCGATGCGACCGTAGCGGTGATCCGCGCCGGCTGGAAGGTCGCATTCGAGCCGCTCTCCAAGGCCTACACCGAAGCCCCCGAAACGCTGCACGACTTCATGAAACAGCGCTATCGATGGACGTTCGGCATGTTGCAGTTAGTGGTCAAGTACCGCGCCTCTGCCTTCTGCTGGCATCCAAGGTCGCTCGGCTGGCTCATTATGCCGAACATGACGCTTTTCCTGTTGCAGTACGCCTTTATCAGCCCGATCCTCGACGGCGTCGCGGCCTATCATCTCTGGACCATGCTGGCTCATTTTACCAATCTATTCGCCACCGGCAGTAGCTTAGAGATGCCGTGGCAGGTCATGGTATGGCTGCCGCTTCAGCTTTTCGATCTGATCGCATTAGTTTTGTTGATGCGGGTCGCAAACATATCGGACTGGCATAAGCTGCTGCCAGTGATCCTGTTACAGCGGCTGATGTACCAGCCTCTGCTCTATCTAACAGCCATGAGAACAGTGCTAGACGCGGCCAAGGGTCAAGTACGCGGATGGAATAAGCTGCTTCGCACAGGAAGTGTATCTGCTGAGGCCGTTGCAGTTGCGAGACGGCCGGGCTGATTATGTATTTGTTTGACTGCAACCAACCCAAAGAGGTATATGGCGATGAAGAAGAATAGCGCCTCGTTTCGATCCGGCCTCTTCTCCCAACGCCGGCTTAGATATGTGCTTCTTTTCTCTTTCGGCACTATATCGCTGACCGCTGTGGTCGCCGTGACCGCCTTCCCGCCGGTCCTCTCCGATGCCACCGTGGAAAGGGGAAAGGAACAGGCACAGGCGGTGATCCACCCCGTTTTGCCACATGACCGCAACGCTTCCTTGGTTAGCTCAAGATCGAGATTTTCGCTTGGTGACAGCCTTAAGATCATCTTCTTCGAACGCTTGGGAGGGGGAGATGATGGCAACGCAACAGCCAATACGTATAGCCGCCTGGTGGAGAGAACCGAACTGACCGGCGTCTATGTAGTGAACGAAAGCGGCGAGGTGCTCATCCCGTTGATCGGCAGCGTTGAGGTCGAAGGAGTATTCGCCGACCGGGCCGTAACAAATCTAGAGGCGGCCTACCAACAGACCTTCGGCCGCGACTGCAAGGCAAGCGTTGCCCTCGTCCGGCACGAGCCGATTTATGTTGTCTTCGACGAGCTGCGTTCCGGGACCTACAGCTTCACCCCCGGCATGACAGTGCTCCATGCCATAGCACTGTCGGGCGGCGGTGACGGAAAGCGCCCGGAGCTATATCTGCAAATGGAATATGCCCGTGCGCAGCAACGACTAGCCGAATCTACTCAGAAGCTGAAACGCGTGCTGGCGAGTGCCGCCGTGCTTCACGCCGAAATTTCCGGTCAACCGGTTCGGATTCCCAACCGCCTGACTGAGCTGGTTGGCGAGCAAGAGAGCAAAGCACTCACCACCGCGGCGGACCGGCTCAGAGAGGTTGAGCGTAACAGCCGGCAGGCCCAGCTCGTAGCGCTGCAGGCTGCCGTTGCTGTTGCGCGCGGTGCCTATGGGCAATACAAGGGCAAGCAGGCGCTCATTGAGCGGCAGATCGCCAGCAAGAAAAAGAGGCGAGGGATCGTCGATACGCTGCGCAAGAAAGGCATGGCCAGCACGTTCCTCTATTACCAGACAGACGCCGATGTGGCCAATATCGAGGAGCGCAAATATGAGGTGGTTTCAGGCATGGAAGATGCGTGGCTTAAGCTCGATCAGGCCGAGCGCAACTTGGACAAGTTGAAAGCGGCGCATAGATTGGCGCTCGAGCGCGAGGCTGAAGCTGCAAGTGCAGAGATACAACTCCTTGAGACGCAAATTGCCGGAACTCGGCGGTTGATCTCAGATTACCAGCTCTCGGCGATCCGCTCTGACAGCGAGGGCGATAATTTCTCTTTCGAGATTGTTCGCCGGAGCCGTGCGGGGCTGAAGCACATTATCGCGACCGAGACGACTCCGCTGATGCCAGGCGATCTAGTGCGCGTGCGCACCACGACAGCGTCACTAGCACGGGCCGGTGAAACGGATTTTGACAGACCACCCAAGGTTCTGCATAAATCAGATTCCGCCGTTAATGCCGCTCCACCGTCCACAGAAATGCGCAGCAATAGAAAGCAAACCGACGCATCGGATCATCTCAGTCCGCCACAGAGAAACCGCCATGTTTCACAACTCGGCGACGAACCGACTTTGAGTTAGCGCGCGCGGTTTGCTTGGTGCGTGGACGGACAAGACATCACCAGGCACGGCGGTTAAGATCTTGCACCAAAACGTCATGTGTTTGCGGCGGTACTGCTAAACTGACTATTACACTGCCAACAGGGCCCGCAGATACGCCGCAATGGAGCGCAAAAACAGATGAGCGCAAACATCAGCAAGTTTACTACACTATTTGCTTCCCGCACAGCGCGTCGTCTCCTCCTTATGATTGCGCTCCTGGGACTCAGCATCCCCAGCAATCCTTGCTTTGCCTCCAGCAAGCGCATCGTGGGCTACTTTCCCTCCTGGGGCGTTTATGCGCGCAACTATCAGGTAATGGATATCCCTGCTGACAAGCTAACGCACGTTATTTTCGCTTTTGCAAATATCTCGGCTTCCGGGGAGTGTGTCTTAGGAGATCGGTGGGCCGACGCAGAGCGACCGCATGATGATGAAGCCTGGAATAAAGGCACAGGAAGCTTTGGACAATTCCTACAACTGAAAAAGCAACACCCGCATTTAAAAACATTAATCTCAGTTGGTGGCTGGCAATGGTCTGACAAGTTTACCGATGTGGCTTTAACAACGTCATCCCGCCAACGCTTTGCTAGGTCGTGCGTGCATTTTATGGCGCGGTACGGGTTTGACGGCATAGACATCGACTGGGAATATCCCGTGCGCGTCGGATTACATCCGCAGATAGGGAGGCCGCAAGACAAAGCAAACTTCACTCGCCTGTTGGCCGCGGTACGCGCAGAGCTCAATGCCCGCGCATCAGTCGACGGCCGCTCCTATCTGTTAACCGTAGCAGCCCCGCCTGACCCTGGCGCTTACTCGCATATCGAATTAAGCACGATCCATCCGTATCTCAGTTTCATAAATCTTATGGCATACGATCTCCACGGGGGGTGGGAGGACACGACAAACCTGTTTGCACCCCTCTTTAAGGCGCACGCCGACCCCTCCCGTATGAATGTGTCGGCTGCTGTACAGGCGTACCTAGATGCAGGCATTCCCAGTGACAAAATCGTGGTTGGCGTTCCTTTTTATGGAAGAGGATGGGGGGGGGTGCAGAAAACCAATAACGGGTTGTATCAACCTGGTCCCTTAGCTCCCGCTGGCACATTCGGCATAGGCGTATTCCAGTATTGGGATGTTCGTGCCCGCGGCTACCCACGATACTGGAACAAGGAGGCTATGTCCCCGTGGGTTTACAGCCAGCGTACGGGGCTTTTTATCGGATATGACGATCCGCAATCAATCAGCCTGAAAGCAGACTTTATACTTAAGAAGCATCTCGGCGGCGCCGTGTGCTGGGAATTGACCGGCGATATCCGGGACAGCAATAGTGTCGATTCACTGCTCAACACATTGTATACCAGTCTGATAAATGGGAAACCGCCTTATCGGTTACCATCAGACTGACGTTGCCTAAAGGTGTCGTCGTGCTAGTGATACATTTAAACAATTGAACGTCGCATGCGAGCAGGGTGCGATGGGTATCGCATAGAAGCGCTTTTTGTGTGTTGATCTGTGGCTTATGGCACGTGACGTTACCGCGGATCAAGCTATTAGTGACTATTAACTGTTGATTGCCGAAATGCACCATTGGGCATTGCGGCGCAAGAACGCAATTGCATAATCGTTATTGAGGGACTGCCCCTATCGCGCGCCTAATGCGCGAGCGCGCATATTCTAACCCACGAAAAGCATAAGAACTTGCGGTATCAATTTAAAGGTACAAATCACTATGAGCATCAAGGCAGTCGTCTCACGATGGACATTAGTCGCGACCTGGGTAAAAGAGCGTCGGCGGCCTCCTGCCTGTCTTTTGTTGCGCAAAGCACTTGTCAATAATTGCGGTGTTATGGGCGCATACGGACCTGTCTGGCTGCACCTGCGCGCAATGGCACTCATGTTGGCTGCACTGTTATTCATCGGCTATGTACACGCAGTGCCTGCGGAAGCAGCGACGAATTTGGTCGTGAACGAGGGTTTGGAAGACGAGACAGTCGCTGGGATTCCTGATAACTGGATCAGTGACGCCTGGGGCGCCAATGACGCAACGTTCACGTATCCGGTTGCCGGGCACTCCAGCTCCAAGGCGGCTATGGCCAGTATTGCCACCTACACCAGTGGTGACGCAAAGTGGATCTTCGCCGATGTGCCGGTAACGCCAGGGCAGTACTATGTGTTCAGTGACAACTATAAGGCGGATGTGCCAACGGACATTATCGTGCGGTTCGATCGGGGGAGTTGTGCGGTCGACGGCGTCGGGTGTGCGTACGAGTACGTGGGCACGGCGCCGGCAGCAGCGGAGTGGGTAACGTACCCGGTCATGTTCAGTGTGCCGACTGACGTGACCTCAGTCACTGTCTTGCATGTACTGAGTCGCGTAGGAGTGCTGACTATCGATGATGTGGGGGTGGTGGAGGATGAGGAGGGTGTGGAGATCACGGATAAGGTACCCAATCATTCATTGGAACAGGGGTTGGGTGACGTAGCGCCGAAGGCGTGGCTGGGCACCAGCTGGGGAACGAACCACCCCAGCTACGAGTACGTTTTGGATGATGGGCACGACGGTGCCAGTAGCGTCGCGGTGACCATGAGCAACTATGTAGACGGCGATGCTAAGTGGCGCTTCACGCCGCAGCCGGTCGATGCAGGTGATATGTATAACTTCATTGCGTGGTATAAGACCAATGTCACGCCGGAGGTGGTCGTCGAGTTTAGCCACGCGGATGGTGCGACCAGCTACTTCGGCCTGCCACGGCCGTTGCCTGGGGCCGACAGTCAGATTGAGTGGCAAAAGTATGAGGCGGAGTTTGTGGTGCCCGATACCGCGGTCTCGGCAACGGTATTCTTTTTCCTCAAGCAGAACGGGTGGGTACAGACCGATGATTACCACCTCATGCCATTCTCGTACGTCGGCTTCGACCGCCCGCTCGTGACGCTCACCTTCGATGATGGCGCGGAGTTTAATGATGTCACTGCGCTGCCGCTCTTGGACTACTACGGCTTCAAGTCGACGCAGTGTTATGCGACAGTGTTCATTGAGAATGGGTCGGTGGCTGAGGATCAGGTGCTGGAGTTCTATGATGACGGCCACGAGATCTGCTCACACTCCGTCACGCACCCGTTCCTTACCACACTCGCGGACGCAGAGCTCAACGCTGAGTTGACTGATGCCAAAGCGCTGCTGGAGTCTATCATTGGCGAGCCGGTGACACACTTTGCCACTCCTTACGGTGACTACGACAAGCGGGTGTTGACCGAGATCATGACGTATTACGATGCACACCGCACTGTCGATGAGGGGTACAATGCGGCAAACAATCTTGATGTGACGCGTCTGAAGGTGCAGAACATGCTCCTCACCACTACGCTTGAGGAGTTTGAGGGGTGGGTAGACAAGGCTATTGAGAACAACCTCTGGCTTATCCTCGTCTATCACGTGGTCGGTGATACGGAACTTGAACAGTACGACACGTATACAGACGAGTTTGCGGCGCAGATGGCGTACCTTGAGTTCACCGGGGTGGCCGTTAAGACGCTTAACGATGCGCTCGCAGAGGTGACGGGTGTTGTACCAGACGCTGACAACGACGGAGTAGCGGATGCGGTAGATAATTGTCCGAGCACGCCGAATGCGGACCAGGCAGATACCGATGGCGATGGTCAAGGCGATGTCTGTGACGCTACGCCGAATGGCGAGCCAGACGCTGACAACGACGGAGTAGCGGATTCGGTAGATAATTGCCCGAGCACGCCGAATGCGGACCAGGCAGATACCGATGGCGATGGTCAAGGTGATGTCTGTGAC
>Ga0315535_1002606_pt1 | contig 11395 bp, 14 predicted proteins | sample SalMarSW160220MG_2_FD_203092 | JGI IMG/M metagenome (GOLD analysis project Ga0315535, IMG submission 203092) | Salt marsh sediment microbial communities from the Plum Island Ecosystem LTER, Massachusetts, United States - Salt Marsh Sediment SW1602-20 ...
CTTATTCGTTTATACAATGTTTTTAAATGGAGTGAATGATACAGTTGAGAACGTGACGGAGCTTAAAGACTTCATCATAGAAATTCGACCACATAGCTTTTCAATTGGAGAGTACACAGAAGGAGGGTTTGGTCCGATTTCGCGAGAATTCAAGAACTATATAAAGGAGAGTTTTAATGACATGCCATTTGAGATCTCCTTCAATTTTTAGATCCGAATCCTTAAGAATCTTTTTATGCAAGAATATGATAAAATAATCAAACAAATTAAGTACTTATTCTCCTTTTTTTAACAACATAATTTTAAAAACAATACAATCAACTTGTGTCCATATCTGAAAACTAATCGAACAGACTGCATATGGTTAATGCTTACTCTAAGATCGATATTACTAATTGCCATTAAAGTTGAGATAGAGTAATAAATTTAAAAAAAAATTAAAAATAAAAAAATAGTTATATTTTATGATACGTGGTTCATGCTTTCACTTATCCTATCGAGTTCCTCTTGATCATCATAATTTGCTTTTCTTAGTCTTGTTCCCTTCCATACCACAATTGAACCAAAAGAGCCTATTATCGATATTAATAAAAATAATGGTCTAACCCCGATAAGATCAGCTAAAGGTCCGGCAGAAATTGCTCCAATTGGCGACATTATAGACGATAATGATTGGTCAATTGAGGCAACTCTTCCCATTTTTTCTTTTGGCACCGTGAGTTGAATCACTGTCATGTAGATCGTATTTCCTATCGGTAACATGAACCCGACAATCATCATTCCAATCCACATGGGCAAGTAAAATCCTTTTGGAACAAATGCTAATATCGAAATAGCCCCCATTAAAATGATGAGTGAGCCGAAATATGAAAAGAGTTTTCGATTCCAATTTTTCTTTATGGATGTTAATAGACTACCACCTATCATCCCGATACTAAAGAAGACGGTTAATATAGCCAAATCAAATTCATTCCCACCATGTTCGAATGCAATGTAATAAGGTAATAGAACATTCGTGGGCATGAGTAAAAAATTAAGCACCATTGACCATAACAAGAGAGCAACCAAACCCGGTATGAGATTTATTGTTTTTAATCCAAGTCTGAATTCATGAAGGAAAGAATCTTTCTCTTTTTCTTCTTTAGGTTTAATCATCAAGGGTATTTTAACTAATAGAAGTGGAACCATTGCGATACCATAAGTAATAACATCAATCCATAAGATTAATTGAATGCTCCAAATTGAATATAATGTCGCACCAAAAACAGGTCCAATGATATTTATTACACTTATACATAGGTAATTAACTCCATTCATTCTACTCAATTTATCTTTTGGAACCATCGATGGTAATACGGCACTGAAAGTAGGAACATGAAATGCTTGGCAAATACCTCGAAAACCCATTATTAGAACAACAACTATTGGATAAGCTAAATTGAGCCAAAAAAGCACGATCACTATGAAAGTGATTAATGCTTGCGCTGAATCCGCTATTGCAATAATGATTTTTCTATTATGCCTATCTGCTATTACTCCTGCAAAAGGAGTAAGAAGTGCCATTGGTAAAACGTACATGAAAGTGCTTATAGAAAGCAATGTTGGGCTTTCGGTTGTGATTGTTATCCACCACGTAATAGCAAAGCCGACTATAGCAGACCCTAATATCGAAAACAATTGACCTGTCCAAAGAAATAGGAATTGGGTAAAATTACTTTTACTTTCTATTTTTTCCATTTATATCCTCTCTTTATTTTTTTACTTTTTATTCTATTAATGGACTTAAAGCATTGAGATCTAGATTTCTATCAAAATCAACTCTTCGAACTCCTGTGAAAACGTACAAAACAACACACAATACTACTCCCAAAATTGCACTAATTAAAAATAATCCATTTACTGATAGAAAAATTGCTAGTGGTCCCACGATGATCGAACCAACTGGATTAATGAGCATTGAAAATGTAGCATCGATCGAACTTACTCTGCCTAATTTCTCGTGAGGGACATTGGTTTGTAAAATCGTTTGATAAATTGTGTTTATTATTGGCAAGCTGATACCCATTAAAAATAGTGCAGAAAAAATAAAACCAAAAAATCGGTAAGGCGCAAAAGCTAGCATGCCATATCCAATTTGCAATATAACTACCGTACCAAAAAACCATTCCATCTTATGACCCCAATGTTTTTTAATAGAAGTAGTTACCGCTCCAACAATTATTCCACCTTGTATTCCCATAGATATCACGGCATATTCAAGAACACTAGCAGAATGAATCTTCTCCGCGTAATAAGGAGACAAAACGTTCAATGGTTGGAGTAGAAAATTACCAACCATCGAAAGAATTATTAACACTATCATTCCAGGCGTATTTTTCAAAGTATATAATCCATCCATGAATTCCTTGGAAAATGAATCCTTCTCGATTTCTTCGGCATTATCTTTTTCAACACGGACAGATGGGATGTTGATGAGAACCAATGGAATAAATGCAAGTACAAATGTGATCACATCTACCCATAAAGCTTGCGTCACGCTCAAGTATATTAAAAGCATGGCAGCAAACATTGGTGCCACGAGTTGCACGAAACCCGAGAATAAAAAATTAATCCCATTGATTCTACTTAGTTTATCTTTTGGAACCATTGTGGGGATAATAGCATTTACTGTCGGTTGATGAAATGCTTGAAAGATACTCCGGATTGCTAATATCGTAAAGATCAACCAAAGTTCTCTATAACCCATCGACATAAAAATTATCAAAATCAAGGTTGCAAGCGCTTGTAGAAAATCCACTATCATGATAAGCTTCTTGCGATTCAACCTATCAGAAAATACTCCAGCTATTGGAGCCGCCAAAACGTACGGTAATATGAAAGAAAAACTAGCAAAAGATAACACGACAGGATTTTGGGTCTCAACTTCAAGCCACCAGATTATCACAAATACAACCACTTGCGATCCAAAAAGCGAAAAAATTTGCCCGATCCAAAAATACAGGTACTGATGAAACGACTTCTTTGTTGGTATTATTTCCATTTCTTTTACCTCTTATTTCTTGTCTATTAAATCAAATAATACTGTAATTACATCATCAACATCGCCATCAAACTTGAAAATATCTTCTTCAAGAACTCCTTCTACACCAAGTGCAACAACCTCATATATGAGGTTTTCCGCAAATTCTTCGGATTTATTAAGCGTTTGTGCTAATTTTTTAATAGGAATGCTCTTATGGAGTTTAATTAAACCTTCAACCCGTTTTTTAATTCTTTCAGGATTACTTGAAATATTGTGATTGACTTTAATTCTTGCTCCTTCCTTCACGTTTTTAATCTTGATTTCTGTATCTCCAAGGTCAATATCTCTAATGCTTTGTTTTATATCATCTCCTAAATCATCAATTTTAAACCCCTCTACTGCTTTCTCAATATTATCTCCCCAAGATTCCATTTTTTTACCGAATTCTTCCAATTTTTCAAGATCACCAATATTCTGTTTTACAAATTTCATCGATTTTCTCACCAATTCTGATACTGATGACCCTAAAGTATCTGACCACTCCCTCCATTCTTCACTCATTTCAGAAGGAACTGAGATGTTAATACGTGCTGCTTTTTCTCGAGCTTTTTCTGCTTTCATTCGGGCTTTCTCCTCTTTCTTTCGGGCCTTTTCTATTTTTGATTCGATCTTTTCATTTAATTGTTCCATTTCGTCTTCCATTTTTTCTCGTTCTGCTTCCATTCTCTCCCTTTCTCTTTCTAAACGTTCTAATTCCCTTTCTTTTCTCTCTTCAACTTTATCTTTGAAATTTTCAACACGCTCTTCGACGTTTACTCGTAATTCCTCAGCAATTTCCCTGATTCTCTCACGAAGAATTTCCTCTTGTTCTTTGACTTCTTCTTCTCTCTCTTGTAATTCTTCCATATATTCCTCGTATTCATCATCATCTTCAAAAAAATCTTCTCTATCTTTACCTGACATTTTATCTCCTCCCATTTTCTAAATAATTGATCTTAATGTGTATTAAAAATTCCAAGAAAAAATTAATGATTCAAATTCCTATATAATAGAGGATTCATCTCTAACTTGCCTCTAATATCAGGGACGCGGATCAAACCATTATTTATATCATATCTATTCATTTTTTTCATCACTCTTTTTTTTTAGGTTTTATTTTTCTTTGTGTACTTTGAGAAAGAAATATTTAATATGATATTTAAATGTTTGTGTATTTTATTTTTTTATGTGTATATATTTTTATATCGATCATCAACTAAAATTCTTTAATAATTAATCAAAAGTATATAATAAGAATAAATCACAAAATATCTCGTAAATTTCAATTATTTTTATGATTTAAGACATAAATCTTAAAGATTTATATTGTTTGATTATTTTTCCATAATTGTGTATGGATGTGTAAAAAAATTAAAAAAGAAAATTTTCTCCAACTTTAATCTCATGGAACTTTTCTGGAAAACGAATTTTCAATATATCCTTATTCCTAGTGCAATGACAAGCTCCAATAAAATCAATGGATTCTAAACAATTAAAACTTCTTGTATCATGTAAACCGCCAATAATAGCTTTAATTTTACCAGTACAATTAAAAGCATTAAAAATGTCATATAATCCGGGGTGACAGCATCCAACGAGAAGGATCCTCCTTTCATATTCAGTTTTTAAGAGCATTGATTGTTCTTTTAGGTAATTTCCTAACTGACCAGAAATAAATATGTTATCATCAATTTCTTGAACTCCGGCAACTCCATAAACCTGTGCTAAAGGGCATTTTCGTGTGAATTTGACTTGGTTTTCAATTGGAACATAAATTTCTAAATTCGGATTTTTGTTATAAATCCCAATTAAACCCCCAGAATGTTCTTGATGATCATGTGAGATGATAATTTTCTTGACATCAGAAGCATTCACACCCGTTTCTTTTAAATTATGAATGAGGATATTTGGATCATTTCCTGTATCAAATAAAACATAATTTTTTGATTTGATGTTGTAAATCAAAGCTGCAAATCCATAGGATGATATAAATCCTTCTTCAGCGTCTCCCTCATTAAAAAGGATGCTCACGCTAAAATTTTCCTCCATGGTTTCAACATAAGATTGATCTAGTAATTCCATCTTTTTCACTCATTACTCGGTGTTATTTGAGTTTAGTAAGATCTCATGCTATTATTAGTTCAAAAAATAAAACCTTGAATATACTATTGGACTAATATTAGATTAATTTCCCTATTTCAAATCAATCTCCTTTATTTGGTAAATCTCATAATTATTTAACCGATCTCATTTTTTCTAAAATGAGCTATCATGAAAGAATCACTGAAAAAGTGGTTGTACATCCATAATATTAGCTATAAATTGTTCCATCATCCTGCCGTGTTTACCGTACCAGAGGCAAAAATTCATTGCGGACATATCAAAGGAACGCATTGCAAGAATTTATTCATCAAGAATAAAAAAACAGGACAATTATATTTAGTGACCATTCCTCACGATAAGCGATTAGATTTAAATAAATTTCGCCGCATGATAAATGCTCCAAAAATACGTTTTGCAGAAGATAAAGAACTAAAAGAAGTATTAGGAATTACTCCTGGAGCAGTTTCACCGATAGGATTGGTTAATGATATTGAAAACAAAACAATATTTATTATAGATAAAGAAATTTGGAATGCGGATGAAATTTGTTGTCATCCAAATGTAAATTATGAAACATTGCAGATTCCCGGGCATGACTTTCAAAAATTAATAAGATCCACGGGGAACATTTTAGAAATCAAGGAACTGCCTTATTTGGAGCCTTTGCAAGAAGATGGATCGCAGATCTTCTCAAGTTCTATCTAATTTATGGAATAAAATATAAATTATTTTGTGATTACTATTAATACATGCCTTATTGTCCAGAATGTGGAACTCAAACAGAATCAAACTGGTTAATATGCCCAAAATGCGGAAGTAAATTACAAAGGAATATTAAATCAAATACCAGCCCCCCTCCAATCATTTATAATACATCTCATCAATCTGAAAATAATACGTATGGAATAGAAGCATTGATCTTTGCGATATTAGGGTTTATCATGATCCCCGTTCTTGGTTCGATTCTTGGCATTATTTTTGGCTTGAAAGGAAAGGATCGAGATGATAATTCTTCATTTGCTCAAGTTGGGTTAATTTTAGGCATAATTGGTATCTTTTGTTGGCTAATATTTGGTTTTGCATTTATCATTTTTTTTGTCAATATATTTACGTTAATGGGTTCTGCATATTAAGAGCGTGTTTGAAAAATGAACCAAGGAAGAATCAGCGTAGAAGGACGCATTATGGCAGTCAATAATGAAGGTGAAGCAAGAATCTCACGTAGTTATACTTATGGTTACATGGTTTTATCAGTTCAAGTAGGTGCGGATTTATATTCAATTTTAGTTTCTTCTTCCAAGATCAATACATACGGATTCTTACCACGTGCAGGACAGTACATTCATGCTGAGGGAATTAGATCCCCCGGACGTGATGGGTTCCATGATTATTCTTTAAGTCATCTCTCAATTCTGGAGCACGTGGAAATTCCAAAGAAAAAATTCAAATAACTAAACAACGGGGATTATTCTTCTAATTCTAATAGGGTTGGTATAAGGTTCTCTGAAGTTGTGTGAATCACATTTGGATGCTCGTCTATGAATTTTTTCAAATTTTTAGGTTTCCCATCTATGAAAATAATTGGGATATGTCTAATCGAATCGGTTTTTTTGATAATCTTTGCAGATATTATTCCTCTCGATGGAGTTACGCTTAGATAGATGAGAATGATGTCGGGCTCTAGTTTTTCTATTGTTTCTTTGGCATGCAATTCATTTTTATACTCGTATCCCACATTCCAGCCCTGTGATAAGAAGGGATTAATATATTCATATAATTCTTCTTCATTCCAATGGATGACAAATAAATTTAACATGATCTCTTTTTAAAAGTAAGAGCATGAATTAGAACATTTCTATATATTTAGAAATTAAACAAATTATAATTCAATTTGTATACCGTTTTGATAGTATCTAAATTTAAAAGATTTCAAACACACATTACTTGTATAAGAGTTGAGTAGAAAAAGAAGCGAATAATATTATGATAATTTGGATTTTAGATAGTGATTCTGGAATTAAATTGTTATATAAATCATTTTTAAAAACAGATGCTGATGCAGATATCGTATCTGGATTTTTATCAGCATTTTATCATTTTTCATTGGTAGAGTTTAAACAATCATTGGAATCTATAGAAATGGGCGGTTTACGATGGATTTATATATTAGAACCAGATTATAACCTGCTTTTTGTAGCCGCTGACGTAAAGAACATGAAGACCGAAATTTTAATGGGAAGATTAAACGTGATTAGAAACAAATTCCTCGAAAAATATGAAAAGGTTTGGGAAAAACGAGGAAAATCATGGGATGGTGATTTAAATATTTTTGTCCCATTTGTTGAAGAGATAGAAGATTATTATAACCAATGGAGTCAAATTGAAAACATTTCTCAAATGGCTGATTTTTTCGATGTTTTAGGCGTTTTCCAACAGATCTTGATTAACATCAGAAATATAATCGACCATCGCATGTATAGTAAATCTCAAGGCATCATTCTAAATACCATTCAAGAAGAGTTTGATAAGATAACTAAACTGGATAAGTACAAAGATAATCCAGAACTAAAAAATATTTCCTTGACCAAGGAATCTTGGTTTAACATCATTGACATAAACCTCATTAAGAACAGAAAGGAAATCATAATTGATTATCTAAAAAAAATACTAAGAATGATAATAGAGGTTCTAAAAAGCGAAAAAGGTAAGTATACCTGTCTAAAGTATTTTAGTAAAGAAAAAATCTTTGCCTATATTTACAATAATATGAAATTATTAAAAGATCTCGGTTTAGATTTATTCTTTTTGGATCTATTTCTAATGTTATGAGTGTATGGTCTTTTAACAACCCTATTTTTATTGATGAATACAAAAACCCACAATAAGATTACAGTTTTAAAGTGAAATGTTTTATAAAGCCATTAATACGTATCATAAATATAGAATGGAAATCATTGGTTAAAACAGGGAGAAAAGGAGTGATACAAAAGAATTGTCTCGAGCAAGCATAGTCAATCTAAGTGCCATCATGGCAAGTATCATTGTTGTTATACTGATAGCATATACACTTACTTGGATGTTTGGAATATTCGATTGAATTGCCCATTTTGTAAATAATGGAAGATAAGAATGTACACCATAGATTTATTGTGAAATGTTATCGGTTTATTGTAATACTTCATCTTTTTTCGTTTTTCGATAACTGCACTTGCTTCCACAGCCATTTTCTATTGTTGGGTCATGATCATCGGAGCTAAAATCTATAGGTAACACAAAATCTTTTGCTATTTCAGCTACGAGTTCCATCGAAACAGAAAGGACTTCGGGGTTAGATCTGAAATGGTAATTTATGATATTATCCAGTTTACCGAGATCTGAACTTACTAAAAGAATGCATATATTATGGTCCCCACTTAACTTAAATGCGTTTAACATGAATGGACAGCATTTAGCCATCTTAAATATTTCATCGGGATTTTTAGTGTTGATTTCTACAGTTGCCAAATGAATATCCACAAGTTTAAAATTTATTCCTGGTTGGAATTGAAGGATCCCTAATTTTTCAAGTTTTTTAATACGCATTCCTACAGTTGGTTGTGATCTATTGATTTTCTCGGCAATTTGAGTGTGAGTTTGATTTGGATCTTCCTGCACAAGCGTGATTATTTGCTTATCAATATCATCGAGTTTTAGTTTATCGCTAATCATGATAAATATCATATTGTAAAATAGTTTATATTCTAAAATAGTATTTTTATCCATTTATTATTTTCAAATTCTGAACATATATAAAAATAATAAATTTTACGAATTAACCTACTCATACGGAGATTTCCACTTTCTGAAATAATCATCATACTTTTTAAGTAAATCCTTTGGATCCAATTGAACCTCGTCTTGAATCGCTTTCAATGCTTCAAGTACAATTTCGGTTTGTAATAATTGAAATTCTTGAGCTTTTAAATCACCAGTAGTGAGATATCTATTGCCTACTTCATCAGATTTCAGTTTATCCATCGTATTGATATTGTAAATATCCATGAAATACCCAATTATGAATGTACCGATCAAAAGGATAGGAAAAACAATTAGTAGCATCCAAAATGTTATATTAAACGCTAAAGATATCAAGGATATTGCGCTAACGGTTGATACCGCAATGGAGTAATAAGATTGCCCCAATTTTAGCCGTGACAATTGCCTTCCAATGAAATGTGCGCTTTTGACTCTTTTTATAACCTTCGATTTTTTTAACCTTAACAAATATATTCACCTTATCTTTTTATTAGGATTATAGAAGTTTTATTTAATTTATAAATAAGCTTGAAGTTAAAGATATTAGTTGGATTATTTATGGTTTAAAATATAAAACTTTTTTATCATTATTTCGTATGATATTAGTATAATGTCAGAGATTAAATTACCTTTGGTGATAACAAAAGCCGACTGTCATCGTTGTCACGAACTAAAAGATTGGCTGAATAAAAACGATGTTAAATTTGTTGAAAAAGACATTGGCGATGAAGAATTTGTACATCAATTAACACACGATGAAAATTTCTTAAAAAACTTCTGTGATGCTGATGGGTGTGTAGTAAACACTCCCGTCGTTATGCATAAGGGAAAATATTGGTTTAAGGAACTCTGGGGTATTTCTGGTTTAAGAGTAAAAGAAGCCAAAAAATTATTTGGAGTAAAATAAGTCAATTTAATTTTTAATTTGTTCTTTTAAATTATATTTTTCTTAATTTTGGAAATAATTTTCCTACTATATTCATATATTTAATGTATTCTTCTCCAAAATGTTGAATTAAAGCTTCTTCTTCAATATCTATAACGCATAAGTAACCATAAATTCCAATAAGAAGAAAAAGTAGAAATGGATTAAATGTTATTAAAGGCAATCCAATAAAACCCGTAATGTAATGGAAGTATGAAGGATGCCTAACTACAGCATGACCCCAAGTTGTTGATAGGACAGGTTTTTGATTTTTAAGATAAGTTCCTCTCCCAATGCGACCTAAACAATCAATAATTAAACCTATTGATAAAATAGAAATACCGATAACTTGAAATGTGGAGCTAAAAACTGATGGTATCACTTCTAATAGTCCTAACGAGAATAAATCTATTCCATAAAAGAGGCAGAAGAATGGAATAATTGCAACGTAAAACCAAAAGAAAAGTGAGGGTAACACAAAAGTGATACCTTGAATAAAATTTTTAAATGGTGGAGAGGGATATTTAGCACCACCCCGTTTTATTAACATCATAATATCTAAAGGTAAATGGAATATAAGGTAGATTGATAAATATGAGATTAAAAAAGCACTATTAAATATGTAATTAATTCCCATCTTTAAATTCAGCGATTCTTTTTATTATTTTTCGAATTAAACGCAAGCCTTCTTCATCGTTTTGAACTCCTTCCTTACCTTTATCTCTACTCCATAAAGAAGCCCCTAAATTAGCCCCAAAAGCTCCTCCTGATGCGGGAATGATATGGTTTTGTTGGTAGAAATCTAAGATACTTCGTATAGCAATCTCTTGTCCTCCGCTACGATCTCCTCCTACAGCCAAAGCGGCTCCGATTTTATTTTTAAACACGTTTGGGTTTTTGGCAACAATGGCACGACAGCGATCTAATACTGTTTTTATTTGACCTGATAAATTGCCCTGAAATGTTGGAGTACCAATGAAAATAAATTTAGCCTTTTCTAACTTAATATAGAGATCTTCCATGTCATCTTTATTGATACAGCCTTTTTTTTCTCGAATACAATAATCGCAATGAATGCAGAACTTGATATCCTTTGCTCGTACCGTCCAAAATTCTGTCTTAAATCCATATTTTTCTGCAGCGTATTTTAAAGCATATTGAACAGCAAACTCAGTTCCTTGTTTGCGTGGGCTTCCACATATTCCTAATAAGAAATAGTTATTTTTAAGCATAATTTTTCAAATCAATTCATTCTTTAAATTTCAGATTCTTAATATTAAAAAAAATCTTTCTCTAGTAGCTTAATAGTATTCTTAGTTTTTTTAATCCATACCTTTTTATAATTTTTTATAATTAGTTTAACTAGGTGAATTAGAGTAATGCAAAAAGATGATTTTCACCCCAAAATTTCAATAATTGGATGCGGGAACGTTGGAACACGATATGCTTATGCTTTAATTATAAGAGGTATGGCAAGGCAAATTGTAATGGTTGATATAGATCGAAAGAGA
>Ga0315535_1002608_pt1 | contig 11390 bp, 8 predicted proteins | sample SalMarSW160220MG_2_FD_203092 | JGI IMG/M metagenome (GOLD analysis project Ga0315535, IMG submission 203092) | Salt marsh sediment microbial communities from the Plum Island Ecosystem LTER, Massachusetts, United States - Salt Marsh Sediment SW1602-20 ...
CATAAACCAGAGTATGTCGGTGACCGGGATCGATTCCAACGCCTCGCCGAACCAGCAGTTCGACAACGAAGATCACATCATATCGATCGCGGCCGGGGCCGGTCTCAACGCCAGCACGATCGAGGGCCTGGGAGTCGGCTCGACCCTGAGCGAGGTGCACGCCGTGGGCCGTTTTGCGAGCCCCGATCGTTCCGGAGTGGTTCCTCCCTACGGACAGTACCCGGGCGGCAAGATGGAGTACTACTTCGGCCAGGGGTTTTTCGTGGGTTACAACAGCCAGGACCAGGCCGCCTTCATGACCGTCACGCGCTCCTACCCGCACCCGCCCGACGGGACGATCGACCCGTCCGGTGGAAGACTGATTTTCGGAGGCACGTCGATCGAATGCGGAGACGGTTACACCAGCGGCACCAAACGCGACGTGCACCAGGGCATACTCGGAGCGCCCGATTGGGATTATGGCTTCAGCATGGACATCGATACCCAATACGGGACGCAAAATGTAGACTTCTTCATAGACTCTTACCGCATCCTGGGAATGGAACTCATCGGCGGAGACGACACCGTGTTCATCTACGACGTCGACCGCCTGGTGATAATATCGCTTTACCTGCCGTACTACGGCAGAACCTCGGCCGGGCACGGCCTGGGAACCAGCAAGGGCGACTGGGAGTCCGAACTGGGCTCGCCGGCCTCGACCGTCACCGACCCGGGCACCGGCGTGACCGCCCATATCTACAACACCGGTTCTCGGAAATTCGCCGTCACCTACACCAACAATGGATCGAGCCAGAGCGACGTGGCCGTTTATCTTGTGCTCAACTACCAGACGACACCTTGAGCCCCTTGCCACAGACAGACAACTCGGTGCATAATGTCCTATCAGCCTTTTTGTGCCGGGATCACCGGCAGGGAGTGATCTGGTGAAAAGAATACACTTCTTGATCCTGATAGCCGTCTTCGCAACGGGTTCGCTGGTCGATTGCGACTGCAACGACACGACTTTCAACTGCCCCCCGGATCGCCTGTGCACCACCGTCGATGATTGTGATCCCGGGATCGACTGCACCAAGGGCTGCTGCGGCGGCGAGGTGGTCTGGGATTGCACCGAGGACAGCGACTGTGACCAGGCAGGAGGCGAATGCTGCAAGGATCACAAGTGCACGACAGACAACTGCCCCGCGCCCTGCGAGAATGCCTGCGGACGCGACTCGGACTGTGAAGATCTCGGTGTCTGTATGGCCTGCGTCGACAAATGTTGCGCAAGCTTCGCCTGCGAGTCGGACGACGACTGTCCTCCAGACGGAGATCTGCCGCGCTACTGCGCCGAGTTCGATGCCGATCTGGGTTGCCGGCGTTGCGACTACATCCGTTGCGAGACGGATGCACAATGCGAGGATCCGGATTTCGCGCTGTACATCGAGTGCACCCAGGAGGACTACCTGCCCAAGTGCAAGCAGGGCACCTGCGTCTGCTCGCATCCCTGCGGCGCGCCCTGCCAGGATCCCTTATACTGCTGCAAGGCGACACGAACCTGCGATCCACTCCCGGATCCCTGCCCCGATACGACCTGCCCGGCCTGCGAACAGATAAACTCGGATCCCGGGGGCACTCTCGACGACGATAATTGCCTGATCAGCGGGGCCGATTGCCACTGCGAGCCGATGCCGCCCCTGCCGGACGCCTTCGCCGGCCAGCATTCGGCCATTGCGCTCGATCGCGACGGTATTCCTGTCTTGTCGGGCTACTTCGGTCAACCTTACGGAGATTTGATCTTCGGCGTGGCCGATTCGGCCGAGGCCGGTGCGGCGGTCAGTTGGCAGTTCGTCGACGGGGTGCCGACCGACGCTGCCTGTGTCGGCGCCGCGGATGGTCCGCGCGGCGGCATTGCCGAACCGGGCGACGACGTGGGCTGGGACACCGACATCGTCACCGGCAACGGCGGGCGCGCGCGCATCTCTTACTTCGATCGCACCAACGGGGCGCTCAAGTACGCAGCCCAGCAGGCCGACGGGAGCTTTTTGGTCCACACGGTCGACGATGACGGGATCACCGGGCGCTTTTCGTCTCTGGTGCTCGACTCGGCCGGCCGGCCGGTGGTGGCCTACATGACCGTCCGTGAAAACCTGACCTCGATGCTCAAGGTAGCCCGGGCCAAAAACCCCGCGCCGGCTTCGAACGCCGATTGGGATATTTATATCGCCGATGCGGCTGCGGTGCCTTGCCAGCCGAGCGACTGCGCCTCCGGCGAGGCTTGCCTGGCAGATACCGGCACCTGTGTGGTTCCCGATGATCCGGCCAACTGCAACGGCGGAGACGGTTGCGCCTCCGGCGAGGTATGTGTTTCCGCGGCCTGCCAGGCCGAGGCATCCGAATCATCCCTCGATGATTTGCCGTTGGGCGTGGGAGTCTTTTGCAACCTGGCTCTGTATGCCGACGGCAGCCCGGTTGTTGGTTATTACGACAGCTTGCGCGGCAACCTTATGCTGGTCTGGTGGAACCCGGGCGCCAACGATTTCGATCCGCCGGTCATCCTGGCAGGAGAAGACACCAACGGCTACGACCTGGGTAACCTGGGGGCCGATGTCAGCATGTTTGTCACGGCGCCGGGCAACGTGGTTCACCTGAGCTACCAGGACGCCGACCTGGGCGACCTGTACTATATGACCTTCCCAGACAAACAGGTCGGCAGCGCCACCGTCGAGTTGATCGACATGGGCGCGCGCGATGCAAACGGCGATCCCACAGACGCGGCCGGCGCTGTCGGAGATCTTCACTGGGTCGGCAACTACGCAAGTATCACGGTCGATGCTGCCGGCGACGTCAGGGTGGCCTACCAGGACGGCGACACGACCGATCTGGACTACGCTGTTCGCAATTCCGCCGGCGTCTGGAGCGTTGAGATTATCGCCCGCAAGCTCGCGGGAGACGCCTTCGTCGGCGCCTATGGGTTCTTCACCGACCAGATCATGAACCAGGCAGGCGACCTGGCTCATGTGAGCAACTTCAAACACAACCTGCAAACCGATCCCTGGACTTCGGCCATCGATCTCCGCGTGCGCTGAAACCGCCGGCCGAAGCCGCCGGTGCCCAGGCTGGCGCCGGCGGGCGGTTTCGATCTATAATGAACACAACCGGGTAGTCTGGATGAGGTAGTGTTGCGCGCAGTCGCTTATACAATAAGTGTCATTCTTGGCTTCGTAGCGGCGGGCTGTGCCAGCCCGGCGGTCGGGGTGTGTGGCGGGGGGTGCCCTGCGGGAACGGTTTGCGACTACGAAAACAACCGCTGCGTCGAGGCCCGTCCACCCGATTGTCCGCGGGATCTTGGACGCTTCCTGTCGGCGGCTGTCGATTCTTCAGAGCAGATCATTTTTTCAGCCTACGCAGGCGAATATGGCGACCTGGTGGTTGGACGGTTGCTGCCCGATGGCACGGCCAGTTGCGAGTACGTGGACGGAACGGCCGGATCGGGGGGAAAGCCCGGCTCGCCGGATATGTCGGGTGACGACGTCGGTCTGTATAGCTCTCTCGACCTGGATGTGTTCGATCGCCCTCACGTAGCCTATTTCGATCGCACCCACGGCAAGTTGAAGTATGCAAGGAAATCGTCCGAGGGTTGGAGTGTTGTGACGGTTCCTCACCCGTCGGGTGAAAACGACGTCTACGGTCGCGCTTGCTGGCTGCGTCTCGATTCGACCGGGATGCCGCACATCGCTTTCTGGGATGAGAGCAGCGGCGAGTTGGAAGTCGCTGGCAAACTATCCGATGGGCGCTGGTCGCTCGAGAAAGTGCCGCTCGACGCAGGTCGCGGAGGATGGCCCGGAAGTTTCGGCGGTGAGGTCGGGCGCATCGTCTCGCTGGTGCTCGACTCCGATGACCGTGAATGGGTTGCTTTTCGCGATGTACACGACGGTTCGTTGAAGGTTGCCGGTAGACAACAGCAGAGCTGGATGGTCTTGCTTGTCGATCCCGGCCCCGACGTTGCCAACTGGTTGTCCGCCGCGCTGGACGGCGACGGCAACATGGCCGTGGCTTACGACGACCGTTCGACAGGTAGTCTGATGTACGCCTGGAACGAAGGTGGCGTTCTTTCAAGGCTTGCCGTGAACGACGGCAGGGTGGCCGACAGCAGCGGCGCAGTGCGTCGCTATCCGGTGGGACAACATTGCTCACTGGCCTTCGGTGCGGACGGCTTGCCCGGCGTGCTGTATCTCGACGCAGCCAATCTTGATTTGCTTTACTCAGTGGCTGACCGCGAAGGAGGCTTCGAGGCACCGCGGGTAGTTGCATCGGAGGGAACGACGGGTTTCTTCAACAACCTGTTACCAGGCCCGCGCGCGCTAAGCTGCAGCTATTCACGGACAGCCAAGGGTGATCTTCAGGCACGGATTTTTTTAACGGATCTCGATCTTGTTGCAGGTAAGAGGGGTGTCCCGTGAACCTCTCTTGCCGCAATTGCCTTTGTTTTCTGTTGGCGCTTGCGATCCCCGCCCTTGCAGGCTGCCGGATCGATTCTCCCGAACGGGATCTGTCGAAAGCCGCCATCGGCACGGACGTGATCGAGTTCCACTACCCCGGAAGTTCAGGCCGGCGGCTTGCCGTTTTGGCCACGGGGCTTCTCGATCAGGCGGGCACTAACAGTCAGGATGCCGTCATCCCCGAGGTGTCCGGCTCGCTCGACTGTACGAATTTCAAGACCGATCCGTCCGGGCTTTCGGTGCAGCTGTCTGCGATCGATATTTTAATGTCGGCCGGGAGGCTGGAAGCAAACCTGGAGGTCGATGTCTCTGACCCGGTCTTGACCCTTGGAATATTCTCCGGGGAACAGCTTGTTGACAGCTGCGAAATACACGTATCCATTCCCAAGCAGGATGTCATGCTTCGAATTGTCGCGGGCCAGGACAACGACCAGCGGCCCTTGATCTTCGTGGACGGCGAGCCTGTGCTTTCCGGGGAGCCCGTCTCGACGGTGACCGATCCCTATTGTCAGGCGTACGGCAGCCAGGTCGTCGAGACGGCCGTCTCGCGGGCAGTCGCGGGCGCCGTTTTTCAGGCGAGCACACTGTTGGCGAATGCCCTGGTCGAGGCACTGGGGAGCACACTCGGACTTGACACGGCCGTCGCGGGCAACGTCGCACGATTGGAGTCTGCGGATGCGGATCCAGGCAGGCTGCATTTCGATTTCTGGCCGGGCGCAGATTCGAATGTTTTTTCACAGACAGGAAGCCGGGTGGGTCTGGCCGGGGGTTTTGAATCTACTCGAGCCGATTGCGTGCCCGCGGCGGCGGCCGATTTTCCGGGTTCAATGCAGGTGCCTGCCGAGTTCGCGGAAAAAGTACCCGGCACGGGCGCAGAATACCAGTGTGCCATTTCGGTTAGCGACGATTTTCTGCAACAGGCATTCAGCGCCGCCTGGCGCGGCGGATTGCTTTGCCGCACGGCAGCAGACGGCGAACTGCAGACAATTGATCTTGCAGATCTGTTTCCCTCCCTGCTTGCCTGGGGAGAGCCGGGTGGGGTCAGGCTGGCCATGTGGCCTGGCGGGCAACCTCAGCTGGCCTTCGCGCCGGCCGATACCGACGCGGGCGAGAGCCTGCCTCGCTTGTCTCTGAACCTGCCCAACCTGGGAGTGGATCTGTATGTGAACTTTGAAGGCAGCGACATGCGCATGCTGGGTGTCGGCGCCGATGTCAACCTCGAGCTGGCTCCCCGAATCGAGGGAACCCATGTTTTTCTCGATCTGGTCAAGACCCACGTGGGAGAGCTGTCGATAGAATATTCCGAGATGCTGACCGAGGCTGCCGGCAGCCTGAGGGCCTCGGCGGCCGAGGCGCTTTCCAGGATAGCCGGACAGCTCGTGCAACAGTTAGGCCCGCTGGACGTCCCGATGGTCGCCGGAGCGGTGAACCTGCTTGGTTTCAAACGCCTCGAAGGCCGCACCCTTCTTTATTTCGGCCCATGAGCAGCTTGCGGGTAGTGTCCTTGAAAACGACGATGATCTTGTTGGGCTGCTTGACGCCCATTACCACGCCTATTCCGAAACCCGCGTGAACTATTACCTGTCCGTGCGAGTAGGTCTCCGCCGGGTCGTAAGGGATCGGCGAGGACAGATCGCGGTCACGGCTGGCTTCTTTCCAGGCCTTGTTGCTCGGCGGAGGCGGAGGCGCCCAGGTGCCGGAGGTTCGACGGCGCATCTTGCTCCCTTCAGGTCTTTGGCTTGCCCTTGAGTGATTCCAGCGTTACCAGGGTTCCTGCGTCGCGAACCATCGGCGTGCGGGGAGGGATGTCCTCGGGCACCTCGGAGATTACGTCCTCCGGACGCGATACCATCAGCAGGTCGTTGGGAATTTCGCGTCCGGGATGGATCAGCACCTTGGCTCCCAGCACGGCCCGGTGTCCCACGCAACTAGCCATGAACGAGCGCCCGGTGCTCATGCGTTGGCCGTTATGCATCACCTTGATATCGCCTACGAATTTTGCATCCAGTAAGCTGCACCAGCCGTGCAGGTAGACTTCGCGCCCGATTACCGCCATCTGGGTCTTGAGGTTTCCGAGTGTCGAGCCCGGATAGCACAGCGACGAGACCAGGAAGAAATTTTCTGTCAGATAACAGCCTTTCCCGATTACCGAGTTGGTTACCACCGCGTGGTCGGCGATGACCACGTCGTCGCCCACCAGGCTGTTGCGCACGCAGGCTCCGGCGCCAACCTTGACGTTGCGTCCTAGCTGCGAGAACTCCAGGTAGGCGGTTGGGTGGACGTCGCAATCCGGCCCGCGCAGGTTCATGCCGGAAAGAACCTTCCACTTGTTGAAAGACATCTTGCGCAAAACCGCCCATATGGCCTTGCCGGCAGCACGCAGCTTGTGGTTACGGAAGTAGCCGTTCCAGGTGATTCCCAGGGCCAATTGAGAGAGCCACAGCAGGTGCGTCCAGTGCGAGATCTGACAGCAGACCGTCGAAGTGAACGGATATTTGAAATAACGCTCCTGCTCGTCGATCACCGGCAGCCTGACCGAGTGCACCACCTCGCGCATCGGCACCAGCAGCGGCGGGCACAGCTCGCCCAGTGCCGCGCGCACTTGTTGCGGATCGTCGGGGAGTTGTACATCGGGAACGAGCCACAGGTCATAGACAACCCTGCCGCGATTGCCTTCCCAGTCTTCACGGACGACATCCTGCAGCGGCAAGGTGTGTTCGACCGAGACGCAGCGTTTCAGTGCCAGCGCCGCCGCGGAAGTTTTCTCCTCGGAGGCCGTTTTCAGGAAATCACCCAGGGCCTTCTCGCTGAAGTACAGGTAGTCGGGGGCCAACAGGCAGGGTCTGTCGAGCGCTTCCGATGGCTTGTCTATTCTCTCAAGCTCGACTCCGTGGCGCAGACAGGCGCTCTCCTGCGCCTGGGCCAGCGTTCCAAGCATCACCTGAGCTTCGAGTATGTCATCGCCGAAGGGCTGCAGCGTCGTGCCACTGTGATAGATGTACATTTTCATGGCTCGATCTCCTGTGGCTCGTAACCCGGCAGCACATCGGCAATCTTGCGGATGCGTCCCTGGTGGTAGACGTGCGGGACGAGCTTTTCCGCCGACTGCGGCAGCTTGACGACACCCTCTTCTGGACGCATGACGATCATGGTGCGGTTGGGTACGGCTCGGCCGGGCAGAAAGATGGCCCGCGTGCCGAGTACGCACTCGTGGCCGGCACAGCCACCCAGTAGCCAGCGTCCGGTGTCGATCTCTTCTCCAGCCTGCTTGACTTTTACCGGCTCCTCGATCGCCTCGTCCCAGAACATGACTCCCGAGGTGATGAATACCCGCCGTCCGAGAACAGAGTTTCGCAGCATGAAACTCGCTAAAGTAGAGCCGGGATAGAAAGTGCAGCCGATGAAATACGAATCGTTCAGCGTGTGGCAACCTTCTCCGACGACACAACGCTTGAACTTGGTGAGATCGGCAATCTCCACACCCGCTCCGATGATCGAATCCCTGACGCTCGAGAAGGGGCCCAGTTTGACCTTGTCGCCGAGGATCGAGCCCTCGACGTGGGCGGTCGGGTGGATATCGCACCCTTGGCCTATGACGCTCCGGCGTATCGCCCGCCTGTACGGATTGCGACCCCGCGAACGCAAGCTTCTCTTCAGCCCGGGTCGATCCTCCCAGTGCTCTTCGAGCCGCACCCAGGGAAGCAGGTGATTGAGCCAGACGATGTGAGTCCAGTGATGCACCTCGGCGGCCAATAAAGTAGTGCGCGGCAGTTCCCGTGTCGTCCAGGACGGGCCGGGTCGTGATTGCGGCAAATGCTCCATCTGCGGAGTGGGATCAAGAGTCAGGGGGTGAGCCCGCGCAGTGAGGAAGCTTTTTAGCTCGGGCCAGGAAAGATCGCGCGGCATCTGGGTTCCACGGAAGCGGTACAGATCGTAGGTAACCGCTTCGTCTTTCTCGTTCGTGCCTTGCCAGGAAGCCGCGTAATCGGTGGCGGCAGAACGCAAGAGGGCAAGGCGTGAGATCTCTCGCGAGCCGGCGGTTGCCCCTAGAAACTCGCGTACGCCGCGCCGGGTGAGAAATAAGCTGTCCGGCAGAATCAGGTAATCGCCGGAAAGCGGCAAATCACTCGACGAGTCTGCGAATTCGATCTCGACATCGGCCCCGCGCAAGGCGGAGCCTGTTGCCTCGGCCAGGCCCTGCCCGCCGATGAACGCCTGGCCGACATCATCGCCGAAGGGTTCGATCAGCGTACCCGTTTTTACCAGGTAGGCTTTCATTTATTGAGAGTCATGCTTTCCGGTTGCCCGGTTGCCTCGAGAACGCTACGCCACAGGTTGCCCGTTGGATCTACATATTTACGTTGGGCGATGGCGGCCTCGATAGGAACGTGGACATACATATTGTGCCAGCTTCCGACGAGAAGACCGGTCTTGCCGGCCATGCCGGCATGCGCGGCGTTCTGGCCCAAAAAGACACAGAAGACGCAATCGTTGGCGTTTGCCGGGACCGACCTGATCATGTAACTGGGATCGATGTACTTGACGCTGACGCCGACCTGCTTGCCGGCGAAGTGGGCCTTGATGCGTTCCTTGAGCAAAAGGCCGATGTCTCCCAATCGGCGATTGCCCGAAGCATCCTGGCCGAGATCGTCTGTAAAAAGCTTCTGGCCGGCGCCTTCGGCCACGACCACGACCGCGTGATGACGCGACTTGAGTCTTTTCTCAAGGCAGGCCAGGAATCCGCGCGGACCGTCGAGATCGAAGGGCACCTCGGGAACCAGAACGAAGTTGGCGTCACCTTCGGCCAGGGCCGCTTCTATTGCCACGAAACCCGAGTTGCGGCCCATCAGTTTGACTATGCCGATGCCGTTGAGCACCCCCTCGGCCTCGGTGTGTGCGCAGCGGATGGCTTCGACGGCCTCGCCGACGGCCGTGTCGAAGCCGAAGGTGCGCGAGACCAGATCGATGTCGTTGTCGATCGTCTTGGGTACGCCGACCACGGATATGGGCAGATGGCGTTTCGCGATCTGCTTCTGGATGGCTACGGCGCCGCGCAGGGTTCCGTCGCCGCCGATGGTGAAGAGAATGTTGATATGCTCTCTGACGAGCGTATCGACCATCTGTTCGACAGGAATGGGACCACGGCTGCTGCCCAGCACGGTGCCGCCGTCGTCGTGGATATGCCTGACAAAATCGGGAGTCAGGTTGATCATCGGCCAGCCCGAGATGGGACTGAGCCCGGCGTAACCGTAACGCACACCCTTGATTTGCTGGACACCGTAGTTGAAGTGTAACTCGTGTACTATCGAGCGTATGACGTCGTTGAGGCCGGGGCACAAACCGCCGGCGGTAACCACCGCGGCCGTCGTGGCCTCGGGCTCGAAGAAAATCTTCTCGCGCGGTCCGGCTTCCTCGAAGCTCAGTACGTCTTTGTCCGCCTTGATTTTCGCGGCAATGCCGACGGCGCTCTTGTCATACAGCACCCGCTGGTCGTCAGTTGTAAAATTCCGGTAGCGCGTCGGGTTTGCGACCTTACAGGGCCCGAGGCTCTCGATGCCGGTTTCGAATTCGGCGTCAGGGTGGATAGGTTGCAGAGTCATTATTTCTTCTCCAGTTACTCGTCCGGATGGCCGATGAAGGTTCGTCTTGCATAAGGATCGGCCCTGGTGACAATCTCGTAGTTGATGGTCTGCGCCCATGAGGCCATCTGCTCCGCGCCGATCACTTCTGCGCCCTGCCGGCCGAGCAGCACAACCTCGTCCTCGAGAGAAACACCGGGAATGTCGGTCACGTCCACCATGGTCAGGTTCATGCAAACCCGGCCGCGTATCGGGGCCCTGAGGCCGCGGATCAACACGTGTCCGCGATTGGACAGCAGGCGATCGTATCCGTTGGCATAGCCAATCGGCAGCACCGCCAGCTTCGTCTCGCGGGTCGTGCGATAGCTGCAACCGTAGCCGACATAGGCTCCGACGGGCACGTTCTTGACCTGAGCCACCAGAGTCTTCCAGGTCAAGGCCGGACGCAACTCGAGCGGATCCTTGCCTTTCTGAAGCGCGGACAGATATGTCTCCTTCGAGGGCCACATACCGTACATCCCGATACCTACCCGGACCATGGCGAAGTAGGTGTCGGGGAACAGGATCGCCGCGGCGCTGCAGGCTGTGTGCGGCACGGGCACGTCGAAACCCGCTTCGCGGATCGCCGCCAAATGGTTTTCGAAGCGCTCCAGCTGGTCCTTGGCGTAGCCATGCTCGGTGGTGTCTTCAATATTGGCGAAGTGCGTATGTATGCCCTGCAAAACCAGAAGATCGTCGCCGCGCAACATTCTGAGCGCGCTCTTGATGCCGGCCTCGTCGAGACCCAGTCGCTGTGTGCCGGTCTCGACCTTCAGGTGCAGCCGGGCCTTCTTGCCGGTCTTTTTAGCGGCCTCCTTGGCGGCCGAGATCGTCTCGAGGCTGGAGACGGTAAGGCGTACGTCGAGCGCCAGCGCCTGCTCGAGATCGGCAAGCGGCACATAGCCCAGGACGAGCAGCGGAGCCATCACACCTTCCTGCCTGAGTTCGAGCGCTTCGTCCAGGTTGAAGACTCCAAGCCAATCGGCCCCGGCGCGTAAAGCACACAAGGCCGTCGGTACCATGCCGTGTCCGTAGGCCTCGCCCTTGACCACGGCCATCAGCTTCGTATCTGAGGGGAGCAAGCTCTTGAACTTGCGCAGGTTACAGGCAATGGACTCCGCATCCACCTCGATCCAGGAAAGCGGGCTGGGCATATCATTCCTCCACCCGCAATGGAACCATAGACATGCCGGGCGATCAAGGCTCAAAACGGCCGTGCCTTGTTCAACATAAAATAACTCAAGTAATTTTTTTCAATCCAGGGAGCCGAAGCCGGTTGCTTCCGGCCGTCACT
>Ga0315535_1002611_pt1 | contig 11371 bp, 9 predicted proteins | sample SalMarSW160220MG_2_FD_203092 | JGI IMG/M metagenome (GOLD analysis project Ga0315535, IMG submission 203092) | Salt marsh sediment microbial communities from the Plum Island Ecosystem LTER, Massachusetts, United States - Salt Marsh Sediment SW1602-20 ...
AACGACGAGGCGGCGATGTGCGGGGCCGTGCCCCATACCGCAGCCCCGAGCAGACTGACGTCGACGACTTGGGACGTTCCACTGCGTTCGCGGGCAAATAAGGCGCCGGCCACGCCGCCTGCGGCGTAGAGTCCCGACTGCAGATCACCGAACGCCGCACCCGGCATCGGCGGCGGGTAGTCAGCTTCTTCCGGGGTGTTGACGTAGGCCACGCCACCGCGCGACCAGTATGACGCCAGATCGAAGCCGCCCGTGTCGGCTTCCTCGCCCCGCTGGCCCAGGCCGGTTCCCCTCGCATACACCAGGCGCGGGTTGACCTTTGTCAAGTCCTCGACGTCTACCCGGAGCTTGCGTCGAACGGGCGCCAGATAGTTGGTCAGGAACACATCGGCGCTGGCAACGAGCCGATAAAGCGCCTCCCGGCCGGCCTCGCTCGTCAAATCGATCCCGACGCTTGCCTTGTTGCGGCTGAAGGTTTGGAACATGAAGCTGATCGGTTGTCGGCCAGGCGGAGTCAGCGCCGCGCTGACGAGGCCGCGCATCGGATCACCGTGCAGCGGGTGCTCCACTTTGATCACCTCGGCGCCCCAGTCGGCCAACGCGACACCTGCCGAGGGAATGAAACCCCAGGTCGCCAATTCGATGACGCGGATGCCGTCCAGAACGCCAGGCATTTCGTGGTTTCCCCTCTGTGCAACAGCGTGGTGACAATAGACTAACCAAGTAATACGATTTGGGGTCGCGGCCCGCCGGAGTGGGCCGCGTTCAGACAGCTAAGACGATCGAGGGGTCCGGAATGGGGCGGGTCGAGGGCAAGGTAGCGCTGATTACCGGCGCCGCGCGCGGGCAAGGTCGCCACCATGCGATCCGTCTGGCCGAGGAGGGCGCCGACGTCATCCTCATCGACATCTGCGCAGACATTCCCGGCGTCGGCTATCCGATGGCCACACCCGAGGAGCTCGACGAGACCGTGCGGCTGGTCGAGAAATTCGACCGCCGCGCCATCCCGGCAGTCGTCGACGTGCGGGATCGATTCTCGCTGCAAAACGCTTTGACCTCGGCGGTCGACACCTTCGGCCGACTCGACATCGTGGTGGCCAATGCCGGCATCTGTCCGATCGGACCGGACTATCCGGTGTCCGCTTTCGCCGACGCGGTCGACGTCGACCTGGTCGGCGTGCTGAACACTATCCACGTCGCACTGCCGCGGATCTCGCCCGGCGGATCGATCATCGCCACCGGATCGGTGGCGGGCATGCTGCCCAATGCGGTGACCAACCCCGGCAACGGACCCGGCGGAGCCGGCTACGGACTGGCCAAACAGTTCATCAGCCAGTACGTGCTGGTGCTCGCCCGGCAGGTGGCCGCGCAGCGCATCCGCGTCAACGCCGTTCACCCGACCAACTGCAACACCGACATGCTGCACAGCCCCCCGATGTACAAGGCCTTCCGGAAAGACCTGGCCGAGCCGACCCGCGCCGACGTCGAGGATGCCTTTCCCCGGATGCAGTCGATGCCGATCCCCTACGTGGAACCCGACGACATCGCCCATGCCGTCGTCTACCTCGCGTCCGACGAGTCCCGCTATGTCACCGGCCTGCAGCTCGCCGTCGACGGCGGCGCATTGCTGAAGGTTTGACCGGTTCCGGCCGGTCGGTCAGCCGTCCATGCAGGATCTGCTGGACGAACTCGGTGATCTGAGTAACCGTGGCCGAGTCAAGGAGTTCGCCCTCCTGGCCGGCCGCACCCGGCCACGGCGCGGATGTCAACGCATAGACCATGACCGCACCGCCCAGCGCCTCGATGACGGCCGTGCTCGAGATGTCCGGGTGAACCTCTCCGTCGTCGCGGGCACGCTCCAGCACACCGACCGCCTGCTCGATCTGCGGCTCGAGCACGCGAACGCGGTACTGCTGCAAGATATCCGGGTACTGCGCTGCGTCGATGTGGACCCGCAGGTTGGCGTACCCGTTGCCGCCGGCGAAGTAGGTGAAGACTTCGCAGGCGAACGCGACCAACGCCTCCTCGATCGGTAGGCCGTCGGCAAGCAGCGGGACCGCTTGGTCTGAGAGCGCGTCAAGCAGCAGCGACCGAGCATCGGAATAACGCCGGTACACCGCGTCCTTGCTGACGCCGGCAGCCTTGGCCACACCCTCGAAGTGGAAGCCGGCCCAGCCCTCGCGGGCATACAGGGTTCGCGCCGCCTGCCTGAGTTTGTCGTCAATCGTGGGGTCACGGCGCCGTCCTGCTCCCGACTTCCGTTGCGGCGCGGCACCTTCTGACCGCGGCACAGTCGGACCAATTCTCTTGACACCCATCGACACCCTTCCCTCCACCGCAGTCTAAGCGTCGCCCCAGGCGACTCGGGATGGAAAAGAGGATATTGCCGACGTCTTGCGTCGGTATTAAGCTGCCTGAAGATCGCGAGCCACCCGCCATCGAAGGGGAGCACATCTTTACGGCACTGAAACGACGCCGCGTCTTTACGGCACTGAAACGACGCCGCGTCGGGGCCACCCCCTCGGCCTCGACGAGCGGTGGCTGCTGATGGCCTGCTGCACGCTGGTGGCGGCCCTTTTCGGCACCGCTTTCCGCAAGATCTCACGCCGGGACCGGCGCGAGTCGCCTGTCGCCGTGGCGCGGTGGTCGCCGCCGGCGGCCGCCGACCAGCGAGCCGATTTCCGGTGAACACGACGCGAACTTGGCGTCAAGGAGGAGACATGAGCACTTCGACGGTCGAACGAGACCAGAACCTCGGCATGGGATACCCGCTGCAGGTTCCCGACGAGACGAACGGTCCCGCCGTTCGGGCATTGTTGCGGCGCACGGGAATTATCGGGGGGACGGTGGCCAGTACGGCCATTGCGGTTTCTGCGCTGAGCAAACGTCCCGGTACGCGCGCGTTGGCTCTCGGGGCGCTGTCCCCGGGTGCCGGTTACGTCTACACGCGCAGCCCGCTGCGGTTCCTGGGCACGCTGGCAGGGTTTGCCGCGTCGTTGGTGGCGTGGTTCGGCAGCGGCAACATCGTGCTGCCGCCGCTGCTCTGGGCGGCTACGGCGTTCAACGCGCGCAAGCAGGCCGCTCGCGGGCGCAAGACGTGGAACGGTGCCCAGGTGGCGGTGCCCGCAGCGCTGCTCGGCGCGGCCGCTGCGGGCACGGTGGCCCGCCGCCGCGCCTTCCGCGCGGCACAGGACCGCGGCCGCACCCGAGCGCAATACCTTGCCACCGTGCCACGGATCGATCCGCAACCCAAAGACGCGGGGCACAAAGAGCTTTCGGCCGAAGATCTCAGCACGTTACGATCGCTGCTCGATCGGGCGCTGCAGCCGCTCGACAAGTTCGACGGGTTCACCAAACTGGATCAGTTCCAAACCGCGGCGATCCGCTATCAACTCAATTTCTCGCAGTGGGCGCTCGCGATGGCTCAATTGCACTTCACGCCGTCTCTCCACGGCTACTTGTCCGCTGCGCAGCGCAATCTCATCGACAAGCTGACCCTGCCGCCGATCTGGCGCTACTGGGCTTTTGAGCAAACCTGGGGCAACCTCAGCCTCGACTGGGACCCGATGAAACGCGACAACATCATGCTGTCGGGCTACCTCGGAACGATGCTGGGCGCCTACGAATCCAACACCGGGGACGACCGTTACCGTCGCAGCGGCGCGCTGCCGTTCCGGCTGGGCAAGCGCACCTGGCCCTATACCCATGACATGGTCGCCGCCGCCGTCCATGACAACATGCAACGATCGGGGATGACGCTGTTCCCATGCGAGCCCAACTGGATATACAGCGCGTGCAACATGACCGGCATCAACACATTGATGATGTCGGACAGACTGCACGGCACGCGGTTCATCGACTCGATCGGCGATGAGTTCCGTCGCCGGCTGCACGAAGAGTTCATCACCCCGGACGGGCGAGTGACCGCCATCCGGTCCGCGCGGCTTGGTATCACCATCCCGATGCTCACCTCCACGGTGGCCGACTGCGGGCTGGCCAGCATGCTGCATGCCTTCGATTCCGACCTGGCACAACGCTGTTGGGCCATCGTGCGCCGCGAGTTCATCGATACCACCACGACCGAGCCGACCATTGCCCTGCGCGGATGGGATGCCATCGACACGGGCAACTACCACAAAACCCACTTGGGCGCCTTCGCCCCGGCGATGTGGGCGGCAGCCGAAATGGGCGACACGGAATTGTATGAGCTTTTGGCGGCATCGCTGGACCGACAACTGCCGCCCACCGAAGTCAACGGCACCCGCTGGTACGACGGGCTGTCGACAAACATGAACGCGATGCTGGCTTTTGCCCGGTTCAATCCGCCCGGTGGTCACCGCGCGTTGATCGCCGAAGGGCCCGGCCAGGCCGTGCTGAGCGGTCCGGTCCTGACGGGCGCGAGCTACCCGGAGGTATTGGTCGCCTCGACGCGTACCGACGGCACCGCTCTTGACCTTGTCTTGCGACCGGGCGAGGGTCCGGCACGAGTGCAGCTGGAGGTCGAGCGGCTCGTCCCACGCGGACGGTACCGCTTGCGCGGTGCGGTCGACGACGAATTGACCGCCGATGAGCGGGGCCGTCTGAGCATCCCCGTCGATCTGGCCGAGCGCACCGAAGTTGGTCTGGCACCGACGCCTTGACCCGGAAAGGAAACAGCGGATGAAAAAGGTTGTGGTGACGGGCGCCGGCTCGGGCATAGGCAAGGAATTCACCAAGTTGTACCTGCAGGACGGTTCGCACGTCCTCGGCGTCAGCCTGTTGCAAGCCGAACTCGACCAGCTGGGCCAGGATTTCCGCTTCGGAGCCGCGCGACTACACACCCTTCAGATGGACCTGTCCAAACCGGACGCGGCCGCCGCCCTGCTGCAGTGGTGCCAGGACAACGACTGGATCCCCGACGTCCTGATCAACAACGCCGGCTTCGCCTGTTTCGGCGATGCCGTCGACCTCTCTCCGGAGCGGGTGGCGAACATGTTGGAGCTCAACGTGATCACGTTGACCATGACCTCGATGCTCTTCGGCCGCGAGATGAAGGAACGCGGCCATGGCGCCATACTGAACGTCGGTTCGACCGCCGGAATGGTTCCCTCGGTGCGCTTCGCCTCCTATGGGGGCAGCAAGTCGTACGTCAACACCTTCACCTACGCGCTTGCCGCCGAGCTGAAGCCGCATGGGGTCACCGTCACTTGCTTGACCCCCGGTGTCACTCAAACGAAGTTCGCTGAGGCCGGTGGCATCGACGCCTTCGCGGGCAAGTCGATGCTGTACAACATGTTCCGGAAGAACAAGGCGAGCTCTCCTGCCGTGGTCGCCCGAGCAGGATACGACGCACTGGCCGCGGGTAAGCGGCAAGCTCTGGCAGGCAAGGGGGCCAAACTCGCTGCTGTCTTGTCGCGCGCCGTGTCGCAGCGGAACCTGCCCAACTTGATCAGGAACCCATAATGCCGGTGCGAGCCGACGTGGCGCCGGTCAATGGCGGCCAGCGTCTGTCCCCCGGTTTGTGGATCGCGGCAACCATCGAGATCGGGGTCGCAGTTGCGGTTTCGGCGGTCATCGTACGTACCGGTCGCGCGGGGGAGGCAGCCGGTCACTACGAGCCGGGCATGGCGAGTATGCACTCGCACCATTCGGTGCCAATCCATTGGCACGCGGGCACACTCGTCGCGGCCGCACTGACGGCGATCGCATTGGCATGGTGGGTGCGCACCCGGGCACGACTCGCTGCGATCCTTGCGGCCGCCGGCCTCGTCGGTCTGGGCGCATCCGAGGCCGTGCGCATGCTGGCCGTCCATTCGCACGTTGCCGGGATGGCCGCGCTCGAGGCGCTTTTCGTGGCTGTGCCCCTGCTGCTGATCGCGGCGCTGCCACGGCGGGCGATGAACACCGGTTCGGGCCGGTCACCGGCGTGGGCGGCGTGGGTGGTCATCGCCGTCGTCCTCAACTCCGCATTGCTGATCGTCCTGCACCTGCCCGCCGTCCACGATCGCGCGGCACACCTGGACATGGTCCCGCTGTGGCTTGCACTCCTCATCGTCGCCGTGGGGTCGGGTTACTGGTCCGCCATACTCGTCACCGCGGGGCGCGTCCGCCCCGCCCTGCGCCGGGGCGCGTTGGTCGTCGGTCAGGAGGTGGGGGCGATCCTGGGTCTGGCGGCCATGCTGGGGTCCGATCCGCACCTGCATCACCCGACCACGTTAGGGCTGCCCGCCTCGCTGGATCACCGCCTGGGCGGAGCTCTCATGCTCCTCACCTGCGCCGCCGTGACGCTGCCGCTGGCCAAAAAGTTAGAAAGACAACAGCTTCGAACGGAGCGCGATGTCCACTGATGTCGAACGGTCGGCGCCCGGAGCCACCGAGGACCACTCGGCCACGCTGAAGACGATGCTGGATGCCCAGCGTTCCGATTTCCATGCGGCCGGACCGCCATCGGCCACATTGCGGCGCGACAGGATCGACCGGCTGATTCTGCTGCTGACCGAGAACTCCGACGAATTCTCGGCAGCGCTCAACGCCGACTTCGGCAACCGGCCGCATGCCGTCAACGTGCTGTCGGACGTCGCTGGAATCCTGCCGGACCTGACCGCGACTCGTCGCCACCTGGAGTCGTGGATGCGCCCGCAGCGCCTTAGATCGGCTACGCTGCTCGGACTGCCGACGGTGGTGGAGAAAAAGCCGTTGGGCGTCGTCGGTGTCATCGGCCCGTGGAACTTCCCTGTCGGGCTGGTCGTCGAGCCAGCCGCGTCCGCGTTCGCCGCGGGCAACCGGGTGATGATCAAATTCTCCGAGGTCACCACCCGTACTGCGGATGTGTTCGCCGCCAAGGTGGCAACGTACTTCGAGCCGACCGAACTGACAGTCGTCACAGGCGGGCCCGAGGTTGGTGCGGCGTTCAGTGCGCTGCCCTTTGATCACTTGTTCTTCACCGGCTCACCCGGCGTCGGTGCGCTGGTTGCCGCGACCGCGGCCAAAAATCTGGTACCCGTGACCCTCGAATTGGGTGGCAAGAACCCCGCGGTCATCGCCCCCGAGGCCGACGTGCCGGCAATGGCCCGGCGGGTGATGGCGGCGCGGTTGGCCAACGGGGGCCAGATCTGTCTGTGTCCCGATTATGCGTTCGTTCCTCGCAGCCGGGTGGAATCCTTCGTCACGGCCGCCCTTGAGCACGGCCGAGTCGCCGCATCGGCGGACGACGAAGCGGGTCTGGTCAGCATTGTCGACGCCAAGAACTTCGAACGCGTCAACGCGTTGATCGAAAACGCTCGTGCGCGTGGCGCGACGATCCAAGACACGGGTACCCCGGCGGATTTCACGCGGCGGCGCATTCCACCGACCGTGGTGCTTGACGTCACCGACGACATGCGGATCACGCAGGAGGAGGTCTTCGGGCCCGTGCTGTCGGTCCTGCCCTACGACACGATCGGCGAGGTATGTGACTACGTCGCGGCGCGACCGTCGCCGCTGGCGGCCTATTGGTATGGCCCGGCCGGGCGGGACCTCGAGGAGTTTCGCGCCAAAACGCAAAGCGGAGGCATGGCCATCAACGACTTCGCCGTGCACTGCGCCATGATGGCCGCGCCATTCGGCGGCGTCGGACACAGCGGCTGGGGCGCCTACCACGGCAAGGCGGGCTTCGACACCTTCACCCACCACCGGACCGTCACGACAAGCCGGTTGCCGATGAGCTTCGCCGGTCTCATCACTCCGCCGTATCCGGCCGCGCTGTCCCCGGCGATATCGGCTTACGTGCGTTTCGAGCGTTTCCGCGCGCGGCGGCGCAGGGGTCGCCTCCGATGACGCGGGAGCGGGCGTCGCGGTGAGGCAATTTTCCGGCGAGGTGTCATGGCGCTCGTCCGCGGCACCCGATTCACTGTGGTCGCTACTCATCGATGTCACCCAAATGGGTCGCTGGAGCCCGGAATGCACCGGTGGCAGCTGGCTTGATGGCGCATCGAATCCTATTGTCGGTGGGCGCTTCCGCGGCACTAACCGGCTGGGACCGCTTCGGTGGTCAACCACGTGTGAGATCGTTGCCGTCGAAGAGCGTCGACGTCTGGTATTCGACGCGCGGCATTGGAGCGGTGCGACGACCCGCTGGGATTTCGAGCTGATTCCAGACGGCGACGGAACCGTCTTGCGCGAACGTTTCGAAACGAAAGATTCGCCCAGTCTCGTTCTGTTTCTCGACCGACTGGCCGGTCGTCCTCACCGGCTGCTGTCTTCGATGAAGACGACGCTGCAGCGCCTCAGTGCAGCCGCCGAGTCAGCCCGATTGTGACGGCCGGGCAAGCACCCAGCCGGGACCGCGTTTTTCGGCGACTGCGTCACGCGCCGCGCCCCGCCTCGGCTTCGCCGGCCCGGGTCAACCCGGCCACGTCGATGAGGTCTTCGTGCAGTTCGAACCACACCGTGTGGTAACTGTCCAGAATCGGGCGTGACACGTAGCCGTGGTCACCGGCGGCCACCGCGCCGGCAGCTCGCTCCAGCCGCGGCTTGTAGTGGCTCAGCCGCGGCGCCAACCCTGCGATCTGCTCCAGCAACGGAACCACGCCCTTGTGCAGTGCGAGCAGACGGTCGACCACGGCGCGGTCGTAGCCTTCGTCGCAGTGATCGTTCGGCTCGCCGGAACCCCGCGTCTGCCAGTCGGTGATGATGGCTTTGAGGTCTTTGTTGTGCGCACAGAAGGTCTCGTAGACGTCCGTCACCGCGGCCTGGCCGGTGGCGTGGTGCTCGGCATGGACAAGCTCGGTGCACCGCTGGCGCCCGGCCGGCGTAATGCGATATCCCATCGGCGTGGACTTGACCAGGTCGGCCTCGACGAATCCATCCAGCGCCGCCCGAACTGCCGCGGGCTCGGCATCGAGACTGCCGGCCACTACGTCGGCCGACGCCCGACCCTTGATCGCGATGAGGCGCAGGATCGTCAATTCGTCGATCACTTCCGGACTCTCTCCGCAGTCCTGAGCCCGACCGAGGCGGCGATGGCATCGCGGTGGACCGCCGAAGGGCCCAGCAGTGTGGCGCTGACTCGTGCGCGCCGCAAGTACCGGTGCGCCGAGTGCTCCCAGGTGAATCCGATGCCCCCGTGGATTTGAATCGACGACTCGGCGGCTGACAGCGCGGCGCGGGTGGCCACGACGAACGCCAACTCGGCATCGACCGAAGTTCCGCTGTGGACCGCCTGTTCGAGTACGGCGTCCGCGAACTCGACGTCAAGCAGCACCTCTGCGCAGCGATGTTTGATCGCCTGGAACGACCCGATGGGTGAGCCGAACTGGTTGCGCGCCTTCGCGTATTCGACGGCCGTTTCCAGGCAAGCGCGTGCCACGCCTACCTGCTCGGCACCGACCGCCAGCAGCCCGCGCCGGTAGGCCTCCGCGAGCGCGTTTGCGGCCGCGTCACGGCCGGCCAGCAGCCGTGCAGGCGCTTCCGACAACGTGACCTCGACCAGCCCCCGGGCGGGGTCGAGCTGGTCCGCCGGCACCAACTCAACATCGTCGCCGGCCACCGCAAACAGTCCCGGGCCGTCGTCGAGGGCCGCGCTGGTCAGCAGGATGTCGGGCTGCGATGGTGCCGACAGTCCCCAGACCACCCCGGTGAGCAGCCAGCCGCCGTCGGTCGGGGCCGCGACGAGCGGCGTCGAGATTCCCCATGACCCGTCCGCGTCGGCGACCGCCACGGCCCAGCGGGTGCCGCCGGCCACCAGGCCGGCCAACTCCTCGGCGGCGGTGTCGGTGCCGGTTTGAACCAAGAGCGTGGCCGCCAGCACCGCGCTCGACAGAAAGCTCGACGACGACAGCGCCCGGCCCAGCTCCATACTCACCAGGACCATTTCACGATCACCCAGGCCGAGCCCACCGAGGTCAGAATCGACGAGCAGCCCGGCCAGGTCGAGTTCATCGACGACATCAGCGGTGCCGGCGCTCAGTGCTTGGCGCGTGGTGGTTCTCAAGTCCTCGAGCAGCTCGGCAGCCAATTTCGTCCTCCTCCAGCAAGGCTGAAGAAAAGTATAACCAGGTTATATAGAATTGCTGGATGCGGGTCAGCCGATGAGGTCGAGCAGCTCTCGCTGTCCCTGGCTCTCGAGCATTTGCTCGGTGGTCTCTTCCAGGTGCCGACGCCACAGCAGTTCGGCGTCGGCCGCCTTGCCATCTTCGACCAGGCGAAGCAGCTTACGGTGCACGCGGTGCGCCAATTCGGCGGCGGCGCGCTTCTGCGCGTCATCGGTCGCGTGCTTCCAGACGGCCTCGGTGTGGGCGGTCGTGATCTCGGCCATGATGTGAGCGAACAGCGCGAGCGTGTTGCTGCCTGACAATTCCACCACCAGCGTGTGGAATTCGGCATGCGTCTTTCCCCACCTGCGTGGATCGTTGATCGCGTTGGCTTCCCGATCCAGCGCTTCGCGCAGCCGCTGAATCGTCAACGGAGTTGCGTTTTCAACCAGGAGGCGAACCGCCGGCGGCTCGATGATTGTGCGAGCACGGAACACGTCGAACACGGTGGTGTGGCCGTACTGCAGCAGCCCCCCCGCTTGGCGCGCGATCGGCTCGGGTCGGGGCGCATTGATCCGGGCACCGCCTTTGCTGCCGCGCCGGATCGTCAGCAGCGATTCCGACTGCAGGATCCGGATCGCTTCGCGTAGCACCGGACGCGATACGCCGTATTGGGCGAGTAGCTGCCCCTCGTTCGGCAGAAAATCACCGTCGCGGAACTCGCCGAGGATGATCTTGCGGCGGATATTGTCTGCCACAAGCTGGCCCGCGGTGGGATGCGCTATGGCCTGACTGTCGGGATGCACCGAATTATTGTCGCATCTAAATAGGAATCCTGGTTAGCCTAAGCCGCCGGCGGCGTTGCGCCGCCGTTGCAAAATTGTCAGCAGGCACGGCAGCGGATGCTCCGCCGCCACCGCCGGGGCACCGGCCTCCATGGCCTGAAACACCGTCGCCGGCTCCCGGTGATCGACCCGCGGCAGATCGGTGATCTCGTCGGCGCGGAGTGACAGCACCTCGACGGGACTGCGCTGCCGCGCCCAAACCAACAGGGTCGCCATATCCGGATCGGTGCTTTCCGACGGCTGGATCAGCGGCAGCAGGCCCGCGTAAACCTTGCCGCTCCCACCGTCGACGGTGACGTGGGCCCCGGCCAATCCCCGCAGGGCGCCCAAGCCGCACCCGACGACGCAAGGAGTGTGCAATTCCCGGCTGACCACCGCGGCATGAGAGGTTGACCCGCCCTGCTCGGTTATCACCGCGCGAGCGGCGATCATCCCGCCGACGTCATCCGGACTGGTGGTCTCGCGGGCCAGCACCACGTCGTCACCATCGTCAGCGGCGTCTTGGGCCGAATCACTGTCGGCGACGACGCGCCCCAC
>Ga0315535_1002613_pt1 | contig 11362 bp, 12 predicted proteins | sample SalMarSW160220MG_2_FD_203092 | JGI IMG/M metagenome (GOLD analysis project Ga0315535, IMG submission 203092) | Salt marsh sediment microbial communities from the Plum Island Ecosystem LTER, Massachusetts, United States - Salt Marsh Sediment SW1602-20 ...
GTCAATCCGGGCTTGAGGACAATGCGGTAGTTGACATTGTCGGTGGTCTCGATCGACTGGGCGACCTCCGCCGACGGGTTGCCGGCGGCGTCATAGGACATCAGGCCGGCGAAGAGCCGATCGACGATACGCCCGCCATTGCTGTCGTTCGTGCTGGTCGGGATCAGTGGGTTCGGCGGCTCCCCGCCATTGACCACCACCAGCTCCGGGCTCAGGATCCCGCCCGCACAACCGGCCAAGGAGCCGGCCAGCGGCGCGACCGCCAGCATCACGGCCACAACCGGGCCCAGCACGACCAGCGAAGCCCGCATCCGACGCATGACATCCGACCCTAGGGCCTGCCGCCACACCGGCCTTGCATCAGCTCGACTGTTGACCGGTGATGGGGTGTATCTCCAGTGCACAAGCGTCGATGGTGACCGGCACGGTCGCCACCATGCTGGTGTCCGGCGGATAGACGAGCAGCTCGGTATAGGTCGGGCACGGACCCCCGGTGTCGTCGGTGGCCGTGCCCTCCACGATGGCTTGCGCCTGGGTGGATAGCGACAAGATGACGGTGGGCGGCGTGTCGACCCCGGGCGGCAGACCACCCATGTACCCGCGCGGCGTGGGCTCGGCATGAATGCGCGGCCCGCCGGCGCCCGAGTCGACCCCGGGATATCCGGTGAGCGTGCACGGGTCTGCACCGCCGGCGAGAGTGAATATCAGAGTCACCGCGCGGTGGCCCACGGCGCCCTGACTCGGTGCGGCGGTTACCGCGATCTGATCCGACCAGCATGGCATCGGCTGGTCGCCGGTCTCGACCGGTGTGGCCCATGCGGGCGGACACAGCGTGGTGGTGGCCGCGCAACTCGTTGCGGCCGCGGCGAGGCTGGGGACTAATCGGCGGATGCGCCGCCCGTGCGGTCCCGGCACACCAGCGATTATCCGGCATGCGGCACGCTTTGACCGCAAGATTGCGGAGCCGCTTTTCACGTTGCAGGGTTAGGCTCATCGACGGTTGACGAGCCCCGACACAGGAGGAAGCCAGTGACCGCCACCGATACCGCGGGTCCGTCCTCGTATCCGCCGCCGGCGCAGTTCGCCGAACAGGCCAATGCGGGCGAGGAGCTTTACCGCGAGGCCGACGGGGACCGGCTGGGTTTCTGGGCCAAGCAGGCCAACCGGCTCTCCTGGGCGACGCCGTTCACCGAGGTGCTGGACTGGTCGGATGCCCCGTTCGCCAGGTGGTTCGCCGACGGGAAGCTCAACGTCGCCTACAACTGCGTCGACCGCCACGTGGAGGCCGGCCTCGGGAATCGAGTCGCCATCCACTGGGAGGGCGAACCCGGCGACAGCCGCAGCCTGACCTATGCCGACCTGCACGCCGAAGTGTGCAAGGCGGCCAATGCGCTGACGGGCCTCGGCCTCACCGCCGGCGACCGCGTCGCGATCTACCTGCCGTTGATCCCCGAAGCGGTGATCGCGATGCTCGCCTGCGCCCGGCTGGGGATCATGCACAGCGTGGTGTTCGCCGGTTTCACCGCGAAGGCACTGCGAGCCCGGATAGCCGATGCCCAGGCCAAACTGCTGATCACCAGCGACGGGCAATTCCGCCGCGGCAAGCCGGCGCCGCTCAAGGATGCCGCCGACGAGGCCACCGCATCCGGTCCGGACGGCGCCAGTTCCGTCGAGCACGTTCTGGTGGTGCGGCGCACCGGAATTGAGGTGTCCTGGAACGACGATCGCGACCTGTGGTGGCACGACCTCGTCGACTCGGCGACCCCCGAACACACCCCGGAACCGTTCGACGCCGAGCAGCCGTTGTTCCTGCTGTACACCTCCGGTACCACCGGTAAGCCCAAGGGGATCGTGCACACCAGCGGCGGCTACCTGACCCAGGCCTCCTATACCCATTACAACGTCTTCGACATCAAACCGGAGAGCGACGTATTCTGGTGCACCGCCGACATCGGCTGGGTCACCGGACACACCTACGGTGTCTACGGCCCGCTGTCCAACGGAGCCACCGAGGTTCTCTACGAGGGCACGCCCGACACGCCTACCCAGCACCGGCACTTCGAGATCATCGAAAAATACGGCGTGACAATTTATTACACCGCACCCACGCTCATCCGCACGTTCATGAAATGGGGGCGCGAGATTCCGGACGCGCACGACCTGTCGAGCCTGCGGCTGCTGGGATCGGTCGGCGAACCGATCAACCCCGAGGCGTGGCGCTGGTACCGCAAGGTGATCGGCGCGGACAGCATGCCCATCGTGGACACCTGGTGGCAGACGGAGACGGGTGCCGCGATGATCTCCCCGCTGCCGGGAGTCGCTGCCGCCAAACCGGGTTCGGCGATGAGGCCGTTGCCGGGCATCTCGGCCAGAATCGTCGACGACCACGGCAACCAACTCCCCACCGGCAACGACAAGGGCGAGCACGTCACCGGCTACCTGGTGCTGGACCAGCCGTGGCCGTCCATGCTGCGCGGGATCTGGGGAGATCCGGAACGCTACGTCGAAACCTACTGGTCCAGGTTCGCCGAGCACGGCTGGTATTTCGCCGGCGACAGCGCCTGGTACGACGCCGACGGCGCCATCTGGGTGGTGGGCCGCATCGATGATGTGATGAACGTGTCGGGGCATCGACTCTCGACCGCCGAGGTGGAGTCGGCACTGGTCGGCCACATCGCGGTGGCCGAGGCGGCGGTGGTGGGGATGACCGATGAAACCACCGGTCAATCCATTTGCGCGTTCGTCGTCCTGTGCGCCGACTACGACACGCACGAGGGCATTGCCGACGAGTTGCGCGGCGAGGTGGCCCGGGAGATCTCGCCCATCGCCCGGCCCCGCGAAGTACATGTGGTGCCCGAGCTGCCCAAGACGCGCAGCGGCAAAATCATGCGCAGGCTGTTGCGGGACGTCGCCGAAAACCGTGATCTGGGTGACACGTCGACGCTGCTGGATCCCAGCGTGTTCGACGCGATCAAGGGCGGCAAGTAGATCGTCGGCACGCTCGGCGGTGTGCTCAGGCCGGCAACGGCACGAACCCCGCGCCGGGCCGGTGTTTGGCGTTGATATCGGCCAGGATCGCAGAGAACGACATCACCACCGCCGGGGTGTGCAGCGGGATGTACTTGATGACGCACGTCGGCAGGTTGTCGCTGAACGCCCCGTGAATCATCCCGACCAGCAGGGTGTTGACCGTCACCGGCGCTCCAGAGTCACCCGGTTGGCCGCAGACCTGCATGACGATGGTGCCCGGGTCCTGCCCCATCCCCCACGTGACACCGCACGAGTTACCGGTTGTGCGGCCCTGCTTGCAGGCGATCTGGCCAAAGGCCGGATCCGGACCTACGCCGCTGATCAGGAACCCGTCGTAGTTGGCCACCGGCGTCACCTTGGCCGGATCGAACTTGATGACCGCGTAGTCGAGGTTGTCATTGCCGGCGACCATGGTGCCCAGCGTGCCTGCGCTTTCCGCGCCCTCGGCGGCGACCTTCGCACCGGGACCCCCGCAATGCGCGGATGTGAAGCCGATCAGGTCACCGGCTGAATCCGAACCTATGGTCGTCAGGGTGCACATCGTGTCCTCATCGATGACGATGGCCGCACCGCCGCCCATCGGAACCCTGACATCGGCTGCCGCGGCGCGGGCGGGCAACCCCACCAGAGCCAGCAGCATGGCCACCATCGCAGCCACAAAGCACCGGTGCGCGGTCTGCACAGCACCACTCCCATCGATCGGCCGGACACCCCGGCCGGCTTGGCCAGTCTATCGGCCGAGCCGTTTTGTTCGCCGTGGTGAGCACCTTCTCCGCATCGTTCGACCGACGAGTCGAAGCCAAAAACCCGGCCGCCGGGCGCATGTCAACACAGCAGATTCGGGCCCGATCCGGCAGAATTACCCACAGCAATTCTTTAGATTGGGAACGCTTGGATTGGGCCATCTACTAGACATGAGTACGCTACGCATCATCCGGCTCCTCGGCGCTGCGGTCGTCGTGACCTCGGCGCTACTCAATACACCCGCCCCGTCCGCATCCGCCGCCTCCTGCCCGTTTACCCAGGTGGTGTTCGCGCGAGGCACCGGCGAGCCGCCCGGCGTCGGCCCCCTGGGACAGGCGTTCGTCGACCAAATGCGCTCCCGCGTGGGCGGGAAGTCGCTCGGGGTGTACGCGGTCAACTATCCGGCCAGCGACCAGTGGGACACCGGCCTCGACGGCATCAGAGACGCTGGCGCCCATGTCGTGTCCATGGCGCACAACTGTCCCAACACCAGGATGGTGCTCGGTGGCTATTCGCAGGGCGCTGCGGTGATGGGCTTCGTCACCTCGGCCGCGGTGCCGGATGGGGTTGATCCTGCGACGGTGCCGAAACCGTTGCAGCCCGACGTGGCTGAGCACGTCGCCTCGGTCGTGCTGTTCGGGATGCCGAACAACCGGGCCATGAACTTTCTGGGCGAGCCGCCGATCGTCATCGGCCCGATTTATCAGCCCAAGACGATCCAGTTGTGCGTCCCCGATGACCCGATCTGCTCCGACGGGCTGGAATTCGCCGCACACAACGTGACCGCGTACCAAGACGGCATGGTCGCCCGTGGTGCGGACTTCGCCGCAAGTCGCCTCTGAGACACCGGCCGCAACAAGAGACGCGCGTCCTTCCGTCGTGGCCTGTGGCTGACCTCGTTTGGCTTCGCGCCGCATGGCAACATAAACCGCGACGACAGCGAGCCGGGGCAACGACCGAGAGGACCGTCTGTGAGCAAAGTCGATGGCAAGAACGGTGTGCCGAGCACCCTGACCACGATTCCGTTGACCGACCCGCACGCCCAGCCTGTTGAGCCGTCGATCGGTGATCTGATCAAAGACGCGACGACTCAGGTTTCCACGCTGGTGCGCGCCGAAGTCGAACTGGCTCGTGCCGAGATCACCCGGGACGTCAAGAAAGGCCTGACCGGCAGCGTCTACTTCATCGCCGCGCTGGTGGTGCTCTTCTATTCCACGTTCTTTTTCTTCTTCTTCGTCGCAGAGCTGCTCGACAATTGGCTTTGGCGCTGGGTGGCGTACTTGATCGTCTTCGGGATCATGGTCGTGGTCGGGGCCGCGCTGGCCCTGTTGGGCTTCCTCAAGGTGCGCCGGATCCGGGGACCCCGGGAGACGATCGAATCCGTCAGGGAGACACGTACCGCACTCACCCCGGGCCACGACAAGAGCGCCGGCGGTGCCAAGCAGCTCGCCGAACAGGCCGGCAAGCACGAAAAGCGCGAAAGCGGTACCCCCGCCGATCCATCGGGCTGGTAGATGGCACCGCCTGATCCGTCGGTAACCCGCATCGGCGGGCCATGGCGCCACCTGGATGTGCACGCCAACGGCATCCGATTCCATGTCGTCGAGGCTTTGCCATCTGACGCGGATCCGGTCGCACCGCCCACGGCGCGGCCGCTGGTGCTCTTGCTACATGGTTTCGGATCGTTCTGGTGGTCCTGGCGTCATCAATTGCGCGGGCTCACCGGGGCGCGGGTGGTCGCGGTGGACTTGCGCGGTTACGGCGGCAGCGATAAGCCGCCCCGCGGCTACGACGGCTGGACGCTCGCCGGCGACACGGCAGGACTCATTCGTGCGCTCGGGCACTCCTCGGCGACCCTGGTTGGCCACGCCGACGGCGGGCTGGCCTGCTGGACCACCGCGCTGCTGCATTCACGGTTGGTGTGCGCCATCGCGCTGATCAGCTCACCGCACCCGGCTGCGCTGAGACGATCTACGCTGACCCGGCGCGACCAGGGGCGCGCGCTGTTGCCGACGTTGCTGCACTACCAAGTGCCGATCTGGCCGGAGCGCCTGCTGACCCGCCACAATGCCGCCGAGATCGAGCGCCTGGTGCGCAGCCGCAGTTGCGCCAAATGGCTCGCTTCCGAAGATTTCTCCGAAACCATCGGTCATCTGCGGATGGCGATCCAGATTCCGGCTGCAGCGCATTGCGCACTGGAATACCAGCGCTGGGCGGTGCGCAGCCAACTGCGCGACGAGGGCCGGCGATTCATGAGATCGATGTCCGGGCAGCTCAGCATGCCAGTGCTACACCTGCGCGGTGACGCCGATCCCTACGTGCTGGCCCACTCGGTTGACCGCACGCGGCGTTATGCACCCCAGGGACGCTACGTATCCATTGCCGGCGCAGGGCATTTCAGCCACGAGGAGCTGCCCGAGGAAATCAACAGGCACTTGATGAGGTTCTTCGAGCACGCACACGGGCCCCGAGCGGGGTGAGCGCGGGCGCAGGCAGGCGAGGATCGGGCCCGCTCAGCCGACGCACGACCCGGTGGTCACCTGCGTAGTGTCACCAATCTTGGCGAGCTGACCGGCCACCTCGTCGGCCGTCAACACGAAACCGGTGTCGGGATCGTCGACGGCCGCACCGAACACCACCCCGAGCACCTGACCATTCAGGTCGATCAACGGACCGCCCGAATTACCTTGCTCCACATTGGCCCTGATGGTGTAGACCTCACGGGTGACCGGTTTCGGGTCCCGATAGATGTCGGGGCCGCTGAGTTTGATGAGCTCGCGGATCCTGGCCGGCGTCGCGGTGAAGTTGCCGCCGCCCGGGTACCCCAACACCGCAACGCTTTCGCCGGTTCTCGCGTTCGTCTGGGCGAAAGCCAGCGGAGGTGCGGGCAGGTTCGGGACGGCCAGAATAGCGATGTCGACCGAGGGATCGTAGGACACCACGGTGGCACCGAGGGGATTGCCGCTGGCGTAGACCTGGACGCTGTTGGATCCGGCCACCACGTGTGCGTTGGTCATCACTCGATCGGGCGATATCACGAAGCCACTGCCCTCCAACACTTTTTGGCAGCTCGGTGCCAGGCTGCGCACCTTGACAACGCTTGGCGCAGTGGCCAACACCACCGAATTGTGCGCCAGTGCGGGGTCTGGTGATGCGACCGGAATCACCGGAGTGCGGCTGAACGGCTCTAGGACCGCAGGCAGACCGGAGGTGTTCAGCAGCGCCGACAGCCGCTTGGGCACCGTTTTGAGCCAGGGCGGCGCGACGTCGTTGACCTCGGCGAGCACCCGCGAGCCCCGGACCGCCGCAGCCAGCTCCGGCTGGTCCTTCGACTGTGTCAGCGGCGTCGCCAACAACCAGGCCGCGGTCAGCACCACAACAAGCTGGACGCCCACCCCGATGACCGAGTCGACGGATCGGATGGTGCGGCTGCGAATCGCTCCACGAACAGCGCGTCCCAGGACCACGCCGGCGACCTCACCGACGACCACCAGCGCGAGGATCAAGAACAGCGCAGCGAACAACTTGGCGCGGGGTGCGGCGATGTGGCTGACGATGTGGGGCGCCAGCAGCACGCCGGCGATCGCGCCGAGCAACACTCCGACAAACGACAGCAGCGAGCCCAACGCGCCCGAACGCCAGCCCGAGATAGCCGCGATGAAGGCGACCGCGAGGACGGCGACGTCGAGCCACTGCGACGGGCTCATCGAATTCAGCGAATTCATCTGGGCCCGCTTTGCTCGCCGACCAGCGTCATGGCCGCGTCCAACTCGCGCACGTCGGCGGTGTCCCAGGGCCGGGCCCAGCCGGCGACGTCGAGGACCGCAGAAATCACCTGGCCAGTGAATCCCCAGACCAACATCTCGTTCAACAGAAACGCCGGCCCGGCCCAACGCCGGCCGAGATCGCCGCGGTACACCATCAGCCGATTGGCCGGGTTGATGAAAGCGCGCACCGGAACGCGCGCCACGATCGCGGTTTCGGCCTCGTTGATGACGGCCACCGGGCCGGGGTCCCGGGAGTACGCCAAAACCGGGATGACGTGAAACTGCGACGGCGCAATGAACGTGCGTTCCATGGTGGCCAGTGGATGCAGCCGGGCCGGGTCGATCCCGGTTTCTTCACGCGCTTCGCGCAGGGCGGTGGCCACCGGACCGTCGTCGGTGGGGTCGGAGACACCGCCGGGGAACGCCGCCTGCCCGGCGTGGTGGCGCAATGTCGAGGCTCGCACGGTGACCAACAGGTCGGCATCGTCGGGAACACCGCCGTCGGCCGGATCGGAGTCGGGACCCGAGAACAACACCAGAACCGCAGCTTCGCGGCCACCGCCGCGCATAGTCGCCATCGCCGACGAAGCCTTGGCGGTGATCATGGTCAGCACGTCGGCCGGCAGCCGTCGCCGATACGCGTCCGGGATCGCACCGACGTTGTCGACCAGGGGACGCAGCCAGGTCGGACAAGTCTCGGGCGTCAGCGGAACCGTCTCGCGCCCGCGGGTGAGTTCCCCGCTGCGTGAAGTGGGGACCCTCCCCTGCTGAGCGGGGGCCCCGCCCGCGTGCGGGGGCGTATGCCCAGCACTCACCGGCGCCTCCAGTCGTTCCGGATGCCCGTCTCCTCGACCAGCGTTTTCAAATATCGGGTTTATCCCCTGTCGTTCTCGACCGCGGCCGCGATCTCGTCGGCACTGTCGAAGTCCCGCAGCAGCGTCTGCGCAACGCTACCGTCCGGTCGGAGCACCACGGTCGCGGGCATCACGTTTGCCACCCGTAGCGCCGCCGCGATGCGACGACGGCCGTCCTGCAGGGTGGGCAGCCCAACGCCCAGCTCGGCCAGCCGAACTAATGCGGCCGTCTCGTTCTCGTCTTGGTGCACGGTCACGACCATCACGTCCGTCCCGATCCGCCGTTGGTACTCGGCCATTGCCGGCAGTTCGGCCGTGCACGCCGTACACCAATATGCCCACAGGTTGAGGATCACGCGATGCCCGGCCAGCGAGCGGGCGACGTCGACCGCTGAGCCGTCAGCGGCGCACTCCACCAGCACACCGCGCAGCGCCGCGGCGCCGGGAGCGCTGCCGGCGGCAGGACAGGGCGGCAGGTTGGCACGCCGCCGTGGACCCGCCAGCGCGGCCGGCGTGTCGGCGTCGCGGTGTTCGCGGTCGGCTTGTGTCCGGGTCGTCACGGTCGTCGGCGTCGTGGCGGGATAATCGCGGAGCTGGACCACCAAGGCCGCGGTCAGCGCCGCCACCGCCGCCAGGATCGCAATCTGCCAGCGCGCCTTCCGGGTCAACGTCGGCCTCAAAATCGGCATGCGGTCCCTATGCTTCTGAGCCGATGCTCACAGCCCGGCCAAGGCCAGCAAGTGCTCGGTTTCCGGACCCCGCACCAGGGGGGCGGCCAGCAGCGGTTCCGTCGGACCAAGGCCGAACGAGGGGCAATCTTTGGCAACCACACAGACACCGCACGCCGGCTTGCGGGAGTGGCACACCCGGCGACCGTGGAAGATCACGCGATGGCTCAGCATGGTCCACTCTTTGCGTTCGATCAGCTCGCCGACCGCGTGCTCGATTTTGACCGGGTCCTTCTCGACGCTCCAGTGCCACCTGTGCACCAGCCGCGCGAAATGGGTGTCGACGGTGATTCCCGGGATATCGAAGGCGTTCCCCAAGATGACGTTCGCGGTCTTGCGCCCGACACCGGGCAGCGTCACCAGCTCTGCCATGGTCGACGGCACTTCGCCGTCGAACCGTTCGACGAGGACCTGTCCGAGGCGGATGAGGGAGGCCGTTTTGTTGCGAAAGAAACCGGTGGGGCGGATGAGACTTTCCAGTTCGGCGCGCTCCGCTTGGGCGTAGTCCAGCGCCGACCGGTAACGCGCAAACAATGCCGGTGTCGTCAAGTTGACCCGTTTGTCGGTGCTCTGCGCCGAGAGGATCGTCGCCACAGTCAACTCCAGGGGCGTCGTAAAATCCAGCTCACAGTGCGCGTCCGGAAATGCCCGCGCCAGCGCGCGATTCATCCGCCGCGCCCGCCGCACCAAGCCAACCCGGGTTTCTTCAGACCAACGCGCACCGCCAGCCCCATCCGGCGTGGGCGGCACCGGCCTCGACCGCCCGGACGCCTTTGCCGCTGTCACCTACGACAGAGTACTGATTTCGTGATCTCACTGAGACCTTGGGCATGTTTACTCTCCTTGTGTCATGGTTGCTGGTGGCCTGCGTCCCCGGGCTGCTCATGCTCGCCGCGCTCGGACTGGGGCGGCTGGAAAATGAGCTCGCCCACGACACCGTCACCTCGACCGATGTCGACGATTTCCTCGAACTCGCACAGCCCGTCGATGTCCACACCCTGGCCCGGGAAGGCATGCCCGAAGCGCTGGAATACCTGCATCGGCGACAAATTCAGCGGTCATCCGACCCGCCATCGACCGGTCGCCACGCCGCGCCGCCGTTCGCCATCGACTTTTCCGACCGCGGCGAGGCCGCATTGCCAACCCGAATCCACAGTCACGCGGGTGCCAATCCGCAATTTAGGACGACTCACATCAACCATGTGTAGCGTTGGCACGTTGGACACACTGATCTACCTCTAGACTCATCTCGCGAGCAAGGGGTTAGTGTGCTCGTATTCACATCGTTGGAAAGCTGAAGAGGCAACGTGGACGAGATCCTGGCAAGGGCAGGAATCTTCCAAGGGGTGGAGCCGGGCGCAGTCGCCGCGCTGACCAAGCAACTGCAACCCGTCGACTTCCCCCGCGGACATACGGTGTTCGCGGAAGGGGAACCGGGCGACCGGCTGTACATCATCATCTCGGGGAAGGTCAAGATCGGTCGTCGCTCACCCGACGGCCGGGAGAACCTACTGACGATCATGGGCCCGTCGGACATGTTCGGCGAACTGTCGATCTTTGACCCGGGTCCGCGGACTTCCAGCGCGATCACCATCACCGAAGTGCGGGCGGTATCGATGGACCGCGACGCGCTGCGGGCATGGATCGCCGACCGTCCCGAGATCGCCGAGCAGCTGCTGCGGGTGTTGGCGCGGCGGCTGCGCCGGACCAACAACAATCTGGCCGACCTTATTTTCACCGATGTGCCCGGCCGGGTGGCCAAGCAGCTGCTACAGCTCGCCCAGCGGTTCGGCACCCAGGAAGGCGGCGCCATGCGCGTCACCCATGACCTGACGCAGGAAGAGATCGCCCAACTGGTGGGCGCTTCCCGGGAGACGGTGAACAAGGCGCTGGCCGATTTCGCCCACCGAGGCTGGATCCGCCTGGAGGGGAAGAGCGTGCTGATTTCGGACTCCGAGAGGCTGGCTCGCCGGGCTCGCTAGTCCGGCGAGCAGTCGCAAGTCCGCAAATAGTCCAACTGGACCTGAACCGACCATTCGGCGGCGTCCCAGAGCTGCTCGTCGACGTCGACGTAGACGTGTTCGACGATCTCGCGGGTGGTCGCGTCGTCGCCGAGATCTCGCAATGCGGCGCGCACCTGCTCCAACCGTTCGTGCCGATGCGTCAGGTAGCCCGACGCCACGGCTTCCAGGTCAGGCAAGTCCGGGCCGTGCCCCGGCAGCACCGTGTGCGGGCCCAG
>Ga0315535_1002615_pt1 | contig 11359 bp, 11 predicted proteins | sample SalMarSW160220MG_2_FD_203092 | JGI IMG/M metagenome (GOLD analysis project Ga0315535, IMG submission 203092) | Salt marsh sediment microbial communities from the Plum Island Ecosystem LTER, Massachusetts, United States - Salt Marsh Sediment SW1602-20 ...
ATCTGGAATCGCCGACGCAGCCGTTGAACGTTTGCTGCACCCTGGAGCTCGACCCCGCGACGATGCCGGGCGGCTATACCTTCGACCGGTTCCGTGAGGCGCTATCGGCACGCGTGAATGCGATTCGCGAATTTCGCCTCAAGCTGGCCGACAACCAGCTCAACTTCGACCATCCCGTCTGGGTCGACGACGAGCGGTTCGACCTCAGCCGTCATCTGCACCGGGTCGGCCTGCCGTCGCCGGGCGGCCGCAAGGAATTAGCCGACATCTGCGGGCACATCGCAGAGCTGGCGCTCGACCGCGATCATCCGCTGTGGGAGATGTGGGTGATCGAAGATCGTCATCACAAGGCGCTGTCCGGCGTCCTCAAGGCTCACCACGCAGTCGTCGACGGAGTGGGTGGGGCCAACCTGCTGGTGCAGTTGTGTAGCACCGCGCCGGATGCGCCGCCGCCCCAACCGGCAGCCCGCACCGGCAGGGCGAGTCCGCTGCAGATCGCTGCTTCCGGCCTGGTCGGGGCCGCGCTGCGGCCCTGGCGCCTGGCCAGGGTCCTGCCGGCAACCGCGGCAACCGTGGGACAGACGATCCTTCGCGCCCGCCGAGGTGGGCGCACGATGGCCGCCCCGTTCGCGGCGCCCCCGACGGCGTTCAACGGTCCGTTCACCCGCCGCCGCAATGTCGTATTGACCGATGTCGACCTCGAGGATGTCAAGACGGTGAAGAACCGGTTCGGGGTAACCGTCAATGATGTGGTGACGGCACTGTGCGCGGGTGCGTTGCGGCAGTTCCTGCAGCATCGCGAGGAATTGCCGGACGCCCCGATGGTGGCGAGCGTGCCGGTTTCGGTTCATGGCAAATCCGGCCGGCCCGGCCGCAACCAGACGACGTGGATGCTGTGTCGGCTCGAAACCCACATCTGTGATCCCGCTGAACGATTGAGCGTCATCGCCGAGCGAAACACCGCGGCGAAAGACCACGCCGCCTCGATGGGTCCGACCCTCCTGCAGGACTGGACGCAGGTGGCCGGACAGACCATGTTCGGCGCAGGGATGAAGCTACTCCCGCGGATCCCGCTCCCGGAGAAGCCGCCGCACAACATGGTGCTGTCGAATGTGCCGGGCCCACAGGAACAGCTGTACTTCCTGGGCTGCAGGATCGACGGGATGTATCCGCTGGGGCCGATCATCGCCGGCGCCGGACTCAACATCACTGTCATATCGCTGAACGGCCGACTCGGCATCGGCATCGTCTCGTGCCCCGACCTGGTACCGGACCTGTGGGAACTCGCCGAGGCTTTTCCCGCGGCCCTGAAAGAGTTGCTGAGTTGCGGTGAGCTCGGGCGCGGCGCAACGTGACCCCGGCGACTCGGTCAGCGGGAACCCCCCGGTGCCTCGTCTTCCCGGCATGGCAGGGTGACATCTGTGGCTAAAACTTCTCAGCTCGCCGTCGTCGAGCAAGACCTGCATGAGATCGGAACGCCGAAAGGCGCTTTGCGCTACTACGACTGCGGCCCCGATTCGCGCCCAGTGCTGCTGTTCCTACACGGCTCGGGTCCGGGTGTCACCGGCTGGCGCAACTTTCGCGGGCTACTGCCCACCTTCGCCAACCACTTCCGCTGCCTGGTCTTGGAGTTCCCCGGCTTCGGGGTCAGCGACGACTTCGGCGGCCACCCCATGGTCACCGCATTCGGCACCGTGTCGCCCTTTCTTGACGCCCTCGGTGTCGACAAGGTCCACATCATCGGCAACTCGATGGGCGGCGCCGTTGGCATTAACTTCGCCATCGGCAATCCGGACCGCATCGACCGGCTGGTGACGATCGGTGGCATCGGTACCAACATCTTCAGCCCCAGCCCCAGTGAGGGCATCCGGCTGCTGCAGGAATTCGTCGAGGACCCGACCCGGCAACGGCTGGTCGACTGGCTCAAGTCGATGGTCTACGACCAGGCGTTGATCACCGACGAACTGATCGAGGAACGTTGGCAGCTGGCCACCGACCCCGAGGCGCTGGGCGCCGCGCGCCGCATGTACGGCAAGGCGGCGTTCGCCGCGATGAACGCCGCGATGGCCGCTTCCGACCGGCCGCAGCCGTGGGCGATGATGCACAAGCTGGCGGCACCCACCTTGCTGACGTGGGGCCGCGACGATCGGGTCAGCCCGCCCGACATGGCGCTGATCCCGATGCGCACAATCCCCAACGCGGAGCTTCACATTTTCCCCAACTCCGGGCATTGGGCGATGATCGAGGCCAGGGAGGCGTTCGAAAGCACCGTGCTGGCATTCCTCTCGCGCTAGTGCGAGCGCGGCGGAGCGGGTCGCCAACCATCTGGGTTAGTGGCGATCGCGAGCGCGGCGGAGCCGGGCGAAGCGGGTCGCCACCATCTGGGTTAGTCGGACCCCTCGAGGCCTCTCGTCAACAGAGCGTGAGCGTCGGGGCTCCCGTCAAGGAGCCGGCTGTGGCGCGCGCTGATCTTCCACTGACCCTCGCTGCGTCGCAGCGTGAAATGGTTCGCGGTTGCCCGCCATACGCGATAGGCCCCGCTATCGGGGCCGTCGCTTACGAGCACCAGGGACTCGCAGACCGCCACGGCTGAGTCCCCGGTGACCGTCACGACACATGGCCCGAGGAAATGACAGCACCCCTTGGCCACCAGATTCTGGTGGGCCGCCGAGCTCACCATGGCGCGGACATCTGCTCGACCTTTCATGCGCCAGCCGTCGACGTCGTAGATTCCGTCACTCGCCCACAGCCGCGCGGCGGCCCCGGGGTCACCGGCGTCCACCGCGGGACCGTAGGACGCGATCAACCGTGCAATGTCGCGTTCATCCTCCAGCCGGCTCAGCCGGGCCACCAAGTCGTCGATATCGGTCATTCGTGTGCTCCTTTTCGCTGGGGGCGCCCGCGCCGACGGGTAGTGACCAGGGTGATGGAGCGCGCCTTGTCGGCGGCCCGGAACAGCGCGACCTTGTCTTTTAGCCGCCCGCTCATGTCGTCTTCTGCGTGAGGCCAGCGTCGACGACCAGCTGGGTGCCGGTGATGTACCGAGCTCGGTCGGAGGCCAGGAACACCACGGCGTTGGCCACGTCGACGGGCTGGACCCACGGCACCGGGAGCAGGTTGCGCGCCTGCAGCGCGTCGGCGGCATCGGCGGCTGTCGGATCGGCCAGATCAGGCCGCAGGCGCCGAAACATGTCCTGATTGAGCAACATCGGGGTCGCGACTGGTCCCGGATGCACGGTGTTGACCCGGATACCGCGCGGGCCGAGCTCATTGGCGAGGGTGCGCGCCAACCCCACCACCGCGTGCTTACTGGCGGTGTAGTGCGCGGCGTTCGGTGTGCCCCGAATGCCGTTGGTGGAACTGATGATGACGACGGACCCGCCGTCGTCGCTCAGGTGCGGCACTCCCGCCTTGACCGTGTGCCACGCCCCGGTGAGGTTGATGTCGAGTGTGCGCTGCCAGTCGCGCGGATCGAGTTCCCACGAGGGACCGCCCGGTAGGTGTATTCCGGCGTTGGCGACGATGACATCCAGCCGACCGAGCTTGGCAACACCGGCATCGATCGCGGCGGTCAGGGCATCGAGGTCGCTGACGTCGGCCAGACCCGTCGCACACCGCCGGCCCCGGTTCTCGACTTCGGTTGCCGTACTGCGTAACTCGTTGGCAGTCGCGGGTACGTCGAGCGCGATGACATCGGCGCCCTCGTCGGCGAACCGCTCGCAGTGCACACGCCCGGTGCCCCGAGCGGCACCGGTGATCACCACGACCCTGTCGAGCAGCCCCGTCATCGTTTGATGAGGTCGAAGCCCTTGTAGCCGGCGGCGGCCACCGCGGCACAGATATCGTTGTAGGTGGCGAATCCCCCCACGAATAGCATGAACCCCCTTGGCTTTCCCGGCACGTTGGCGCCCATGTACCAGGAGTTCGCCCTGGTGAACAGCGATGCCTCGGCGCGCCGGGCGCATTCCGCACCCCAGCCGTCCACGCCTTCCACAGTCGCCTCGATCGCGATGTAACCGTGGCTATCCAGGTAGGTGATGGCGTCGGCAATCCAGTTCACCTGCGCCTCGGCGTGCAGCACCATGTTCGCCAGCACGGCGGGTGCTCCCGGCCCCGAAATCAGGAAAAGGTTGGGGAACCCGTCGACACCCAGGCCCAGATAGGTGCGCGGCCCGTGTCCCCAGTTCGCGTGCAGCGTCTCACCTGCGCGACCGACGATGTCGATCTTGGCCAGCGCACCGGTCAGCGCGTCGAAACCCGTTGCCAGCACGATCATGTCGAGGTCGAAGTGCTCCTCGGTGGTGTTGATCCCGGCGGCATCGACGGATTCGATCGGCGTGGTCCGCACACTGATCAGCGACACGTTGGGCCGGTTGAAGGTCTGGAAGTAGTTGGAGTCGGTGCAGATCCGCTTGGCGCCGATCGGGTGATCGTCGGGGATCAACATATCGGCAACCACCGGATCCTCGATGACCGCCCGGACCTTCTCCTCATAGAACTTGCGGGCTTCGTCGTTGGCTTCCAGATCGGTCATCTGGTCGGGAAATGTCTTGGAGAACAGCACACCTCCCAGCTGCCAGCGCCTTTCGAAGGCCGCGTGACGCTCCTCGGGCGTGAATTCCATGGTCGGCTTCGGGGCGGTGATGTGCGGTGAGCCGCCGCCGCTTCCCCAGGACAGCCGGCGCCGCTCGGCGTAGCCGACCTTGATGTCGTCGAGTTCGCCGGTGGTCAACGGCTTGTTGCCCGCCGGCACACTGTAGTTGGGCGTGCGTTGGAACACGTAGAGATGCGCGGCCTGCTCAGCAATGATCGGAATCGATTGAATGCCCGAGGATCCGGTGCCGATGACCGCCACGCGCTTGCCGGTGAAGTCAACGGGATCGTGGGGCCATGCGGCGGTGTGGTAGACCTCGCCCGCGTAGGTATCCAGGCCGGTGAAGTTCGGCGTCATCGCCGCCGAAAGCGGACCGGTCGCCAGCACGCAGAACCGCGCCGACAGCGCTGGGCCGTTGTCGGTAGTGACTGTCCAGCGCAGCGTCGTCTCGTCCAGCACTGCCGAGCCGACGCGGGTGTTGAACGCGATGTCGCGACGCAGGTCGAGCTTGTCGGCGACCCAGTTCAGGTACTTCAGGATCTCGGCCTGGCTGGCGTATTTCTCCGTCCAGTTCCACTCCTGCTGCAGCTGGTCGGAGAACGAGTAGCAGTAGTCGACGCTCTCGACGTCACAGCGGGCGCCCGGATACCGGTTGAAGTACCAGGTGCCGCCCAGCTGAGGTGCGGCCTCGAGTACCCGCACCGATAGACCCTGGGCGCGCAACTTGTGCAGCGCGTAGAGCCCGGCAAACCCCGCGCCGACCACGACCACGTCGAGCAGTTGCTCGCCGGTTTCGTTCACAACCATCCACCGTAGGCGCTCGGCGCCGCGGTTTCGCCCCCGCTCCCGGTCACCGGGCAATCCGGTCGGGTCTTTCCCGGCCGGGCTACGCTCCGCACAGCGCGTCTTGACCGCATTTGCGTCCGCTCACCGGGATCGCCTTCGGGATTGGCACCGACTGCGGTAGACCATTAGTACGCCCCCACACGTTAGGACGAACACGATGAGCGAGCGGGTTATAGACCGGGTAGTTGCCATGGCGGACCAGTTACGTGATCAGGCCGCCGAAGCCGAGCGGATCGGCCGGCTCACCGACGACACCGTGAAGCTGATGAAGGGAGCCGGACTGATCCGGCTGCTGCAGCCCAAGAGCTACCAAGGTTTCGAGGTGCACCCCCGCGAGTTCGCCGAGACCGTGATGGCGACCGCTGCGCTCGACCCGGCCGCCGGCTGGATCGTCGGCGTGGTGGGCGTGCACCCATACCAGTTGGCCTACGCGGATCCCAAGGTGCCCGCCGAGGTCTGGGCCGACGACGTCGACACCTGGATGGCCTCCCCGTACGCACCGCAGGGGGTGGCCAAGCCGGTCGACGGCGGGTACATCTTCAACGGCCGCTGGCAGTTCAGCTCCGGTACCGACCATTGCGACTGGATCATCCTGGGCGCGATGCTCGGCGACGGCGAGGGCGTACCGTTGATGCCGCCCCAGATGCTGCACATGGTCTTGCCCCGCAAGGACTACGAGATCGTCGAGGACTCGTGGAACGTGGTAGGACTGCGAGGCACCGGTTCCAAGGACGTGATCGTCAAGGATGCGTTCGTCCCCGGCTACCGGGCCATGGACGCGACGAAGGTGATGGACGGCACCGCCCAGCGTGAGGCCGGCATGACCGAACCGCTGTATCTGATGCCGTGGTCAACGATGTTCCCGCTGGGCATCTCGGCGGCCACCATCGGCATTGCCGAGGGCGCGCTGGCCGCGCACCTGGACTATCAACGCGAGCGCGTCGGCGCCACCGGAACCGCGATCAAGGACGACCCCTACGTCATGTACGCCATCGGTGAGGCCGCGGCCGACATCAACGCCGCCCGCCAGGAGCTGCTGGCCAATGCCGACCGCATCTACGACATGGTCGCCGCCGGCAAGGAGGTGCCCTTCGCCGACCGCGCCGCGGGCCGACGCACCCAGGTGCGCGCGGTGTGGCGCGCGGTGGCAGCGGTCGACGAGATCTTCGCCCGCTCCGGCGGCAACGCGGCGCGGATGGACAAGCCGCTGCAGCGGTACTGGCGTGACGTGCACGTCGGCCACCTGCACGCCATCCACGTCCCCGGCACCACTTACCACGCCTCGGCGCTGAGTTCGCTGGGCATCGATCCGCCCGAGGGCCCGCTGCGGGCTTTAATTTAGCGGCGAACTAGGAGCAGCACATGACCGAACTGAAAAGCCTTGGCTACATCACCATTTCGACCGCCGACATCGACCGCTGGCGGCAGTTCGCCTTCGGCGTCCTCGGTTTCGCCGAAGGCACGGGCCCGCAAAATGGCGATCCGTCGGCGCTGTACCTGCGAATGGACGAGCGTGCGGCCCGACTCATCGTGGTCCCCGGCGAAACCGACCGGGTGCTCACCGTCGGCTGGGAAGTGCGCGACCATCCGGCGTTGCAGCGGGTCAAAGCGGCCCTCGAGGCTGCCGGAGTGCCGCTCAAGCAGCTGTCCACCGACGAGGCCGAGGCCCGCCGGGTAGAAGAAGTGATCACCTTCGAGGACCCGGCCGGCACCACGCTGGAAGTGTTCCACGGCGCGGTGCTCGACCACAGCCCGGTGATCACCCCGTTCGGCGCCAAGTTCGTCACCGGCGACCAGGGCATGGGCCACGTCGTGGTACCGGCCACCGATCCGGGCGGGCTGTTCGACTTCTACACCGAAGTGTTGGGGTTTCGTTCCCGTGGCGCGTTCCGGGTACCGCTGCCAAAGGAGTTCGGTCCGGTCCGGGTTCGCTTCCTCGGCATCAACGAGCGCCACCACAGCCTGGCGATCGTACCGGCCGCGCACCAGCGCGACCCACGCCTCGTGCACATCATGGTCGAAGTTGACAGCCTCGATGCCGTGGGGCAGGCGCTGGACCGCATCAACGCCGAAGGCTTCCAGCTGTCCTCCACACTCGGACGCCACACCAACGACAAGATGGTGTCGTTCTACGTCCGCGCGCCCGGTGATTGGGACATCGAATTCGGAACGGACGGCATGCGGGTCGACGAAACCTATTACACCGCAGAGGAAATCACCGCCGACAGCTACTGGGGCCACCAGTGGGTCGGCGAGATGCCCGCGGCCATGCGGCTATGACACCCGATGCTGACGTAACACCGCTGCGGGCCGGGTCGATCACCTCGTGGGACCACGAGGCCGACGTCGTCATCGCGGGCTACGGCGTCGCCGGCGCCGCGGCGGCGGTCGAAGCGGCCCGTGTCGGTGCCGATGTCCTGGTGGCCGAACGCACCGGGTCCTGGGGCGGAGCGGCGGCCATGGCCGGCGGATTCATCTATCTCGGCGGTGGCACGGCGCTGCAAACGGCTTGTGGCTTCACCGATTCCGCCGACAACATGGCGGCGTTCCTCAACGTGGCGATGGGACCCGGCGCCGACGAGCACCGGATCGCCGATTACTGTGCCGGCAGCGTCGCCCACTTCGACTGGCTGGTCGGCTGCGGCGTGCCGTTCAAGGCGGAGTTCTTCTCCGAGCCCGGCTGGGAACCGATGGGCGATCAGGGACTGATGTACAGCGGCGGCGAAAACGCCTACCCGTTCAACACCATCGCCTCCCCCGCCCCGCGCGGGCACGTCCCGCAGATGTCGAACAAGAAGCAGGGCGAAGCCAGCGCCGGCTACATGCTGATGAAGCCCCTCGTCGAGACGGCCACCGCGGCCGGCGCGCGAGCGCTGTACGACGTGCGGGTGCAGCGCCTGATCGTCGAATCCGACGGCAGGGTCGTCGGCATCCGCGCCCGCCGCTACGGCGAGGACATGACGATTCGGGCGCGCACCGGCGTCGTGCTCGCGACGGGCAGCTTCGCCTACAACGACGCGATGGTGGCGCGGTTCGCTCCCCGGATCGCCGGACGCCCGGCCGCCTCCATCGAACAGCACGACGGGCAGGCGATCCGGATGGCGCAGGCGCTGGGCGCCGATCTGGCCCACATGGACGCCACCGAAGTCGCGATTTTCATCGATCCCCAGCAATTGGTGCGCGGCATCCTGGTCAACGGCCGCGGCCAGCGTTACGTTCCCGAGGACACCTACCCGGGCCGTATCGGGCAGCTCACGCTCTACCAGCAGGACAACATCGCGTACCTCATCATCGACGACGATGCGCAGCAAGAGGCGATGGCGTCGTGGTCGCCCAAGTTCATGCTGCGGCCCGCCACCTGGGTGGCCGACAGTGTCGCCGACCTGGAACGCGACATGGGCCTGGCGCCGGGTTCGCTGCAGGCGACCGTGGCCGCCTACAACGAGGGTGCCGCGCGCGGCGAGGATCCGTTGCTGCACAAGAAGCCCGAGTGGGTCAAGCCAATCGGTTCCCCGGTCGGCGCCATCGATTTGCGGGAGAACACCGGCGGGTTCACGCTGGGCGGGCTGGCCACCACATTGGACGCGGAGGTGCTGCACGTCAGCGGTGAGCCCATCCCGGGGCTGTTCGCGGCCGGCCGTTCGACCGCCGGGCTGGCCGCCTGGGGTTACGCCAGCGGTGTCTCGCTCGGTGACGGCAGCTTCTACGGCCGCCGCGCCGGCCGGTCGGCCGCCAAGGGCTGACTGGGGACGGGTTTCCCGCAAGCGCAACGCCATTGCCGGATTGCTCCCGCTCGAATTCGCAACTGCGTTACCCTCGCGCTCCTCGGCGCATCGCATGCTCGAGCGGCTCGTGCAGCTGCGCTGGCTGCGCCGCACCGGCCGCGACTACGAGCTTGGCATGCGCCTGGTGGAACTGGGTTGGCTAGCCGTGCACCAGGACCGCCTGGTGCGGGCGGCCCACCGGCCCTCGCGTCCGCGGCCGGTCCTGCAGTACGCGTGAATTTCGGTCGTTAGCGGTCCGCGGCTCAGGTCACGGCATCGACCGCAGCCGACAACCTCGTCTTGAACGCATCGGGAATAGGGACATACCCGTGCTCCGCCAGGCCATCCTGGCCTGCGCTGACGGTGCTTTGCAGGAAAGCCTTCACTGCCGTACCGACCTGGGGGTCAGGATACTTCGAGCAGACGATCTCATAGGTCGCCAGCACGATCGGGTAGGAGCCGGGCTGGCTCGGCCGGTAAAACGAGATGGTGTCGAGAACGAGGTCATTGCCCTTGTCGATGATGCCGGACGAGGCAATCGTTTTCGCCGCCGAGTCGGCGCTGATCGCTACGGGGGCCGGGCCGGCCGACGTGATGATCTTGGCCATGCCCAACTGCAACGACTGGGCGAAAGACCACTCGTTGTAGCTGATCGCCCCTTCGGTCCGCTTGACGGCCGCGGCGGTGCCGTCGTTGCCCATGGCGCCCTCGCCGACACCGCCGTTGAAAGTCTTTCCGGCGCCCCTACCCCACGCATCGTTGCCAGCGGTATCGAGATATTTCTGGAAGTTATCCGTGGTGCCGGACAAGTCGCTGCGGAACATGACGTGAATCGGCTCAGCAGGCAAGGTGGCATCCGGGTTCAACGCCTGAATCGCAGGATCGTTCCAGGCGGTAATGCCTCCGTTGAAAATCTTGGCCGCGGTCGGACCGTCGAGGACCAACGAAGTAAGGCCATGGACGTTGTAGGTGATGGCGATTGGCCCGAACACCACCGGCAGGTTCCACGCCGGCGAACCGCAGCGTTGCTGGGCGGCGGCGTACTCCTTCGGCGTCAGTGGCGAATCCGACCCACCGAAATCGGTTTGGCTGCTGATGAATTCGCTAATACCAGCGCCCGATCCATCGGCGCTGTAGTTCAGCCCCTGACCCGGACAGGCCTGCTCGAACGCCAGCACGAACCGAGTCATCGCATTGGCCTGTGCCGTCGACCCGCTGGCCTTGAGCGTCTTCTTTCCGCCGCAACTCACGTTCGTCGGTGGTGCACCCGTCGATGTACTTGGCGCGCTTGCCTGTTTGTCATTGCCGCACCCGGACAACACCAGCACGATCGCGGCCACGATGCACGGCAAGTGAATAAATCGGTTGGGCTTCAATCTAGTTCCTTGGGTTAAAAGCTGAACCATGATCACCGCGAACCTAGCCGTACAACTCGACGAGTCGGTCAGGCGGCCGTAGCCGCGTGAACCGTCTCTTCGACGAAGTCATTGGCAGGGTGCAACAGTACTGCAACTTTCGAGCGTCGAGCATTAATAGCTGATGACGTCGGAGCGACCTAAAGGCGAACGAGGACCAGCCGCAGACGGCTATCACGATGCCTGACAGGAGCCGCCGCCGAGCCGCTCGGCCGGGTCCCAGACATGCCGGTTGCCGCATCTCGCTGGGAGCTGGCCGGCGGGTGAACAAAACATGTACAACGACCCGCCAACCTGGCACTGCGGTCGCGGTGGGCGCCAGAATTAGTCTTTCGAAGGCCGATCTCAGCGCAGGGAGACCCGAAATGGTTACCCGCCTGCTACTAGTTGTCGGGACCGCGTTGGTCGCCCTGCTGGCCGCAGGGTCGACCGCTCATGCCGACGCCACCGACGAGAAGTTCCTGGCGAAGCTGAAGTCCCAGGGCATCGCCGACAATTTATCTTCCGCACACGCAATCGAAGCCGGTCATCTCGTCTGCGTGAGACTCGACAACGGCGATACCCCTATAGATGTGATGCAAGACGTGATGAAGAGCAGTACCTTGCCCGAATATCATTCCGGCTACTTCGTCGGCGCGAGCATCGACGCCTATTGCCCGCGGCATAAGGGTGAAGTACCCGAGGGATAGGAACGAGAAAACCTCCCGAAGACCGTCAGCCGCGTGGAGGTGTCGCGCCAG
>Ga0315535_1002616_pt1 | contig 11356 bp, 8 predicted proteins | sample SalMarSW160220MG_2_FD_203092 | JGI IMG/M metagenome (GOLD analysis project Ga0315535, IMG submission 203092) | Salt marsh sediment microbial communities from the Plum Island Ecosystem LTER, Massachusetts, United States - Salt Marsh Sediment SW1602-20 ...
TTTTTCTTAGGAAATTTTCCCCTCACATCCAGCTCTGCCTGGCCCACCGTCAACCGTCTTGATAGATATAGAAACGCCTTGGGCCGGATCTTAAACGCCGGGCTCCAGAAACTCATATCTCGATTTTCCCACTCCTTCCGGATTACCTTGGGCTGGTTGGTGACCCGAATGAAATCGGCGTAAGAGTTGATCGCTATCCCCTTGGCCCGGACAGACATCTTCCAGAAGGGGAGATAAACGTTATCCGGATGATCCCCGGCCGCTATATGGAGATTTACGTTAACCAACCTCCCCCTCTTCGCCTCCCAGGCAGTTTCGCAATTGCCGCAGGTCAGGACCACGCTGTCCTTTTCGCCCTCCAGGTTCCAGCCGCACCGGGGGCAAAGGGTGGCCAGAAAGGTAAGACCCCAGCGTGGATTCCTGTCAATGATGGAGGACAATATATCGCTATCCCTTGGCAATTTGGCGATCGGCCCGTTAGTAATGCCATCAAACAGGGTTTTCTTTTCCACATACAGGGGGAGATAGATGAGGTTCATGGCCTCTCCGATATATGCCCTGTGAAAGACCGTTCCTGAATCCAAGGCCGATGAATGCCTTTCTGCCCGGGCCGGCAGATCAGAGAACTTGGAAAAACACCTCAGGAACAAGCCTTCAGTGTCTCTTTTCACAAACTTCATTTTCATGACCTGGGGTCTCAGCCCCAGGGAGACAGGAAACCGTTTGAACGGCACTCCCAAACGGGTGATGTCCACAATCCGGTGCCGAACCCCATGGCTATCGCATGAAAAAGCGCTTCCCTTGAAACGGAGATAGGGGACGTAAATGATCTCTTTGCCGCGGACCTTATGGGGAAGGACAAACCGGAAATAATCGTCTGCAAAAAGAAAGCTGTTAACGTCGCAGTAGGCGCAACGAAGAAGACGATCGGTTTCACCTAACTCAACGGGCGCCCCACACTGCGGGCATTCCTGCTCTACCGTAAAACCCATGAATTCTTCAAGTCCTTATGCCTCAGTCCCCAATCCGCAATCCGCAATCCTAAAGCCTTTCCCCGCATTGATTGCAAAATGCGGAACCCGGCAGATTTTCGGCATTGCAGTGGGGGCAGGTCCTGACTACCGGTTTTTCGTCGGCCCGATGACCGCACTTGGGACAGAATTTTGCGTGGGGCGGGAGATTTTTGCCACAGTTGACGCATTGATCAAAGACTATCTGCTGATGCCCGCAATTAGGGCAGAATTTTGCATCCTTTGAAATGGGTTGTTTGCAGTCCGGACAGCGGGTCTCTGCAGGAGGCGCACCGGCCGCGGACCCGGGCTGGGGTCTGAAGGCATCGGCAAACATGGCCGGCATCATGAAACCCATACCCATGCCCATACCGGCCCCTGCCTCACCCTGTGACTCAGCGGCCTTCTCCATGGCCATGGCGGCCTTGAGCTTGACCAGGCGGTCCAGATCCTGGATCACGTTCAGCCTTCCCCTGTCGTCAATGGCCTCTTGCACCTCGGGGGGAGGCGTAATCGATGTTATGTAAAGATCCGTCAGGGCCAGGCCAAAATGACCCAAGTCATTCACGAGTTTTTTTTGCAGGCCCTCGGAGAGCTCTTCGTAGGTCCCTGGGAGATTGAGTATGCTGTCTAAGTGCTCGCCCAAATGGTCGTTAAAGCGCGAAACAATGACCCTTTTCAGGTATTCTTCAATCTCTCCCGTATCAAACGTCCCCATGGTGCCCACCAAGGTGTTGATAAAGAGTAGCGGTTGGATCACCTGGATGTTGAATACACCGTAGGCCCTGAGCCTGATGAGTCCCAATTCCGAGTCTTTAAAGGCCACCGGCTCCCTTGTGCCCCATCTGAGGTTGGGAAAAACCTTCATGTTAACGATGTAGGCCTCTGCCCGAAGGGGACTCGTCATTGCCCAGGGAATGGCTAAGATCTTGGTGAGAATCGGAAGGTTGCCGGTCTTCAGGGTATGACGACCAGGACCGAAGGCATCACACGCCCTGCCTTTATAAAACAGTACGCCTGCCTGGCTCTCACGGATAATCAACTGGGCCCCGTATTTGATCTCCCCCGATCCCTGTTCAGGTATCCTGTGGATCAGTTCTTTGCCGGTCTCGTCAAACCATTCTATGACTTCCAGGAAAATTATATTGTCTTTGCCCATTTGTTATCCTCCGTCGCCATCGTTCACAGATTAATAGGTGCAGGGGAATTATAGCCTCAAGGCAGCCTCGAACCCTTCCCTGATGGCCTCTAAGGCGTTACGGGGTGTCTTTGCATCCCCTACCATTAGAACCTCCGGGATTAGCCCCTTGAGTTTATCAACAAGCGAGTTTTCAGATCTTGAACCGGCCGCAATCACGATGGTGTCAGCGGCTAATAAATCAATACCACCCTTACGCTCTATCTCAAGACCTTCCGGCGTGATCCCAACGGCCCTTGTTTCTGTTATGACCCGAACACCGAGACGTTTCAATTCGCCGGTTACTGTCCACCGGGTGGTAAGCCCTATATCGTTACCGGCCTTTTTAGTCATTTCGACGACCGTTACCTCTTTAATACCCCTGTTTAAAAGCTCTGTCAGGGTCTCGATTGACTCTGCCCTGTTGGCCATAAGGAAGTGGAGGGCCTCTGGCGAAAGGGTCCCCTGATTGGCCAGATAAAGAGCCGTCTCCAGACCGACCGCATTCCCCCCTACGATAACTACTCTTTCTCCTGTTTCGGCACGCCCATCCAAGAGATCCCATGCCTGAACAACATTTTGGCCGGCAATACCGGGGATATCGGGGAGCACAGGCCTGGCTCCGGTAGCCACCACAACCGCGTCAGAATTTATTTTCCGGATTAAACGGCCATCCGCCTCTTTACCCAGAATGATCTCCACGTTTCGAGCCTTCAGATTATTGATCAGGTCAACGGCCACGGTCTCCATCTCCTCCCTTCCAGGGATCAGACGGTTAAGCAGCAATTGTCCCCCTAACCTACCCTCCTTTTCGATCAATGTTACATCATGGCCCCGCTCCGATGCTGTACAGGCCGCCTTCATGCCGGCAGGGCCCCCGCCTATGACTAAGATCTTTTTCGAATCAGGGGCAGGTTGAAACGTAAATTCCTCCTCTCTCCCTGCAATCGGATTGACGAGACAGGTGGCCGGACGACCCTGAAAAATGGAGTCAAAGCATCCCTGGTTACAGGCAACGCAATGATAGATGAGACGCGATTTTCCCTCCCGGGCCTTATTGGGAAGATCCGGGTCAGCCAACAAACCCCTCGCCATGGTCACCATATCTGCCGCTCCATTGCGCAGGATTTCCTCCCCCGTGCAAGGGTCGTTGATCCGGTTGCTGGCTAAGACCGGGACTGAAACAACGGATTTAATACCCTGAGCAAGGTAAACATACCCCTGGCGGGGGACGCACATGGTCAACTGAGGAACCCGGGTCTCATGCCAGCCGCCTGTAACGTTAAAAAGATCCGCACCCGCCTTTTCAGCTTCAATGGCAAATAATCTTGCCTCACGGTTTGTGTTCCCCCCTTCCATAAAGTCATTCCCTGCTACCCGCACAAAGAGAGGATATCCCGTGCCAACAGCCTTTCTCACTTTCCGGATGATCTCTAAACCGAAGCGCATACGGTTCTCCAAGGGACCACCGTACTCGTCTTCACGCAGGTTTGTAACAGGCGACAGAAACTGGCTGATCAGATATCCTGCACTCCCCAAGATCTCCACCGCATCAAACCCGGCCCTTTTGGCACGCAGAGCCGCCTCCGCAAAGCTGTCCTGCACCCCTGGAATTTCCTCTAATTCTAAGGCCCTCGGCGTTTCTCCTGTCAACTTAGACCGAACCGCTGAGGATGAAAACGGTTTCCGCCCCCCTATCATGGAAGAATGTGTATAACGTCCTGCCTGGTAGAGTTGGGCAGCGATCTTTGCACCACAGCTTTTCACTGCATGGGTCAGCCTTTCAAGTCCCGGGATATAACAGTCATCATAGATAGAAATCATACTCGGCATGCCACCATATTCATCGACCGGACACCCGCCTACAATCACGAGGCCAACACCCCCCCTCGCCCGCATGGCGTAGAAATCAATGAGACGCTCCGTGACCTCTCCTTTCGGAGTGTAAGCCAGGTGCATGGCCGTCATAACGATCCGGTTTTTAAGTGTCATGTTGTTGATTTTTATCGGTGAAAACAGATAAGGAAATTCCATTTTTTAAGCTCCTTTAAGTGGCCTTCGTGTAATAAAATCATTGTTCGATTCTCTCCGAGCCGTAGGCTTTACGGTTCGGCGGCCGGTTTATCCGGGTTACTCCTTACTGCTTACCCCTTACTCCATACTGCATACTCATCCCATCTCTTCCATCTCTTCCTTCATAAGGCGTCTTTTCCTCAACATTAGTCTTATGGCCGCGTAAATGGTGATAAGGGCAGCAAAGGCAAAAAGTATCTCATAGAGATTGTAACTGAGATAGGTGAACCAGGTAATCCTTCTTCTGAGAGCGCTGTGCCATCCCTCTTCCAGGTCTTCCAAGGGTATGGAGCATGATCTCAAAACAGCAGCATGAACATTTTCGCCCCTTTTCATATTGTCTAAGATCTCAAGTACACCCTCTCTTCCAAATTTGGCGATGATGTGGTCTACAAAGCTTCTGCTCTCCTCATAAGCCAATATCAGATCCTGTTCGCGGCGTGGAAATCCCCTCGCTAATGAACCGAGGGGAATAAATCGTCCCCTGAAGACTGCTTTGTTCAGGAGGGACCTTTTTTGATCCAATATAATATCACCTACGCCATCGCTTACCCATTGAGCGATGCCCTCGTCAAGCCACCGTGGGATAGCAGCTCTTTTTATGTGCCGGTGTAGCAGGAGGTGACAAAGTTCATGCTTAAAGATATTTCTAAGGCTCAAAGGACGGGCACTCATCTTCGAGTAATCGATTACGATGAGATCCTTTTCAGGGACAGCAAATGCCACGGTAAGTGGACTCCTAATCATCTGCTGAAACTGCTTGTTCTCCCTAATAAGGATTATAGACGGGATTATATTCAAGTCCCATCCAAAGATATTTTCAAGCTCTGCCCTGACCTCCGGATAGATTTCTGCCAGTTCTCTTGCAACCGGTTCATGAGGAGACTCAAAAAGGACCTTGATTCCACCCTCTTCGAAGAGATAAAATTCCCCTGCATAGAGGGATACCACAAAAAAGATCAGGAAGGCTACCGGAAATAGAAGGATTGCGTTGCGGATTCTTGATTGTTGCTTGTTGATTGCCGATGTCCGGTTTTGGGCTTTCCTGCTCATATTTTTTGAACAGATTCGAATATTATTCAAGTGAAAACCAAATAATCTTGAAAAGGGATCATGCATGCCATAAGATCCGAAAAAACGCTTCGTATTGGAGAATCTGTTGAAAATGACCCATGTTCTCACAGGACTTGACTGCATAGGATTAGAGAAGTGGAAAAGGCTGAACGGCAACAGGCTGGGTCTCCTTGCCAACCAGGCCTCAATAAATCACAATCTGAGTACCGCAAGGGAGGTCATTGCGCACCTATTCCCCGGTCAATTAAAGGCCCTTCTCGGTCCACAGCACGGCTATGGAGGCGAAGACCAGGACAATATGGTGGAAACCCCCCATTCCCATGACGAGACATTGAAAATTCCCATCTTCAGCCTTTATGCAGCATCGAGGCTTCCGGCTTCGACCATGTTTGATTTGATTGATACCCTTGTCATAGATCTTCAGGATGTGGGCACCAGAGTTTACACCTTTGCCTCCACCATGCTCAACTGCCTCAAGGCAGCGGCAAAGTACGGTAAGAGGGTGGTTATTTTGGACCGCCCCAATCCATTAGGTGGAGATGTGGTCGAGGGAAACCTGCTACAGCCCGAGCTATATTCATTTGTAGGCACCTGCAGCTTGCCAATGCGTCATGGTCTGACAATAGGAGAGATGGCCCGAATTTTCAACCATCTGTTCGATCTTGACTGCAACCTGGAAATCATACCGATGCAGGGATGGCAACGGAATATGTTATGGGACCAAACAGGCCTAAGATGGACTATGCCATCTCCTAACATGCCTTTGTCGCAAACCGCCCAAGTCTATCCAGGCCAGGTGATCTGGGAAGGAACAAATCTTTCTGAAGGAAGAGGAACATGCCGGCCTTTTGAGATCTTTGGAGCGCCTTTTTTAGATACTAAGGCCATCAAAAAGATGCTGGATACGGGTGTCAGGGCAGGCTGTTATCTCCAAGAGTACCAGTTTCGCCCAACATTCCATAAATGGGCAGGGGAACTCTGCCACGGGTTTATAATACACATTCTTGATCCACACGCTTATGAACCCTATTACACCTCACTTGCCCTGTTGCAGACAATTTTGGAACTCCATCGGCAGGATTTTGCGTGGAAACAACCTCCCTATGAGTATGAATACAAAAAAAAGCCCATTGATTTGATCATGGGCGATTCATCCTTGAGGCGTGGTCTCGAGTCTGGCAAACCCCTTCCTCTTATAAGAGAGGGTTGGTTGCCGGAACTCGAATCCTATGTTAGTTGGAGAAAACCCTATCTCCTTTATTCGTGATTAAAGAGATCGTCAAATGGTTGGGTCCCGCCTCGGGCGAGCCTCAACTCCTTTGCTCTCCGCCGATCCATCTGTCGATAGCATCTTTATCGAACCGCCAAACCCTGCCGATCCGGATAGCAGGGATTTTACCTTCTGCTGCATACTTACAGATTGTGATTTCATGTAATTTCAAATATTTTGCGATCTCCTTAGTGGTCATGATCTTTGGCATAGCACACTCCTTAATATTTTGATTTATCCGATCAATTTCCTAATATGCGAAACAATGTCAAATAACTATTGAGTGATAAGTTTAATACCGAAAAACTTTAAAGTCAATAAAAAACCTGTTAATAATGAATACTACATAAAAATATCTTAACCTTGTAAAGTTTATTTATATTTTGCTTTTCCAGGCTCGTTTCTAAAAGAAGGCACCATGAGATTCAAGAAGATCACCTTCCTCATAATTCTAATCCTCTTTCAGGGACTCTCTTTAGCCTTAACCTCTTTTGCCTACCATAGAGTTGAGACCTTTGAAAAACGTTTAATTTCGTTCAAGATCAAGGCGCATGAGGATTTTAACCACAGGAATATATTGAATATTCCGAGGATTGAAATTCGAATGCAACGCAGAGGTTGGGCGAAAGTGGGCGTTTTGCGAAGGTCTCGAGTCGTATTTGTCTACGACGGTGATACTATTCTTCTCAAAAACGGGACCAGTGTTCGATACTTGGGGGTCAACACTCCCGAGATCGATCACAAAGGCGGCAAGAGTGAGTTTATGGCCTATACAGCAAAAGCTTTCAACCAAAAACTGGTAAAAGGAGCGTTGGTTAGGCTTGAATACGATCTGGAAAGGGAGGACAGGTACAAGCGAGTCCTTGCCTATATTTTTTTACAGAACGGGGAAATGGTCAATGCCCTTTTAGTCCGCAAGGGGCTGGCCCATGTCATGTCAATCAGGCCTAATCTGAAGTACAGAAATCTATTGCTTGGATGTCAGAGAAAGGCAATGAAGGAAAGAGTTGGAATCTGGAAAAACCTCGTGAGGGACAGAGGAGAACGCTGTCTCGGAAACAGGAAATCATTTCGCTTTCATAGACCTGACTGTCCCTTTGGAAAAAAAATATCCCAAAAGAACCTTATCAGATTCAGATCAGTTTATGATGCATTTTGGGAGGGTTACAGCCCTTGTAGAAGGTGCATGCCATGGGCTCGTTGAAAAAACCTGAGACAAATATATCGCAGAGGCTTGACGATTCTTGAGGTCGTTATTATATAGTCTCCGAACGAAAACCTCAAAATGAAAACGAATACAACATCAATCATGAAGTTTTAGTGAAGTTGGAATTAACTCTATTAATCCAAAATCGTGCCTGAGCCACGCCAAGGAGTGGTTTTCGTTCAAACACTATTCAAGTAATACGTGAATCTTGAACCTATAATCTGACCTTCTCGACATCGGCTTCTTAACGGATAAATGGCACATAAATTTAAAACTAAGCTCTGGCCTGATCTAAAAACCTTAAAGGTAAACTCTAATACGATTACCACCGCCGGGAAATGGGCCTTTTATTTTGTCCTGATAGGGCTCATTGCAGGTATGGGATCTATCCTGTTTCACTTTCTTTGCCAGGCCGGTTCTCATCTGCTCCTGGATCAAATAGCCGGTTACCGGCCTCCTTCCCCGGCTGGTGAAGATACCCTTTTTGCACCTACTAACACCCCTTTTAACCGCTGGCTTCTCCTTTTCTTGCCTGCATTAGGGGGTATTGTCAGCGGCTGGATCGTCTACACCTTTGCCCCGGAGGCAGAAGGCCATGGCACTGATGCGGCCATTGATGCATACCACAACAAAGGAGGCTTTGTCAGGGGAAGAATCCCGATCGTTAAAACCCTTGCCTCTGCAATTACCCTGACGTCGGGCGGGTCAGGGGGCCGGGAAGGACCTATCGCTCAGATAGGGGCGGGTTTTGGTTCTTTTTTGGCGACTAAGTTCAAGCTCTCCGACCGGGAGCGCCGTATCATGTTGGCTGCAGGTATGGGAGCCGGTATAGGAAGCATCTTTAGGGCCCCTCTGGCAGGCGCCCTTTTTGCGGCAGAGGTGCTTTATCGAGACCCGGAGTTTGAATCGGAAGTTATTATCCCTGCCGGCATATCATCTGTGGTGGCATACTGTATTTATTGCCTCTGTTACGGGTGGGGATCGCTCTTTGAAACAGAAGATTTTGTATTCCACAACCCCCTGGAGCTTGGGCCTTATACCGTGCTCGCATTTGTACTCGTGGTGGGTGGGTTTCTGTACGTCAAGTCCTTTTATGGGATACAACATATTGCCAGGAGAATAAAGATCCCAAACCATATTAAACCTGCTATTGGCGGTCTGTTTACGGGGGCTATCGGGTTCTTCTTCCCGCAAACCCTCTCTTTCGGATACGGATTCGCCCAGATGGCCTTAGACAACCAGCTCCCCGTAATGTTCCTCTTAACACTCGCCCTTGGAAAAATTCTTACGACCTCTTTTACCATCGGCTCAGGAGGGAGTGGCGGTGTATTTGGTCCTTCTGTTGTCATCGGCGGTGCGTTTGGCGGCGTGGTAGGCAGGCTATTCCAGCAGATAATGCCAGGTATCGTCACTCAGCCTGGCGCCTTTGTCGTGGTCGGGATGGCCGGCTTCTTTGCGGCTGTTTCAAACACCCCCATCTCCACGATTATTTTCGTGAGCGAAATGACCAATTCCTATCACCTGCTGCTCCCCGGTCTTTTGGTCTGCTCCCTGTCCTACATGCTCTCCCGCAGGTGGACGATATATGACCAACAGGTTCCTTCCAAGATCGATTCCAACGCCCATAAGGGAGATTTCTTTGTTGACATACTTGCTGCCATCAGGGTCAAAGAACTGACCGGCCAGCTCAGGAAATCTCAGTTGATTCCAGAAGATATGACACTGAATAGTTTCCGGAAGATTTTCAGCTCAGGCCAGCAGCACTACTTTCCCGTGGTGAACAGGGAGAAGAAATTGACAGGGATATTCTCCATAAACGATATCCGGGGCATCATTTTTGATAGGGAAGTCGGGGATTTGGTCCGAATGAAGGATGTGGCCAACTCGGATATAATATTCACCACCCCATCAGAAGATCTGAATGAGGTGCTTAAGAAATTCACTATACGCAATCTCCAGAGAATACCGGTTGTGAGAGATGATGATCACACTGCACTTATAGGGATGTTAGACAGACGGGAGATAATCCAATTTTACAATAAAAGGGTCCAGGAGATCAAGGCCGGCAGGGAGATTGAAGCGAAAGCCCCAGATAGTGACGTGAGCCTGTTAGGAGCTCTATCGGTGAAAGATGCAATGAACCCAACGCCTGAGGCTGTCAGAGTTGATATGAGACTTGATCAGATCAAGGAGCTGATTTATGAAACAGGGCTCAACAGTTTTCCGGTGGTTAATGCTGCGGGAAGACTCGAAGGAATTCTTTCTCTATCGGATTGCAGAACAGCCTTTAAGAAAGGCGATAAGACCCAGGTGGCAGGTGATATAGCCACCCGGGATGTAACCAGCGTAACCGATTACGATTCGTTATTGTCAGCCCTCACCAAGATTACGGCAGGGGATTTCGCCATCCTTCCGGTGGTAGAACGGCAAAATCCTGATAAACTTACGGGGGTAATCAGCCGCAGTGATATTATATCGGCCTTCAACAATGTTATCACGAAAAGGGGATCGGGATAGACTTGAATGGTCACCCTTTATTTCATTGTCTTGAGCTTTGCTTTGGCGATCTTTGCTTCGCTTGATTCGGGATATTTCTTGATAAGCTTTTTCAGAAGAAGTCTTGCGCTGGTCTTGTCTTTTATTTCATAAAAAGCCAATGCCTGGCGAAGAATAGCATTAGGCACTTTGTTTCCCTTTGGGTATTTCTTTATCACAGTCTGGAAGGCCAAGATCGCCTGCTCATACTGCTTAAGGGCCATGTAGGATTCCCCTACCCAGTATTGGGCGTTGTCAGCCAATTCCGACTTGGGGAACTTCTTAATAAAATTCTTAAACCCGGCAATTGCCTCCTCGTATTTTTCTTCCCGATAAAGCTTGAGGGTCAAATCATATAGCTTTTTTTCAGGAGACACTTCAGGTTGTTTAATATCCGGGACCGGTTTTTCGGCAACCTTAGCTTGAGGCGCTGGCGCCGGAGCAACAATGGGCGTCTTCTTAAGGTCTTGCCCCTCCTGCCGGGCATCTATCTCAAGACCGAGATATGCATTAATCCGGTTAACTTTCGTTTCTAACTTGGAGATGCGGCCTTTCAGCTCAGTTACACTTGCACTCATATCATCCTGAGCAGTGGTATCTCTTTCAATGGCATGACTTACAAGATGGTTGTTTTCATCCAAACGGCCTGAAACGTTTCGCATTTCCTCTCTGATTTTATCGATTTCAATGTCTGTTTTTGCCTGTTGCTCTCGGATCGAAACCAGTTTTGAATCCAGTTTTTTTTCTGTTGTTCCCTGAAGGCTGTTAACTCTCTTGTTGAGGGCCACAATTTGATCGTTATGATACTGAAAATCTTCATCGGTGACGCAGGAGGCCAACAAAAGAAGAGAACCAATAATTATCCCCAATTTAATGCCAAAATATTTTATTGAGATAAAAGTTCCCATATCTCTCCACTCCGGATCTCTTTATGAGGTTCTTGGAATCATCAATGAATAAGTGCACAGTAACAGGTAAATAGCGCCTGAACCACGCCAAGGTGTGGTTCA
>Ga0315535_1002617_pt1 | contig 11353 bp, 8 predicted proteins | sample SalMarSW160220MG_2_FD_203092 | JGI IMG/M metagenome (GOLD analysis project Ga0315535, IMG submission 203092) | Salt marsh sediment microbial communities from the Plum Island Ecosystem LTER, Massachusetts, United States - Salt Marsh Sediment SW1602-20 ...
TCCCTCCGGCCTTTCTTGATCAATTTGTGACTTGAAGGTCGTCGAAGGCGACTTCGAGCGGCGGGCTACCGGCCAATCCGGCCAGCAGGCCGATATCCCCTGGCACCGGATCTGGGTCCACGGCCTGGCCGATGTGCCGGTTGTCAAAGGTCAAGATGACCTCGGAGCCTCTGCACTCCAGTCCCAACGTGTGTTGACCCTGGTCCACGCCCTGGAGAAGGTCTGACGCGGTCCAATCCAACAACGTGGTCGTCGTGCCGTTGCGAACCTGCCAGAAGCGGTAGCTGCCGGAGGCGCTCACGGCGGCTGCCGTGTAGTCCTCACCCTCCGAACCCCAACGGCATGCTGCTCCAATCTCCGTCTCGGCCGGGCCCCGGATCTGTTCGAACGAAACGCTGAGCGAGACGTCGGCCTGACCGACCCGCCCCGAGGCCGACACGTATTCCACACTCGTTCGATCAACCGTGAAAAGAAGCTGCCCATCCGCGTACGCCACGCTGCCATCGGCATCTTGAAGCTGAGAGAAACCGCTGCTTGGGTCGGAGAAGTTATCCGAAAGCGGCAGGCCTTCCAGGGTGGGAACCGACGTCGCTTCCACAACTGGCGTCGCCGGCCGGGTGGAGGTCGGCGTGGCCGTCAGAGGTCTGGAAAGGATGGCGTATCCTGCCACGCCTGCCCCCAGAATGAGCAGAACTCCCACACCCAATGCTCCCAATCCGATCACCCAAACCCAAGGGGATAGTCGGCGCCTGGGTCGCGCCGCCTCCGTCGGCGGTTCCGAAGGCTGCGCCAGGGCCCAGGCGAATTCGTCGACGAACACCGCTGCTGTCTCTGGCCGGGCCTCCGGCTGCTTGGCCATGCCGTGCGCCAGGGCCCGATCGACGGCGGCCGGGAGCTTGGGATTCAGCGCAACTGCCGAAGGGATCGGGTCCTCGATGTGGCGCACAATCGTGCCCAGCGCCGTTTCACTGGTATAGGGCTTGTGCCCGGTCAGCAGCTCGAAGGCCGTGACCGCCAAAGCGTAGATGTCCGAACTCGGTCCGGCCGGCTTGCCTTGCCCCTGCTCCGGCGACATGTATGCAGCGCTGCCGGTGGGAAGACCTTCGCCAGCTTCTTTCAATGCACCGGCGATTCCGAAATCTCCCAGATAGGCGGTCCCGGGTTGGTCGAGCAGCATGTTGCTGGGCTTGATATCGCGGTGGATCAGCCCTCGGGTGTGGGCAAAGTCGATCGCCTCAGCCATCGCTCGAAGCCAGGTCAGCGCCTGGCTGTTCGAGATCTGCCCCGCCTCCAAGCGATCGGCGATGGTGCCGCCGGAAAGATATCGCATCGCCAAGTAGGGCACCCCTCCAACTTCGCCATAGTCGTACAGGGGCACGATGCGCGGGTGCTCCAGGCGGGCCACCACCTCCGCCTCGCCCCGAAACTGGGCCAGATCCGCTTGCCGGGCCTCGCCTGGCCGGCCGAGCAGCTTGAGCGCCACGGTTCGGTTGGTTGAGGTCTGTTGGGCGCGGTAGACCGCCCCCATCCCTCCGCGGCCAGCCCGCCCAACCACGCGGTAGCCGGGGATCTCCGGCAGCGCTTCCTGGCGCAGTGTTGGATTGTCGTCGGACATCGGCTATTGAACCCTCACCCGGCTGACGCTGTCCCCGGCTTCGCCCACAACCCAAACATCAACGCAGTTGTCGCCGCATGTCACCGAAGTCACCGCATAAGGCCCACCGGGAACCGACACTGTCTGGGCAACTTGGCCCGTGTCGACCGAAATCCGCAGCAGTTGGTTGCTTCGCTGTGTGACAACCCACAAGGACTTGCCGTCGAAGGCGAGCGCCACCGGATGGCCGTCCACCGGAATGCTGGTCAGAACCGCTCCATTCCCCACATCCATGGCCACGACTTGGTTGGCGTCCGCCAGCGAGACCCACAGCAACGCCCCGTCGAACGCCAGGCCGGTCGGGCCGCCTTCCATGGCCACCGTGCTGGAGACGGCTCCTGTCGCCGGATCGATGCGCAGCACCGAATTGGCCTTGCTGTTCGCCACCCAAAGCGCGTCGCCCACCTGGACCAGCGATTGGACTCCTTCGCCCACCTTGTACTGCCCCATCACACCTTGCAAGGGGTCAACCTGCACCAAAGTCCCGCCAATGTCGCTCAGCACCCACAGGCTGCCATCCGCCGCCATGACCGAACTGGGCACGTTGGGAAGTTGAATAGAATCTCCCAGCGTGTGGGCAGAGGGGTCAAACGGAGTGAGGGATTGATGCAGAGCTCCGGCCAGCCAGAGGCTGCCGTTCAAATCGGTCAACCCCACCGGCAGATCATCCACCGGATACGTTCCCAGCGCCTTTCCACAGGGATCATTGGACTCCTGACAGCCCTGCGCCTGAAGCTCAACCAGCGTGTTGTCGAACCCATTGGTGACCCAGACGGCGCCGTTCAGCGGAAGGATGGCGCGGGGCGAATCCCCCACCGGATAGGAGTGAACCCTTGGCCCCGACAAGGGGCCGCGGGCGAAATAGATGATGCCTGCGATCACTCCCACCGCCACCACCCCTATGCCCGCAATCCCCAGCGCCAGTGCCGGCAGGGCCCAGCGGCGGCGCGACGGGCGGCTCAATGCCTGGGCCGATGCAGCTGAGGCGGCTGCCGGTCCAGGAGCAACTGCCGGCGCTGTCCCAGCCGGAGCGGCGCGGCCTGCCAGCGAATCTCGAAGCTCACGCATGAAGGTCGTGGCCTTGGCCGGCCGCGCGTTGGGGTCTTTGGCAAGGGCCCTATTCATCGCCCCATCCACTTCGGGAGGAAGATCACGCGCCAGCGTCCGAATGGACCGGGGTGGCTCGCTCAGATGTTTTCGGATGAACTCCATCGGCGTTTTGGCTTCGAACGGCTTGGCCCCGGAGAGCGCTTCAAAGGCCATGATGGCGAAGGAGTAGATGTCGCTGCGGGCATCCAGATGCTCACCGCGCGCCTGCTCCGGAGACATGTAGGCCGGCGTGCCCAGCACGCTTCCGGTCTTGGTCAGATCTCTGGAGCCTTCCATGGTCTTGGCCAGACCAAAATCGGCCAGATAGCCGTTGTGCGAATCGTCCAATAAAACATTGCCTGGTTTGAGATCACGGTGGATGATGTCGCGCTCGTGCGCGTAATCCAGCGCCTCGGCCACATGGTCAAGGATGGCCAACAGCTCATCCCGGCCCAAGCTGCGCGCCTTGAGCAGGTCGTGGAGGGAGCCGCCTCCCATGTAGCGCATCACAATGTAGGGGTCGCCTTCGACCACGCCAAAATCGTAGACCGGGAGGATATGGGGGTGTTCGAGCTGGGCGATGATATCTACCTCGCGCTTGAACCGCTCGAGCATCTCACGATCGCCGGCCAAGCCGGTGGAGAGTACTTTCAGGACAACCCGACGGTGAATCGAAGGCTGCTCGGCCAGGAAGACAGCACCCATCCCGCCCTCGCCGATCTTCTTCTCAACCAGATACTGCCCGATCTTCACGCCCGGCCCAATGGCCATGATTATCTTCCTCCGCCCCAGGCTTTCTCCGTTCGACGGTTCAAATTCATCCCTTGAGCATAGCGCATCTCTAGCAGGCACGAAAGATAGCACACTTCTCGGCGCGCCTCCATGCCCTGGCCACTCGACCAGCCGTCGATTGTGATTTCTATCACTATGGGCCAGTCTGCCCTACGGGTATTGTTGGAGCGATAGTCACCCTGGGAGTCTGGAGTGAATGATGAACACCCTCGACACTAACTCACTTCGGCTGCATGTTCCGGTCCTCGGATGGTTGTACGTCGTCGCCAATGGGGCGCTCCTGATCACCGGTCTTGTGGCCTTGGCGCTGTTCTGGGGGATCGGGATCGCCGTGCAAGACCTCGTCGCGTATCGGATCCTCACCTTGGTGGGTGGTCTGGCTCTGGCGCTGTTTGCATTGTTCGCTCTGCCGGGGCTGATCGCCGGTGTGGGCCTGCTCCGGCGGCGCCGCTGGGCGCGCACCCTGGCCCTCGTGATCGGAATCTTGGGATTGGCGGCATTCCCGATCGGCACGGCGCTGGGCATCTACGCGTTCTTTGTGCTCCTGCAGGCGCAAGCCGACGAGTATTTCGGCCCACATCCAACGGACAGTTGACCTTCCTGGGATTCGCGAACTGACAAATCACCCCTTAAACGCCAGGAGCCGGGCAAACCCGGCTCCTTCGACGTGGTGCATGGGGCCAAATCAGAACGAAATCAGGATCAAAGCCACTGCGCTGGCCACGACGGCTGCCATGGTCCAGTTGAAATTCCATGGGGAATGCTGTCTGGGCAGCGAAGCCAGCAGCCTTTGCTTCTCAGCCTGCCGGTGGGCATCAGCGATTTTCGTCTCGGCCAGTTTCTGTGCCACATACGGGTTGGGGAACATTTCAGCCTCCTGTAACCTTTGTCCGCTCAGTTTGTCTTTCTTGTCCATACTTTAGCTGTGAGGTGTGTTTCCAGAGTCTTTGCAACGTTTATCGGGCATGTTTTATGGGATTAACGGTCAATCTGCTCGATTTTCGACATGCTTTGGCGACCAGAATCTCGCAAATCCCCCTACTGCAGCTCCAATATGGTCAGTCCCGCACCCACTGCCGAGACCAAGGCTGGGTCGCTTCCGGGCACCAACTCCAGCCTGTCGCCCTTGCGCAGCACAAAATCGGTCCCAGAAAACGTGACCCACGCACTGCCTGTTAGGACCTGCATCCGTTGGCCCCTACGGCGGGTTACCCACAGTCCATCCCGCTCAAGGGCCTGCAGCCCCGAATCACCCTCGGCCTTGCCATGGTCGATGATGGCACACATCGTCTTACCAGCCGTAGACACAAACATCCTCCGCCTCCTATCAGCAATTGTGACCCTTTCGACTCAAGCCTAGTCACCTAGCGTGAGCCCAGCGTTGTTCGCCGCGTGGGCTGACCGTGTTCCGCCGCCACGGCCTGACTGGAGGATGCTATACTCGACCTGCTGGCCCCCCATCTCCCCGTCGTCTCCCGCCCAGCAACCGCCGCCTGTGGAATCCAAGCTGATATGCTCAGGATCTTCCTGCTTGGTCATTTTGAAGTCACCCTAGACGGAAGGCCGGCTGAGATCGATTCGCGGCCGGTCCAATTACTTCTCGCCTACCTGGCCCTGAATGCTAAAAGTCCCCAACCACGTGATCGTTTGGCCGGCATCTTGTGGCCCGACTCCGACGAATCCAATGCCCTCGCCAACTTGCGGCACGCCCTTTGGCGCCTGCGACAGGCAATTGGCGAGGACAATTATCTGGACATAAGCAAGACCACGCTGCAGCTCAACCCTGATGCCGATTGGTGGGTCGACACGGCGCAACTCGAGGCGGCCCGAGGGCCGGCTGAGGAAATCGACCAGCTCATTCAGGCAGTTGACCTGTACCAGGGACATCTTCTGCCGGGCTTCTACGAAGACTGGGTGTCGCTGGAGCGAGATCGGCTTGAGGGTCTCTTCCAGCGCAAGATCCAAACCCTGGTCGAATCCCTGACCCATGCCGGAAAGTGGGATGAGGTCGTCGCCCATTCGGAGCGATGGATAGCCTTGGGCAGTTCACCTGAGCCCGCCTATCGAGCACTGATGCAAGCCCACGCCGCACTTGGCGACGCCGCGGCCATGGCCAATACCTATCAGCGCTGTCGCGAGGCGTTGATGAATGACTTGGGTGTTGAGCCCTCCCCAGAAACCGAGGGGCTCTACAGGCAGTTGGCCTCCGGCGAACGGCCCACCCCACCGGCACCTGGCGCCAAACCAACCCAGGTGCAGTCCACCCAACCTGCCACCAATCTTCCCGCCTCGACGACGCCCTTCTTTGGCCGCCGCACCGAAATCAAAGAGTTGACCGCTCTCCTAGAAAACGACGACGTTCGCTTGGCGACGATCACGGGCCCGGGAGGCATCGGCAAGACCCGCCTGGCGCTGGAGGTCGGGGCCGTCGTCCTGTCCGACTTTCCGGACGGCGTCTGGTTCGTCGACCTGTCCCCCATCCGGGACCCCGACCTCGTGTTGCCCACGACTGCCGCTGCCCTGGGGATCAAGGAACAAGCCGATCAAACGCCGCTTGAGACTCTCAAGCAAGACCTCTCCGATCGCCGGATGCTGCTCCTACTCGACAACTTTGAACACTTGATCGAGGCTTCGCCGCTTGTTAGCCAGCTGCTGGCCTCGGCGCGGTACTTGAAGGTGTTCGTCACAAGTCGGGAACGCCTCAGGATCCAGGGCGAACAGGATTATCCCCTTTCGCCCCTACCGGTACCGGAAAGCACTGATCTGGATATTGAAAACCTGCGTCAGATAGTGGCCGTCCGATTGTTCGAAGACAGGGCGCGCGCCTCGGATCGGGCCTTCCAAATCAGCCCCAGCAACGCCGCCGACATGGCCCAAATTTGCCAAAGACTGGAGGGGCTCCCGCTGGCCATTGAACTGGCGGCTGCCCGCGTCAACTCGTTCTCACCAAAGGCGCTGCTCCAGCGGCTTGAGACTCGCCTGGGTGCTCTCACCGGCGGCCGGAGGGACGCTCCGGTGCGTCAACAGACTCTACGCGCCACCATCCAGTGGAGCTACGATCTGCTGACGCCTGGAGAGCAGCGGTTGTTCAACCGACTGGCGGTCTTCAACCGCGGCTGGACGCTGGAACAAGCTGAGGCCGTCTGCCAACCTGATCTCCGGATCGATCTGTTCGACGGCTTGGCCTCGCTGCTGGACAAGAGCTTGATCATCCGGGATGAATCCGACGAGCCTCGCTATGGCATGCTTGAGACCTTGCGCGAATTCGCCCTGGAAGCCCTGGAAGCTAGCGATGAGGCCGACATCATTGGCTCGCGCCACGCCCATGCCTATGCCGACCTGGTCGAACGCGGCGCGCCGGAACTCGAGTACGCTGCTTCGATGTCATGGATCAGCCTGTTGGAATTCGAACATGACAATCTGCGCGCTGCCCTGCGCTGGGCCGTCGATCAAGATCGCGATCTTGATCTGGCGCTCAGGTTGGTCGGCGCCATCACGCCGTTCTGGGTTCTAAGGGGCTACCTGCGGGAAGGGTATACTAGCGCATGTTCCGTCCTGGCACGTACGGGGCCCGACTGTGATCTCACGCTGCGCACGACCGTCACGCTCGGGGCTGCCCGTCTGGCCTACAGGCAGAACAATCTAGAAGACGCCGGCCGGCTCTTCGCCCTAGGCCTGGATCTGGCCCAGGAGCTTCAAGATCCCATTCAGACCGCTGAAGCGCTCGAGGGCATGGGCAATGTGGACACTGAAGGCGGCGATTACGATTCGGCTCCGGAGAGATTCGAGCGGGCCAAATCGCTCTATCGTCAGGCAGAACATCCGGTCGGGGTCGCCAACGCCGACATGAACCTTGCCTGGGCGGCCATGCGAACCGGCGACTACCTGACTGCCGAACAGTATTTGCTTGAGGCGCTGGACCTTTATGAAGACGCAGGCAGCCAGCCTGGAATCGGCTTCACCCTCTCCGGACTGGGCGAGGTTTATCTTCGCCAGGGCAAGTTGGAGCCGGCACTTGATAGATTAGGAAGAAGCCTCGAGGTCAGGGAAGGCCTGGGCGACAAGTGGGGGATGGCAGCCACCCTGGGCTCGCTGGGTTGGGCCCATCTCTTGCAGAACGATACCGAGCAGGCACGCCAAAGGCTCAAGCGCAGCCTGAGCCTGCGAAGGGAGATCGGGGACAAAGGTGGCACAGCATGGTGCCTTGAGAAGCTGGCCGAGGTGGCTGCTGGGGACGGAGACCCCGGACAAGCTGTCCGCCTGTTTGGGGCCGCGCACACCCTGCGCCAGAGCATTCATTCCGTTATCGATCCCATCGATCAGCCGGCCTACGAAGCCGGATTGGCCGAGTTGAAAGAACAACTGGGTGAGGGTGAATTCGCCGCCCGTTGGGATGAAGGCGCATCTGCCTCCAGGGCGTCCATCATCGAAGATGTCCTCGGCACCGGTTCCGACACTGGCTGGGCCCAAATCCTTCCCCGGCCCCATTCTCGCAGTTAAAGAAACCACCGCCCTCTTTCGAAGGGCGGTCGACGTCGACCTTTGAAGGGCCGCATGGCAGTGCCCCCACGGGGATTCGAACCCCGGTTTTGGCCTTGAGAGGGCCACGTCCTGGGCCTCTAGACGATGGGGGCGAGCGAAAGAGATTGTAACATACCAGCTGTGGGCAACCAGCGTCTGGCTCCTAGCTGGCAGAGGACTTGCGATCGATGGCTCCAGGCTTGTACGCAGCCTTTGCTGGCATCCGTCGGCATCCACTCTTGGCCAATGGGGCCCAATGGCAGATTCCGCCAGAAGCTGGTGGCAGGTGTCTGGACGCTGGCTGACCGACCCCAGTCGCCAGGGCCTGGTTGCTAGCTGTCACGCCGGCAGCTTGAAGAAGTTCATCAGCTTCATCGCCAGCGGTAAATCGCCCTTGAGCTTGAGCTTGCCCTCGGCGAAGGCGCCCATGGCATTCAGTTTGCCGGTGATGATCGCCAAGTAGTCGGATGCCTCCGCTGTCAGCGTGAGATTGGGGGCTTCGGCGTTGCCCTCTTCCACTTGGCAGGCACCACCGCCAATGCGAACGACCCAATCCCCTCCCTGATCGCCAGTCAGGTGATACTGCACCACCGCCTCAACCCCTTCGGCCTTCTCCGGTTGAAACGCCTTGGGCATGCGCCCCATCAGTTCTTCAATCGTCAGCTCGTCGCTCATTACAGACTCTCCATTCGCTTCGGATGTGATCAGTTCAGGTTTTCAAAGATCCCGGCGGCGCCCATGCCACCCCCAATGCACATCGTAACCATCCCGTATCGGGATTTGCGCCGCTGCATCTCATACAGGATCTGGGTCGTCAGCTTGGCGCCGGTACAGCCCAGCGGATGGCCCAAGGCAATCGCACCTCCGTTGACGTTTACCCTCTCGGGGTCCATTTCCAGGCCGCGGATGACGGCCAGTGCCTGCGAAGCAAATGCTTCGTTGAGTTCGATCAGATCCATGTCGTCCAGCGTCAACCCGGCTCGGCTCAGTGCCTTGGGCACGGCTGCAATCGGGCCAACGCCCATAATCTCAGGCGGCACGCCTCCCACACCGTAGGCCACAAATCGCGCCAGCGGAGTCAGGCCCAGTTGAACAGCGCGTTCTTCGGTCATCACAACTGCCCCAGCGGCCCCGTCCGACATCTGGGAGGCGTTGCCCGCAGTCACCGTGCCGCCGCGCTTGAACACCGGCTTGAGTCTGGCCAGGGATTCTAGACTTGTGTCGTGGCGAACTCCTTCGTCAACCTCAAACTTCATCTGGCGGCGCTCGGTTTTCCCTTCGGCGCTCTCGATCAGTTCGACCTCAATCGGGACGATTTGAGCTTCAAAACTGCCTCCCTCCAAGGCGGCAGCAGCCTTTTGGTGGCTGCTCAAAGCAAATGCATCCTGATCCTCACGGCTCACGTCATACTGTTCAGCCACCCGCTCAGCCGTGAGGCCCATGTTCAGATAGACTTCGGGACCCTCGACGGCGAACGTCGGATTGGGGGCGAACTTGTTCCCGATCATGGGCACCATGCTCATCGACTCGGTGCCGCCGGCGATGATCACTTCGCCCATCCCGGCCTTGATGGCCATGGCCGCGTTGGCGATCGTCTGCAGCCCAGAGGAACAGAACCGGTTCACGGTCTGACCTGGGACCTCGACCGGAAGCCCGGCACGCAGGGCGGCAATTCGGCCGACATTGAGCCCCTGCTCGCCTTCCGGCATGGCACAGCCCACGATGACATCGTCGATCATGTCCGCTTCCAGCGGGGCAGCGCGCTGCAGCAATTCTCGGATCACGGTCGCCATCAACTCATCCGGACGGACCGTGGCCAGGGAACCTCGCTTCGCCTTTCCCACCGCTGTGCGAACGGCGGACACAATAACGGGGGTATTGCTCATGGCAGTCGCTCCTTGGTCCCAAAGCCTCTGGCTTCTGGCACCTGGCACCTGGCTTCTAGCATCTGGCCTCTGGCCGGTCTTCGCCGCCGAAGAAAATCATCTCCAGCAAGGGTCAACAATTCGCTTGAATGCTGCCAGCATCTTTTGAACCTCGTCTACCTCTGTCTTCAGAGTGGCGTATTCAACGGTTGGCGTCATTCCATCGATCATCCAAACATCGCCGGGGCTAGCTGCTAGTTTCTCAACGGCTTCCCGGTCTGAAGCAGGTGCCACATGCGCGCCTGGGTGAGCGGCTCGCCAGCCAGGGACAAGAACGCTTCACGCTCCAAGTCAAGTATCGTCCATGGATCAACCCACGCCGGGCGGCTGAGCTCACCGCCGCTCAGCACTCTGGCCAGCTGGCCACCAACATGGGCATCATACTCGCTTATGTAGCCGCCCTCCCGCAGCATGTACACACCCACACGCAGGGCGGCCAGGGCATCCCGGCCGGCCGCATAGATCGGCTCCGGTGTCGGGGGACGATACCCCGCCGCGAGGTGCAGCACTTCCCGCTTGGCTTCGGCGAGCAGGTGTTCTCTGTTCATCACCACACGGTCAGCGCCGCCGAGGAAACCAAGGTCTCGCGACTCCTCCGCGCTGGTGCCCACACTCGCCTGGCCCACGGTCTCAAAGATCGCCTGCAGCGGCGGCAAGGCATTCGCCCCGGATAGGCGCATGGACGGATTGAGCCGCCGGCGAAGCATTTCCTTGCATCCGCCGCCCGCCGGGATCAAGCCTACTCCGACTTCGACCAGGCCCAGATACGTCTCGGAGGCCGCTACGGCTCGGGCCGCGTGCATCGTCATCTCGCAGCCACCTCCCAGAGCACGACCAGCCGGTGCCACCACAATCGGCCGCGGGTGGAAGCGCATGCGCATATTGAGCTCCTGGAAGGTGCGCACCGCCAACTCGAGCTGATCCCACATCTCGTTCTGTGCGGCCACCGCCACGGCGAACAAGTTGGCGCCATAGGAGAAGTTTTCACCGTGATGCCCGATCACCAGGCCGGCAAAGTCCACCTCAACCCGGTTCAGGGCGCGGTCGATCATGGCAAAAACGTCGTCATCGAGCGCGTTTCCTTGGGCGTGGAATTCGAGGCAGGCGACGTCGTCCCCCATATCGATAAGACTGGCCCCCGCATTGGTGTCGATCAGACCCCCGGTCGCCTTGAGCGATGCGAGCGAGATCTCCTTTGGATCTTCTTCCAGCTTGCGGTAGTCGCCCATCGCGGGATCGTAGACCGCTTCCGCCTGGCCATTCTTCTGTCGGTAGAAGCTCTCGAACCCCGCCTCCAGCATGGCTTGGACCCAATCGGCCGGAATGTAGCCGGCATCCTGCATGGCATCACTCATCTCGGCCACGCCCATGT